>ENA-ORMX01000529-ORMX01000529.1-human-gut-metagenome-genome-assembly--contig:-NODE-529-length-29055-cov-2.944655_pt1 | contig 29055 bp, 7 predicted proteins | sample MGYA00242108_ERZ509007 | MGnify/ENA primary metagenome ERZ509007 (study PRJEB26280, sample SAMEA2338745) | human gut metagenome | biome: human gut; feature: human-associated habitat; material: faeces...
CAGTTCACGCGCTCCTTCTATCAGCCGGAGGAGCTGTTTGCCGGATACCATAGAGGAATTGAGATAAACAAGAATCTGGACGGATTCACGTTCGACGAGAACCGCAACTGCTGGGTACGGCAGCTCGAGATGGAGCTGCAGCCAGTGACCTACATCTATTTGGTACAAGTGATTCTGCGCAACAACGACCACAACGGCAGAAAGGTGACAGCCGTAGAGGGAAACGCCAATCTAAGCGGCATGGCTCGCTCCGTAAACCTCAACACAGGCGTGACGGGGGCTGACGCCATCACCGTGAACTTCTTCATGCGAATGAAGCAGGACGTTGCCGACAAGAACGGCGACAAGGTCGACGTGATAGGCGGAAAGGTGCTTACTTTCGGCATCCCGAAACTAAACCCGAGCAAGCTTGACGCGCGAGCATATCTGGAATCGCTGCAGAAAGTGAGGAACGCCGACCTTAACAACCGCCACTATATTGACGTGAAAATGCAGTTCTACAACGGCAAAGACTCCACGTTCGTGTTTGACGTCACCGACCAGACGCGACGGCTGTTCCGGGGAGGTGTAATCACGGTGGAGCTCGACATGGACAAGGTGCCTGTCCCCAACCGGTCCGGAGGCTCCGGCTTCGATGCTGTGGTGGAGGACTACGAAGAGAAAGAATGGATATTCGACATGTAATCAACAGAAAATTTTATACATAATAAATAATACGAACTATTTTAATTTTTTAATTTATGAACAAGTTTTTTATCGCAGCCGCTTCGGCATTGGCTCTCGCCAGCTGCTCAAGCGACGATTTCTTGGGAGAAATTCAGGGAAATGAGCAAAATGGAGCCACTTCAGCAATCAACTTCGGTGGCGACACGGGCAAAATCACACGCGCCACAACAAAGGGCAACGCAGCCGCAGAACTTCTCGAAAACAACTTTGTAGTTGTCGGTTTCAAAGGAAGCAAGACAAAAGAAGCAAACAACGAAACGTATGCATTCGACCACTACAACGTGAACTTCAAAAACGGTACAGCATTCTCTACCGAGTCAAACCGTGCTGGTTGGGAATATGTAAATCAAGACATGAAAGTAAAGGGCACCGAACCTGCCGCATCTCTCGCACAGGGCGGAGCATCGCAGCAGACCATCAAGTATTGGGACCACTCTTGCGCATCCTACGATTTCATAGCTTTCTCAATGGGTAAAAAAGATGCGGCGTCAAAATACGCCACCCCGACACACGTCGACAAAGCCAATCTCAAATCTGCCGCCTACACTCTCACCGGCAACGTAAACACTCTCAGCGAGTGCTACATTTCCGACATGAAGACTGTTAAAGAGAAAGAATACAACAAGACTTCTGTATCAATGAGTTTCCGTCACCTTGCCAGCAAGGTGCGCATGGCTCTCTTCGAGATTGTCCCTGGTTATGTGATCAGCGACGTGAAGTTCTATACCGACGCTACAAGCACCACAACCGACAACACGGAAGGCACACTCATCGGAAAATTCAACAACTCCGGCACATTGACAGTGTTCTTCCCTACAACAGGTACCGACAACGCTGAAGATAAAGACTACAACAAGGCTCACGTAAAATTCAAAGCATCAACAACTGCAGGTGAGGTTGGCGTATTGGATTCTAAAAAATTCGGCGCTATCAAATACGGCAACCAGGCCGAAGGCACGATTTCTGAAGGCTCAACATACCTCAGCCAGAATGCAGCGAAACCTTCTTACTGCGGCGCCGGCTATCAGAACGTGCTTCCGTCGGAAGGTGCGGCAAGCGCCATCACTCTGCGCATCGACTACAAGCTCACTTCTGTCGACGGTTCTAACGAGACAATCAACGTGAAGGGTGCCACTGCAACCGTTCCTGCCCAATACACTGAATGGAAGTCGGGTTATGCCTACACTTACATCTTCAAGATTTCTCAGGACACCAACGGTTCTACCGGCGGCACAGGCACAAAACCTGGTTTGACAGCCATTTCATTCGACGCCGTTGTTGTTGACGACGAGGCAAACGGTCTCCAGGAAACAATCACCACTGTTTCTGACAACAGCTTCACTACATACGGCTACAAGGACAACAAGGTGACTACCAACGGCAACGAATATGTTAACGGCACCGACATCTATGCAACTGTATATTCTGCCGGCGCTACCGTCGCTCCTCAGAAATTGTACACCGTAACTCTCGAAGACGGTGCCACTCAGACTATCAACGAAGCAAGTGTTGCCAACGCTCTCGAGAAAGGAACAAACGACACTACTGCCAAGACTTGGACTGTCACCGACTACGCTGGCAAGAAGATGATTGTGACAGAAACAACAGGTGTTGCCTCTACTGTAACTTCTGTTCCAGCAGGTCCTGGCGACACTCTCAAAGTAAATGCCCTCAAGTGGACAGGTGTTGCCACCGACCCGGCTACAACATACTACGCTGTTGAATACGACAATGGAACCAAAAAGTCATATAAGATTGTCAAAGTTGTCAACGTTGTCAAATAATAATTCTTTTTCCATGGCTCACGCCTTGGATTCTGACTAAAAACATTGTGTCTGAGGTGTGTTTTCACACGCCTCGGACACATTTATATGTCGGACGGGGGTTTCTCCCCCGCCCGTCTTTTAAAAAAAACAAGAAGACATGCAGAAACATCGCATCCTAATATTTCCTCTGTTGGGACTTTCCCTATTCTCCTGCTCGCAATCCGAGCCGGACGAACCAATAGTGCCCGACCCAGACAATACACAGACAAGCATCGCCTTCAGCAGCACAAACAACAACTGGCAGGATGCAAAAACAAAAGCTGCGGGCAACGGTCTCGAGACTATCTTCCAGACGTTCCGCACATGGGGATATAAAACCACAACAAACTCCCCGAACCCGTCATCGCCGCAAATTGTGATGGACGGATATAAAATGTCATACAATCAGGGCTCTGCCGGCAGCTCTACGACAAACACTGCCGACTGGGAATATGCTGGCATTGAAAATCCTATAAGTGCCACCCTGCAAACAATAAAATATTGGGACTACTCGGCAACGAGCTACCGCTTTTTCGCATACAGTCCCTTCAATCCAGATGTAAAGACTTCGGTCAGCTCGGGCGACAACGCTACCGCTACCTTGTCTTTTAATTTTGAATATTCTGAAGCAGCAACCGCTACTTCAACACCATACGCAAGCCGCCTTTGGCTTGCCTCCCCTTCGTCGACGTCGCCGGCATACGGGTCGTGTGTCACTCTGACTTTCGCGCCGATAATCGCAAAGGTGCGCTTCCGCTTCACCTATCCTGACGGAACGACCAACGTTGCGATAAGCAACATCAAGTTCCGCGACAGCCGTTTCGTCGACACCCCGGCAAATGCCGACACCCCTCTCCGCGGCACCATCGACGCCGCCTATCCGCTCACCGGAATTCCGGTCGGCACATATCCTACTCTCACGATGTCGAAGTCGGAAGCGGCTGATGCGTCCGGACTCCTGGTTCTCACCACTCCCTACGAGGAGGCTGGCGACCAGATACACATCCTCAAAGACCCTACTCTCTACAATAAATGGTACTACGTGCCGCCGCTCGCCAACATCCCCTACGAACAGGGGGCATATACCATAACCGCCAGCATCGGCGGCAAAACGGTGTCGGCTACAGTGCCGGCGCAATACATGCAGTGGAAGGCGGGCTGCCAATACACATACATTTTCAAATTGTCCGACACTGGCGACAGCATCTCTTTCAACGATTTGATGGTGGAGCAATGGCTTCCCGGTGCCGACATAAAAAACAACGGCTCAGGCACTGAAGACTGGTAAAAAGAATTGACTACAAGGATGAAACATATCTCAAAAATAACCGCTATCGCGCTTCTCGCAACGCTTTCTGCCTGCGAGGGTTCCGACATGCCCATACAGCAAGCCGACAACTACGGATACATCTCATTCTCGGCGCAACCGCAAAAAACAGCGACACGCGCCAACCCCTACGAGGCCTACGACCCTACGCGCCATCCCGCAACGATGGGCACGTTCGGATACTACGACATGCCGAAACGCTATGCTTCGGCTGCAAACACCATATTCAACAATGAGACTGCCACCTACAACGTGGCGACATACGGCTGGGACACTGCGACAAAGAAGCGCTGGACTGAATACACCAAGGCTTCGTCGTTCGACTTCTTCGCATATATGCCATACAACGACGGTGCCACTCTTCTGCGCACCGCCAACAACACATATACCCTCTCGTTTCCGTTCGCCATGAGCGACGGCGGCAACCCTGTGCCGGTAATCTACGACACAAAGGCAGCGCCGATCATCTGCGCCGTCCCGAGCAGCAAAGGAGCCATCTCCGATAGCAACGGAGGCGGAACGGTCAGTCTGAAATTCGACCAGACACTCACCGGCTACAAGCTGCTCTTCATGCTCGGCACCAAGATGAACGCCATCCGCCACTTCCGCATCAAGAGCGTGACGCTTTCAGGCAGCTTCTCCACATCGTGCACAATATCGCGTTCCTACGTCTGGAATACAACATCAAAAAGTTGGTCTGCCTCTGCAATAACATGGAGCGACATCAAACGTCAGTCGTTTGTAGAGACTCCATTCCCTATTGCCTACAAAGGCTACGGCTCCGCGGACTACGACGACAACACCAAGACCGTCATTGTCACATCTGCCGGCTACTCGCAATGGGGTGCCGACATCTACACCATACCCGATGCCAAATTCCTGCCTGTCATCAACGCCAAATACGACGTGGAATTCATAGCGGAGGACGGTTCCACCATCGTCACCCGAAAGAACGTAACATCCGGAATAACCATCAACAAGGATAATTTCAGCAGCCTCACAACAGGCAAGACTGCGATGATAAACCCGATACGCATCCTCATACAGCCACGCTACCTGTATGTGCTTGCCGACGAGGATGCCTATACGGGTCAATTATTGATAGACTAACAATAGATAACGACAATAAAGTGTTTGGAAAATGAGAAAACATTCAACACATAGCATATCACGAGTTTTTTTCTCTCTGCTCATGCTTATGATTGCCGGAGTCAATCTGGCCATGGCTCAAGGATTAAGCAGCAACGACATTAAAGCCTCATGGGATTTCAAAAACGGCACTGTGGCTTATTCCATCGTTTCCGCCGACATCCCTGCCGGAAGCTCTTTCGCTTGGACAGTGGACTCAAAGAGTGTAACCGACGGAATTTCCAACAGCGGACAGACCATCACGCTGCCGCTGACCAACAAGACTCGGAGCGGCGATGTGACAATCACGTCTGCCGACAACACATCGCAGACCATCGCTTTCAGCATCGAGCCGAAAGCCTATGGCGTGAACTACGACGGCAACCATTTCTATGCCGACTCTTACCAGCTATATCCCGACGGCACCGAGGGCGACGGCTCTACGGAAAAGCCCTACCTCATCAGCAACGACTTGGAATTGGCAAGACTGGCGCATGAAGTGAACAACGGCACCGAGCTACAAATGTTTTCTCAGAAATATTTCAAACTCACCAAGGACATCGACCTAAGCAAGGGTCTGTGGACTCCTATCGGCACGGCTCAAGGCATCGCGAAGGCTTCCGACGGACATTTCTTCGCCGGAAAGTTTGACGGCGACGGGCACTCCGTCAGCAACTTGCACATCAAATGGAGCTTCAACACAGCCAAAGAGGCTTCGTGGGGTCTGTTCGCCCGACTCAACGGCAAGGGCAACAACGAGAATGAATATGCGGCTGTCACAAACCTCATCATCGACAACGCCCGAATAGAGAAGCTCGAGGCACACATACCTCTCAACAACGCCAACTACACGGTAAAGATGGGCATTGTGGTTGCCGACATGACCCAGAACGCGGAACTCAGCAACATCATAATCCGCAACTCAAAAATCACCGACAACAACGAGAGTTTCTCGACAAAGACCAAATTCAGAATTGGAGGTATAGCCGGATATCTGAACAACTTCATGAGTCTGAGAATATTCAACATCTCCGCAGACACGGAGATTGATATGTTCCGGAACGCTGCACTCAACGGTGTGGAAGGACAAGTGACAATTTCATGCGGTTTCGGTGCGGCAAGCAAACTTGCCAACCAAACAGGCTATGTCGTATGGCCGAGAAACATCTATGTGCACGGTGCCGGCTTGAAGACAAGCGCCAACACCACCCAATGCAAAAAAGCCAGCGTGATGGCGTTTATAGCCGCCGACAACTTTGCAAGCAAGGTGAAGGATACATGGTACTACACTCCTGCCAACAAGGCTGCCGACACCTACGCCTACAATCAATACGGCGTTGAAAAAGACATTTCGGCAACCGACGCAACCACAGGAGAGCCGTTCGGAAAGACGTTTGCCGGGCTCAACAACCTGTACATCAACCAAAACAACCTCGACAAGAGGCCGTGGTTATATTCAAACTCTTCCAAACGGTTCTCTTTCAGCTCTATTGCCCTGAAGGCGGAGCGCGGCACGAGCGATGTGCTCACCGTGACAACAGAAGACGGAGAAACCACTTCCGATGTCTACAACTGGTATGCATCGACCGACAACACTGAGGGCGAAAAGGTAAACAGCACTGCCTGCAACCCGTTCACCCTGCCTCGACAAACCTACTCCCAGTATGTCTACGCCATGACCGTCGACGGCAGCCAGCGCACCAACACCGTACTCGTCGAGGCTATCGGCATCACTGCCGAACTCGACTACGACACCAAGCCCGGCACATACATCGTTAATGTGAAAAACGACACGAAAGAGAATTTCACAAACGACGAACTCGGGCTCGACATCACATACGAATGGCACGACAAAGAAACCTTGCTGTCGGAAACGTCCAACGAGTTTGTACGCCCGGAAACTGCCACCAACAAGAACCAATACAACTGTACGGTTACCGTAAAGAGCGGTGGCAACATCATTTTCCACAAAAACATCAAAGTGACTATCGTGGTGTACCTATGTCCTGAGGCGGTGAGCATCAACGGCACAACCTACGCACAGGGCGAAGACAACGACGACGAGGAGTGGGGCTACACTCCGACACAGGCAATGAAGACGTGGAAAGGCGCCTACAGCAAGCTCGCCAAGACGGGTACTTGGGATGAAAACATCATCGTGCTGATGGGCACAAGCCATACCGACGTGACCAACAATCAATACACGGGTTTCAACATCACCTCAAACAACAGAGGCAAAAGCATGCTGAAGCTTGACGAGTGGGCTAAAGCAAAGGGAGAGTCCCCTCTTTTCCGCAACGCCACCATCACTGGCGACTGGGACGGCACCGACTACAAGGGCACTATCGAGATTTATGGTGCCGAAAAGGGTCTGCCGATATGGGGCGACACCCGATTCGAGTATATCACCTTCTACAACGACCCGGTGACAAACAACGGCGGCGAGTTCTACAAGATTATCTACTGCCAATACAACAGCCTGGAGATGGGCGAAGGCATACAGATGACCGGCTTCGGGCAGAACTCGCCTGACTACGGCACCATCGACGGCGCTGTGACCACTGCATTCCACATCTTCGGCGGTTTCAACAACGACGGACGTTTCTTTCCGCTGAGCAACAAGAAGAACATCTCCGATTTCGAGCAGTCGATGCCTCACGGCAAGGAGGGTTTCAAAATATCAATCAAATCCGGATTCTACTCCGCAATCAGCGCGGGCGGACGTCAGACATCGTCTGAGAAAGACTACAATGGAGTGATGGGAACTCCAAACTTGCCGATAAAGTGCACAATCGAGATGGACATCGACCGCAAATGGAACGATGCCCACAACCCGGAAAGGGGAATCAAGGGAGAAACAAGCAAACGCAAGAGCGACTACGATGCCGGTATCATTCTCGCCGGAAGCCACGAGGGTGCCATGTATGCGGATGTCGACATAATAATCAGAAGCGGAAAGGTGGCGCGTGTCGTAAACGGTTCGCTGGGTGCGCAGCGCGACTTCATCCTCCCCTACAACGGCACTGACTACCACGTGCCAAACAACACCTATATGGGACGTGCAAACATCTTGCTCGACCCAGCGTCTTCAAAACACAACAACGACGAATGGATCGACAACCGCGTGATTGTCACCGAGATGTATGGCGGCAGCACCGGTCGTGGACACACCGGCAACGTGATTGTCAACAACCCGTTCTATGGCTACAGCACAATAACCATCAACGGCGGCTTATTCGAGATTCTGCCTGCCGGCAACACTAAGAAAGACAACATCTTCTGCGGAATCTACGGTGCTGGCGCAGGCGGTATGAACGGCATCGGCGAAGGCGACGGCAATGCCGACAGCCACACTCCCGATAAAAGCATCGCCTATTGGAATGAATCGGGCGACGTTATGCTCTACGGTCCGTATGCCGTTGCAAAGGATCGTCTGGTGACGTATCACTGCTACAACAACGATGATTTCGAGTCGTTCACAGATGTCGACCCAACCAACACCAACACCAAGATTGTAATCAACGGTGGAGAGTTCGGCTCTACCACCGACCCTATCGACGGTATCTATGGCGGAGGAAGCGGTTTTATGAGCAAAGGCTTATGGTCGAGCACCGCCGCCACTCCAAACAAATGCGGAGGCAATGTCTACGGAAAGGTTGGCGCCACAGTGGCGTCGATCACCATCAACGGCGGTGAGTTTCATTGCACCAACGGCATTTTCGCCGGCGGACGTGGCACTGACTTTTTCTATTCGCAGAACCCCTACGGTGGCAATTCCGGCAACTACAAAGCCCTCGGCAAGACCTATGGCAACGTGGAGCTGAACATCAACGGCGGCATTTTCTACTGCCCGGTGTTCGGAGGCGGATACGGTGTGGCTGACGCCAAGGAGATGGGCACTTCCAACGTCGAGACGCTTTCCGACATGGCTCGCCTCTACGGACAGTCGAGCGTGAACATCATGGGCGGCACTTTCTACAAAAACATCTATGGCGGAGGCGACATGGCGATTGTTGAGTTTGACGGCAACGCCACAAACGTCGTGATCGGCGACAGCGCCGACATCCGCGGCTCGGTGTTTGCCGGCGGCAACGGTCGCCGTCTGCGCCCAGCCTCGCAAGCGTTTGCTGCCGGCGACGGCTTCACGCAGCATCCTGAGCTGGTGGGACTGGTTGCCGGCAACGCCAACGTGTCGTTCGCGGGCAGCACACAGCAGGCTCCTTTCATTTACGGCGACATCTTCGGAGGCGGCAATCTTGCACAGGTTGCCAACGACACGCATGTCAACATTTATGCCGGAAACATCGCCGGAGAGGTGTTCGGAGGCGGAAACGGCGACATCACCGACGGCACGGTCACTTCAGCCGACGTGCTCGGCAACACCAACGTGACCCTGGCGCAGGACGAGGGCGGCACACAAAACGTAGGCCACGGTCCGATTGACGACAGCTTCTCGATTAATGTGATATGGTTCAAGATGTGGGATCCGGTTGAAAACATATTCTACATCTGGGACCCCGACATCGACGACGCCGGCGACGAGCCTGCCACGGAGGACACTGTATACGAAAAATCAAAATTCTATGCCGACGGCAAGTTCCTGAATCCCCACAACATCTATGGCGGCGGCAATCTTGCCTGCAACGTGGGCACATACAAAGACGCCGACGGCAATGTGACAACAACCCCTGCCGACGGCACCGGCCTTGCCACCGTGATGATGCAGAAAGGCATGACGCCTTACGAACTGCTGATAACCGACGAATGGAAACAGTCGTACACCGACAACGAGAATCCGCACTTCAGTGTCTTCGGCGGCGGATACGGACGGCTGACGACCGTTGGCAGCACCGATGTAACCGTCAACGTTGACGGCGACTATGGCAAAAACGGCCCTGGCCACGACGGCAATATTGACCCAAACGCTCCTTCGCTCGACAATTCAATGGGAGCGCCCAACTTTACCGTATGGGCTGTGTTGGGCGGCGGATATGCCGGCACTGTGGCTGGCAACACCAAAGTCACTGTCGACGGAAAAACGTTTATCCGCCGTGTGTTTGGCGGCGGCTTCGGCGACATCGCGTCGACCGAGGACAACACCACAGGTCAGATTGGCGGCAACACGGAGGTATATATGCGCGGTGCCTTCACCCACGGCGACGTGTTTGGAGGAAGTGCCGGACTGAAGCCTGAGACAGCCTCTTCAACCCACTTCATAACCGTGGCGCGTGTCATCGGCACAACCATGGTGGAGGTTGCCGACAACGCCAATATCTACGGCAACGTGTACGGCGGCGGCGACAATGCCAATGTGGGCATTTACCAAGAGATGAAACCTTCCGACTACTACTCGCCCGACTTGCTGACAAGCGCTTCGACGCTCAACCAAGCCGACGGCTCATTCATCAGCTACAAAGCCGAGGGCTACCGGTCGTTTGTCAACATCCGCGGCGGCAACATTTTTGGAAACGTGTATGGCGGAGGTGTGGGCTGCAAAAAGGCTGAAGCAAACCAATACTACAACATCGGCCGCATCAACGGCAACACGCTTGTACACGTGGTCAACAGCAATCCCGGCGTTGACAGCGGCACCGACAATGTGGTGCCATGCGTTTGGGGCGACATCTACGGCGGTTGCGAATACGGAACGATCGACGGCAACACGCTTGTGCACATCGAGGGCGGAATGCTGGGCAAGAACGTGTATGGCGGAGGATATGGCGACATTGACATCGACAGCGAGCTGACTGTCGACAAGGAGGTGCTCGGCAAGAAGGACATAGCCAACACCGGCACGTATGCCGACATCCTTGGCAACACAAAGGTGCAAATCGACGGAGGTTCATGGATATGGAACCGCAAAGCAGACAGCAACGGCAACATCACGACATGGCTTGACGCCGAGTCAGACAGCAGCCCCATCTGCAGCGACCATAACGAATTCCGAAAGATTGCCTATGCCATTGACAGGGCAACGTCGTTAGACAACATCGGCGACCCTCTTGCACAGAATGCCATCGACCGTATCAGAAACAATGAGAACACTAAGAAATTCTTCGATCTGGACAGATTCACCTTCACCAACAGCTACAACATCTTTGGCGGAGGAAACAGGGCTTGCCATGTCGGCTCCGCCTCTGTTGCCAACACAGGCAAATCAGTGGTCATAATCAACCACTCCCCCCTCGACGACATAAAGGACTCAAAGGGGAAAACCATCAGTATGTTTGAAAACACCACTTTGCAGGGGCTCTGCTGGTTCATGAACAGCATATACGTTTCCAGCCCTTCATTCTCAGTGTTCGGCGCGGGATATGGTGTCAACACTTCTGTCGGAAAGACCGAAGTCTATGCGCAGCCAGGAGCAAAATTTGACGACGACGGCTTATTAACAATCAACGGCATAAAATACCGCTATCTCTATCAAAACAAAGACTTTAAAACATATCTCGACCTTGAAGATGACATCTACAACGACTATCTCAAGTTGTCGAAGGAAGACAAGAAACTCTATTTCGGAAGTTATGATGGCGGCGAGAGCGATCCAAACATATTCCGCCGTTACCACATCAGCCGTCTGTCTTGGAAAATCGGTGAGCCCGGACTCGTGCTGCTTCAGATTCATGGCGGCGGATATGCCGGATATGTAACGGGCGACACATACGTGGAAACCGACTGCCAACTTGGCTGCCACGACATCTTTGGCGCTGGTTTGGGAGCGCTGCCCTACGGCGACTTCTCCAGCGGCAGCGGCTACGACTTCGGTTCGGTGAAAGGCAAGTCGATGGTTTTCATCAAAGGAGGCGATGTCAACCATAGTGTCTATGGTGGAGGTTCCGGTATGGAGTCTGTAAAAAAGAACGGCGGATTCATCGATTTCCCGGACATGGCGCATGTAGAGAAAACCGAAGTGCACATCTATGGCAAAATGTTCAAATACCGTAATGGCCTCGGACTGATTGAACGCACATTGATATTCGGCAGAGTCTACGGCGGCGGTGACTTGGCGAATGTAGGCAGCAAAAAAGCCGACGCTGCGGTGTTCACCCGCGACAACTATCTATCCCCGACAAACCGCACCACTCTCGTAAACATCCGTGGCGGATCCTTGATGTCGCAGGTGTTTGCAGGCGGCAGAGGACGTTCTGTCAGGGAGTGTGCCGACAGCAAGAGCCTCGGAGGCGTTTACGGCAACTCGTGCCTCATCATCGACCGCCCGGTGATGCACTACCCCTATTGGGACGACGCAACGAAAGAATATCTCTCTCCAAACGATGACGCCAACATGGTGCATCCCGTTGACATCGACAACTACCCCACTCTCATGGAACGCTTCTATGGCGGCTGCCAGAACGGCACAGTGTATGGCAACACCCTGCTGACAATCTACGACGGATGGTTTGGACAAAGCGCTCACGGAGGTGGTCTGGGAAGCGTCGAAACCATTACTGAGAATGGCAGCGAAAGCGTGGCGGTGACATCTGCCGACGTAACCGGCAACACCAACCTGCTGATTCTTGGAGGCAACGTGCAGGCACATGCATTATGGGATGTGCAGGCACGCACATGGAGCCCTGCCAGCATCGTAGACGGAACGATTTACTCTCCGCAGTACGACCCTAAAGCACGTAAGTTCAAAGTGGACCACAATATTTACGGTGGCGGAAACATAGCATGCGTTGTGGGCAACAACTCCTATCTCACCATGACAAAGGGACTCCTTTACAACAGCACAGAAATGGTGGCTGGACGTGACACCGGCAAGAATTTCTTTGAAAGCATTGAGTGGAAAGAAATCTACGAAAAAATCGGCACACCGCAATTCAGCGTGTTCGGCGGAGGATTCGGCGAAAATGCCATCGTGATGGGCGACACGTATGTGAACGTGGAAATGGAAGGACGAGGAAGCATCCTCGAAGGCATCGACATCGTGAAAGGCGAGGAATACAAGCACTTTTTCAACGGCTACTCGGTGATGGACATCATCGGTGGCGGATATTCCGGCAAAGTGGTCGGCGACACGCACATCGTGGGCTCCGGTGGCGTATTCTGCCGTCGTGTGTTCGGAGGAGGCACCTACAGCTCGGTCAACTCCACCGACGTGGAGCTGACGGCCATCGACTGCCACGACATTTTCGGAGGCGGATTTATGGGCGATGTGCTTAAGAGCACGACTGTGAGAATTGGCGACAACAAGCCGGCTACAAGTCCCCATACCTACAGCAATGCCGACATTTTCATTCATGGCAACGTGTATGGCGGCAACGACGTGTCGGGATATGTCAACGTGGGACTGAACAAGAATGGCTACTTCATGGACAACGGCGGCACAGGAACCACCATCAACATCTACGGCGGCCATCTGTTTGGCGACGTGTATGGCGCAGGCAACGGAAACTACCTGTATGCCACCGACCGAAACGGGAACAAGAATGTGACGGTCAACGAGTATTATCCCATCAATCCCAACGACCCCGACTCCGAGACGGTGCCGTTGGTCTACACCGTGCCTATGCGCGAGAACATGACGCAGTCCAGAGCCACAAGCGACGCGGTGAAGATGGTGAACATCAACTCATGGCGTCCGCTGACCAACAAAGTGAGCATCAACATCCAAGGTGTGTCGACATCCGACACGGTACGCATCGACGGAAACGTGTATGGCGGCGGCAACTCAGCAACCGTGCAGAAGCTGCTTGCCTACGGGGCGTCGGAAGATACCGACAAGTCTGCCGGCGACATCAGCGTCAACATCGGAAACCACGTACGTATCGGCGGCGTGTTTATGGGATGCAACGGCGAGGAGCTGTTTGTGAAGTCGGAGGACAACGACTTCATGAATATGTTCCAGAAGCTGAACGGCGACATCAACGACTACACTCAGGAGCTGGATTTTGCTGAGCCTATCGACTGGATCAACGACTCCGAAAACGCAAACATCAGCACAGTGTATCTTCCTACGGAAAAAAGCAAACGTCCGATTGTGTATCCGTACCTACTCGACCTCTACTTCCAACCGGTGGAGACCAACATACAAGGCTCGCTCAAATGGAACGGCAGCGAGACCGGAGAGGGGCTGACCGACTGCGTAATCGGCACGTTCTGCTGCGGCGGAAACCGCGGTAATATGAACGTGTTGCCGAAGACAAGCGGAAAAATCGGAAATGTGCTTGAATACACATTCCCTGAGGGACTGACTATAACCGACAAGATTGTGGGCGGTTGCAACAATACCAACTACGACTACAAGGGCAAGGCCAAGCACATGGGCGGATATCTGCTCGGCGATGCCGACTCTGAATATCCGCTCATAATGCTCAACGTCCGCAACAAGTTTATGCCTAAAGAGAAAAACGGCGCATACGTCGGCGGAAATGTGTATGGCGGATGCTTCAAGAGCGGAACAATCGTTGGCGACGTCCTCATCAACCTGCAGAGCGACATGCTGGCTGGAAAGGACAAGGACAAACTGGAGAAGTCGAACGAGCTGCTGGTCAAGGCTGCCGAATATTCCGCACTCAACGTTTACGGTGCCGGATACGGTATGGAAAGCTACATCTACGGAATCGCAAACGTGACAATCGGTGAATCGGTGAAATGCTCCGAGCCAAAAATGGACGGCAACAAGTTTCTGCCTTGCGGCGTGGTCGACCCCGACAGCAATCCGGAAGGTCTGGGCGTCTCTGCCAACTTCATCTACGGCGGAGGCCAGCAGGGCAACGTGGTGGGCTACTCGACTATCAAGATGCTCAACGGCCACATATTCCGCGCCGTCACGGGCGGCTCGTATTCGGGCTATGTGTATGGCTCCACTCAGGTGATTGTGGGATATCCAACCTACTACTCGACCAACCGCCAAAACCATGTCCGAGGCAGATATGAGCTTAAACGCGCCGACCGGAAGAATCTTGGAGTTGAGAACGACAACGGAAAGGAAAAGACACCTGCCATCAAGCAGCACATATATCTGCTTAATGACGAGTGGATATCGCAGGGCGTCTACGAAGACATCGTGGCTATCGACAACGGCAACGGTATGCGCGACACGATTACCGACGCAAACCGCGCCCACTACTTCAAGAAGATAGTTTCCGCAGCGCCGTCGGTGGGCTGGGAAAACGTCAACATCACCATTGACGAGGCTGTCTATGGCGGCGGATATTCGGTGGCTCAAGGCTCGGTATTAGCCAACAACACAACCGTGCTGAAACTAACCGACAAATACAATCTCGACTATGCCATAATCGCCAACGGCAACGGCGATGATCTTAACTTGTTGCCCGGCGGCTCTACGGCTGGATTCTGCGGCAACACGCTTGTAGTTGTCGGCGACAACAAGGACAGTGAACATGTCACCATCTCCCACCAGGACATCAGACCGGTGCAACTGCCCGACGGCACCGACCTATACGGCTATTACTACAAGCACTATGCCAGCGACAACGATGCCGCCAACGGCATATACACATACCGCTACATTTCGCTGCAGGACAAATATTTCTTCAAATCGGGCGCAACGCCGCCGTCGGGACTTGAGGGAATCAGAGAAAATGAGTTCTACGAATACGACAGCGAGGGAGGCATCTTCGGCGACGGACACCTGTCGTATGCCCAGGGTTTCCGCAGCGCCGACCTGACAGGATATGGATTTGCCGGACACACCATCGACAATCCGAAGATTCTGAACACATTCCAGCGGCTCGACATCATCCGCCTGGAGGACAACTGCTTCTCGCTGCTCGGCGCCCGCGACTATACGGTTAACGATGTCAACAAGACGCCCTACTCCATTGCCCGTGTCGGAGAAATCAAGATGGTGGCAAACGACATCCGATTTGACAGCAATGGAAATCTGGAAGCGAAGCCCGACAACAACACGGACTTCAGATACAGCACGAAAGCCCGCAATTACATGGGATTCTCAAACAATATCCTCTATGTAAGCGCAATCACGTCGAATGTGGATTTCAACAGCGGGATGTGGCGCAACCGCAACGGTCAACTTGCCGCCGCCTCTACCGACAACACTGCCTTTGCCGGAATGTCGTACCAGGGTGTCAAGCAGCACTACATCGACGACTATAACGCCAACAAGGACAAGGAAGACGCCGAGGATCCGTTCGGAGAGTTCCAGAAACGAAACGACGGAACGGCGATGAACATGATCGGCATCGCTTCGGGATACGCAATGAAGATTCAACTTTGTCATGAAACATACGACTCCGACCGTAAAAAAGTGGTGGAAAACAAACTGTACGGCCCAATCTACGGCGTTGTGGAAATGAACCTTATCAACGTCCGCGAGGATGAGGGCGGAGGCTATGTGTATGCCGACAACAATCACAAGCGGCATGACGGCGACTCCCACGAGGAGGACTTCCTCGAGACCACCGGCAACTTTGTGTTCCCATACCACAAGGGCCGATACATCGTCGACGACTGTTTCCCGACAGGATACCATGCCATCACCGCGCCCGGATCGGACAAGACGGTCGACGACGTGAAGGTTCACTATTGGTATGTCACCGGATTCCATTATTACTACAATGTCAACATCTCCGGATACACGTTCAAGTCGTCGAAAGAGAATCCACTCGAATTCGACAGCGACAACAAGGACGGACTCACCGTTCTCGCCGGATTGAAGAGCACCCAGCCTATAAGCATCTTCAACTGGAAGATGCGCAGCGGCCATCCCGACGACAAGAGCCAATACTCAAGCGACCTGGAATATCGAAACTATCTCACAGGAACCGAGACCAACGAAACCGACAAGACATACTATTCCGACGCGGTTGCCGGAGGCTACAAACTATATGTCGGCGGCGCGGAGAGCAACAACTTCTCAGGCGCAACCTCCATCGACGATCCCGACAAGGCGTCGAAAGGCTTTGCCGCACTGCTGTCGATGAGAGAAAAGGGCGACGACGAAGCCACCCTTTTCAACAACTCGCTGCCCGCAGGGCTGAAGGAGGATGCCAAGATTTCGTTCCGTCTGGTGGACATGGTCGACAACACAAACTACGTTGAGCCCGACTACTTCGACAAGCGCCTCGGCAGAAAGAGTATGGCAACGCTCGTGCTGAAGGCGCCAGCCTACGAGGAATATGTCAGTGAGACCAACAACAAACCGATATACACCAACACGGGCAAATTCTACAAGAAGACCGAAACAGGCTACGAGCTGGTGGAATCGGGCAACCTCGACGCCGACAACACCTACTACCAGCCTCAGACCGAAGAGTTTGTGAAGATTGACAACCTCTTCACATACAACACCGTCAACAAAAAGTATGAAAAGGTTGAAAACATCTCCGATGTAATAATCGACGAGAGCAACCCGACGGTATACTACGTTCCGCGCGAATACACCTACACAATCTATCTGACAATCGAATATGTGCAGGGGCCAACCGTCAGCGGACAAATCACTATCGGAAACTGCGCGCTGCCGGGCGAGATGGTGCGCGTAACCAAAGACAACATCGTGGTCAGCGCAGACCAGTCGTTTGCGGTCAACGGCTACTACTGGCGCATCGGAAAGCGGCAAATGGGAGCCGACGGCAAGTGGGAGTTTAAAGACACCACGCCGTGGACTAAAGAAAATATCAGCAACAACGTGGCAACAGGCTACGACACTTTCAACCAAGCCGATGAAAATGGCAAAGGTCTGTTTGCGGGCTGTCACTACGACAAGACCGACGACCTTCTCGACGTCCCTGTTTATTACTATATGAACGGCTACGGCATTCAACTCGGTGTCTCGATAACGGGACTCAACGACATCCTGGAAGTGGGCATGCACGACGCCGACAAGTTTGTCGTGCACAACTACCACCGCATGGATCCCCACAAGGCTGGTATAAACCTGCATCTTGCCGAGGCGATAACCCGCGTCAATGAGGAAAGCCTTGACACTACGGAATCAGACCCGTTGCCGGAACCGCGAATCTACATTTCCGACAAGAGCGACCTCTCTGCATTTGTCGCTTTCGTCGACTCTATCGGAACTGACAGCAACGCTCCGCGCTATGGCGCAAAAGCTCAGTTCTTCCTGCAGAACGACATTGCTCTGGAAGCAACCGACAAGGGCGGATACTACATTTCCGACTTCGCGGGAATACTGCATGGCGACGGTCACGTGATCAGCGGCATCCCTTCGGGAAAATCTCTTTTCAACAACATCGAAAGCTCTGGCAATATCTATAACCTCGGACTTGCTTCCGGAAAAATATCCAACTTGACTGCCGACGGCAAAATCGGAAACTACCACTGCTGCTTCGAGTATGCGCCGGCATCGGGCAAAAGCGGATCGACGCCTGTGGTCTATCGCTGGGACGGCTCTCCCTACAAGGGCTACACCACGGAGGATTTCCGACTTGGACGGGTGGCATACGACCTCAACGAGTATTATCTACGCGCTCGCCACCGCGACGCGGCGACAACATCAAGCACTGAGGCTGACGCCGACAACGAGATTCTGAAATACGTATCAGCCTACTATGCCAACGGCGACTATCAGTATGCGTGCCGCACGGATGCCATCACCGGCAAAAACACCGGCATCACATATCTGCGTATCGGAAAGGGTGGCGACACCCCCAACTACGAACAGGTGGAGACCCGTCACGACAAGACGCATCCGCTCGACGCGCCGCGCGTAAAATACAACGCCGACGGCAGCATCCCGACGCCTGTTGTCTACACGCCTCTGTTCAACGCCAACAACAGCGGCACCGAGCTGATGAACGACTTCCTCTTCTGGGGACAGTCGCTTCAGCACAACCCCGACAACTACCCACGCGATATCGCTTCGCACCAGAACAGCTATATGAGCAACCGCGTGTACCGCACAGCAGCCTACTACGGCGACACGACGCTCGACGCGTTCCACTACAACGCCTACAACAATGGCTCAATCACTATGAGCACCTACGTGCACGATTCTGCTACCACGGCTGTCGACTTCACTTGCCTGCACGACCTTCCTGCAGCGACGGAAACAGTCGGTGGCATTTTCTACCCTCCTATGGACGACAACGCCAGCCGTTTCAACGACTTCGTTGTGAAAGAGGACGCAGGCATCACGCAGAATCTCCTTGTCTACACCGCCGATAATGACGAGGAGGCAACAGGCAACGAGGCTTACGACGTGGTGGAAAAAGCTCTCAACTACAACGAGACTACAAGAGAGGCTTTGATAAGCGGACACCATATAACCAAAGGCATCGACGGCTACAGCACCACTCTGTTACACCTCGTGGAGCGCACTCCCGACAACGAGAACGGAGATGGAGAGACTTGCAACAACAACAATCTCTGCGTGCCCATCGCCTTCAACGTCAACGACCGCGCATGGTATGTGCGCCGGCCATTGCACTATGCCGAGGACAGCAAAGGCGCATGGGAAGGCATCTGCCTGCCGTTCACCGTCGACAAGGTCGCCGCGTCGCTCAACGGCGAGATAACGCATTTCTACGGCTCGCCGTCGGACACGGAAACCGACAACCCAAGTCAGAACATCCACTCGCTACACCATGAATATTGGCTACGCGGACTGACGTCGATTGCCTCAGAGGGCAACGTTCCGTCGGCAGTGTTCCAGCGTCCTGGCGCAGCCTTGTTCTCCCCTACCGACGCTTCGGGCAATGCCTTGACAAATGGTGTTTCCTACACTTTCGCAAATACGTTCTTCGTCGATAACTACGCCGACAAACTCTACAACCAGTATGCCAACCCATACTATGCGACAGCCCACAATTACCCCGACTACCTGCGTCTTGCAGGCGAAGTGCCCTACATCGTGCGCTTCCCTGGTGCGCGCTACTATGAGTTCGACCTCTCAAGTGCGTTCTACAACGATATTTTCGGGACTTGGGAAGACGCTCAGACCGTGACATTCAACGCCTACGGCGACAACCACACCGGCGACACGTCGTACGGCGCAATAACAATCCCAATCACAAAAGGCATGGCAACTATGGTAGGCGGAAAATACTCTCATCTCGGCACTTTCTCCGCCATCAATGTGAGCAACGGCAATGTGTATGGAATGAACGACAGTGGCACGGCTTTCGACGATGCTTCATCGCTGTCGACAGTGACGCCGTTCCGCACATATATGTCGCCGACGGCAACGAGGTCAAACGCCCGTTACGACTACACTTCGGTGATCAACATCGCCGAACAGAATGCCGACAACATTATGCCCGACATGGAAGAGAACGAGGATGACGCACAGACAGAAGACCATATAACCGTCCGCGCAATCGGCAACCAGCGCGTGCGCATTGAGAGCACGATGGCAACAAGACTGAATGTGGTAACGGTAGCGGGTCAACTCTACCGCATCCTTGACGTGCAGCCCGGCATTGCCACATACAGCGACTTCCAGCCCGGGCTCTACATCTTCGGCACCACCAAAGTTATCGTCAGATAACCCCGTGCGCCCAGGAGATAGCACTGCTTATACGGCCTTGATGAATTGCGGCAACGCTGGCTGTTCCAACTGCCAGCGTATGTTCATCGGGAAATCGCCATATGAGTCAAGATAGTTGAGCATGCCCATACAGTAATACGGAGAAGTGTTGCCGAAACCGTCGCGCTTGTTCTCCCTTACAAACAGCATAAAGCGCCGTCCGTTGTTGTGGACATAACGGTCGCCTCTGTTCCCATGTGAATCCCGATTCTGCGACTGCCAATGGAATCTGTCGGCACTGATAAAGTAGTCGTCATACTGGGTCGTTGGCGAGAAATCTTTATCTGATTTGTTGAGCGTGACAAAAAACAACTCCGTATCGCAGTCCTCCACATATTGCAATCCTGCCACATGACCTTTCCTCTGCTTGTTTTCATCCTGCAGGCCAAATATAATGAATATCTCCTCACGGCTGTAACAACCATGCAATTCAAGAGCTGATGGATAAGCTTCGCTGAGCACAGATGTCCGGAATTCAAGGTTTTCCATAATATAGTCGGTCAGCTCCCTTATTTCTTGAACGAACAACGGATAATTTCTTATCGTCTCAAGCGCCTCCTGCATATTTCCGAATCCAAGATTCTTGACAGGTTCTTGAAACAACGCATAATAAAGCATCGTGGCGAAACAGCGTTCTCTATCCGACATCTGCCAGCTGCAGCCGTCGTTCAAGAACCTACGGATAAATCGGATTTGGGAAGCAGAGTTAATATGCGTCAATCGCCCTATCCCCTTTTCAAACAATTTGGTCAGACGGTCTTCGTCATAAGTGCATTTTCCCGCCTCCTTTTTAATTTTTGTCCAGCAATTCTTATTATACAGCACTCGGACATCAAAGCTATTGTCCTTCAGAAACTCAGATATAGTCGGTGTGCCATCACACTTTCTCAACATATCAATCAATATGTTTTTACGGAACGTTGCCTTCTGAATATTTTGCAAGACGTATTCCCGAGCTTTGCGTTCCATAAAAATAGCACAGCCATGCGGTAAATCCGGGAAGTTTTCCTGAATCTGCTTTTTAACGTCAGCCTTTTTTTGAAGCGACAGAGCTCTGAATTTTTCAGAGAAATCATAACGCCTGTTCATTTGAGCGACAAAGTCGAACACCGTCAGACAGTCCTTGCTCTCACACAAGCGCAAGCCTCGTCCCAATTGCTGTAGAAACACCGTCAAACTGTCGGTTGGACGCAGAAACAGCACAGTGTCGATTTCCGGGATATCAACACCCTCATTGAATATGTCGACCACAAACAGATAGTTGATTTCACCTTTTTGTATGGCATAATTAAGCCTTACCCGCTCTTCCGCACTTACATCCGATGTCAGGCATCCCGACCGCAGCCCATTTTCCGCGAATCGCTCCGCCATGAATTGTGCATGCCTCTTGTCGGAGCAGAAACACAATGCCCGGCAATTATGTTCGTCGGGCAGATACCGTCCCAGTGTCTTAACTATCAAGTTTACACGCTCCCCGTCACACAGTTTGTCGCTAAGCTTATCGACAATCAGCTTGTCGCCACGCATCAATCCATCTTCTCTCAAATCTACAGTGTCCGAAATACAGAAATATTGGAACGGTGTCAGCAAACCCTCGTCAAGAGCCTGTGGCAAACGGATTTCAGCACTTATCCTGCCTCCGAAATCCGGCAACAAACTTTGACCATCCATTCTCTCCGGTGTAGCCGTAAGTCCGAGAAGAATTTTCGGTTTAAAGAACGAGATAATATTCTTATAACTGTCGGCCGCGGCATGATGCACCTCGTCAATAACTATATAGTCATAATAATCGGCGCCTAATTCTTTGAACGTGTCGTCCATCCGGTTATTCAGCATTGTTATCGAAATAAACAAATGATCCAGACCTGCGACGGGTTTAGACTCCCCATCCCATCGTTCTCCGAAGTTCTGGTCACACATCACGCTCCGGAATGTACGTTCCGCCTGTTTCAAAATCTCTTTACGATGAGCCACAAACAACAATCGGCTTCTATTGCGGTTGTGTTCGTGGAAACGCTTATAGTCGAATGCCGCAACTACAGTCTTTCCTGTTCCCGTAGCCGCAACAACCAGATTGCGCCAAATATCGTTCTCCTCACGTTCCACCTGCAGTCGGTCAAGTATTTGTTTCTGATGCGGAAGCACTTGATAACGATTAAACATCTCAAACTGCTTTTGCGGATCTTTGGCATCACGTTGTCTCTTCAACTCTCTGTTGAATTTCTCAATCCCTCCAATTCCGAAATCCTCAAAATTTTCACTGTTCCAATACATATCAAATGTGGCAAGAGCAGATTTGATGATATGCGGATTTTCTACATTCGTCACCCTTAGATTCCACTCCAAGCCATCTGTCTGAGCCGACTTGGAGAGATTTGATGACCCTATATAAGCCGTGCTCAAGCCTGAATTTCTGACAAAAATATAAGCCTTGGCATGCAACCGCTCTATCTCGGTGTTATAGGAAATCCTTATCTCCGTATTTGGCAATGACGCCAGTTGCTCCACCGCCTTTGCCTCTGTTATCCCACAATAAGTAGTCGTTATTATCTGCAGTCTATGTCCAACAACCTCACAAAACCGCCTTAAATCTTCAAGCAGCATCCTTATACCCGACAATCTAAGAAACGACACAATAATGCATATTCTGTCGGCGGATGCAATGTCTCTGACAATCTCATGCCCAAGTTGCACAGCCGATTGCCCTCCCGTGAAAAGATTGCTGACACGGAAACCCGTGCGCGGCCGAAGCGCCTCCCTCTTGACAGCTTTACGCTCTGCCGCTTCCCGCCTGTCCATGACTTCCGTAAGAAGATTGGTCTCGACAATCGCAGATTTGTCGCCAGCAAAGATTTCCGTATCAAGGATTGCATTAACCAAATCTTTTTTATACTCCAACGACTTTTCGCTGTCATCCAATTTTCTTCTGACTGCCTCCGCAAGATATTCTGCAAGCATCCTTGACGATTCCGCAGCATCCATCGCATCTTTGCTGCAAATCAGACCATTCTCTTCACTAACTTTTATGTCGGCAGCCAATTTGCTGTCTATCAAATTTTCATATATCCCTTTTTCAAGTTTCATAGCATTATATTTAATCCATTTACAATCAACTTTTTTCTTCAAGAACCTCACTCCACCACCGACGTTCGCTCGCCGTCGGCAAAGCGGGTGACAAGACTGTCGCCGGCACGGAGCGACGAGGCAGAGGTGACCACATGTCCGTCGCGAAGCGTCAGCGAATAGCCACGGCGCAACACGCGGTCGGGCGACAGCAGCTCGACCTGCTTCTCAAGCCCCGTCACGCGCTGCCGCTCGTTAGCCACACACTGCCGTGCCGCCATCGCCACCCGTTGTGAGGCAAACGCCAAATCCTTGCCCGCGCCGTCGATGCGCCGTGCCGCCACAACAGGTATCGCCGCGGCAATCTGCTGAAGACGTGCGCGGTGGCGCACCACGATGTTGTCGGCCATCAACGGAATGCCGCTTGTGAAATATGCCAGCTGCTGACGCGCGCCCGAAAGCATCTGCGTGGCAGAGTCGACCACCATATCTGTGAGTGCGTTGACATGGTCGAGAGCCGACTGCGCTCGGTCGAGCAGCCATTCTGCGGCAGCCGTGGGCGTCTTCACCCTCACCGACGCCACCGAGTCGACCACCGTATTGTCGCGGTCGTGCCCGATGCCGCATATCACCGGCAACGGAAACTGCGCTACGTTGGCAGCAAGGTCATAGTTGTCGAACGAATTCAAATCGCTTGTCGAGCCGCCACCACGGATTATCACCACACAGTCGAAAAGATCGGCATAGTCGTTGATGCGCTCCAAAGCGGCGATGACCGACGTCACCGTGTTCTGCCCCTGCATCACCGCCGGGAAAAGACACGTGTAGAACTTGATGCCCGACGGGTTGTTGTGAAGCTGATTCATAAAATCGCCATATCCGGCAGCGCCAGCGGCAGAAATCACAGCGACACGCTGAGCGACGTCGGCCCACGGCAACTGCTTGTTCATATCAATTATGCCCTCGCGCCTCAGCCGGTTGAGTATCTCCAGTCGCTGACGGGCCATGTCGCCGAGCGTATAAGTGGGATTGATGCCGGTTATCACCACCGACAGCCCGTACTGCTCATGGAAATTGGCACTGACCTCAACCATCACATTCATTCCCGACGCAAACGGCTGCCCCGTGGCTCTCTCAAACTCACAACGCAGACGGGCATACACACTCGCCCAGACAATGCCACGCATACGGGCAAGCGTCTGCCCCGTCTGTGCATCCTTCTGCACCAACTCAAGATAGCAGTGACCGCCGCTCTGACGCACGTCGCTTGTCTCAGCCACAACCCAGCACCGCTGCACCGACGCATCGTGCAGCAAGCCGCCGATGCGCCGATTAAACTCCACCAATGATATCGCAGTTTCTCCCATATCCTTATTTTTCACCATAAGACAGTGCAAATCGAGCGCAAAGCATCCATACTTGATTGGGCCTGCTCTGCCGAGATGCATATGCAAACATACTTAAAATTTGCCGCATTGCAAAACTCCGCAACCACAACGTTCCGCAACCACCGCTGACAGACAACGACTTGCATATATTGTGAAAAATAACTGCAAAAAAACATCCCAAAAAATTTGGCAGACTGAAATATCTGATATATCTTTGCACTCGCAAAAGCGAACCACTGGAGAGGTGGGTGAGTGGCTGAAACCAACAGTTTGCTAAACTGTCGTAGGGGTTATTCTCTACCACGAGTTCGAATCTCGTCCTCTCCGCGGAAGAAATACAGAAAATCGTCCGACTAAAGCCGGACGGATTTTCGGAGAGATGGCAGAGTGGTCGATTGCGGCGGTCTTGAAAACCGTTGAGGGTCAAACCTCCGGGGGTTCGAATCCCTCTCTCTCCGCTGAACTTACTGGACAGAAATGGACAGTAAATGGACAAAAAGCTACAAATCAATGATTTGTGGCTTTTTTTATTGCCCGAAAGTCCTGCTTCCAAGACTTCAAAAGTACGGTAAAAGACAAAGTTTCGTTACTAAATCGTTACCTATTCCCCACCGGACAAAAACGCATCACGCAGGCCAAGGCATCTCATCTGTCCGGATACGGGCGTATCAGCAGTGAATGGCAATACAAAGAGGACGGACGCATCAGCTATACGGCCACCGTACCGGCCAACACTACAGCCACACTCTATCTGCCCCTAATGGAAAAGACAGACAACATCACTGAAAGTGGAAAAGACCTGAAAGAAGCAGAAGGCGTGGACTTCAAAGGCATAGTAGACGGAAAGGCCGTGATAGAACTGCAATCGGGCACCTACCAGTTCGACATGGAAAAGGGAAGCCCCGACCGTGTGGAAGAAAGTACGTCCCCAAACTTACGCATACATCCCAACCCCTTCTGTGACAGGCTCCATCTTTCTTGCAGCGAAGACATCCGCTACGCCAGTGTCACGGCTTGCAACGGGCAAATCCTGTATCGCCAGCACCGTAGTGGGAACATCGACACGTCTGCTTGGGCACCCGGCATCTACGTGGTGAGGGTGGACACGCCGGAACACAGCTACACCGAAAAGGCTATCAAGAAATAAAATGACAACCGAAAAGAAAAGCACTTCCTTATAACGCTCTGTATACCAACATAATGAAACAAGCAAATCGTTTGGCTTAGATTGATTTTCCATTCTGCGCCAAACGATTTTTCAATCTCCTGAGATTGATTTCCCGTTTGGCGCAGAATGATTTTCGGACGAGGCTTTCCTTTACAATGCTTTCCATCCCCCCCCATAAAAAAACGGCCATTCGCTTGCCTAAATCAGCAAAAATCTTTTTCTTTGCCACTGCAATCCAATATACTTCAATCAATGAAAGACAAAACATTACACCTGATTTCAATCCTGTTAGCCGGGTGCAGCACATTCCCGGCCCTCGCACAAAATTTCAGCTCAAGCAGCAACCTGAAGCCCCAACCCACGGCAGACCGCGTCGTACCCTTCCGGCTTTCGGACAAGGGCATCACCCATAAATATGTGGAATGGGGGGCAGACATTGCATGGCTTGATGAAAACAACCTGCGACGCAGTGCCGCCTTCATGGGCAAGGACAACCTTGACGTGGTACGCACATCCTTCCAACCGGACCTGCCCATCGTGGACGGAAAAATGCAACAGGGGACAATCGACACACTGCAAATGCGCATCAACATGTTCAAATGGGTCAAACCCGATGTCAAACTCATGATTAATTGCGACGCGCCTTTCATGAGCACTTATTACACGGACGAGAACGGAGCCAACGCCGCCCATTGGGCAGAAATCATAGACCTTTCCACCCAATATTACCAAGATGCCGGTTACGAGGTCGTCTCTGTCGCCCCGTTCAACGAACCGGATTACCTGTACAACAACCAAGGTTCACCCAATGAGGCAAAACGAAAAGCCGAGTTTGCCGCAATCATCACGGAATTAAAGCAAAAAGAACGTTTCAATAATATCCGCATGTGTGGCGGAAACACGCTGAACTCCGACCAGGCCTTGCCGTGGTACAATTACTTGAAAGACCAACTGGATGAGGGAAACACGCACCAACTGGCCGGAAGTTTCGACAACTTCGCCCAATTCTTCACCACGGTGAGAGAAGACGGCAAACATGCCACCGGTGACGAGATGCACAACGTCATGGAAGCCATGGTAGGCTTGGAATACGGCATGCAAACCGGAATATGGTGGGGATGGGCAGAATACACACGTGGCGAGTTCTGCAAGGCGAGCCATGGTGAACGGTTGGCCTACGCGGAGCATCGTCCCAACTGGACGGCAGCGTCGGTCTACCGTGCACCGGACGGCAAGGTACAGGCGTTCGGCGGGACATCCGAACGGCAAGCCGTCACCACCTCCTACCGCTTCCTTTCTAAAGAGCGCGACGTGTTCTTCGACGGACACGGGCCGCAACGGGAATACGTCATGGAGCTTCCGGGCGGAGCACCGGGAAGTTACCAAGACGGGCAGACCAATGCCGAAACCGTGGTGAACATCACGTGGGGCGATGACGTGCAACCCGTGGTGGACGGCACCTACGCATTAATCAACAAAAGCAACCTAAAACTGTTGGACAACGACAACGGCTCCCTCACCTCATCCACTTATTCCACAGGCAAAAAGTCGTTGCAATGGCATGTAAATCCGGTAGACGCTCGCATCGGAGGTGCGTTCAGCTACCACCAGATTCTTTCGGGCACTTCAAACCAGACGCTCGACGTACTGAACTGGTCGATGGACGACGGCACGGAAATCATACTTTACCAAAACAACAAGGGCACTAACCAACAATGGTACTTGGAATATGCAGGCGACGGATGGTTCCGCATCCGCAACCGCAATAGTTCGCTGTGCCTCAAGACATCAGGCAACAAAATCGTACAGGCCGAACCAGACGAAGAAAGCGCAGCGCAACTCTGGCGCTTCATCCCGACCGGCATCCGTCCGCGCATCCGCGACATCGATGCTCCCACCGGCCTGAAAGCCGAAATCCGCGCATCCTCCGTGCTCCTGACATGGGAAAAGGCAGACGCCACAGCCCCGACCTACACCGTGCTGCGTTCGGAAAATCCGGAGGAGGGTTATGAAATCATCGCACGCTACGTGGAGGACACGGCTTTTGTGGACAACAAAGCCGAAGAGGGAAAGACATATTATTACACCGTCAAGACTGTGGATGCTTCGATGAATACTTCCCCGGCATCCTTGACCGTAAGCGCAAGCGTAGCCCCGACGGATGCCCTCTTCGCACGCTATGAATTTGAAGAAAACCTCCACGACACGACCCTTAACATCCGCCACGGGGTCATGCCGGAAGATGGTGTGTACACCGAAGGAAAATCCGGCCAATACGCTTTGGCTCTGGACGGTTCTGGCCAGTACGTGCAACTGCCGACCAACGTGACCGACCATGAGGAAACCACCATTTCAACGTGGGTGTACTGGCAAGGCGGCAACAGTTGGCAGCGCGTGTTTGACTTCGGAAACGGGGAAGACGAATATATGTTCCTCACCGTGCGTTCGGATGACGGCCGGATACGGTTTGCCGTCAAAAACGGTGGAGACGAACAGCAATTAGACGGCGAACGAATCACGCCATACCGCAAGGAATGGATACATCTGGCCGTCACGATAGGAAAAGATGAAGTTTGCCTCTATTTGAACGGAGCACTTATGGCTTCTTCAAAAGACATGACCTTGCGCCCTTCCGACTTCCACCCGTTGCTGAACTACATCGGGCGCAGCCAGTCTGCAGCCGACCCGTTGTTCAACGGCAGTATCGACGACTTCCGTATATACGATTATGCTTTAAGTGCTGAAGACATCAAGAAGCTCGCAGACGGCACCACCCGTATCTGCGGCACGCCGAAAGACGAGCCAGGCGCGTTCGACGTAGGTCCGTTGCCTGCCGACCGCCGCCTCGACGTGCGTTACTTGTTGGACAACGGTCCGGAAAGAGTGGACTTCCACATTTACGACCTGCAAGGCAACATGCAACTTACCCAAAGAGGCACGAACGGAGCCACGACTTCATTCGATGTCAGCGG
>ENA-ORMX01000575-ORMX01000575.1-human-gut-metagenome-genome-assembly--contig:-NODE-575-length-27603-cov-4.918506_pt1 | contig 27603 bp, 20 predicted proteins | sample MGYA00242108_ERZ509007 | MGnify/ENA primary metagenome ERZ509007 (study PRJEB26280, sample SAMEA2338745) | human gut metagenome | biome: human gut; feature: human-associated habitat; material: faeces...
GCTTCGGCTATGGCGCCGCCGATTTGCGGTTCCGTGCCGCCTCCGAATTCGTCGATGAGCAGAAGACTGGTGCCACAGCAAGCTTTCATCATGTTTTTCATGTTGAGCAAATGGCTGGAATAGGTGCTCAAGTCGTCCTCTATGCTCTGCTCGTCCCCGATATCGATAAAGATACTGCCGAAAATGCCGGTGCGTGAGTTTTCCCCGATAGGAACGGGAAGTCCGCATTGCAACATGTATTGGATGAGGCCTACGGTCTTCAGGCATACGGATTTTCCGCCCGCGTTGGGACCGGAGATGATGAGAATACGCTGATGTCCGTTCAGTTCGATGTCGAGCGGTACGATTTTTTTCCCGTGACGGGTCAGGGACAGGTATAGCAAGGGATGGCGGGCCATGGTCCAGTCTATCAGCGGCGCCCCTTTGATGTCCGGTGTCGTGGCATCGAACTGGTGGGCTAATCCGGCCTTGGCATGGATGAAGTCTATTTCGGCCAGAAACTCGTAGGATTGCAGGATTTCCTGATAATGAGGCCGGACCTCAGCCGTGAATTCTTGCAATATGCGTATGATTTCCCGTCGTTCTTCCCCCTCCAGTTCACGGATGCGGTTGTTGGCTTCTACCACTTCGGCCGGTTCGATGAAGACCGTACGCCCCGTGGCGGATTCGTCGTGGACGATTCCCTTAATTTTCCGCTTTAAAGCCGGAGCCACAGGAATGACCAAGCGTCCGTCGCGCATGGTGGGAGTGACATCCTTGTCCACCACGCCGTCTTGTTGCGCGTTCCGCAAGATGGCGTGCAGTGTGCGTGAAATTCCGCTTTCGGCAGCGACAAGTTCGCGGCGGATGCGCAACAGTTCGGTGGATGCCGAGTCTTTGATTTTGCCGTATTTGTCGAGTATGTTTTCGATGCGGCGCACCAGTTGGGGGTAGACGGTGACCCCTTGCGTCAGACGGCGTAAGGCCGGATAGGGGACGGAGGCATCATCGCCGGGGCGGTTTTCCTCCGTGCCGTTATCTTCTTCGGTATCCTTGTTGAGAAACCGTACGATGTCGATAATCGTGCAAAGCGAGCGTTTCAGATCGAACAGTTCCGTTTCGTCGAGATAAGTACCTTCTATTCTGATGCGTTTGATGGCCGGGCGTACATCATAGAAATCCTGCTCCGGAAAGTCCTCTTCTTCTTCCTGAATGCGCAGGAATTCCCGTGTCTGCTCTTGCAATTCGCGCAATAGATGCAAATCCGTCAGGAATTTCATCTGTTCGACGCGCTCTATGCCAAGTGTACTCAGGCAATGTCCCGTCAATAAAGTACGTATCTCGTCAAATCCTATTTTCTGTTCAAAATTCTGTGGATAAATCATATTTCATTTGGATTAGCGGGTGCAAAGTTAAGAAAAATTTATGAGTTTAAGAAAGATATCGTTTGATAACTTCTGTTTTAATACATTATTTAACATATTTGTGCAGCGCATCGTTTTTTGCAAAGATTCTATTTCATAGCATTTTTTTTCTCATGGCAGACCTCAAGCAGCATTGATGCCCCTTAAACGTTCTTACTTAATTGTTAAATGCTCGGCAATCATTATGCATTGTCGCAAGAAATGATTATATTTGTATTTTAAACAGATTGAGCCATGTGTCTCATCTGCCGAGCATCATTTAAACATTATTTTCACGGGCATTGCAATCAATATTACGTGAGTGCCTAAGCGAAAACGTAAATCTATGAAGTTAAAGGAAGGTGTTTACGAAAATCTTATCAGCAGTCGTCTAACGGCCGACATGAAAGAAACAGAAGCTGAAGGAGGGGTCTGTAAGACAGAACCGATAGATGCTGCTGAGTCGGCAAAGTTGCTTGCTGATTTTCTGGCTCACTCTATACGTCGTAAGCTGGAAGATACTGATGTTAGCGTTGAAGAAAAGATAGAATTCACGAATCGTATCTTAGCGTCGGCTGATATTGACGATGTTGATATGCTTGCTGCCGCTCCGCAACTTCTTTCAGCCGTTGTAAGCAAACAGCGTGATACCGAACTGAAGAAAACGAAGAAAGATATGGTTCGTCCGCTGTCAGGCTTTCGTGTAAGCAATCTGTTTACAGGAGGCCAGTCATCTTTGTCGCTGGGTTCAGAGATTATGCGAGATATTGCCTCGGCTGATGAAATCTGCATCATTGTATCGTTTTTACGCATGTCGGGTATAAGAATGATGCTAAACCAATTGGCCGATTTTTGTAAAAAAGAGGGCCATCGACTTCGTGTTATTACCACTACTTATTGTGGCGTAACCGAAGCAAAGGCCGTTGAACGTCTTTCACAACTACCAAATACAGAGATACGAATATCGTATAACACGACAATAGAGCGCCTTCATGCCAAATCGTATATCTTTGTTCGAAACTCAGGGTTTAGCACAGCTTATATAGGGTCGTCTAACTTATCACATTCGGCTCAAACCGAAGGGTTGGAGTGGAACTTGCGTGTGACGAATGTTGAGAACCCACATATCATAAAGTCGGCGCTTGCTACCTTCGAAAGATATTGGCATAGTGAGAATTTTGAAGACTTCAGTGTGGGCGGAATAGAAAAGTTTCGGCGTGAATTAGCGTTACAGAAAAGTCGTAACACCAGTTCGGCACTTGAAGTATATGCTCGCTATCAGGTTCTTCCACACCAAAAGATTATTCTTGACCGTTTGCAGGTGGAACGTGACGAAAACCATCTATATCGAAACCTTGTTGTTGCTGCAACGGGCACAGGAAAGACCGTGATATCGGCATTTGACTATAAACGCTTTCGACAGTTGCACCCACAACACAATCGCTTGCTGTTTGTTGTTCATCGTGAAGAAATATTGAAACAATCGTTACGCACCTTTCGTAGTGTGCTGGGCGATGCCAACTTTGGTGAGTTGTGGGTAGGCAACTGTCACCCCGAAGATAGTATGAGTAATTTGTTTGTGTCTGTTGCCACGCTGAACAATAATATTGATGTCTTTCGTAACCTTGGTTTCGATTATTACGACTACATTATTATTGACGAAGCACACCATGCTGCTGCCACAAGTTATCGTGTTATTGTAGACCACTTTCGCCCAAAGATATTGCTGGGCCTCACAGCTACGCCCGAACGTATGGACGGACAGAGCCTACTGCCTGACTTTGGTGGAAAGATAAGTGCTGAGATACGGCTACCCCAAGCACTTGACGAGGGGCTGCTCACGCCTTTCCAATATCTTTGCATCACTGACCCGCTTGACATTTCTGGCAGTGAACTATGGAACAATGGTAAATATATACTATCAAAACTAAGTGATCGTCTTTGCAACAGCGAGCGTGTAAAACTTATCGTAGAGAAACTGCACGAGTATCTGCCTGACGAAACTAAATGTCATGCTCTTTGCTTCTGTTCTGATAAACGTCACGCCATGTTCATGGCTGAACAGTTAAGCCAAAGCGGTTTGCAAGCAGCTGCGCTTACCTCTGCATCAAGCAACGACGACCGCGTTAGGCTAAACCGCGATTTGGCTGCAGGCCGCATCAACTATCTGTGTGTAATAGATATTTTCAACGAGGGTGTCGATATTCCTGAAATTGATACGGTGCTGTTCCTTCGACCTACCGACAGTTTGACTATCTTCCTTCAACAGTTAGGCCGTGGTTTACGTCTTAGTGCAGGCAAAGATTTTCTTACTGTTCTTGATTTTGTGGCACAGGTAAATAAACAGTATGACTTTAGTAGCCGTTTTCGTTCCTTATGCTTGCGTAAAGACCGTAGCATTGAAGAACAGGTGGCCAATGGCTTTACATTATTGCCTCATGGATGCTCAATTTATATGGAGAGCAAGGCTAAGAGCTATATCTTGAACAACATACATAGCGCCATTTATAACACACGCCGACTGATTAAAGAGCTGATGGCCTATGATACAGTGCCTACCTTGGCTCAGTTTGTTGAAAACTGTGGTCAAGATGTTCGGCTGATATATAAGGGTAACAACTGTTGGACCACACTGAAAAGTGCGGCAGGCAAATGTCAACCAATAGAACATGATGCAATAGGCGAGCGTTTGATGAAAGGAATAGGTAATCTTACCCATATTAATTCGGTGGCATTTTTACGGTTTATCAAACGTTTTATTGCGAATGGCTGCAAACTGGATGATACTAATGATACAGAAGTGAGCAATGCTGATGATAGGTTTGCTATTATGCTTTATTATGCTCTGTTTCAAGAAAAAATTAGCAAGCTTGGGTTTGATAATATATACGAAGCATTGTATAAGGTAGACAACTATCCTTTACTTAAGCAAGAGATTGCAGAACTTATTGATTATTTGCACGAAAATCTTGAATTTAAAACTTATCCCATGGGGGCTGGATTGCCCGAAGGCCTTGAACTATACGGCTGCTATACCCGAGAAGAAGTGTTTGCACTGTTCGGACGACAAACGGCCGACAAGCGTATGCAGGGCGTGGCGGCAGGTGTGTTTTCTATTGACGAGAGCAATATAGAATTGTTTTTCGTTACGCTGAATAAATCAGAAAAAGACTTTTCGCCGTCAACCAATTATAACGATTATTTTATCAGTGAGCGTCGTTTTCACTGGCAATCGCAAAACACCATGTCGCATGCCAATGCAGGTGCAAGATATGTAAATCAATGCAATAATGGCAGGCGCTTCTTGCTGTTTGTACGCGAAGATAAAAAAGACGGATATGGCAATACCAGTCCTTATTATTGCATGGGGTTGGTTGACTATGTAAGTTCGCACGGCAATTTTCCAATGAATATTGAATGGCAGCTGAAGCAACCTGCCATGGCAAAATTTATAAAGGCTGTATAACTTTAGAGTGTATGAAAACGATAGATGTTGTAGCTGCCATCATTGTTCACGATGGCAAATATTTGGCCACACAACGTGGTTATGGCGAATATAAAGATGGGTGGGAGTTTCCTGGCGGAAAGATTGAGGCTAGCGAAACACCAGAGGAGGCTTTGTGTCGAGAGATACGCGAAGAGTTGGCCGTAGATATTTCTATCGACAAATTGCTTTGCACAGTCGACTACGACTATGTATCCTTTCATCTACATATGTTATGTTTTATATGCCATGTAGTGAAAGGCGAATTGCAACTTGTAGAGGCTGAGGCAGCGCGATGGCTGAAGGCTGATGAACTGATGGGCGTTGATTGGCTACCCGCCGATAAAGAGGTGGTAGCGGCGATATTTCGGCAATGACAACAATTAAGCGCGTCTTTATATGCTGGAAATAAAAAAGGCTGAACATCATATATTCGATGTTCAGCCTTTTTATCAATTGTTGTTTCGTGGTTGAAACGTATGACGATTATTTCAGATAATCTTCAAAATATTGTGTGATGCGTTCATGCAAGTGCACACTTTGATGTCCGCGCATGTTGTGGGGCTCGCCAGGATACATGAAGAAATCAGGCTGGGTGCCAGCTGCGATACATGCTTTAAGGAACGACAGGCAGTGTTGGGGCACTACGGTAACGTCGTTGTATCCTTGTATAATTTGCAATTTGCCCTTAAGGTTTTTAGCCTTATACAGCAGCGATGTCTTCTTGTAGCCTTCGGGGTTGGTTTGTGGCGTGTCCATATAGCGTTCGCCATACATTACCTCGTACCAGTGCCAGTCGATAACAGGTCCACCAGCTACGCCCACCTTAAACACATCGGGGTAGGTGGTCATGAGCGAGATGGTCATGAAGCCACCGAAACTCCATCCGTGTACGCCAATGCGGTCGGCATCGACATAAGGAAGTGTTTTAAGATATTCAACCCCTTTCATTTGATCTTCCATCTCAACCTGACCTAATTGGCGGAAGGTGGCTTGTTCAAATTCTTTACCACGATGTTCGCTTCCGCGATTGTCGAGGATGAAGCACAAGTAACCTTTCTGTGCCATATAGGTCTCCCAGCTACGGCTGCTGTAGTGCCAGCGAGCATCGACATTGTGAGCATGTGGTCCGCCATACACATATACCACTACGGGATATTTCTTCGTGCTATCAAAGTTGATGGGTTTCACCATGCGGTAGAATAATTCAGTGTCGCCGTTTTTAATTGAACCCATGCTGTATTCGGGCACGTTGTAACCTTTCCAAGGATCTTCGGCAGTAAAGAAGGGTGTTGCCTTTCCGTTAGCTGTGTTAACAATGGCAATCTTTCGAGGAATGGATGGGGTAGAGTAGTTGTCGTACACATATTCGCCACTGGTGCTGAGCAGTGCGTTGTGCCATCCTTTACCTCCATCATCGGCCAAGGTGCGTTTGCCGCTCTTTACATCAACAGCAAAGATGTTGCGCTGTATGGGTGACAACTCGTTTGAGGCAATGATGATGCTTTTGCGTTTTGTATTAAAGCCCAGCATATCCATTACTTCCCATTTGCCACTTGTTAGTTGGCGTATGTTCAGTTTGTTCTCTTTTCCTAAGGTGCAGAGATACAGATGGTTGTAGCCATCCTTGCGGCTTTGCATGATAAAGCTGTTGCTATCCCAAGGTAGGAACACGATAGGGTTCTGGGGCTCAACATATTTCTCGTCGGTTTCGTGGTACAGCTCGCATTGTTTCTCGCCAGTTTCAGCGTTGTAGGCTACAAGGTGGCAATCGTTTTGATCGCGGTTCAGCTCAAACATATAAATTGTCTTGCTGTCAGGACTCCAACTGATGTTTGTGAAATAGCGGTCGGTGGGGTCGCCAGCCTGAAGATATACCGTTTTGCCTGTATTGAGATTGAAAACGCCTACTGTAACTTTATGCGATGTTTCGCCCGCCATAGGATATTTGTCGGGAGCTGCAGTAGCAATGCACGACTGTGTCTCGGGATGGTTGAAGCCTATTTCAGGAATGTCGACCTGAGGATAGTCGGTCACCATGCTCTGGTCCATTCGGTAGAAGGCTAACTTTTCACCATCGTTGCTCCAGTATGTACCTTTATGTATACCAAACTCGTCGCGATGTACACTTTGTCCGTAAACAATATCGCGTGAACCGTCGGTGCTTAGTTGCCATACCTTCAAACCGCGTGTTACATACAGGTTGTTGTCTTTTAAGTAAGCCACAGCTTCGCTTGCCGGACAGGTTTCAAGTATGTTTTCGCCGTTTTCAAAGTTGTGTTCTGACAGCAATGCGTGTTTCTTGAAATCGATGGTGTATATCTTGCTTCCCGTGTTCACCACTACGATGCTTTTGTTAGCGTAGGGGAATGATGTTTGATACAACGAGTGTACTTTGATGTCGCGTGTGGGTGCAATCCATTGGTTGATGTCGTTTTTGCCGAACAGTTTTGTTTCTTTGCCTGTCGTCTTGTTAACAAGATAGCAAGCATCGGCATCTTGGCGCACCAGTTGGTTGCCCCACCATGTACACCAGCGGTTTTTGGGCGACATGTTGTGATAGTTCTTGCCACCAAAGTTGAGGTCTTCAAGTGTGAACGACTTGTCGCCTTTCTGTGCATCTACACAGTCCAGTGTTTGGGCTTGTGTAGCCGCGGTAGATGATAAGGTTATCATGGTTGCCAGTGCCAGTTTATATAATGACTGTTTCATAAAATGTATCTATTTACTTTATGTTAATGACGAGAGGCTTAGTCTTCATCGTTATAGTCGTTCTTTCTGAAGCCGCCACGTTTACCACCTTTGTCGAAGCGTTTACCACCTTTGTCGAAGCGTTTGCCTCCTTTGTCGAAGCGCTTGTCGCCTTTATCAAAGCGTTTTTCACCGCGTCCTCTACTATTGTCTCGATCGAATGATTTGCGCTCGCGACGTTCGCCATATTTTGAGCGTTCGCCATCGAAACTACTGCGGCGTTCGCCTCCGCGTGTACGTTCTAATGAGTGGAACTTAAATGAGCGAATGTCGGCCTCGGCATTTTCTTCGTCTTCGTCGAGACGTTTTTTAAACTCGCGGTTCTTCTTAAAGCGATGTTTCTCGGCCATCTGGCGCTTCTCATCATCGGTTTTTACTACGCCACCTTCTGATCTGAAGTCGCGCATCTTGCCATCGAAAATGCTGTACTTGCGGAATTCGCACTCAAGCGATCCATTGTATACAGGTATCTTGATAGAAGGCTTTAAGCCTATCTGCTCGAAACATTCTTGACGATAGCTCAGCACCCATGCCTCATTGCCCATAAATTCGTGTTTCAGACGTTCGCCTATCATCTTGTAGGTGCCCAATAGGTTGGGGGTAGAGATGCGTTCGCCGTAGGGCGGATTGGTGATAATAATGCTCTTTTCTGTAGGCTTCTTAAAATCTTTAAAGTCGGCTTCTTCAACAGTGATGTCGTTGGTGAGACCTGCTGCACGCACATTGAGGCGTGCCGTGTTAACGGCTTTGATATCAACATCGTAGCCATAGATGTGGTGCTTGAACTCGCGTTCTTGGCTTTCATCGTTGTAGATACTGTCAAACAGATCTTGATCGAAATCGCTCCAGCGCTCGAAGGCGAACTCTTTACGGAAGATGCCAGGGCTCATGTTGTGAGCGATGAGGGCAGCCTCGATAAGTAATGTTCCTGAACCGCACATAGGGTCGATAAAGTCGGTGTCGCCGTTCCAACCCGACATTAAAATCATACCTGCTGCCAATACCTCATTGAGGGGCGCTTCTACTGATTCTTGACGGTAACCACGACGATGTAACGACTCGCCACTAGAGTCGAGGGATAGGGTAGCTTTGTCTTCTGCGATATGAATGTTCAGACGGATATCGGGGTTAGCAACCGAAATATTGGGGCGTGTGCCCGTCTTCTCGCGGAACTGGTCAACGATAGCGTCCTTTACCTTGTAGGTTACGAAGCGTGAGTTACGGAACTCTTCTGAGTAAACAACTGAGTCGACAGAGAATGTCTTGCCTTTTTCTATATATTGGCTCCAGTCTATTTTCTGTACCTCGTTATATACATCATCGGCCGATGCTGCCTTGAAATGGCAGATGGGCTTTAAAATGCGTATGGCGGTGTGCAACTGGAAGTTGGCGCGATACATCATTTCTTTGTCACCAGTGAACGACACCATACGGCGTCCTATCTGTACGTTGTTGGCGCCCAGTGCTGTCAGTTCTTTTGCCAACACGGGTTCTAGGCCCATGAATGTTTTGGCAATGAGTTCGAATTCGTTCATTTTTATTTTTCTTTGTCTTTATCTTTATGTAATGTATGTTTTCTTATTTGCTGTTGTTGCCGCTATTGGTGTAGTATTTTGTTGTGTATGGCTCCATGTCTTCGGTTATCCATACGTTAGCACCTACAATACAGCCTTCGCCAATGGTGATGCGTCCTAACACTGTGGCATTGGCATATACCACGACATTGTCTTTCAAAATGGGGTGGCGGGGGATGCCTTTAATAGGGTTGCCGTTCTCATCTAGCGGGAAACTCTTGGCTCCTAAGGTTACGCCTTGGTAAAGCTTAACATTGTTGCCAATGATGCAGGTGGCACCTACAACAACGCCTGTGCCGTGGTCGATGGTGAAATGACTACCGATGGTGGCTGCAGGGTGTATGTCGATGCCTGTTTCTGAGTGTGCCATCTCTGTTATCATGCGTGGAATAAGGGGCACACCTAACAAGTATAGCTCGTGTGCTATACGATAATTGGTAAGCGCCTTGATGACAGGGTAGCATGAGATGATTTCTCCAAAGTTTTCTGCTGCGGGGTCACCATTAAATGCTGCTTCAACATCGGTTGCCAAAATGTGGCGTAATGCTGGTAGACGTTCTATGAGTTGAAGTGATATTTCTTCTGCCTGGTTGGCGATGGCTATGTTGTGCGAGCATAATACACATTCTTCGTCGGGGGTATTGAAGCATAGGCCTGCTTGCACCTGGCTGGTAAGCAATGTGTGTAGCCGTTCAACATTTACTCCGATATGATAACGTATGGTTTTTGTGCAAACCGAAGAGTTGCCATAATAGCCAGGAAAAAGGATAGAACGTGATAATTGGACAATTTCTTCGAGCGCCGTGCCCGAAGGTAAAGGATTTCCGTCGCGATGTTGGTGGAACAAACCTTTTAGCGAATTGGCTTCTGACAGTTGGTTCACAGTAGCGGCGATAACATGAGTCGTATCGTTTGTACTCATTTCGAGAGTTTGTGCATCAATAAAAATATGCTACAAAATTAATAAAAAAAATGGAAATGTAAGTTATTTCTATGCTTATTTGTTCATATTTTTTTATTTATCAGCGTGTTATGAGGCGTTATGTGTGTTGTAGGTTTGTATGTATACAGAAACAGGGCTACACTTGTATGAAGTGTAGCCCTGTAATTATGACTGTGAATAGATTATTCTAATCAAATAAATTTATTTCACTTTGTCAACGATAGCCTTGAAAGCCTCGGGGTTGTTAACAGCGAGGTCAGCAAGAACCTTACGGTTGATTTCGATGCCAGCTTTGTGCAGGGCACCCATCAAAGTTGAGTAGCTCATGTTCTCGAGGCGTGCAGCAGCATTGATACGCTGAATCCACAAAGAACGGAAGTTACGTTTCTTATTGCGACGGTCACGGTAAGCATAGGTCAAACCTTTCTCCCAGGTGTTCTTTGCTACCGTCCAAACATTCTTTCTTGCTCCAAAGTAGCCTTTGGTAAGCTTCAGAATACGAGTTCTCTTTGCTTTAGAAGCAACATGATTAACTGATCTTGGCATAGTTTTTCTTTCTTTTTAAAAGTTTGACTAAAAATTAACGGAGGCAGAGCAAGTCACGAACCTGTTTGAGGTTGCTGTTGTCTACAATTGTCTGATGAACCAGATTTCTCTTCTGCTTCTTGGTCTTCTTAGTCAGAATGTGACTGTGGTAAGCGTGATGTCTTTTAATCTTACCAGTACCAGTGAATCTAAATCTTTTTTTAGCACCGGAATTTGTCTTAACTTTTGGCATTGTTTTATTGTTTTATAATTATTTATTAAGGTGGCAACGCATATACCTGGCGTTACGCACACATTCTCGTATTCGTTATCTCTATGTATGGTGAAAAGAAGTTATTCAGCAGTTTCCTGCAATTTCTTCATAGCTTCGCTGCTTATTTTGGCGTTTGCCAGCAGTCCACCGTTATTGTTCTGGTCTTTCTCGGCTTGAGCTTGTTCCTTCGCTTCAGCCTCGCGCTTCTCGCGGTCCATCTTCTGTTGGCTCTTTTTGGCTACACCTGCTTTCTTGGGTGCCAAGTAGAGGAACATTTTCTTTCCATCGAGTTTTGGCAGTTGTTCTACCTTTGCATATTCCTCAAGGTCGTTTGCAAAACGTAGCAATAATACCTCGCCTTGCTCTTTGAAGAGAATAGAGCGTCCGCGGAAGAAGACATAGGCACGCACTTTGTTGCCCTCGCTGAGGAATTCTTGTGCATGTTTGAGCTTGAACTGATAGTCGTGCTCATCGGTCTGTGGTCCGAAACGTATCTCTTTGATATCAACCTTAACCTGCTTTTGTTTCATTTCCTTAGCACGTTTCTTCTGTTGGTAGAGGAACTTGCTATAGTCGATGATACGACAAACTGGAGGTTGCGCATTTGGTGAAATCTCAACGAGATCTACGCCCTGCTCCCGAGCCATTTCTAATGCTTGGCGAGTAGGCATGACCGTAGAGCCACTCTCACCCGCAATTCTCACTTCCCGAACGCGAATTTGTTCATTCACGCGGTACTGGTTCTTCATTTTGTCATTTTTCATCCATTCACTTTATAATAAGCGGCTGCAAAGTTACTAAAATTCACTTGATTGGCAAAAAATATTTGCACCTTTTTTTGCTACCGCCTTCATTTCTTTCACTTTTTGGGTTTTTATGTGGCGCAGAAAGCCTCGCTTCGGTGTTCTCATAGTGTGAGAAGGTGCGGAGCGAGGCTTTTGCTTTGTTTGCAGGCGTAGTGGCCTTGCAGTATTTTTTATTTTTCTAAGTCGATTTTCTTTACGCGGCGTTCATGGCGTCCACCTTCAAAAGATGTTGTAAAGAAGTTGTCCATGATTTTTGCTGCTGTCTTATTGTCGACAAAGCGTCCAGGGAGAACCAGTACATTAGCATCGTTGTGCTGACGTATGAGCTGTCCTATTTCGGGGCACCAAGCCAAGCCTGCGCGTACGCCAGCGTGCTTGTTTAATGTGATGCTTATGCCTTCACCGCTTCCACAGATGCCGATGCCAGGATATACCTCACCACTTGTAATGCCTTCAGCGAGAGCGTGACCGAAGTCGGGGTAGTCGCAACTCATGTCGCTATAAGTGCCGTAGTCTTTGTACTGATATCCGTGAGCTTCAAGATATTCAATCACAAATTTTTTTAAAGCAAAGCCTGCGTGGTCGCAAGCGATGCCCACTGTCTTGATTTCCATAGGCTGTTTTGTTAATGGTTAATGTTATTATTTGGTAATAAACGATTTTACTTCGTTGTAGATGTTTTCGGCGGTGAAACCTAATTTTTCATCGAGCACCTTGTAGGGAGCTGAGAAGCCGAACGAGTTAAGGCCGTAAACCTTTCCGTTAGCACCTACTAAGCCTTCAAGAGTAACAGGAAGTCCGGCTGTGAGGCCGAATATTTTCGCGCCCTTAGGCAGAATTTGCTCCTGATATTCGGCTGATTGTGTACGGAACAATCCCTCAGACGGAACGCTTACAATGCGCACTTTAATGCCGTCTTTGCGAAGCAGTTCAGCGCTGGCAACGAGTGTAGAAACTTCTGAACCAGAAGCCAACAAGATAGCATCATATTCAGTGTCAGAACCACCAACAATGTATGCACCCTTGCGTGCCTCTTCATACTGTGTGCCTTCAGGCAAGCTGTTTACATTTTGGCGTGAGAAGATCAGTGCTGTAGGTGTATCCATGTTCTCTACAGCCATCTTCCAGCAAACGGTAGCTTCGTCTGTATCGGCAGGACGGAATACGCGTACCGAGTCGTTTCCGTTGTGGTTCTTAAGTTTCTCCATCAAGCGTATCTGTGCCTCTTGCTCTACAGGCTCATGGGTAGGACCATCTTCGCCTACGCGGAATGCATCGTGCGTCCAAATGAACTTAATAGGAACCTGCATAAGGGCTGCCATACGGATGGCGGGCTTCATATAATCAGAGAAGACAAAGAATGTGCCGCAAGCGGGGATGACACCTCCATGCAAGTACATACCAATGCATACGCAAGCCATGGTGAGCTCGCTTACGCCTGCCTGGAAGAAGGCACCACTGAAATCGTTGGGGGTGATGTCGTGTGTCTTCTTAAGGAAGCCGTCGGTCTTATCTGAGTTGCAGAGGTCGGCAGATGAGCATACCATGTTGCCTACCTGTTCAGCCAATACTGTCAAGCAGTTAGCTGAGGCGGCACGTGTGGCTGCATCGCGCGGCTGTACCAATGCGCTCCAGTCTACTTTGGGTGCATTGCCAGAGAACCACTCGTCCATGAGGGCTGCTTTCTCGGGATTGGCATTACGCCATTCTTGTTCTGCAGCGTGACGCTCGGCTACAATCTTTTTCAGTTCTTCATTGCGTTTAGCATAAAGTTCCTTTACGTCATCGTATACGATGAAGGGGTCTTCAACGTTGCCACCAAGGTTCTTTACCGTATTTATATAGGCGTCGCCACCAAGTGGTGCACCATGGGTCTTTACGTTATGTTCATAGCTTGTGCCATCGGCTTTGCGGGCTCCCTTGCCCATGATGGTGTGGCCGATGATGAGGGTGGGGCGTTTCTCTTCCTTGTTTGCAAGGATGAGGGCTGCGCGTATCTCTTCAGGGTCGTTTCCGTTGATGTGTAATACATTCCAGCCCCAAGCACGATACTTCATCTCGGTATCTTCATTCATTACCGCATCACACTCGGTAGAGAGCTGTATCTCGTTGGCATCGTAGAACATGATAAGGTTGTTCAGGTGAAGCAAGCCCGCAATGCGACCTGCGCCCTGTGAAATCTCTTCTTGTATGCCGCCGTCAGAAATATAAGCGTATATTTTATGCTGCATCATCGTATGACCCAGTCGTGCCTCGAGAAATTTCTCGGCAATGGCTGCGCCTACTGCAAAAGTGTGTCCCTGTCCTAAGGGGCCTGATGTGTTTTCTATGCCACGTGTAATGTTGCGCTCGGGGTGTCCAGGAGTTACTGATCCCCACTGGCGGAATTGTTTTAGTTCTTCAATAGAGAATTTTCCTTGCAGCGCAAGAGCCGAGTAGAGCATCGGTGACATGTGGCCTGGGTCGAGATAAAATCTGTCGCGACCTTCCCATGTAGGGTTCTCTGGGTCGTAAGTAAGAAACTCGGAAAAGAGTACATTAATGAAATCGGCACCACCCATGGCACCGCCAGGATGTCCAGACTTTGCTTTCTCAACCATCGATACAGCCAGAATTCTAATGTTATCTGCTGCATGATTCATTAATTCAGTATTGTTCATTGTTATGTTGTTTATATTCTTAAATCGAGTTAGTTGATGCCTTTCATGAGCCAGCGAAGGCTTGTTATAGGCATTTTTCGGTATTAATAGTGCAAAGATAATGAATATCGTTGATATTTCGTAGCGTGTAAGCAAATGTTTTTTGTTTTTCTTCTTTTTTTTCGCTTTTTTCTTTATTTGTTTTGTCTTGCCATATATTTACACTACCTTTGCACAACTATTTGCACCTTATTGTAATGTAAAGAAACCTTTTTCTCTATGTCGTGTTAGTAGAGGAGAATGTGAAAATAATGAATATAAAATTAAAAAACAGAGCATAACAGAAATGAGCAAAGGAAAACTGGCCAAGTTTGCCGATATGGAACGATATAGCAATGTGTTCCAATACCCCTATTCAGTGATTGATAATGTACCCTTTGAAATGAAGGGAGAGTGGGGAAGACAGTATTTCAAGAACGACAATCCTATCGTGTTAGAGCTGGGTTGTGGTAAAGGTGAATATACTGTAGGATTGGCAAAACTGTTTCCCAATATCAACTTTATTGGCGTAGATATTAAGGGCGCTCGTATGTGGACGGGTGCTACTCAGGCCTTAGAAGAGGGATTGAAGAATGTTGCCTTCTTGCGTACCAATATTGAGATTATTGATCGCTTCTTTGCGTCTGGCGAGGTGAGCGAGATATGGCTTACGTTTAGCGACCCACAGATGAAAAATCCTCGCAAACGTCTTACCAGCACCTTCTTTATGAACCGTTATCGCCATTTCTTGAAAGATGGAGGCGTGGTGCATTTGAAAACCGACTCTAATTTTCTTTTTACATACACCACATATATGGTAGAACGTAATGCTCTACCATTGTTGTTCCGTACTGAAGATTTGTATCATACTGAGGGTATTGATGCTCAAACCCAAACCATATTAGGCATACAAACCTATTATGAGAGTCAGTGGATAGAGCGTGGCCTAAATATACGATATATGAAATTTCGTTTACCACAAGAAGGCGAGTTAGCCGAGCCCGATATTGAGATTCCGCTCGATGATTACCGTAGCTACAAGCGTCCTAAGCGTAGCGGACTGGAAACAAGCAAATAATATTAATTCGTATCTTTTGCAAACCACATCTTCATATTGACAGAAATTATAACACAAACATATCACAAATCACAATTATAAATATAAAAAGCATTTAGAATCTATGAAGAAACAATTTGTTGTAATCTTAACAGCCCTCTTCGCGCTTGGAGCGTCAACGGTATCGGCCGTTGACGGCAAGAAATTGACGGCTTACGTAAATCCGATGATTGGTACAAGCGGAATGGGACATACTTTTCCTGGCGCTTGTGCTCCATTTGGTATCGTGCAACTTAGCCCTGAAACAGATACCATTCCACAAAATGTTGATGGACGTTATCAGGGAAAGGTGTACGAATATTGTGCTGGCTATCAGCATACTGATCCTACTATCGTAGGCTTTAGTCATACGCACCTCAGTGGTACAGGTCATTCCGATTTAGGCGATATAATGCTGATGCCACAAACAGGACGTCTGCGTTTAAATCCAGGGACGGCTACTCATCCCGATACTGGCTATCGCTCACGATTTAATCATGACACCGAGAAGGCAGCTCCTGGTTATTATGAAGTGATGCTTGCTGATGAAGGCGTTCGTGCTCAACTTACAGCTACCCAGCGTGTAGGTGTACATAAATATACATTTCCTAAAGGTGCCAACTCGCGTGTTATTCTTGATATGTTGCATGGCATATATAATTATGATGGTAAAGTGTTGTGGAGTAGCATACGCGTAGAAAACGACACCTTGCTCACCGGCTATCGTATTACCAATGGTTGGGCTAATTGCAATTATACTTATTTTGCTATCACATTAAGCAAGCCCATTAAAAGCTATGGCTACCGCGATATGAAAAAGCCTAAGTATCGTGGCTTTATGGGTAAGTTGCGTTTGCATGAAAATTTTCCCGAGATTGCAGGTCGCGACATTGTGGCCTATTTTAATTTCGACAACGTTACATCGCAAGAACTGGTGGTGAAAGTGGCGCTATCGGCCGTGAGCACTGAGGGCGCATTAAAGAACCTCAGAAGCGAGGTGGGCGGAAAATCGTTTGAGCAAGTGTATGCTGAAACCGATGCGCAATGGAATAAAGAACTGGATGTAATAGAGTGTACAGGTACGTCAGACCAGTTGGCCATGCTCTATACATCGCTTTATCACACTATGATTAATCCGTCGGTATACATGGATGTCGACCGCCAGTATCGTGGTCTTGATGGCAATATACATCAGGCAAAAGACTTTACTAATTATACCATCTTCTCGCTATGGGATACCTATCGCGCGCAGCATCCGTTGTTGGGACTACTAAAAACCAGCCGCAATACCGATATGGTTAAATCAATGATAGCCCATCAGCAGCAAAGCGTGCATCACTTATTGCCAGTGTGGAGCCTTATGGCCAATGAGGGCTGGTGTATGACGGGATATCATGCTGTATCAGTATTGTCAGATGCTATTGTAAAAGGGGCCGATGTTAATAGAGATGCAGCGCTCAAAGCGATGGTTGAAACGGCCACTTGTCCTTACTATGAGAGTGTAGGCGACTATATGAAATATGGTTATGCGCCATTCGATAAATATGCAACAGCTGCATCAAACACCCTTGAGTATTCATACGACGACTTCACTATTTATGCTGCAGCAAAGGCTTTAGGGCGCAACGATATAGCAGATATCTTTGCCAAACGTGCCTTATACTATCGTAACACTTTTGATACGACGGTAGGCTTTGCTTCGCCCCGACGTATTGATGGTACATTTAAAGCCGATCTTGATCCTTATCAAACCTATGGCGAGGGATTTATTGAAGGCAATTCATGGAACTTTTCGTTCTCTGCTCCTCAAGATGTAAAAGGGCTTATCAGCCTCTTCGGTGGCGACAAGCAGTTCGTGCAAAAACTCGACAACCTGTTTGATATGGATTTACCCGAAAAATACTATAAGGATAATGAGGATATTACGGCCGATTGCTTGGTAGGTGGATATGTGCATGGCAATGAGCCCAGTCATCATATACCTTATCTCTATGCATGGACATCGGCTCCCTGGAAGACGCAACAATGGTTGCGCACCATTATGAATAAAATGTATCGTAACCATATACGCGGATTGGGTGGCAATGACGACTGTGGACAAATGTCGGCATGGTATATCTTCTCGGCATTAGGCTTCTATCCTGTATGTCCTGGTACCGACCAGTATGTATTGGGGGCTCCCTATCTTCCTTACATGAACGTTACACTTGAAAATGGTAAGCACATTGTGGTAAAAGCTCCTAAGGTGAGTGATAAAAACCGTTATGTGCAAAGCGTGAAAGTAAACGGTAAACCTTATTCAAAACTGTATCTCACACACAAAATGCTTACCGATGGATGTACCATCGAGTTTGCTATGGGCAGTAAGCCCAACAAAAAGCGTGGCTTGACAGCTGATGCCAAACCTTACTCAATGACCAAATAAATCATTTTATTAATAACGTTAAAAACAATTCACTAATGAAACTAACAAATGTATTGGCGACACTATCTGTCGCAACAATTATTGCTTCATGCGGAACAACAAAACTTACTGCCGACAATGGAAGCATTGCTGGCGGACTGAAAGAAACAAAGAAACAGCAGGTAGCTGCAAAGCGTTGGAAAAATTTCTCGATACCTAAAATTCTGTTTGAGGATAAGGCTCCGCAGAGCCAAGGGTCGAAGATTTATCATGCGCTCATACCTAATCCTACTGCGTATATAAATAAGGTGGCACGTGAGGTGTTAAACACCCTCTATTATTCAGAGAAAGACAGCATACCCGCCTTTAATGTGTTGCATTACACGTTAGAAGATGTTGATGGCGTCTCGGCAAAAGGTGGTGGAAACGGTAATGTGAGCATTTTCTATAGCACCCGCCACATACAAAAGTCGTTTGCGAATAATGATACAGCGCGGGTCGACTTTGAAACACGTGGCGTGTTGTTACACGAACTAACACATGCCTTTCAGCTCGAGCCTCACGGTATTGGCTCATATGGCACGAATAAAACCAATTGGTGCTTTATTGAAGGAATGGCCGATGCTGTGCGTGTAGCCAATGATGGATTTCATGGCGAGAAAGATCGACCTAAGGGCGGTAGCTATAAAAATGGATATCGCTATACAGGCTATTTCTTGGCTTGGATACAGCAAACCAAAGACCCCAACTTCTTGCGCAAGTTTAACCGCACTGCAATCGAGTTGGAAACATGGTCGTGGGATGCAGCCATACAAAAATGTTTAGGAAAACAATACACCATCGATGCGTTGTGGCATGAATACCAAATTGCGATGGGCGACATTAAACAGTAATAAACAAATATGTTTTTTTTTGATGATATGAAAAAACTTTTTGTAATACTTATGGCCTTGTCGGGGCTTACGTTAACAGCTTCAGCTGCTAAAAAGAACAATGTTGATGGCCGAAAAACGGCTGTCGACTATGTTAATCCATTTGTAGGAACAGATGGGTTTGGTAACGTATACCCTGGCGCCCAGGTGCCTTTTGGTGGCATACAAATCAGCCCTGACACCGATGAGCACTTTTACGACTGCGCGTCGGGATACAAGTGGAAGCGTAACTCGATACAAGGCTTTTCACTTACGCATCTCAGTGGTACAGGCATTCCTGATTTAGGCGACTTCTTATTCATGCCAGGTGTGGGGGAAATAAAACTTCAGCCAGGCACCGATGATGCCCCTGATACCGGCTATCGCTCGCGTTTCTCGCATAACGCTGAGGTGGCCACGCCAGGTTATTATAGTGTAATGTTAAGCGACTACGGTGTGAAGGCAGAGATGACATCGGCTGTGCGCAGTGGTATGTTGCGCTTTACATATCCTAAGAGCAGTGATGCCTTTGTGTTAGTAGATATGAATCATACGTTATGGCAGAAGTGTGTATGGTCGAATATCCGTGTAGAGAACGACTCTACCATCGTAGGTTATAAACTGGTGAAAGGATGGGGACCAGAACGCCACATCTATTTCAGAGCGGTATTCTCAAAACCGTTCCGCCAGTTTACCATTTATCAAGATAAAAAGCCTGTGATATATAACACTTCGCGTTTTCGTAGTAATCGTGAGGCTTGGGGACCGAACCTGTTGTTTACAGCACGTTTTAATACCTCTGAAGGTGAACAAATTACAGTGCGCACAGCAATCTCGGCAACCAGCACAAATGGTTGTATCGTTAATATGCGTGAGTTGAACAATCGTTCTTTCGAAGATGTTCATCGTGATGCTGTGCAACGATGGAACGATGAGTTGTCACGCTATGTAGTTGAGGGCGATGAGGTGCAAAAAGCCACCTTCTATACATCAGCCTATCATGCCGCCTTGTGCCCATATGTATACGATGATGCCGATGGTAAATATCTTGCGTTAGATAAGAATATAGAACAAGAAAATGGGTTTATAAACCGCTCTGAATTTTCATTATGGGATACCTATCGCGCCTTTCATCCGCTTTTAAATTTGGTGCATCAAGATGTGCAGGCTGATGTGGCTAATTCGTTGTTGGCTCATTACGACAAAAGCGTAGAGAAAATGTTGCCTTATTGGTCTTTCGCAAGCAATGAAACATGGTGCATGATAGGGTATCATGCAGCTTCTGTGTTGTCAGACATGATATGCAAAGACGTGAAAGGCTTCGATTACGAGCGTGCTTTTGAAGCTATGGTTACCACTGCTATGAATGAGCATTACGATTGCTTGCCCGACTATCGAGCGTTGGGGTATGTGCCGTATGATAAAGAGGCTGAATCAGTATCGAAGACACTTGAGTATGCCTATGACGATTATGCTATAGCACAGGCCGCGAAGAAGCTTGGCAAAGAAAAAGAATATGCCTATTTCTTAAACCGTGCCATGAGCTATCAAAACTTGTTCGACAACGAAACTAAGTATATGCGTGGAAAAGATGCCGCTGGACATTGGCGCACACCCTTTGCACCAGTGGCTTATCAAGGTCCAGGCTCTGTAAACGGGTGGGGCGATATTACCGAAGGTTTTACCGTGCAATATCATTGGTACGTACCACAAGATGTGCAAGGGTTAATGAACCTCATGGGGCGTGACGTCTTCCGTCAACGTCTCGACTCGCTTTTCCAATACGAATTGCCCGAAGATATACCTGGTGCACACGACATACAAGGGCGCATTGGCGCTTACTGGCACGGCAACGAACCTTGTCATCATGTAGCTTATCTGTATAACTATCTTGGTGAGGGCTGGAAGTGCCAAAAGTGGGTGCGTCGCGTTATCGATGAGTTTTATGGCGACCAGCCAGGCTCATTATGTGGCAATGACGACTGTGGCCAGATGTCGGCATGGTATATTTTCAACTGCATGGGCTTCTATCCCATATGTCCTTCCAGTGGATATTACAACATTGGGTCGCCAGCGCTACCTGCCATCACTGTTACGATGAGTAACGGAAAGCAGATACGTGTGACGACGAAAAACTGGAGCAAGAAGGCTGTGTATGTTGACAAGGTGTTTATAAATGGTAAACCCTATACAAAGTCGTACATCACCTGGGAAGATGTAAAAGATGGCATTAACTTGCAGTTTGTGATGAGCACCAAGCCCAATAAAAGATGGGCTGTGTCAAGCCACGATATTGCCCCATCGGTATCGCTACCAGGGCAGACGCTACAGTATGTGAGACAGCAATAACTATATGAAATGTGTGGGCGGGGCAACATGGTGTTGTGGTCGTCTGCACATTATACAATATAATGAAATTAGTATTTATTTGACATTATGGACATTACACTTTATCCAAAGCTTATTACAGATGCATTGGCTACGGTAACATATGCCGGAACCAAGAAGAACATTATTGAGAGCAACATGCTGGCCGACGACATTCGTATCGATGGCATGAAGGTGCAGTTTACGCTTATCTTTCCACGAGATACCGACCCCTTCCTTAAGTCGACATTGAAGGCTGCCGAGGCTGCTATCCACTATCACGTGAGCAAAGATGTGCAGGTAACCATCAATACCGAGTTTACATCAAAACCGCGTCCTGAGGTAGGTAAGTTGTTGCCACAGGTAAAAAACATCATTGCAGTAAGTTCGGGTAAAGGTGGCGTAGGAAAAAGTACGGTGGCAGCAAACCTCGCCATTTCATTAGCCCGTTTGGGCTATAAGGTAGGATTGCTCGATGCCGACATTTTTGGCCCCTCTGTGCCTAAAATGTTCGATGTTGAAGATGCACGTCCCTTCGCAGTAGAGAAAGATGGTCGTAACTTGATTGAACCCATTGAAAAGTATGGTATAAAGTTGCTTAGTATTGGCTTCTTTGTTAATCCTGATACAGCAACCCTATGGCGTGGCGGTATGGCATCAAATGCCTTGAAGCAACTGATTGCTGATGCCGATTGGGGCGAGCTCGACTACTTTGTTCTCGACACCCCTCCTGGAACCAGCGATATCCATCTCACCCTGCTTCAGACGTTGGCTATTACGGGTGCTGTTATTGTCAGCACACCTCAGAACGTAGCTTTAGCCGATGCACGTAAGGGCATTGATATGTACCAAAACGACAAGGTGAACGTACCTATCCTCGGTTTGGTTGAAAATATGGCATGGTTTACGCCTGCCGAATTGCCCGAAAACAAATACTACATCTTTGGTAAAGAGGGATGCAAAAATCTTGCCAAGGAGATGAATGTGCCCTTACTGGCACAGATACCTCTTGTGCAGAGCATTTGCGAGAACGGCGATCAAGGCACCCCCGCTGCGCTTGATGTTAACACGATAACAGGCCAAGCATTCATCAATCTGGCACAAGCCGTAGTGACGGTTACCAACAGACGTAACAAGGAACGCGCGGCTACAAAAATAGTGGAGGTAAAGAATCATTAAAACCGACTGTCGCTCTTGATGCTGAGCATCTGCGGCATAAATAATTACTCATTGCGTTGATAGCGTGTTTGTGGCTCGCTATCAACGCATTTTTATTCGATGGCGACTGTGTACTGAACGAAGCAAATTCTGGCTCGTTAGGCAAGAAACCATAAGGCGAAACGGAAAAGCCTGTATATCTTAAATAAAAAATAAGCGGATTGGCTATTGCAAAGTAATTAATTAATGTTAAATAGCGAGCGAAATAAAAATACATTTTCACATTACTCGCTATTTATGAAAATAAAACATTAATTTTGCAATAGTTTACTTCTACAGAAAGCTCCAAATGCTTGATGGGAAGCATAACATTTATATACATAAAGGCGTAACTGTACGCTTTGGTTTTGACGGTAGAAGAACTTCGCAAACTCATCGACAAGTCAAGAACAAAGCAACGGGAACGCCTCATGGGGTGTATTATATATTATACGCCCTCATTGGCTTATTATGTGTTTTTCATAGTGAGGCAAGAGGGGTTACTATATATTCACATCTACGTGGGGCTTTCAGCGTTGCTCGTTTCGACTTGTCGGGCAATGCGAAGGCCTTTCTATCGTGGAACGAGCAACAGAACTGGCTCCACGCTTGAACCAGTATGTATTTTGTAAGTGTCTGTAAATCAAAAGAAACTTTACGACATCAAGCGTAAATGATACCATAAAGTTCCCATTGTCTGCGAGAAATCAATCTTGCGTAGTTTTTGGTAAAACACGAATAGTTTAATATAAATCAGTGGTTAAGATTCATTAACTATTGTTTGCTGCTTTAACTGGTATCTATAAGATATTCTATGCCTATCACAGTTTAGAAATTCACACCAATGATAAAATGAATTTTGTGGTTTGTAGAATAAGATGTTAATGAGACTTATACAAATTGTACTTAGTTTACTAGTTCATGTTCACATATTGGAGATGATAATTACAACAAAGCAAAAAACGTAAGTAACCAAGCAGGGGCGATAAGTCAATAGAATTGGTTATTTTATTTTCCAAATATTGACTTCAATATCATTTTCCCTATTTTCCTCTCTATACCAGATTTAGTAGTAGGAATGCCTGTTTGGCGGGCTATTTTTTGTTTTGCCTGAGTTATACCTAAAGCCCTTTTCCAAGAGAACGAAAGCCCAGGAATTCCAGTGCTTGATTTTCTTTTTCTCATTTTCTTATCCTATTTTATGGTATATCCCTTTTAATAGAAGCCATCCTCCCCACAAAACGGCTCCGTAGAAGATAACGGCTCCATCAGTGATAGCTGTTAGTGCTATACCACCTAAAGCCCATAAGGCGCCATACCCCAGTTCTTTATTTGAAGCATCTATTTTAGCCTCATGTTCTTGTTGTTTCAAGTTCGAAACAACTGTTGTTGCATCTTCGACATTAAGTCCTTGATTTATCAATTCCTGCCTAACTTCTCCCCAACTCATATTATGATTCGTGTATAAATTAACAGCATATTCATAGACTTCATTAACCCATTCTTGTATTTCTTCCTCACTGGGTTCTTTTTGTTTTTCTAAATCAATCATCGTTTTTCAAATTAAAGATGGAACCACACAATAATCTTTATGCAGTTCCATCAGAAATGTTATTTCTTTGTCAACAGATGCCAGATTTCACGTACCCAAAGTACAAATGAAGAACCAATGATGATTATAACCCAGTCTATCAGTTTCAATCCTTCTACATTGAAGAACTGCTGCAAACCTGGTAATTCAACCATTGCAATCTGACCTACGAGGATAATTGCCACAATCGTAAGCAAACCATTGCATCCTTTGAAATGCAAAGCACTCTTACCGGTCTCAAATGCTCTGGCATTGAAGAGATAGAAGAAGTGGGTCATTACGAAAGTCGTGAAGAGCAGTGTCAACTCGTATGTAGACACGTGCCCCTTGGCTCCCAACTGCAGGTGAAGTAGATCGGTAAGCTGTTTCACCTCTGCATGCTGGAAGATATAAAGCATTCCGAGCAGCATCAGGAAGAAGAAACCACCTACACCGATAATCTCTCGAAGCATCGGTTTGTTGAGGATAAACGCATTACGATCACGAGGCTTGTCTTTCATTACACTCTCAGATGGTGGCAGTGAGGCAAGAGCCATAGCTGCGAAGGTATCCATGATGAGGTTTATCCACAACATCTGCGTAACGGTAAGAGGAGACTCTGTACCCATAAAAGCACCGCAGAGAACGAGGAAACATGCAGTCACGTTCACAGTCAACTGGAAAAGGAGAAAACGCTGAATGTTCTGATACAGCGAACGTCCCCACATAACAGCCTTTCCGATACTGCTGAACGAGTTGTCGATGATTGTAATATCGGATGCTTCCTTTGCCACGCTTGTGCCGTCACCCATTGACAAACCGACGTGGGCTGCACGGAGAGCTGGAGCATCATTTGTTCCGTCACCCGTTACGGCAACCACCTGATTTTTCTTTTGCAAGGTCTCTACCAGTCGCTTCTTGTCCATAGGACGGGCACGAGAGATGATTTTCAAGTCAAGAATGCGTTCCTGCAGTTCTTCATCCGACAATGCTGCGAACTCCGGACCGGTAATGATGTTACGCTCCGTATCCTTCGCATCATTCCAGAGACCAATCTGACGTGCAATTTCCTTGGCTGTTCCAGGAGTATCACCAGTTACAATCTTAACGCTGATACCGGCATCCACGCATTCCTTAACAGCAGAAGGTACATCCAATCTTACTGGGTCTGCAATAGCTGCAACTCCGATGAAGCAGAGTTTGTCTGCAACTATCTTGTTGTCTTCAATCGCTTTGTCACCATCGTTCAACACCTGGTAGGCGAAGCCCAATGTACGCATGGCACGGTTCTGATATTCTGTCAGCTGCTTGTCTACGTCCTCCTTACTTACAGACGTCTTTTTGCAAAGACCGAACACAATCTCAGGGGCGCCTTTCACATAAAGCACCTTCTTGCCCTTCAGGGCTACAGACTCTACAACCGTTGCCATATACTTGCGCTCCGTAGAGAACGGCACCTCTGCAACGGCCTTTACGCTCTCACGTACAGAACGATAGTCTGCGCCCTCCTTGTTCATCCATAGAAGCAGAGCGCCTTCCGTCGGGTTGCCGAGAATCTGCGGTTTGCTCTTGTCTGAGAAATCGATGGAAGCAGTGGAGTTCACGGCAATGCCCTCATTGAGCACTTCCTTCGGTGTATCTCCATACATCTTCATCTCGTCCACGCTCATCAAGTTCTGCGTCAGCGTTCCCGTCTTGTCTGTACAGATAACAGTTGTTGCCCCCATGGTTTCACAGGCATGCATCTTTCTTACAAGGTTGTTGGTCTTGAGCATGCGGCGCATACTGTAAGCCAGACTTAAAGTGACAGCCATCGGCAATCCCTCCGGCACTGCCACAACCACAAGTGTTACAGCTATCATCAATGTTTGAAGGACGTATGCTATGAACGGAGCGACCTGCTCCATTGAGCCGAAACAGTCAGTTCCATTTGTCACGAAGTACATAATGATGCGGCCGATGACAATAAGTGCGGCAAAACCATAGCTTACCTTGGTAATCCAGTCACTCAATCCATCGAGCTGCTCATTGAGCGGAGTCTTCACGCTGTCGTCAATCTGTACAGCCTCGAACACCTTACCCTGCTCCGTCTTGTCGCCCACGGCAATTACGCGGCAGATGCCATGACCTTCCATAACCTTAGTGCCTTTCATCACATGATTGGTGGGGTAGGTGGCTGCCTTGTCGAAGTCTTTCTCATCGACGCTCTTCAGACACATCGGTTCGCCCGTCAATGTAGATTCGTCCATGTGCAACGACGTTGCTTCCATCAGTTCGCTGTCAGCAGGAACCTCCTCACCGGTATTGAGAATCACGATGTCGCCGACAACGATGTCCTTGCGTGGAATCTGCGTAGTGTTGCCATTGCGGATCACTTCCACAGGCTCATCGTCATTCACCTGATTAAGAATGGTGAACTCCTTGTCTGCTTGCAATTCAAAATAGAAGGCAAGTCCCGTTGCAAGCAGAATGGCGACGAATATGCCTACTGGTTCAAAGAATACGGCTGCGCTCTGTCCGAGTGCGAAGAACTCGTAGCATGATATACCTATCGACAATGCGCCAGCAATCATCAGGATGATGATGAGGGGGTCGCCGAACTTCTCCAAGAACTGCTTCCACAAAGGTTCTTTCTCTGGTGGTGTCAACACGTTGGCACCATTCTTTCTGCGGCTTTCGAGCACCTGGGCATCGGTCAAGCCAGTGTAGTGATGTTTTTGTTCCATATTTTGCTTTACTTAAAATATTTCTGAAGCATTGCTCTGCATTGTACTAAAGTTTCCATTTTGTTGTGGAATCAATTCATAGCTGACACCTTGGTAATTTAATGCCACAGACGAATCTTTAGAATATGATTCGTTAGCTACAAAGCCACCAACATATCCACCTGTCATTTTCTTATGCGGATTCCAACCTTTGCCACCATAGAAAAATACTTGATAAGTACCGTTTGGGACTGAAAAATCATAAGAATCTCCAGCCTCTATGTAAACGTTCCTAACAATATGATTGTTTCTTTTTACGATGACTATTACATCACATTCCGAACTGGCGGACGTTGACACGCTGATTTTTGATTCATCACCTTCACAAGTGTTATTGTTGTACGGGATGGCACCTGTATGTAACTTGTTCTCTAAATAAGGATTGTCTGTCTCTGTTTCTGTAGCCGTTGAAGAAGATTTATATGCGTTTTCGTATGTTCTGTTCTCTGGATTTGGTTTTGTGCCACCTCCACATGAACAACATACAATGATTGCCATTACTGCAAATACTGATGAAATTCTTTTCATAGTTGTCATATCTGATTTGTTGTTGCTATTTATTTACTTATCTCTTTGGTACATACACCTTATTCCCACGACTATTTGTGTAATATTGTCCACCACGGGGACCGGTCTGTATCGTATGACCGGAGCCATAATTGTACGACTGTGTGGAATAGTCTCTTGCACGACTGCCAGTTGTGCCGTTGTATGGATTGTAATTTCTATAAGTAGAGTAGTTGTCATGGTTAGTATCATTACGCTGTGTCCGAGTGTATCCGTTCACATAGGTTCCATTGCTGCGTGTGTAGCCACTAACGGATGTAGTACTTGGATTTGTACCATAGCTACCATATGTAGATGTACTACGACGAC
>ENA-ORMX01000581-ORMX01000581.1-human-gut-metagenome-genome-assembly--contig:-NODE-581-length-27527-cov-9.695836_pt1 | contig 27527 bp, 20 predicted proteins | sample MGYA00242108_ERZ509007 | MGnify/ENA primary metagenome ERZ509007 (study PRJEB26280, sample SAMEA2338745) | human gut metagenome | biome: human gut; feature: human-associated habitat; material: faeces...
AAAGTGAACGGATATCCCCGTTTTGGGTGGGTGGATATCCTCCGTTTTCAGCACTAGGGCTTTCATCAATTGTAATTCCCTCATGAGTATTAGTATTCCAAAAAGTGTGAAAAGTATTGGAGATGATGCTTTTACTGGCTGTAATAGTCTTCACTCCCTAGTCATATCTGGCTTCATTCATCGTTACGGCTCAAGAGTCTTTGAAGCACTACCGTTTGAAACTCTACTGTTTTAGAATCCAAGCATAGGAAGCGCGAAAACATATTGAAGGAATATCTTGATGCAATGATTGGCGATGTCACAAGGTAAACCACAGGCAGCTGGCTGAGAGTAGGTCCGCTCTATCACCACGGAGAAACCCTTATGCCACAACCATTGTAGCATCGCTACAACTAGGTTTGTGTAGAAGACGTAATATATGTCCCCTGAACAAAAGTGCGACAGTTGTCGCACTTTTGTTCAGGGTGGCAACCAGTGTTGGTCCTTCGAGTCTAATGGCATATAACCACCTCTAATATAGTGAAAACACTTTATGTTATGGCCAACTGATTAAAATCCTTTCACCTTTCAGAGTCGGAATCACCAGCACTTCGTCCTCACGGGTTATATCGCCCTCATTGCCTGTCACCGTAGGTTCTCCATTTTGCATAGACGCAGGCAAAGCAATACGGCAAGTTCCGCCCTGCTCTGGATAAATGCTGATTTGCTGCACCTTGCCACCTTTTTGCTCAGCAGACACAAGGAAGGCGCCCATGGCACGCAGATCCTGGAAAGAGATATCTTGCCATGAAGCTGGGACAGCAGGGAAGATTCGAATGATACCAGTATGGCTCTGCATCAGCATCTCTTGTATTCCGGAAGCAAAGGCGAAGTTTCCTTCGAGCGTGAACGGGCGATAGGTAAACTTTGACTTACCACTATTCGTCTGGTCGCCATTGGCATGGAAGGTGTTGGGCAAGCAGAAGCATTCGGCAAAGGTCTTCAGGGCCTGAGCGGCACCCTCGCCGTCAAACGCACGGGCTTTCATGTTGCCAAACCAACTGTAGGAATAACCGCACCACCAGTCCGGGCCCACTTCCTGCATGCGTTTGAGCGTTGCATTGATGATCTTTTGGGACTCCTCTCCCTGGCTGTAATCAAGCAACCCTAACGGATGAATTGCCATGGCGTGGGAGAAGTGGCGATGCGACTCGTTATAGGGGAAACCTTTGGCGAAAGTGAGCGAACCCTCCTTGTCCAGATCAAAGGCTGGCAACTGTTTTCCTACTTTTTCCCAATGCACCGCCTCGTCATTCAAATTCAAAGCCGTGGCCATTTCGGAAGCAGCCTTGAAGGCAAACTTCATCAAGGAAAGATCGTAGTTGGTCATATCCTTGAACCAAGCCTTGATACTATTGTCGAATATTTCGGGACTTGAACTCATTGGCAAACGACGAACCCCCTGGTTGTCAACACTGGAAAGCTGTTCGAGGAAAGTCGCCACATCCTTCATAAACGGATAAGCCCGTTCTTTCAGAAATACATTATCGGCCGAATATTTCCAATGCAGATAGAAATGCTGCGACAGCCAAGCACTCACCGTTGGAGACATGGCATATTGAATCCAGCCGCCCATCGGCTCGCCAGTCAATGTGCAAACGCCCGGAACGTTAATACCTTCACATTCAAAGTATTGCTTTGTGTATTTCCTATAGACCTCACGTTGGTTCCAAAGCGTATTCAGATAGCCCATCTCTTCCTGCAAATGGTTTCCCATATAGGATGGCCAATAACTCAACTGCGTATTCAAGTCGTGATGATAATCACCCTTCCATGGTGGAAGTTTCCCATTGTCGGCAGTCCATACTGCCTGGAGAGAGATTGGAGAAGAGTTCTCACGGGAAGCAGAACCAAACTTGTACATTTCGTTGTCGTATTGCTTCTGCAAGACCGTATCGGGTATGGAAATGGAAGAGGCTTGCCAATAGTTGTTCCAATAGTCCATGTGGGCACTGTAGCCCGCGTCCACTCCACGCTCCAGGGCTTGGAGGGTTGCTTCCGAAGCCTTGTCGGACGACAATGAAGAAGAGACACTCCAAACGCCATACAACTTTTTGCCTTTTTGTTTCCAACGTACATTCACGTCGTAATAGAATCCACCCCACCCCGGCTGATGATAGGTTATTTGCTGCTTCTCAGTCCGTAGCGTTCCTTGCTCATAGCCCAGACGACGCAAATCTAAGCCTGTCACCGGATCGTTATCACCAGCAGCTACAGGCTTGTTGTATTGTGGTGCTATCAAACTGGGGCATATTGTGTCGGGGAGGTTTTCAAAAACAAACCAGCCCACAGGCTCAGTGGCATGGACAAAAGTCTTCAGTGTGGTGCCATTATCCCAACGGGCCTCGCACAACGCATTGTTCAGATACAGACGTATGTCGTTAGGCTCACCCAATTTTTCCAAAGGAAACTCAAGGGCAGCTCCTGGTATTTTCGAAGGAGCAGGCAGCTGGTCATAAGGCCAGTCGTATTTCTTCTGAACCGGTAGATAGTCGCCCTTTTGCACTTGACTATATACCCACGAGAAACGGTTGTTGGATCCGGAGATACTATCCATAGGGCGAAGGTCCCAAAGGTCGGTACGGTCCAGGGAAAAACGTAGAGCCGAATCCCTTTGCCACAACAAAGCTCCAACTGTCGCATTGCCCAATGGGATGCCCTCGTCCCAGCTTCTCGCCAACTGTGTGAACTGCAAATCGCTTGCCAAAGGCTTTTCCCTCCAGTCTGTCTTCACTTGGCATGAGCTCAATATTCCGCCAATCGAAATCAGGCCCAAAAGAAGACGGGCATTTATTGCTTTCATTTTTCTTAAAATAAGACGTTAGGCTTTCTCAATTGTCTGTTTCGGAAATCATCAAGTGGCATTTTGATGGACAGTATGACCTGTAATCAAAAACAAGCAAAAAGCAATCAGCATTCAAAAATGCCCTTTGTACACGCTCCTTAGCAAGAAGATGCAACATCGACTCATATGCCAAAGCACATTCCGACCCAGATTTATGTGCAAAATGATGAACACGCACTAGCCCTCTGTTTTTAGCGACCAACGGTTCCATACAAGCTAGACAGACGCAGTTGCAATCTTGCCCAATTTTCACATCGTCAACATTTACGAAACGAGCATCATTAGCAATAGCCCATGTTAGCATGTGCGCTTCATATTTACGTTGCACCTCCCCCATAACAGATGTAGTTTAATATATTCTTCTTATCCAGCGCTTTGTTGTTTCCATACCCCATTGTATATGCCATTGTCTTCCTGTCACTTTATCTAGAAGAATGAATTGGAACAAATTTTTCGTTGGATACAACTCGAAAGTGCCACTACCCAAGCCAAGGGACAAGTCCTCATCGTTGATGATAATAGAGCCTTCATTTTCACTGTCCATTGACCACTGTACTTGAGCTACCCTTCCTGTTGCGGTGTCCAGCCTCAAAAACGTATAGACATTTTCCGTCGGATATAACTTAAATCTATTCTTCCCATTTATTCCGAATTCAATATTATCCAACTGCTTGGTAATATAAACAAGAGTAGAATCACATACACTGTTCGTGACAGATTGAGAATACCCATTCATTGCAATGGTAATCAACGCAACACTTAACATTATCTTCTTCATGATGTTTTTTTTAAAAGTTCTACAATATCTATTCTATAACCCATCGCATTTGCGATTTTTGACAAGACTTCAATGCTGAGACTATCTTCTAGCTTTACCATAAGAAGCAAGCCACATCTATCTTCCAGGAAACTCATTTGTCACCAAGATGCGCTTTTGCCAACATACGACGCAATTTGCCGAGCCCCCTTTCAAGAGCCACCTCGTCTGCCTTTTTCTCTTCTTCAGAGCGGTTGAGATAACGCTGGTAGTTTGCCTGCGCCTCGGCTTCAAAACGCTGAGCCACTTCACCAGTAAGTAAAAATATGGATGCTATCTGTAATGTCATATCTTATTTGTATTATTATCCAATTTTATATATTCTCTACAAAGGATGATAGCTGACGACTGTTGCGAGCCAGTAAGGACGGGATTGGGTTGTGAAGGTAAGCACGTGGACTTGACACAGTGGGACTGCCACCTCATAAAATCCTAAGACTGCACTACCCTTTCTGTGAGAAGTGACTCCGAAGGGATTCAAACCCTTGACCTTCAGAACCGGAATCTGACGCTCTATTCAGCTAAGCTACGGAGCCAATTGATAAAAATCGGGTGCAAAGATACGGCATTTTTTCCAAACCGCAAAATATTCCTGCGAAAAAACGCCGTATCTTTGCCTCCAGGGATAAGGGCAGCAAGACAAGGGTGGGAGCAATAGCACGTCAGGCCAGATCAAGGCTGAGGGATTGTACCAACCGGCCCACAGCAGTATTCTCCTTGACCAGTTGGTCGAGCGTCTCCTTGGGCGAGAGCAGCGGCTTGATCTCATCCTGCTTGGCCAGACGGATGGAGACCTGCAGACTGCCATTCTTCAGGCATTTGGCCAGCGTGGCACGGATGCGGCTCTTGATGGTCAGCATCTGGTCGTAGAGGATCTGGTTCTCCGCCACGATCTCCACGTTGGGATAGTCGGTGATGACAGGACTGAGGTTTCTCATTCGCGTGGACATAGCCCGCATGTTCTCTGGCATACGGGTGCACATCGCGCGCCATTGGACGAGGAGATCCTCCTCCGTGAAGGCGTTGCGCTCCTCGGCATTCTCCACCTCCACCGTCTGCTCCGCCGTGGGTTTATCCTTGTGGGTCAGGATATCGCCAAAGGACATTCCCATGCTGCGCCCGAGATTGAGCTTGGCCGACTTCAGCGCCCCTGCGGGAGGAGCCGTCCTAACTGTCTCGGAAGACTGCTGAGTTGGCTTGGGTTCCATCCTTTGGTCAGCCGTTTGGTCAGCAGACTGCGACTGATCCGTAGCCGGCTGCACGGTCTGCTGGGCGTGTTGCCGCTTTCTCTGTGCAACCGGGGCCACCTGCGCGCCCCTTTCTGGCTGCACCTGTCGGAGTAGTTTCTGAAACAGGGTTTTCAACTGCTTAGGGCTGCGCCCCGCACCCGCCGTATCGTCCTCGGGCTGGGTGATCTGCGAGATCTCGATGAGCGTCAGTTCCACGAGCAGCCGTTTGTTGGACGACTGGCGATACTGCACGTCGCAACGGTTGGCAATGCGCAGCGCTTGGTAGAGGAAGCGGGCCGGACACTTCTGCGCCTGCTCCCGATACTGCTCGCGCTGGCGGTCGCTGACCTCCAGGAGCGGCAAGGTCTGCGGGTCCTTGGCCATGAGCACGTTGCGGATGTGGCTGGCCAGTCCGACGATGAAGTTGCCCCCATCAAAGCCCTTCGCCAGCACCCCGTTGAGGAGCAGCATGATGTCGGCCACCTTGTTGTCCAAGGCCAGGAAGACGGTCTTGAAGTAGTTGTCGGCATCGAGGACGTTGAGGTCTTCGATCGTCTTCTCGAAGGTGACGTTGCCCTGCGAGAAACTCGCCACCTGGTCGAAGATGGAGAGCGCGTCGCGCATACCGCCGTCGGCCTTCTCCGCTATCACGCCCAGGGCCTCCTCCTCATAGGAGATTTTTTCGCGGTCGGCCACCATCTTCAGTTGCTGGATGATATGGGCCACGGACATTCGCTCGAAGTCGTAGATCTGGCAGCGCGAGAGGATGGTGGGCAGGATCTTGTGCTTCTCGGTCGTGGCGAGGATGAAGATGACATGGGCGGGCGGTTCCTCTAACGTCTTGAGGAAGGCATTGAAAGCCTGCTGCGAGAGCATGTGGACCTCGTCGATGATAAAGACCTTGTAGCGGCCCACCTGCGGAGGGATGCGGGTCTGCTCCATGAGCTGCTTGATCTGATCGACACCATTGTTGGACGCGGCATCGAGCTCGAAGATGTTAAAGGAGCGGCCCTCCTCGAAAGCCTTGCAACTCTCGCAGGCGCCACAGGCCTCGCCGTTGTCGGTGGGGTGCTCGCAGTTGATGGCCTTGGCGAAGATGCGCGCACAAGTGGTCTTTCCCACACCGCGCGGACCGCAGAAGAGGTAGGCATGGGCCAGTTTGCCCGACTTGACCGTATTGCGGAGAGTGGTGGTCAGCGCATCCTGGCCGACGACGTCGGAAAACTTCATCGGACGGTATTTGCGCGCAGAAACTATATATTCGTTCATTGGCTGAGTTAGGTTTTGGCCTGATGTCGGCGACGCAAGACGGGCAACCCCCATCCCCGCCGCAACCAAGCGCCCCAAGGCGCCCGCAGGCTTTATCACATTGCAAAGGTAGCAAAAAGTTGGTAACAATCCTCGTGTCCATCCACATTTTATGGTTAAATAGATAAAAAATGCAAGAGCGTTTGCCCTTTGTATGCTTTTAAATACTTACTTTTGCAGAAACAAAAATCGAACGTGATTAAGATTACCGGACATATCGTCAGAATCCTCAGCCGCTTCAAATACCACATCGTGGTGGTGATGGGCGTGCTCTATGTCGGCTTCCTGGGCGACGACTGCTTCATGAAGCGCTTCGAGTACGACTACAGGATCTCTGATTTACAGGACGAGATCGCCAAGTATGAGAAGGTCTATCAGACCAACAACCAGCGGCTGCACGAGCTCCGGGCCGATTCCTCGGCCATGGCCCGCGTGGGTCGCGAGCGCTATTTCATGAAGACTGACGACGAGGACGTCTTCGTGCTGAGCGACGACGATAATTCGGACAACAACCCAGCTTTCTATGAAACAATTAAGTAAGGCAGAGACCTTCCTCTTCCTCGCCGGCGGCGTGCTGATGGTGGCGGGTGCCGGCTGCTACGTGTTCTTCATCCTCCAGGGCCTTGTCTGCTTCCTGGTGCTGGCGGGAAGCCTGCTCTTCGCCGCCATGCAAGCGCGCCAGCGCTATGAGGGCACCAGCATCACGCTGCGCCGTCTGCGCCGCATCCAGTTTTTCGCCCTGGCCTGCTTCGTCTGTGCCGGCGTGTTCATGGTCGAGGACTGCTACCACCTCCTCAAGCCCTGGTTTGCCCAGTCCATCTCGGGCTATGCCAACTACGTCAATATCTTCCACAACAACTGGGTGGTGGCGCTGCTGATAGGCGCCCTGCTGGAGATATACACCACCCACCGCATCGGCCACGAGCTGCGCAAAGAAGAGCAAGAGAACCATCAATAACGAAATCTAAAAGGATCTGTCGCCGAGACCGCCTCGGCCAAATGGTCAAACATATTATGAACAAGATCGTCTATACTATTACCGCACTCCTGTCGCTCACCTCCTGTGCCGGCACCTACGACATACAGGGTTCCTCCAACGTGTCGGACCTTGACGGCCAAAAGCTCTATCTGAAGGTGACGAAAGACGGCAACCTGACCAACCTCGACTCCTGCGACGTCGTACACGGTCAGTTCTCCTTCAGCGGCAAAGTAGATAGCGCCCACGTCGCCCGCATCTTCATGGACGACAAGGACCTCTCGCAGCCCGTCGTCATCGAGCAGGGCAACATCAGCATCAAACTCGACAACACACAGCAGAAGGTCAGCGGCACACCGCTCAACGACAAACTCAACAAGTTTTGGAATCGCTTCGTGCAGATCCGCAACCAGTATGCCGACATCGACCACGAGCAGAGCGCGGCCATCATGAACGGACAGGACGAGGCGGCGGTCAACATCCGGCTGGCCAAAAAGGCCATCAAAGTCTTTGAGCAGGGCGACAAACTCTTCACGAAATTCGTGACGGACAACTTCGACAATATCCTGGGTCCGTGGGGATTCTTCACCCGAATCCAGTATGACACCACGCCCGACGCCTACCCCGTCTGGCTCAACGACTACCTCTTCGCCACCGCCCTCGACGGTCTGCCCTCGTGGATAGAATTTATCATGGCCAAGGCACCCGACAACTTCAAGAACGACCCCGACGTGAAGCAGTTCTACCAGCACTTCCAGGAGACCTTGCAGCGCAACAACGGCACGATGGAGGACGTGCCAGCCGTGCCCATGAGCGAAGGCGACGCCAACGTGGCTCCGATCACGCCCAACCAGATGGCGAGCGACTCCATATCTTATTAGACTTCCATTCCCCCTATACCTATTATATATATAGACACAGAGAATCATGAGCACGCTGATCAAAAACGGCACCCTCGTCAATGAGGGCGTGTCGAGACAAGGCACCATCACCATAGGCGACGACGGACGCATTGCCTCCATCGGGACGGAAGCCCCTCTGGCGGAGGACCACTACGACCACGTCATCGACGCGGCAGGATGCTATGTGCTGCCAGGCGTCATCGACGAGCATGTCCACTTCCGCGAGCCGGGCATGACGGACAAGGCGACGATACGCAGCGAGAGCCGTGCAGCAGCCTACGGCGGCGTGACCTCCTATATGGAAATGCCCAACACCGTGCCCACCACTACGACGGAAGCGGCCTGGGAGGACAAACGGCAGCGGGGAAGGAAAGACAGCGCTGTCAACTACGCCTTCTACCTCGGCGCAACCAACAACAACGCCGAGACGCTCCGCCAGGCCGACTGGCAGCATACGCCCGCCATCAAACTCTTCATGGGATCATCGACGGGCAACATGCTCGTGGACCGTGGCGAGGCACTGAAAGAGGTATTCCAGTTGGCTGCCAAGCTCGACATTCCCGTCGTGAGCCACTGCGAGGACGCCACACTCATCAGCGAGAACATGCGACTGGCCAAGGAGCGCTATGGCGAGGATCCTGCCGTGGAGCACCATCCCGAGATCAGAAGCGAGGAGGCCTGTGTTCGGTCCACCGCCCTGGCCCTCCAGTTGGCCACCGAGGCAGGAGCAAGACTCCACGTGGCCCATATCTCCACCGCCCGCGAACTGGAGATGATTGCCGCCCATGGCGATGCCAACATCACCGCCGAGGCCGTGACGGCACACCTGCTCTTCACGGACAAGGACTACCAGCGACTGGGCACCCGCATCAAATGCAACCCTGCCGTCAAGACTGCCCACGACCAAGAGACCTTGATCGAAGGACTGACCGACGGACGCATCCTCACCATCGCCACAGACCACGCCCCTCACCTACCCTCGCAAAAAGAGGGAGGCTGCGCACGGGCCGCTTCGGGAATGCCCATGGTGCAGTTTAGCCTCGTTGCCATGCTGGGACTGATCGATGCGGGACGGATTACGATCGAGCAACTGGTGGCGCTCATGGCCCACCATCCGGCCCAATACTTCCACGTCAGAGAGCGCGGTTTTCTGCGCCCAGGCTACCATGCCGACATCGCCATCGTGCGCCCCGACAGTCCGTGGACGCTGACGAAGGCAGAGATACAAAGTCCGTGTGGATGGAGCCCCCTGGAGAGAAAGACCTTCCGCTGGCGCGTGGAGCAGACCCTCTGCAACGGCCACCTCGTCTATGACCGCGGCACCTTCGACGAGGGCTACCGCGGCGAGGAACTGGAGTTTGACCGTACAAAATAGCGTTTGACAGATCAAGATAACATCTGACCATTCAAGATAGAAGCACTCAGAGCCCGTGATAGCAAGAATCGTCATCCCTCTCCTGTTGGTCATCGTCCTCTCCGACCTCTATATCGACGTCCACTATTTCCGCCGCCGATATAGTCTGCCGTGGTGGCTGCGACTATTGTGGTGGGTGCCTTGCATCGCACTCTCGACCTATACCATCACCCTCGCGTCGCTCCCGAGTTTTGCTCCCTCCGACCTTGCCTGGCTCAACACCTATTTGCTCCTGCTGGGCCTCTTCGTCGGTCCGAAGGCCATCTTTGCCCTGTGCTCCTTCCTCGGGTCGTGTCTGATGCGGCTGACAGGCTGGCCGCGCATCAACCTGGGTCACTACACCGGCATCCTGCTGGGCTGTGGCGGCGTGCTGGCCTATATCTATGGTCTGACCGTCGGCGTGAGACAGGTGAAGGTAAACCACCTCACGCTGCAGTTTGAAGACCTCCCCGCAGCCTTCGACGGCTACAAGATCCTCCATATCTCCGACCTCCACCTCGGCACCTTCTACGGCTGGCGACAGAAGATTCTCCAAGCGGAGATGGACTCCATCGCCCGGCAGCACGCCGACCTGATGGTCTTCACGGGCGACGTGCAGAACATCCGTCCCCAGGAAATTTTTCCCCACACCGACCTGCTGCACAGTACGACCCAGGGCATGGTCTCCGTACTCGGCAACCACGACTATGCGAGCTACGCCAAAGACACTCACGAGGCTCAGGACCGCCTGCTGCGCCTGCTCGTAGAGGCAGAACAAAACGCCCTGGGATGGCGGTTGCTGCGTAATGACCATCTCGTCATCAGACGCGGTGGCGACTCTCTCGTCGTGGCAGGCACGGAGAACGACGGCGAACCACCCTTCCCCAACCTTGCCGACACGAGGAAGTCCCTTGAGGGCGTGCGGCCAGGGGCATTTGTGGTGATGCTGCAACACGACCCCTCGGCCTGGCGACGAGACATACTGCCCAAGACCACGGCCCAACTGACGCTCAGCGGACACACCCACGGCGGACAGATGCAGTTCTTCGGACACCGGCCGACCCAGTGGCGAGGCCGACCCGACAAGGGACTCTACGAGCAGCAGGGACGCTACCTCTACGTCAATGCCGGACTGGGAGGGCTGGTGCCGTTCCGGCTGAACATGCCCAACGAGATCACCGTCATCACGCTCAGGACGAAGCACCGTCCGGCAGACCCGGTCGCCAAGGACAACTGACAAGAACATCCGAATCGATAATAACTCAATATTTTTTAAAACACACACACAACATGAAACTCATTTACAGGATTTATCAACTCTTTGTGGTCCTGCCCTTCCTCATCTTCTGTTCCATTGCCTGTGCGCTGGTGACGACGATCGGATGCACGCTGGGCGACGGACACTACTGGGGCTACTACCCCGGCAAATGGTGGGCAAGGTTCATCATCTGGGTCAGCCTGCTCCCCATCAAAGTGGAAGGACGGGAACATCTGCGCAAGGACCAGAGCTACGTCTTTGTCAGCAACCACCAGGGATCGTTTGACATCTTCATCATCTACGGCTTCCTGGGCCGCAACTTCAAGTGGATGATGAAACAGGGACTGCGCAAGATACCCTTCGTGGGCAAGGCTTGCGAGGCAGCCCACCACATCTACGTCGATAAGCGCGGCCCGAGCAAGATCCGCCAGACCTACGACCAGGCACGCGAGGTGCTCCAGGAGGGCATGTCGCTGGTAGTGTTTCCCGAGGGAGCACGATCCTTCACTGGCCACATGGGCGTGTTCAGAAGAGGTGCGTTCATGCTGGCCGACGAACTCCAGTTGCCAGTCTGCCCGCTGACGATCAATGGTGCCTTCGACGTGATGCCCCGCATGCGCGACTGGCGCTGGCTGACGTGGCACCGGCTGAGCCTTACCATCCACGAGCCCATCTACCCCACCACGCAGGGACCGGAGAATGTCAAGACCACGATGGACGAAGCGTATAAGCGCGTGATGTCGGGACTGGTCAAGGAATACCAAGGATTTGTGGAGAACCCCGATCAGTAAGGAAATTGTGGGACTCCGACCAGCAAGAACAAGGAGAAACCCATGGGGTTAAACTTTTTTATCCTCATCCTTGCGCCCTTTCAAGTAAAAAGCATTATCTTTGCAAACAATATCAATCCAACCTATTATGGAGAAGAGCGACAGCATCATCATCATCCCGACGTACAACGAGAAGGAGAACATAGAGAAGATCATACGAGCCATCTTCGGCCTGGAGAAATACTTTCACATCCTGGTCATCGACGATGGCAGTCCCGACGGTACGGCCAACATTGTCCACCACTTGATGGAGGACGAGTTCAAAGGCCGCCTCTTCATCGTGGAGCGCAGCGGAAAACTGGGACTTGGCACGGCCTATATCGCCGGATTCAAGTGGGCTTTGGAGCGCGACTACGGCTACATCTTCGAGATGGACGCCGACTTCAGCCACGACCCCAACGATCTGCCACGACTCTATGCCGCCTGCCATGACGAGGGCTACGACCTCAGCGTGGGCAGCCGCTACGTCAGCGGTGTGAACGTCGTCAACTGGCCGATGGGACGCGTGCTGATGAGCTATTTCGCCTCATGCTACGTCCGTCTGGTGACGGGTGTCAACATCCACGACACCACGGCAGGATTCGTCTGCTACACTCGGCGCGTGCTGGAGACCATTCCCCTCGACGAGGTGAGATTCAAGGGCTACGCCTTCCAGATCGAGATGAAGTACACTGCCTACAAGATTGGCTTCAAACTCAAGGAGGTGTCCGTCGTCTTCACCAACCGCCGCGAGGGCACGAGCAAGATGAGTGGAGGTATCTTCTCCGAAGCGCTCTTCGGCGTCGTCCGCCTGCGCCTGGATGGCTTCTTCCGCCGCTATCCGAAGATCAAGGCATAAGAAGAAAGGCTTAGGGGGGGAGCACCAAGACGCCGGACCCCGCCAGGGTGGCTTGCCGATGGCAGAAGAGCGACCTTGGACCTGCGATCATACGGTCCCAACAAAGCATACGGCCAAATAACGCATACGGTTCAACAACGTATTACGGTTCAACAACGTTTTACGACTCAACAACGTATACGACCCAAACAACGCGTACAAATACGAACTGCGTCTAAAAGCGAGTTTCACCCACAAGGGACTCTCCTGGCGCTTCGTCCTTGTAGGAGTTGTTTGGGTTGTCCGTTTTAGGTGATTCGTTTTGATTTGCTCCCGATCCCGCCAGGGCAAGACGGCGACCTGGGCCGACTGGGCCGAAAGCCTCACTTTGCATAGCGTGTGCAAAAACTGTGCAACAAAGCCATGACAAAGGCAAAAAAGATGCGCAAATAGTTGGCTCATTGGCGAGTTTATCGTACCTTTGCAGCAACTTCGCGGCCCATCCATAGCCTCGCCCCCTTGTCGGGACGATGGAGAAAGGGCTTGGCGAGGCTTCATTTTTAGATTGTTTTCATGGAACAAGAGAGATTATTCCCCAACTATATCTTTGAGACCAGTTGGGAGGTCTGCAATAAGGTGGGCGGCATCTACACCGTGCTTTCCACCCGGGCGAGGACGCTCCAAGACCGGATCCACGACCAGTTGATTTTCATCGGGCCAGACTGCTGGCAGGACCGCCCGTGCCCCTACTTCGAGGAGGAAAGCCTCTTCCCCGAATGGGAGGACGTGGCCCGCTGCGAGGGTCTGCACGTGCGCGTAGGACGCTGGACGATCCCGAGCCGCCCCGTAGCCATCCTGGTCGATTGGCGCCCGCTTTTCGACGAGAAAGACGCCTTCTACGGCCGCCTCTGGCAGCAGTTTGGCGTGGACAGCCTTCACGCCTTTGGCGACTACGACGACTCCGTCCTCTTCGGCTGGGCCGCCGCCAAGGTAGTGGAGAGTTTCTACCGCCACTACCGTCTGGACGACCAGCGTGTCGTGCTCCACGCCAACGAGTGGCAGACGGCCTCCGCCGCCCTGGTGATCCAGAAGCTCGTGCCCCAGGTAGCCACGATCTTCACGACCCACGCCACCTGTATCGGACGCAGCATTGCGGGCAACAACAAGCCGCTCTACGACTATCTGTGGGCCTACAACGGCGACCAGATGGCACAGGAGCTCAACATGGAGAGCAAACACTCGATCGAGAAGCAGGCAGCCCACCACGTGGACTGCTTCACGACCGTGAGCGAGATCACGGCCCGCGAGTGTGCCGAGTTGCTCGACAAGCCCGTCGATATAGTGCTCCCCAATGGTTTCGACAACAGTTTCGTGGCCGTCGGACCGCAGTTCACGCGCAAGCGCAAGACGGCCCGCAAGCGGCTGCTGGCCATAGCCAACGCCCTGCTGGGCACACAGATCGGCGACGAGGCACTGATCGTCTCCACTTCAGGACGCTACGAGTTTCGCAACAAGGGCCTCGACGTCTTCATCGAGGCGATGAACCGCCTCAGACACGACACCGACCTCCAGCGTCCCATCGTCGCCTTCATCGCCGTGCCAGGCTGGGTGAGTGGGCCGCGGGCTGACCTTCAGGAGCGGCTGCAGCAGCGCAAGAGCTATGACACGCCGCTGGAGAACCCCATGCTCACCCACTTGCTGGGCGACATGGACCACGACCAGGTGGTCGGCATGATGCGCCACCTCGACATGGCCAACCGCCAGGAGGACAACGTGAAACTCATCTTCATGCCCTGCTACCTCACGGGCGACGACGGCATCGTCGATCTCAGCTACTACGACACCGTACTGGGCAACGACCTCTGCGTCTTCCCCTCCTACTACGAGCCATGGGGCTACACCCCGCTGGAGGCCGTCGCCTTCCACGTGCCCTGCATCACGACCGACTTGGCCGGCTTTGGCCTGTGGGCCAACAGCGTCAAGGGCGCCAGTGCCAGTATCGAGGACGGCGTGGAAGTGGTCCACCGCACCGACTACAACTTCTCGGAGGTAGCCGACCACATCAAGGCCACCGTGGCACGCTTCGCCGCCATGACGCCCAAGGAGGTGCGCGCCTGCCGGAGCAAGGCCGACAAACTCTCAAAGAAGGCCCTGTGGAACGAGTTTATCCCCTACTACGAGGAGGCCTACGACCTCGCGCTGCGCAAGGCCGAAAAGCGGGCGGAATAGAAGGGCCAAGGATGCGCCCCGACACTCCGCTCTATCCATTATATATATAGAAACAACATTACAACAATAGATAACACTACACGCTATGAAGATCAAATCGGATTATTCCAATTTGCCCCAGTGGAAGGAAGTGAACGTCAAGTCGTCACTGCCGAAGGAGCTGGACTGCCTCAACGAACTGGCACACAACCTTTGGTGGGCATGGAACTATGAGGCCCGCAACCTCTTCAAGAGCCTCGACGAGAAACTCTACGAGGAGGTGGGCCACAACCCCGTTCTGCTCCTGGAGCGCCTCAACTACGACCGCAAGGAAGCGATCGTCAAGGACAAGGAGCTGATGCGCAAGGTCCACAACGTCTATAAGCAGTTTCGCGAGTACATGGACGAGGAAGTCAACAAGTCTCGCCCGTCCGTGGCCTACTTCTGCATGGAGTTTGGCCTCAACCAGGTGCTGAAGATCTACAGCGGCGGCCTGGGCATGCTGGCCGGCGACTACCTCAAGGAGGCTTCCGACTCCAACGTCGATCTCTGTGGTGTCGGCCTGCTCTATCGCTTCGGCTACTTCACGCAGTCGCTGTCGATGGACGGTCAGCAGATAGCCAAATATGACGCACAGTATTTCAACGCGCTGCCCATCGAGCGCGAGCTCGACGCCAACGGCAACCAACTGGTAATCGATATCCCCTACCAGAACTACCAGGTCCACGCCCTTGTCTGGCACGTGAACGTGGGACGCATCAAACTCTACCTGCTGGACACGGACAACGAGATGAACTCCGAGTATGACCGCCCCATCACCCACAACCTCTACGGCGGCGACAACGAGAACCGCCTGAAGCAGGAGATCCTGCTCGGCATCGGCGGCACCCTCATGCTCAAGAAACTCGGCATCAAGAAGGACATCTACCACTGCAACGAGGGCCACGCCGCCCTGTGCAACCTCCAGCGCCTGTGCGACTACATCCAGGACGGCCTCTCCTTCAACGAGGCCATGGAGCTGGTGCGCGCCTCGTCGCTCTATACCGTCCACACCCCCGTGCCGGCCGGCCACGACTACTTCGAGGCAGACCTCTTCGGCAAGTACATGGGTGGCTATCCCGAGAAGCTGGGCATCAGCTGGGATGAGTTTATCGGCATGGGCCGCATCAACGCCGACGACCACAACGAGAAGTTCTGCATGAGCGTCTTCGCCTGCAACACCTGCCAGGAAGTCAACGGCGTGTCGAAGCTCCACGGCTGGGTGAGCCAGAAGATGTTTGCCCCGATCTGGAAGGGCTACTACCCCGAGGAGAACCATGTCGGCTACGTCACCAACGGCGTCCACTTCCCCACCTGGACGGCCACGGAGTGGCGCAAGCTCTACGACTCCTACTTTGACGACAACTTCCTCTACGACCAGAGCAACGAGCGCATCTGGCACGCCATCTACGACGTGCCCGACGAGGAGATCTGGGAGACGCGCATGGCGCTGAAGAAGAAGCTCGTGAAGTATATCCGCGACAAGTTCACGCAGCAGTGGCTCCGCAACCAGGGCGACCCCGCCAAGGTGATGTCCATCATCCAGCGCATCACGCCCAACGCCCTGATGATTGGCTTCTGCCGCCGCTTCGCCACCTACAAGCGCGCCCACCTGCTCTTCACCGACCTCGACCGTCTGGAGAAGATCGTCAACGATCCCGACCGTCCCGTGCTCTTCTTCTTCTCGGGCAAGGCCCATCCCGCCGACGGTGCCGGCCAGGGCCTCATCAAGCGCATCTTCGAGATCTCCCGTATGCCGCAGTTCCTGGGCAAGATCATCTTCCTGGAGGACTATGACATGCGCCTGGCCCGCCGCCTTGTCAGCGGTGTGGATATCTGGATGAACACGCCGACGCGCCCGCTGGAGGCCAGTGGCACCTCGGGCGAGAAGGCCGAGATGAACGGTGTGGTCAACCTCTCCGTGCTCGACGGCTGGTGGGTGGAAGGCTACCGCGAGGGTGCCGGCTGGGCCCTGCCGCAGGAGCGCACCTATCAGAACCAGGCCTACCAGGACCAGCTCGACGCAGCCACCATCTACTCGCTGCTCGAGAACGACATCATCCCGCTCTACTTCAACCGCGGCCGCAAGGCCTACTCCGCTGGTTGGGTGAAGGTCGTGAAAAACTCCATTGCCACCATCGCCCCCCACTACACGATGAAGCGGCAGCTGGACGACTACTACGAGAAGTTCTACAACAAGGAGGCGGACCGCTTCAAGATGCTGGTAGCCGACAACTACGCCAAGGCCAAGGAGATCGCCCTCTGGAAGGAGAACGTCGCCGCTCGCTGGGACGCCATCCATGTGGTCGATAAGGACGAGACGGCCCTCCAGGACGTCGCCACGGGCAAGCCCGTCACCCTCTCCTACACCATCGACGAGCAGGGACTCAACGACGCCATCGGACTCGAACTGGTGGTGCTCAGCAGCCATAGCGAGGACGACCTGCAGATCCACAAGGTGCATCCCTTCGAGATGGTGAAGCAGGAGGGCAACCTCTTCACGTTCAAGGTGACATTCGAGGCCGACGAGGCCGGCTCCTACAAGTGTGCCGTGAGAATGTATCCGAAGAACGACCTGCTTCCCCACCGTCAGGACTTCTGCTACGTGAAGTGGATCGACTAAGGACTAAGGGATAGTAAAAAAAAACTATGCGAGGGGATGTCGTGGAAACTCTTTTTCCACACATCCCCTCGCCTCTTTCTTGGTCCACCACGGCCCGCAGGGCGCCTATCAGCCCACAATCTGTCGCCGAGCAGCATTTTTGCGCTTATAATTTTTCGGGTATTTAAGATTTTTCGTACCTTTGCGGCGATATGAGATTCTCCGTCAAATGTAACCATTGCGGCCAGACCTTCATCGCCGAGACGCAGAACTATGGCCGCATGAAATACCGCTGCCCATACTGCCAGTCGGTCATGGTTTGCCAGTTCGACCCGCCCAAGGTGTTTCGCACCCGCGCGCGGTCGGTCATCCCCGTAGCCGATAGTTCCCCCGTGACGGCCCATAGCCACCTGCCCATGGTCTCGTCGCGCCTTGTCACACCACCCGCGCCCCAGCCTGCCGACGCGCCCACGCCCGCCCCTGCTGGCGAGGAACAATTGCCGGAGGCCAGCGTCCACCAGTTCAAGAAGCGTGCCGAGGGCTTTGCCGGTATGCTCCTGTGGATCTGGTGCCACCTGAGCGTCTTCTGCTTGTGGAGCGGCGCGAAGATTCGCAAGTTTCAGGAGGACTACGAGGACGGCGACCTATGGATCTTCTTCGCCTTCAGCCTGCTCTTCGTCGTGGCCGTCTGTGTGGGCCTGTGGACGATGGCCGAGGTGACGACCCTCATCGCCGAGGGCAACTCGTGGCTCAAGAGCACCTACTACTCCATCAAGAATATGATCTGACGACATAGCCACGGTCATGGAGATACCCACCACGGAGGCAATAAACGGCCTCCGTTTTCGTTATATTAGCATGATGAAGAAGACACTTACAGCATGGGTGCTCGCCGCGCTCTGCCTCGTCTCCTGCGGTGTGGACAAAAACATCCGCAAGGGCGAGAAATTTCTGCAGTTGGGCGAGTACTATGACGCGGCGGCCCAGTTTAAGACCGCATACCAGCGCACCCCGCCCAAGGATCGCGACAAGCGCGGACAGTTGTCGGCCAAGATGGCACATTGCTACGACCGCATCAACTCCTCCGAGCGTGCCGTCGCCGCCCTGCGCAACGTCATCCGCTACCATCAGGATGACGGCGAGACCCACCTGATGCTGGCTCGCAACCTCATGAAGTCGGGACGCTACGCCGAGGCCGAGACGGAGTTTCGCGCCGCCCTCGACTCCATGCCCGACCACCCGCTGGCCACGCAGGGCCTCAAGGCCGCCCAGGACGCCCCGCGCATCAAGGAGCTCGGATCCAAATATACGGTGAAGCGGATGGAGATCTTCAACTCCCGCCGTGCCGACTACTCGCCGATGCTCTTCGGCGACGAGTTTGACCAGCTCTTTTTCTCTTCCACGCGCAACGAGGCGCAGGGCGACGAGCTGAGCGGCATCACCGGCACGAAGAACGCCGACATCTTCGTCAGCGAGAAGGACGAAAAGGGACGGTGGCAACGCCCCCGCACCATCGACTCGGGCCTCAACTCCGACTTCGACGAGGCCACGCCCGCCTTCAGCGTCGATGGACGCGAGATGTATCTCACGCAGTGTCCCACCGACCCCTCCTATCCCCGCTACGCCCAGATCGCCGTCAGCAAGCGCTCCGACGCAGCCTGGGGCAAGCCAACGAAACTGGAGATCAGCCGCGACACGCTCTCCAGCTTTGCCCATCCAGCCATCTCGCCCGACGGCAACTGGCTCTACTTCGTCAGCGACATGCCCGGAGGCAAGGGCGGCCTCGACATCTGGCGCGTGCGCATCACCGGGGGCGGCCTCGGCGGCGTGCAGAATCTCGGCGAGCCCATCAACACCCCTGGCGACGAGATGTTTCCCACCTTCCGCCCCAACGGCGACCTCTATTTCTCCTCCAACGGCCACCCCGGACTAGGAGGCCTCGACCTCTTCATCGCCAAGGTGGGCAAGGACCGCCGCTACCACCTGGAGCATCCCGGCTATCCGCTCAACTCCCAGGGCGACGACTTCGGCATGACTTTCGAGGGCCCGCACAACAGGGGCTTCTTCTCCTCCAACCGTGGCGACGGCCGCGGATGGGACCATATCTATAGTTTCGAGTTGCCCGAGGTGGTCCAGACCGTCAAGGGATGGGTCTATGAGATGGACGGCTACGAGCTGCCCGCCGCCGAGGTATTCATGGTCGGCGACGACGGCACCAACCTGAAACTCTCCGTCAAGGGCGACGGCTCCTTTGAGCAGGTCGTCGATCCGGGCGTCAACTACATCATGCTCGCCACCTGCAAGGGCTATCTCAACCACCGCGTGGAGCTCCACGTCGATTCCGTCGAACAGTCGGAGGAATACACCCTGCAGTTTCCGCTGCCCTCCATCCGCGTGCCGGTGCTCATAGACAACATCTTCTACGACTTCGACAAGGCCACGCTGCGCCCCGAATCGAAGACGGCGCTCGACGACCTCGTGAAGTTGCTCAACGAGAATCCCAACGTCACCATCGAGCTCTCCGCTCACACCGACTACAAGGGTCGCGCCGAGTACAACAAGCGCCTCTCGCAGCGCCGCGCCGAGTCGGTAGTGGCGTATCTGACCGAGCATGGCATCGCCCGCGACCGACTCACTCCCGTGGGCTATGGCAAGGAGAAGCCGAAGACCGTCCGCAAGAAGATGCTGGAGCGCTACCCGTGGCTCAAGGAGGGCGACGTGCTCACCGAGGAGTTTATCAAGAAACTCGACAAGGACAAGCAGGAGATCTGCAACCAGATCAACCGCCGCACCGAGTTTATCGTCCTGCGCACCACCTACGGCATGTTTGACGAGAAGGGCAACCTCAAGACCATGCCGACGCCGAAGCGCGACGAGACGGGTGACGACGACGACCTCATACTCATAGAATAACGACGCATGACACTTCCCGAGGAGTTTACCACCTACACGCGCGCCCTGATGGGCGAGGAGCGGTTTGCCCGCTTCCTTGGCGCGCTCGACGAGCCCGCTCCCGTGTCCATACGGGTCAATCCCTTCAAGGCCGAGGCCACACCCGAGACCGGGGCAGACCGCGTGGCCTGGTGTCGTGGCGGCTACTATCTCGACAGCCGCCCAGCCTTCACCTTCGACCCCCTGCTCCACGCCGGAGCCTACTATGTGCAGGAGGCCTCGTCGATGTTCATCGACCACGTCGTCCGCCAGTTTGTCCACGCGCCCGTCACGGCCCTCGACCTCTGTGCGGCCCCGGGCGGCAAGACGACGTGTCTGCGTGCCGCCCTGCCCGAGGGGAGCCGTCTCTACAGCAACGAGCCCCATCCGAAGCGGGCGCAGATCCTGGCCGAGAACGTCGTGAAGTTTGGCCACCCCGAAGTGGTCGTGACCAACAACTACGCCATCGACTACCAGCGCGCCGGCCTCCGCTTCGGCCTCATCCTCGCCGACATGCCTTGCTCCGGCGAGGGCATGTTTCGCAAGGACCCCGAGAGCATCGGCGAGTGGAGCCCGGCCAACGTGGAGAAGTGTGCCGCGCTGCAGCGGTCCATCCTTGCCGACATCTGGCCCTGCCTGCTGCCCGGCGGACTGCTGATCTACTCCACCTGCACCTTCAACGCCCACGAGAACGAGGACAACATCGCCTTTGCCGTAGAGGAACTGGGCGCCGAGCCGGTCGCCATCCCCGTGGAGGAGGCGTGGCGGGTGGCAGGCCCACTGACGGGATTCCATCCGATCTGCCGTTTCATCCCCGGCACGACCCGTGGCGAGGGACTGGCCGTAGCGCTGCTGCGCAAGCCCGAGACTGCGGCCGACCTGCCCACACGCGACCGGGGCAAAGGACGCACGACGCCCTTGCTGCGCGTCCTGAGCGACGGCATCAAGCCGCCCCAGGTGAAGGGCAAGAAGACCCTGCCCGACGTTTCCCAGGCGCTGACGATCCTCGACGAGGCCAATCCCTATCCCCGCGTGGACGTGGGCTACGACGAGGCCATAGCCTACCTGCGCCGCGAGTCCATCACGCTGCCTGCGGCGGCCCCGAAGGGCCTCGTCACGGTCTGCCACGAGGGGTTCGCCCTCGGCTTTGCCAAGAACCTCGGGACCAGGGCCAACAACCTCTACCCCCAGGAGTGGCGCATCCGCAGCACCCACCGGCCCGAAGAGCGGCCCGTCGTCGGCCTCACCCCCATCGTCCATCCATAAGAAGAAGAAACAAACAAGCTATATGCAACCCTACTTATCCTTATTAGAAAGAATCCTCACCGAGGGCCACCAGAAGGGCGACCGCACGGGCACGGGCACGCTGAGCGTCTTCGGCCACCAAATGCGCTACGACCTCCAGGACGGCTTCCCTCTACTCACGACCAAAAAACTCCACCTGAAGTCCATCATCTACGAACTGCTGTGGTTTCTGCGTGGCGACACCAACGTGCGCTGGCTCCAGGACCACGGCGTGCGCATCTGGAACGAGTGGGCCGACGAGAACGGCGACCTCGGTCCGGTCTATGGCCACCAGTGGCGGTCGTGGCCCGACTACCGTGGGGGCACGATAGACCAGATAGCACAGGTGGAGGAGATGATCAAGCGCAATCCCAACTCCCGCCGAATGCTCGTCACGGCGTGGAATCCGGCTGAGGTCGAGGACATGGCGCTGCCGCCGTGCCACTGCCTCTTCCAGTTTTATGTCGCCGACGGACGCCTCTCGCTCCAGCTCTACCAGCGGTCTGCCGACACCTTCCTCGGTGTGCCGTTCAACATCGCCTCCTACGCCCTGCTGCTGCAGATGATGGCCCAGGTCACGGGACTCCAGCCTGGCGAGTTCGTCCACACCACGGGCGACACCCATCTCTACCTCAACCACCTGGAGCAGGCCCGACTGCAGCTCTCGCGCACCCCGCGGCCTCTGCCCACGATGCGCATCAACCCCGACGTCAAGAGCATCTTCGACTTCCGCTACGAGGACTTCGAACTGGAGAACTACGACCCCTGGCCCCACATCGCCGCAGAGGTCTCCGTCTGATTCATCCAAAACATTCTTCAAGCTATGCATATCACTCTGATTGCTGCCGTGGCCGAAAACCGCGCCATCGGCCTCGACAACCAACTGATTTACCACATCCGTGAAGACTTGCGCCGCTTCAAGTCGCTCACCACGGGCCACACCGTCCTCATGGGGCGCCGCACCTTTGAGTCGCTGCCGAAGGGCGCGTTGCCCAACCGCCGCAACATCGTGGTCAGCCGCACGGTGGCCCACTTCGACGGCTGCGACACCTACCCCACGCTGGAGGAGGCCCTGCGCCACTGCGCCCCCGAGGAGCAAGTCTTCGTCATCGGCGGACAGACCGTCTATGAGCAGACGCTGCCGCTGGCCCATCGCCTCTGCATGACCGAGATAGCGGCCACACCATCGCGGGCCGACGCTTTCTTCCCGCCCTACGACGGATGGGTCAAGGAGGCGGAGGAGCGCCACGAGGCCGACGAGGCCCATCCCCACGCCTTCGCCTTCGTCGACTACGTGAGACCGGCCGAATAGGCTTGGGCAGGGGTTTTTCGAAAGTGAGACCGGCCGAATAGGCTTGGCCAGTTTTTTTTCGAAAAAAGGCTTTTTTAAAAGAAACGGTCTTGGCTAGGCTTATTATTTAGGAAAAAGGCCTGGCAAGACTTCTTACACGGTAAAGACAAGAGCAGGCGGAAAACCCGAAAAACCAAACAAGTTTTCGGGATTTTCCGCCAACTACTCCCCCTGATTGCACCCAATTGCATAGTTGAACAATAAATATTGCACAATAGTTTTGGTACTGTGCATAAAAAACTATACCTTTGCACAAAATTTTTTAGATTGTGCAATGAAGCCGACACAGAGTTTCAACTCATATATAGAAAATAGCATCAAAGACAACTGGGATCGGGATGCGCTCACCGACTACAAAGGCGCGACGTTGCAGTATCACGACGTCGCGCGCAAGATAGCTAAGCTCCACATCCTCTTCCGCCACAGTGGTCTCCAGCCTGGCGATAAAGTGGCGCTCTGCGGGCGCAACTCCTCGGCCTGGGCCGCCGCCTTCCTGGCCACCATCACCTATGGTGCCGTGGCCGTCCCCATCCAGCATGAGTTTACGCCGGACATGGTCTATAACATCGTCAACCATTCCGAGGCGCGACTGCTCTTCGTGGGCGACGTTGTCTCGCCGACGATCGACGCCGGAGAGATGCCGGCGCTGGAGGGCATCATCTATATCCCCGACTTCTCGCTGACGATGTCGCGCTCAGAGACGCTCACCTTCGCGCGCGAACATCTTAATAAGCTCTTCGGCGAAGAATATCCGAAGGCCTTCGAGCGCAGCCACGTCAGCTACCACCAGGACAGCCCCGAGGAGCTGGCCCTCATCAACTACACCAGCGGCACGACCGGCTTCTCCAAGGGCGTGATGCTACCCTATCGTGCGCTGTGGAGCAATCTCGACTTTACGATGCGCAGCCTGGGCGCCAACATGGCCCCGGGGTCCAATGTGCTCTGCACGCTCCCCATGGCCCACATGTACGGCATGATGGTGGAGTTTTTCCTCAACTTCTGCTTAGGCAACCACCTCTTCTTCCTCACGCGCCTGCCCAGCCCGTCGCTCATCCAGAGCGCCTGTGCCGACATCCATCCCGCCATCGTCATCGTCGTGCCGATGGTCATCGAGAAGATCATCCGCAAGATGGTGTTCCCGCTCATCCAGCAGCGCTACGTCCACCTGCTGCTCAACATGCCGGTGGTCAACAAGAAGATCAAGGCGCGCATCCTCCAGCAGGTGAAGGATATCTTCGGCGGCCAGCTCTTCGAGATGATGTTTGGCGGCGCGGGGCTCAACCGCGAGGTGGAGGACTTCCTCCGCCATATCGGATTTCCCCTGGCCGTGGGCTACGGCACGACCGAGACGGCCCCGCTCATCACCTACAGCGACTACCGCGACTTCGTGCGCGGCACCTGCGGACGGGTGGTGGACAACATGGAGATACGCATCGCCAGTCCCGACCCTGCCAACGTGCCGGGCGAGATCCTCACGCGCGGCATGAACGTCATGCTGGGCTACTACAAGAATCCCGAGGCCAGCCACGCCGTGCTCGACAAGGACGGATGGTTTCACACCGGCGACCTCGCCACCATCGACGCTGAGGGCCACGTCTTCATCCGCGGACGCATCAAGAACATGCTCCTCAGCGCCAACGGACAGAACATCTATCCCGAGGAGATCGAAAACAAGCTCAACTCGATGATGATGGTCAACGAGAGCGTCATCATCCAGCGCGACAACAAGCTCGTGGGCCTCGTCCATCCCGACATGGACGCTGCCAAGCAGCTTGGCTTCTCCATCGGCGACCTCGGCGACGTGATGGAGGAAAACCGCAAGCAGCTCAACAGTCTCCTGCCCGCCTTCTGCAAGGTCTCGGCCATACAGATCCACGAGCAGGAGTTTGAGAAGACGCCCAAGAAGAGCATCAAGCGCTACCTCTACCAGAACGCCTGACGGCACGGGCCAAGCCATGGCCCCACGCCCCGCTCACCTACCATAACAAATAGCTTTGCATAACGATAACAAGTAGCGACAGATGGAACAAATTCCTAGTTTTAACGCCCTCATCGAGAAGAGTATCATCGACAACTGGGATCTCGACTCGCTTACCGACTACAAAGGCAAGACGCTGCAGTATCACGATGTGGCGCGCAAGATAGAGAAACTGCACATCATGTTTGAGGCCTCGGGCGTGCAGCGGGGCGACAAGATAGCCCTCTGCGGACGCAACTCCGCGGCCTGGGCTGCTGCCTTCCTCGCCATCCTCACCTATGGCGCGGTGGCCGTGCCCATCCTCCACGAGTTCACGCCCGACCAGGTCCACAACATCGTCAACCACAGCGACGCCAAGCTCCTCTTCGTCGGCGACGTGGCGGCCACGCAGATCGACGCCACGAAGATGCCTGGACTGGAGGGCATCATCTACATCCCCGACTATTCGCTCGTGGTCAGCCGCACCGAGCAGCTCACCTACGCCCGCGAACACCTCAACGAGATGTTTGGCAAGAAGTATCCGAAATACTTCCGCCAGCAGCACGTCCACTACTACCGCGAGCAGAGCCCCGACGAGCTGGCCCTCATCAACTACACCAGCGGCACCACCGGGCGCTCCAAGGGCGTGATGCTGCCCTACCGGTCGCTGTGGAGCAACGCCGACTTCGCCTTCCACGTGTTGGGCAAGACGTTCAAGCGCGGCGACAACGTCATCAGCATCCTGCCCATGGCCCACATGTACGGCATGGCGTTTGAGTTTATCTTCGAGTTTCTCAAGGGCATGCACATCTACTATCTCAACCGCGTGCCCTCTCCCGCCGTCATCGCCCAGGCGCTGGCCGACGTCAAGCCGCGCATCATGATCGCCGTGCCGCTAGTCATCGAGAAGATCATCCGCAAGAAGGTGTTCCCCAAGTTGCAGACCAACAAGATGCGACTGCTCATGGCCATGCCCGTCATCAGCAAGAAGGTGCGCGCCGCCATCCTCGCCCAGGTGAGCAAGGCCTTCGGCGGCAACCTCTACGAGGTCATCATCGGCGGTGCTGCGCTCAACGGCGAGGTGGAGGCCTTTCTGCGCAAGATTGGCTTCCCCTATACCGTGGGCTACGGTGCCACGGAGTGTGGCCCCATCATCTGCTACCGCGACTGGCAGACCTTCGCTCAGGGATCGTGCGGGCAGGCCGCCTACCACCAGGAGGTGCGCATCGACAGCAGCGACCCTGCCAACGTGCCGGGCGAGATCCTCACCAAGGGTCCCAACGTCCTGCTGGGCTACTACAAGAATCCCGAGGCCACCCAGGCGGCGATCGACGCCGAGGGATGGTTCCACACGGGCGACCTCGGCACGATGGACGCCGATGGCAATGTCTATATCAACGGCCGATCCAAGAACATGCTCCTCGGATCCAACGGCCAGAACATCTATCCCGAGGAGATCGAGGACAAGCTCAATTCGCTGCCCCTCGTCGGCGAGAGCATCGTCGTGCAGCGGGGCGACAAGCTCGTGGGCCTCGTCCATCCCGACTACGACGAGGCGAAGCTCCTGGGCCTCAACAACGAAGACCTCAAGGGCGTGATGGAGCAAAACCGCCAGCAGCTCAACCAGGTGGTGCCCGCCTACAGCAAGGTGGCCGAATTTGAGATCCTGGAGGAGGAGTTTGAGAAGACACCAAAGAAGAGCATCAAGCGCTACCTCTACAAATAGGACTGGTCCCGGGCCGACCACCGCGCCGGCCCCGCCACCCGCGTCGCAACACACCAACGCCCCCAGCCGGAAGTCGTTCTCCAGCCGGGGGCGTCTTGCGTTCACTTTCTTTTTTGCTCTCTCGCGCGAGAGCGATCTGTACGGCCTTGTTTTAGCCCAATATGCGGTCTCTTGTCAGAGCTTCCTGTACTATCTTGCTGCGAAATAGACACTCTCGTGTACGGCTGCGCGAAGCTGGTAGAGACCGGCCTGGTCCTGCGTCACGTCCATCTTCTTGCCGTCGGGCAGCGTGGCGCGGATCGTGCCGTCGTCGTTGAAGCGGAAGAGCTCCTTCAGGGCGCCATTGTCCTTGTAGTTCCAGCTCTTCTCCTTCTTGTTATATACCAAGTAGGACTTCTCGCCGTTGGGGTCCGTTATCTCATAACCGTTCTTGAGCGTCTTCACGGCATACATCCTGCCGTCCTGACCCATCACTTCCTTCGTCTCTCCCACATGGGCAATGACCTTGCTGTCAGTCCAAAACTCCACCGTGTTGAGCACCAGGAGGTCGGCCAAGCCACAGACGGCGTAGGCGGGACTGATCAAGATGAAGACCAGCTCGTTGACAAACTTGTTACTCAAGCCCTTGTTCCAGTCCAACAGTTTGTTGGTCAGTCCGAAAGAGCCGATACATGAACTCAAGGTCACCGCGCCTACCAACAGGGCAAGAACAGTTTTCATTGCGGTTTTTCTCATTTTCAAATCGCTTATTTGTTACCAATAGATTTATCGCTGCAAATATATGACTTTTTTCGCATATACTGCAAAGATCAAGCTATATTATTAGTCGGGTGGTATAAAAAAGTCGATTCTTCCTGCGCCTGACCGTGAGCTACTGCCGCATGCTTGCCGTAGTTTTGCCGTGGCTACGCAGCCGCCATACAGCTCGTCACGCCGAGGGCCGTGGCGATGGCCGTGAGAATCGAGATGGCGGTCTGAATGACGAAGCGCCATACCTGTCTTTTCTTTTCATCCA
>ENA-ORMX01000594-ORMX01000594.1-human-gut-metagenome-genome-assembly--contig:-NODE-594-length-27207-cov-33.328963_pt1 | contig 27207 bp, 14 predicted proteins | sample MGYA00242108_ERZ509007 | MGnify/ENA primary metagenome ERZ509007 (study PRJEB26280, sample SAMEA2338745) | human gut metagenome | biome: human gut; feature: human-associated habitat; material: faeces...
ACGGCCAGATCATGGTGGATCTGACCCAGAATTTTTCGCTTATGTCGTCCGACCCGCGTGCGGTGCGCCGGGTCCTGGAGAGCATCAAGCCGGACATGGAGGCGCTCATCCGCCGGGCGCTGGACAAGATCGCCTCCGACCGCAGGAGGACGGCCTATGCCTGATTACATCAGCCGTCAGGGCGAGGCATGGGACCAGATCGCTCTGGCCCGCCTCTCCGGTGAGCGTCAGATGGGCGATGTGCTGGCCCTCAACGTGGATGAGCTGGACGCGCTGCTGCTCTCCGGGGAAACACGCGTCAGCGTGCCGGAGCAGGCCGCTGCCGAGCGGGTGCGCAGCCTGCCGCCGTGGGAGCGCATGTGATGCGCCGCGCACGGGTAGAGATCAGCATCCAGGGCAAGGACGTGAGCATGGATCTTTGGCCGCACCTTTTGTCCCTCTCCTACACGGACAAGGCGGACGATGAGCTGGACGACCTCCAGCTTACCTTGGAAGACCGCGAGGGGCTCTGGCAGGGCGACTGGCTGCCCAAACACGGGGACATCATCAGCGTGACCATCGTGGCCAGCAATTTCCGCGCCCCCGGAGAGGAAGAACTGGATTGCGGGGAATTTGAGGTGGACGAACTGACGCTGGAAACCAGCCGCGACGGCGGCGATGGGGTGACCATCAAGGAGCAACCCGCCAAGGGCAGCGAGGAGGCGGCAGCCTTTATCACCGAAATTGACGAGCGACGCAACTACATCATTCGCAAGGCTTCGAACCTGTCGAAACAGAGCCACATTCTGGCCGCCAACGTGGACATGGCTCTGCTCGTGGTGACCATTGCACGCCCCGAAACGAGCACTACCTTTATCGACCGCTTTCTGGCCTCGGCCGAGGCTTACCGCGTGCCGGTGTGCATAGCCTTTAACAAGGAGGACGACCTCAGCCCTGCCGAGCGCGAGGTGATGGACTACTGGCAGGCGCTGTACACCAACATTGGCTACGAGTGCTACCGCATGTCGGCCCTCAACGCCCAAGGCATTGAACCGCTGCGCCAGGCGCTGCAAGGGCGCACCACGCTGCTGGCCGGCCACTCGGGGGTGGGCAAGTCGACACTGCTCAACCTGCTTATTCCCGACGCCCATGTGCGCACGGCACAAATATCTGACGCCCACGGCACGGGCATGCACACCACCACTTACAGCGAGTTGTTTGAACTGCCCGACGGGGGTGCGCTCATCGACATTCCGGGGGTAAAGGGCTTTGGCACTTTCAACATCGAACGCGACGAGGTGGCGCACTACTTTCGCGACATATTTGCCATATCGGCCGACTGCCGCTTCAACAACTGCACCCACACCCACGAGCCGGGCTGCGCTGTGCTGCAGGCGCTCGAGGAACACCGCCTGGCTCCATCGCGCTATGCGTCGTATCTGTCGATGATGGACGACCAGGACGAGGGCAAGTACCGGGCGGCTTATTGATTGACGGGGTTGACGGAGTGACAGGTTGACGGGTAAGTATGCTCTGCATTATTGACAGAGAAATATGGAATGTTGGTATATGACAGACTTGCCAATTGCCTCTAACCCCATAGCCCTTAACACAAGCAGAGGTAACCTTATAACCTCATACCCCCCTAACACAAGCAGAGGTAACTTTATAACCTCATAACCTTATAACCCCATAACCTCCTTAGCCCCCTAACACAAGCAAAGGTAACTTTATAACCTTATAACCCCATAACCTCATAACCCCTCACCCCCCATGACTGTTATCATCATACTCGCAGCTTTTACGCTCATACTCGGGTTGATAGAGATATTCATCACCCCGGGGTTCGGCCTGGCAGGCATCGGTTCGATAATCTGTGCCCTGGCCGACGTTGTGCTCATCTACACCGACTACGGCTTTGGTTGGGCCTGCGGTGCCGTAGTCATCGGTTTGGCCGTGTTGGGCATCATGCTCTACATTGTGGCCCACTCGCGCACCTTCGACCGCATGAGCCTCCACACCGCCATCACATCAACCAACGCCACCACCGACCAGCTGTCGGTTAAGCCCGGCGACACCGGCAAAGCCCTCACACGACTGGCCCTTGTGGGCAACGCCACCATAGGCGGCAAACAGGTTGAAGTGAAGTCATCGGGCGAATTTATAAATCCTGGCACACCCGTGCGCGTGGTAAGTGTCAGCGAAGCGACTATCATTGTTGAAAAAACTAACGAATAACACGTTGGCAACATTCTTAGTTAACGTGGTAACAAGTTGACAGATTTACAGGTAAGTATGTCATACACTACTTATTATGCTAAAGTAAGACTGGCAAGAAGCTCAGAAAGCTGGACCAACTTACCTGTTAACCCGTTAACTTGTCAACCTGTTTGCTAATTACGCCAAAGCGTAATTAGCAAACAGGTGTTATACGCCTATATAATATATAATACTACAAATGAAACTCCGACACACCATACTGTCACTTGCGCTTGCCACTTGTGCCACAGCTGCCATGCAAGCCACCACTCCCGTACGCCGCACCATCAGCCACAAACAGCCCAACGGGCAGGTGGTCACCATCAATGCCGTGGGCAACGGGCGCTACACGCTCTACAGCCTCGACGGCACCGCCGTGCTGCCCGGCACCGACGGACACTACTACTATGCCACGCTGAACGCTGACGGACAGCTCGCCATTGGCACCACCCTTGCCGGCTACGCGGCCCGCAGCACGGCACAACCACGCTTGAGCACGGCACAGACCGAGGCACTGCTCAACGCCGCACTGCCCGTGGCCCCCGTGGTGCGTCAGGGGGGCATGAGTGCCAAGAGCCTGACCACCAGCACGCCCGACGGGTTGGGCGAATATGGCAAGAGTGCACAGGGCGCCGTGCAGAGCATTGGCAGTCCCACACTGCCCGTGGTGATGGTTGACTTTGCCGACCGCGCATTTCAAGACACCATTACCACTGCCAAGGTGACACGCTTCTTTAACGAAACGGGCTACCGCGACGAACCTGCTGCACGTGGCTCGGTGCGCGACTACTTTGTGGCACAGAGCGACAGTTTGTTTACCCCTACTTTTGAGGTAGTGGCCCACGTCAAACTGCCCAGCGGCTATGTCTACTACGGCAAGGACGGCAACGGCGGCGGCACCGACCCCAATGCCCGGCTATTTGTGATTGACGCGCTGGCCGAGGCCTCGAAAGTGGTGGACTTTGGTCCGTACTGCACCCCAGGCAGCACCGATGTGCCAATGGTAGTGCTCATGTTTGCGGGGCCGGGGCAGCAATCATCGTTTGAGGACGGCAGCAGCAACTACCTGTGGGCCAAGTTTCAGCAGAGCAGTTTCAGTGTGAACGACAACAAATACCAAGTGCGCTCCTACTTTATGGGCAACGAATTGCTGCAAACTTATGGCAAGGGCCCCAACGATGTGACGGGAGCCGCCATAGATGGTGTGGGCCTTTTTGCCCATGAGTTTGGCCATGCTCTTGGTTTGCCCGACTATTATAACACGGCGAACAGTTCGGCTTTCAACACCATGGGCTATTGGGACATCATGGACTACGGCCAATATTACCAGAACGGCTACCGCCCCATAGGCTACACTGCCCACGAGCGCAGCTACCTGGGCTGGCTGCATGTGACGGAACTCACCGACAGCGCACAGGCCTGCCGCCTGCTGGCTCTCGACGGTTCGCAAGGCAACGAGGGCGGTGCCCGCGCCTACGTGGTGCGAAACCCCGAACATGCCAACGAGTACTATATGTTTGAAAACCGCACCACAAACACCTGGCACACCAAGACCATGGGCACTGGCATGCTCATCACGCACATTGACTACGACCGCTCGGCATGGAACAACAACCGCGTCAACACCCAGCGGGACCACCAGCGCATGCAGTTTGTGCCGGCCGACGGCATAAAGGAGGGCAACACCACAAGCGAGGGCATGAACATGAATGCTTTGTTTGCCGGCTACCGCGCCGACCTCTTTCCCGGCACCAAGGGGGTTACACAGTTCCCCGACACCCACACTCCTGCCGACACACTGTATAACGGCAGCAGCAAGTTGCTGAAACGCCCCATCTATAACATTGCGGTACAACCCGATGGCAGCATCACTTTCGGCTATCTTGACGCCTCAATAACTGGCATCGGGCAGACTGCTACCGTGGTACGCCAACCGGCCAAAGCCATCTACGACATGAGCGGACGCCGCATAGCCTCGTGGGAGACTGCCGCACCGGGGCTTTACATTGTAAACGGGGTGAAGGTGGCCAAACGCTGACACCAACGGCTGCCGCCTCTGACTTGCCGCAGGCCCGCTATTTACAAGCGTTGTTCAACAATGCGTCACACACGTTTGTCCTCGCGTTAAAACAAGATAAATATAACCGAAAGGACGGATAAGTAAGATTTTGTACGTATTTTTGCAACTTGATAAAGTAGGCACTACGCTGCAAGTATACATTATTGTATTGGCAAGCAGCCGCCTTACCCCACATTATAATATATGAAGAAGAACAGCATATTCAGCCTCATACTCGCCCTGGCAGCCGGACTCACACTGGCCACGGCTTGTGACACGTCGAGCGAAGTGACCGAGAGCGACTCGGCACGCGACTGCCTCATAACCTCGGCCACAATGGGTACTCTCAAACGCCAGGTGCATACGATCAATGCAGCCGGCCGCGACACTACCTACACCTACACGGTGACGGGGGCTGCCTACAACCTGACCATCGACCAGGTGAACAACCGCATATTCAACGAGGACTCTCTGCCTACCGGCACACGCACCGACAAACTGGTGTTTGCCAGCTCGAGCGGCATTAGCAGCACGGGCACACTGGCCATCAAGAGCCTCTACTCGGGCAAGGATACGCTCTACACCTATACCGACAGCACCGACTTCAGCGTAAAGCGCGAGGTGTCGGTGTACGACACTTATGGTGAACGCAAGCGCACCTACACCTTCGACATTCGCGTGCACCGCCAGGAGGCCGACTCTACGGCATGGCAGCAGGTGGCAGCTAATCCGCTGAGCGATGTGGCCTCGTTTGTCAAGAGCCGCGCGCTCACCACGGGCAACACGCTCTATGTGTTTGGCCAGCGCGCCGACGGCAAGGTGCAGGTGGTGCAGACGTCTGTCATGGCCCCCGACTTTGACGGCAGTGCGGCCAACATCAGCGCCACGGGCTTTGATGTGCGCAGCGTGACACACTTCGACGGCCACTTTTATGCTCTGGCCAACGGCACACTCATGCACTCGGCCAACGCTGCCGAGGGTTGGCAAACGGCCACCACGCACCACACTTTCAGCGCCATAGCGGGCTGCACGGCCGACAGCATTTATGCCATTTCTAACGCACAGATGTGGGCCTCGGCCAATGGCACGGATTGGGCGCCGTCTGCCATCGACACCGACGCACAGCTGCCTGCGGGCAACAATGTGGCTTCAGCCACGGTGGCCTCGCGCATTAACAAACCGGCCCAAATGCTCGTCATGGTGGGCATTGAAGGTGGCAAGGCCAATGTGTGGAAACACGACATCGACTCGGTGGGCGGTTTCTTCACGCCGTGGTACAACTTGCCCCAAACCAGCGAGTTGGGCGCTTATGCCTGCCCCGTTGTGCAGCAGCACACGCTCTTTGGCTACGACACCAACACGGTGCTCGCCGGCCTCAGCGCCGAAGGGGTAGTTGCCCCGTTTTATGTGAGCCGCGACAACGGCCGCACATGGCGTACCGATGTGCTGACACACCCCACGCTGACGGGGGCCACCTCGCTGGCCGTTACCACCGATGCCAGCAATTACATCTGGCTCATCTGCGGCGGCACCGGTGTGGTGTATAAAGGACGCATCAACCGCCTCGGGTGGGAATAACAAGCGCAGCGGCTGCACATTTGCACATCTGCGAGCATAGCGAGCGCATCACCAGCACATCTGCATATCTCTATATTTGTTTTGGCCACAATTAATCACATATTCATCGTCATGCGGCAGCACCTTGCGGTGTTGGCCGCATTGGTGTGTTTGTGTGTGGCAGCTCTCACCGCCCCCACCCAAGCCCGCGCACAAGTGCAGGCCGACGAGAGCGCATACCGTCTGGAACTGGGAGCCGGCATTGGCGGCGCTTTCAACTGTACCGATGTCAAGGACAACATAGGCATGGCTGCCGCCGCGGTGGCACGCTTCCCCTTCAATCCGCGCATGGCACTCAAAACACAGTTCAGCTTTGCACAAACAAAGGGCGGCACCGCCGGGCTCAAAGCCTTTTATCCGGCCAACACCGGGGCTGCAGGGGCCGAACGGCTCAACTACCAGGTGAGCAGCGCCATATACGACCTGTCGGCACTCTACGAACTGCACTTCCTGCCCTACGGCTATGAGCGCGACTACCGCCACTACTCACGCATCGTGCCCTATATACAAATGGGCTTCGGACTGACTTACGGCGCCGCAGGAAAGGCTTTTACAGCCAACATTCCACTCGGCGCAGGACTTAAATACAAACTGGGGCCACGCCTCAACCTGGGGCTCGACTGGCTGGTACACTTCAGCCTGAGCGACAAACTCGACGGACTCGAAGCGCCTCTGGGCATCAAGAGCGAAATGTTCCGCAACAAAGACATTTACTCCACCCTCTCCCTCACCCTCACCTACGACCTCAACCCAAAGTGCCCCACGTGCAACAGGGACTGAGGCACTCACACCCCCTAACCTATACAAAGAGAAACTTATGCAAAAGATACCTGCCCACATAGCCATCATCATGGACGGCAACGGACGTTGGGCCAAAGCACGCGGTCTCGACCGCAGCATGGGACACCAACAAGGCGTTGTGGCCGTGCGCGAAATTACCACGGCCTGCTCCAATTTGGGCGTAAAGTTCTTGACGCTCTACACATTCTCTACCGAAAACTGGAACCGCCCGGCCAACGAGGTGGCTGCACTGATGTCGCTCATACTGACATCGCTCGAGGAGGAACTCTTTATGAACAACAACGTGCGCCTGCGCATCATTGGCGACCTCAGCCGCGTGCCCGAGGTGGTGCGCGAGTCGATACTCGGCCTGCAGCAGCGCACATCTGTCAATACGGGCATGACCATGGTTATTGCCCTGAGCTACAGCTCGCGATGGGAAATGACCGATGCCGTGCAACGCATTGCGGCCGAAGTGGCCGAGGGCAAACTCGCACCGGCCGACATCAACGAGCAAACCATAACGGACCACCTCAGCACCAACTTCATGCCCGACCCCGACCTGCTCATACGCACAGGCGGCGAGGTGCGGCTGAGCAACTACCTGCTGTGGCAGTGTGCCTACACCGAACTCTACTTTTGCCAAACCTTCTGGCCCGACTTTCACGAGGCCGACCTCGTAAAGGCCATCGAATGGTTTAACCACCGCGAACGGCGCTACGGAAAAACAAGCGAACAAGTGACCAAGGCTTGATGTGTGACAACCCGGCGTGAAACCATGCCCTACTCTGCCCGCCGCCACCGCAACATACAGCGCTTACAGCTCCCAACGAGCCACACACGCGCTCACCTTACGCAACAACACAACGATAAATGAAATACAACTCACGCAAACTGCTCATCTTGATGGCTATGGCCGCACCGCTGGCCACCGCCGCACAAGCACAGACCGCAGAGGGTGACAACAACGACAACAAGCCCGTCATCACCTACACGGCCAACCACCCACGCTATGTGCTGGGAGGCCTCACCGTGGACGAGATGAAAGGCTACGACAACGACTACCTGCTCAACATATCGGGCCTCAACGTGGGCGACACCTACGAAATTCCAGGGCCCGACATCAGCGAGGCCGTGCGACGCTATTGGAACCAAAAAATCTTTTCGAACGTTGAGATTGTGGCCGACAGCATTGTCGACGGCAAAGCTTACCTGCACATCAAACTCACCGCACAACCACGCATATCGAGCATACGATACACCGGCGTCAAAAAGTCGGAACGCGAGGACTGCGAAAAGATTATAGGCTTTCAGCCCGGCAACCAAATCACCACCGACATGGTGAACCGCGCCGAGCACTACATCAAGAAGCACTTTGTGGAGAAGGGCTTCAAAAACTGCGAGGTGCACATCACGCAACGCGAGGACGTGACGGGCGACAACCGCGTGCTGGTGGATATCGACATCAACAAGAACGAAAAGGTGAAGGTGCACAAGATATTCATCACCGGAGCCAACCCCAAACACGTGGCAAAACTCAAGCGCGCCATGAAAAAGACGCACGAAAAGAGCTTTGTCAACATGTTCCGCTCAAAGAAGTTCCTGCCCGAAAAGTATGACGAGGACAAGGGGCTGCTCATTGAAAAACTCAACGAATGGGGCTACCGCGACGCACTCATCACGGCCGACAGCGTGCAAACCATCGACCAAAAGCACGTCAACATTCACCTCAACGTCTACGAGGGCACCAAGTACTATGTGCGCAACATCTCGTGGGTGGGCAACACCGTGTACAACTCCGACCTCCTGCAGCGCATCTTACAGCTCAACAAGGGCGATGTCTACAACCAGACGCTCATGGAGAAACGCCTTACGAGCGACGACGACGCCGTGGGCAACCTCTACTATAACAACGGCTACGTGTTCTACAGGCTCGACCCCGTCGAGGTAAACGTCGTGGGCGACTCCATCGACCTCGAAATGCGCATTCGCGAGGGCCAGCAGGCCACATTCAACCATGTGCGCATAGCCGGCAACACACGTGTGTACGAAAACGTCATACGACGCGAACTGCGCACAAAACCGGGCGACCTCTTCTCAATGGAGAGCATCAAGCGCTCCATTCAGGACCTCGCACAAATGAACCAGTTCGACCCCGAAGCGCTGCAGTCACAGTTTGGCCAAAGCGGCATCAAACCCGACCCCGTGAGCGGCACCGTCGACCTCAACTACCCACTCACCTCAAAGGGCGGCGACCAAATCGAACTCTCGGCAGGCTGGGGACAGACCGGTATCGTGGGACGCGTAGGACTGAAGTTCACCAACTTCTCAGTGCAGAACCTCTTCCGAAAGGGTTACAAACGCGCCGGCTTCATACCGCAGGGCGACGGACAGACGCTCTCGCTGCAAGTGCAAACCAACGGTACTTACTACCAAAACTACGGACTCAGTTTCCTCGAACCATGGCTCGGCGGAAAGCGCCCCAACCAGCTTTCTTTCAACATATCATACAGCAAGCAGAGTGATGTAAACTCCAACTACATCAACCAAAACTACTACAACAACCTCTACAACTACGCCTACGGCTACGGCACAAGCTCCAACTACTACACCGACGCCTACGACCCCGACAAGTACGTCAAGATGGTTAACCTCAGCCTTGGCTTCGGCAAACGTCTGCGCTGGCCCGACGACTACTTCACCTTCATGGCCGAACTGTCGTACACACGCTACATGCTCAAGTCGTGGCAATACTTCCTCATAACCGACGGCAACTGCAACAACATCAACCTCTCGCTCTCATTGCAGCGCAACTCTACCGACCACCCCTTCTACCCGCGCAAGGGCTCTGAGTTCCTGCTACAGGCCACACTCACACCACCCTACTCGCTGTGGGACGGGCGCAACTACAAAAATCTGGCCACCAACCCACAGAGCGCCAACTACCAAAAGGAGATGCAAGAGAAGTACCGCTGGATTGAATACCACAAGTGGAAACTCAAGTTCCGCAACTTCACAGCTCTCTCAAGCGCCGTCAAGGCTCCCGTGCTCATGACACGCTTCGAAATGGGCATACTCGGCGCCTACAACCGCCACAAAAAGTCGCCTTTCGAAACCTACTACGTGGGCGGCGACGGCATGTCGGGCTATTCTACAGGCTACGCCACCGAGACCATCGGACTCCGCGGTTACGAAAACGGCTCACTCTCGGGCAACAACTCCTACTACGGCGACGCCTACGCCTACAGCCGCATGACACTCGAACTGCGCTACCCCTTGATGCTCGAAACCTCAACCTCAATCTTTGCACTGGCATTTATCGAGGGAGGTAATGCCTGGACCGATGTCAAAAAGTTCAACCCCCTCAACATGAAACGCTCTGCCGGTGTAGGTGTGCGCATACTGCTCCCCATGGTGGGCCTCATGGGTATCGACTGGGCCTATGGTTTCCAAAAGTACATCAGCGGATACTCGGGCAAGCGCGCAGGCGGTTCACAGTTCCACTTCATCATTGGTCAGGAATTCTAACAACACACTTTTACGCTCATGAAAAAGTTAGCTTTATTATTGCTCATCGCCCTGTGCACCTCATTCAGTGCCAGCGCACAAAAGTTCGCCCTCGTCGACATGGAGTACATTCTCAGCAACATACCTGCCTACGAGCGTGCCAACGAGCAGCTCAACCAAACCTCCAAGTCGTGGCAGGCAGAGGTCGAAGCACTCAGCAACAAGGCACAAACACTCTACAAAAACTATCAAAACGAGAGCGTCTTCCTAAGCGACGCACAAAAGAAGGAGCGCGAAAAGGCCATCGTCGACAAGGAAAAAGAGGCGGCCGACCTTAAAAAGAAATACTTCGGGCCCGAGGGCGAGCTTTACAAAAAGCGCCAAAGCCTCATCGAGCCTATACAGGACGAAATTTACAACGCTGTCAAGAGCATAGCCACCACCAAGGGCTTCCAGCTCATTCTCGACCGCGCGTCCGACAACGGCATCATATTTGCCTCACCAAGCATCGACATCAGCAACGAGGTGCTCAGCAAGCTGGGCTACGACGTGCGCTAATCCCCCCACACACTCTCCCCTGCCATTGGCGGCATGAGGCACACAAGCCCCATGCCGCCAAATGTTATTTTACACCCGATAGGGTATAATTCACACGCCGTACACCTATTTTATACCCGTTCGGGTGCAATCTCACATATTATTCGCTATCTTTACACCCTAAAGTATACAACTATGCAACAAAACTTATCTGCATTCGTCAAGGAAATGCGCAAAACTTTCAATCTGACGCAAACTGATTTAGCTGACAAGTCGGGTGTCGGATTAAGATTCGTACGTGAGCTCGAACAAGGCAAACCGACACTACGCCTTGACAAAATAAACCAAGTTCTTGCCTTATTTGGTAAAAAGATAGGAGTAGTCAATGCAAACGAATAGCACATATTATGAAAACAGGCAAAGTATACATGTACAACCAACTTGCAGGCATTCTGACTGAGGATGAAACAGGCTACACATTCACCTACGACAGCGACTACCTTGCCTCGCCCAACGCAGAACCAATCAGCCTTACCATGCCGCTAAAATCCGAAAGTTACCATGACACCGTACTGTTTCCTTTCTTCGACGGCCTCATTCCCGAAGGCTGGCTGCTCAACATTGCCGAGAAAAATTGGAAAATCAGCCAACGCGACCGTATGTCGCTGCTTTTAGCTTGCTGCAAAGACTGCATTGGAGCAGTAAGCATCATACCCATAAATAACGAAATAAATACATGATGGAAAAATGCCTATATTGCTACAAAGAACTTAAAGAAGGACAAACAGACTACCACCCTGCATGTGCAAAAAAGATTTTCAATACAAAGCACGCCCCTGTGTTACCATACAAAAGAAGTCAAATTAACGAATTGGCACAAATTGTCATACGAGCCCAAACCACACTTACAGGGGTACAATCCAAATTATCTCTCGACATTAAAGCCCATGACAAGAACGAGCCAGATCGTTTTACCATCGTCGGACTATGGGGACGGTATATATTGAAACCACAAACGGAGAGTTACAGATGCCTGCCCGAATTAGAGGATCTTACCATGCATATGGCCGAAATTGCAAAAATAGCAGTTGTGCCACATTCACTGATCAGATTTGAAGATGGCGAACTATGTTACATAACACGGCGAATTGACCGTACAAATGATGGTTGCAAAATAGCAATGGAAGACATGTGCCAAATCTGTGAAAGACTCACCGAATACAAATATAAAGGATCATACGAGCAAATTGCCAAACAAATAAAGAAGCATTCATCTGTAGCCCAACTCGACCTCGTCAACTTTTGGGAAATCGTCGTATTCTCATGGATTACTGGCAACTCCGACATGCACCTCAAGAATTTTTCGCTCTACAAAACCCCTATGGGCATATGTCTCACACCAGCATACGATCTGCTGGCCACTCTCTTAGTTATGCCTGAGGATACAGAAGAGCTGGCACTCACGCTTAACGGCAAAAAACGCAAACTGACGCAGCACGATTTTATAAAAGCCATGACAGCATCGGGACTGGACGATAAGGTCATCAAAAAGATGTACCAAAAGTTTCGTCATGCCATTTACAAATGGCTTGACATCATCAACGACTCTTTCTTGCCCACTGATATGCAAAAGGCATACAAACGCCTTATCATCAGCAGAGCGCTGCGCATCAAATAACCCCCCCACCCACATACATCACTAATAATAATGACAACGGGCAGACATGCACCTACAGGCTGACAACCAGACGGGTACATGTCTGCCCGTGTCGTATGGTTACGAACAAAAAAACTTTGCCACTCATGCCCATAAACGCGCCACTTAACCCCGAAAATCGACCACTTACGCACGCTACGCATTTAAGCTATTGAAACGTTTGTTTATTTCCCGTAAATTTGTGCTTGACAATCAGTGGCACATTACACATCAGTTAAGTGCCCGATAGAGATAATAATTATAGAGAGAACAACAAACATAACTTTCCTAACACTAACACACACTACTATGGGAAAAACAAACGCCAAGATGTGTAGTCACAAGGCTACGCAAGTGTTACCGTTAAGTAAAGGCACGCCCGCCGTGGGCATAGCCTCAAGCAGTTATTTCGCAGCCTGCGCCCGCCACGTGGGCGTCCTCGCCCTGTTCGGCCTCATGTTCTGCCCCGTGCAGGTCATGGCCAGCCGTGCACCGCGCCTGGCCGTTGCTGACAGTTCCGAAGTAGTCAGCCCCGTGCTGCCCGACCAAGGCACCACCACGCCCACCGACTCCATCGGCAATGGCAGTACGGACGACACCGAAGAGGTGCTGCCCGACACCATTCCGTTCGCACAACTGTGGAAGCATAATAGATATATAGTCTATGGAGGCACAGAGGGCACGGTAGAACAAAAATCATGGGAAATCATCGCACGAAGAGAAACAAAACTATCGTTCTCGTACGGAACTGCTGATGATCAATGGAACTTTTACACACAAATATTCATTGACGATGAACGCGTTCGCGAAATGAACGGTGGCACCTATAACAATACTTTTAGCGTTACACTCACGCCTGGCAGACACATTCTTACATTTAAGAATGAATGCTATGGCGAAGCCGATAGCACAACCTACGCTTTCATTTCGGATATCGCAACTGAAGATGCGCAAACAAATGCAACAGCCTTTGTTAACGCGCTTGAAGGCTACCCCCCCCTCAAGCAAGAGCTGCAAACAGCACTCGACAACTCCAGCGCTGCCCCCGACGACGAGGCACTCTACAACACCCTGGTCGCCACACTGAACGATGTGCGCAAAGCCGTATCGTACTATCCACTCATTCAAAAGGACATCGTTGTAGCCGACTCTATCCTCAACGAGGGCGCCTATGTTGACATCTCCGAAGCCGTAGCCCTTGGCCGCGCCATCGATGTCAACACCTCAACAAGCGCCGACTATCTGGCTGCATTCGACGCGCTCGAAACGAGCATTGCCATACAGGTGACGAGCGAACAAAGCATTGACGACTGGGCATTCAATACCAGCCAACGCTACACCATCGACAACATGGGCTACTACCTCGACCAAGATCACAAGGTGGCAGCCTGCACCGGTTTGGAAGCCCGAGATGTCGAAATCGAGGACCTCGTCATACCCTCCACTGTGCGCTACAACGACGTAACCTATGCCGTTGTGGCCCTCTACGACAACCGCTACGACCAAAACAAAGTACGCACACTCACCCTGCCACGCACCTTGCGCCACATCAACAACGATGGTCTGTCTGACTACCGCGCCATTACCGACCTCGAAATACCCGCCAATGTGGAACGCATGGGCCATAATGTTGTGTACAACTGCCCACAACTGCGACGCATTAAAGTCAATGCCGAGGTGCCGCCCACGCTGGAGTCACTTAACGACGAATACTATTATTATAGGATAATCATCCCCCGCGAGAGTTTCCACGCCTACCGCCTTGTCAATGCATGGAACAACCGCACCGTGCTCATCGGTGGCGACGAGGGTGTCACTGTCAGCACAGGCAAAATTGCCGCTGGCGACCTTGGCCATGTGGTAATAGAGGAGGCTGGCTACCTGCAAGAGGTGAACAAACTCATCATCGAGGGCGAACTCAACGCCGACGACTGGAGCAAGATTAAGCAAATGACCAACCTCACCGAGCTCGACCTGTCAAAAGCCCTGATTGACGAAATACCCTACGAGGCCTTCAACGGGCGTTGGGCCATCGACAAAGTGCTGCTGCCGCCCACACTCAAAAAGATTGGCACCTATGCCTTCCAAGGGACAGCACTGACATCAGTCAATATTCCCGACAATGTCGAGACCATTGAGGAATCTGCTTTTAGTCAAGTAAAGCAACTGCAAGAAGTGCATCTGCCAGACAGTCTTACATCATTAGGCCGCTACGCATTTGCATCTTGCCGCAGTTTGCGTACAGTCAAGATACCCACCAAACTTAAAGAGATTCCGTGGTATGCTTTCGACGGTTGTAAATCTCTGCAAAGTGTCGAACTACACGACAGTATAACAGGTATCGGCGATTATGCTTTCAGAAACTGCGATCTCCGCGAAATAACACTTTCAAAATCAACCACATGGGTTGGAGGCTATGCATTTAGTGGAAATGCCAATCTGAGCAAAGTCACACTCAACGAGGAACTTATTGACATTTGGGCTTATGCTTTCCAAAACACAGCCATCGACACCCTCAACTGCCCCTCTACCTTACGCAATATATATAACTCTGCATTTGCAGGCTGCCGCAATCTGCGTCAAATCAACCTCAATGAAGGACTGACACGCATTGAAAGGTATGCATTAGCCAACAACATGGCCACTGAAATCGTACTTCCCAGTTCGTTGGAATATTGCTCTCGGTCTGCTTTCGACGACTGCGACAGCCTCGTCACCATCGAGGCACGCTCTGTCATGCCGCCCAACACCGATGGTGGTTGTCCCCTGACTGGCACAGACCTCACCAAGGCCGTACTCTACGTGCCAGTATGGAGCCTTGCCGAATATCAGTTAGCCACAGGCTGGAACCAGTTCTACACCTTCCGCACCTCCGACTTCATGCCGCAGTACGTCAAGGTGAACAAGGACTTCTACTTCACCCTGCGCGACGAGCTTGCCCCCGACTACCGTCCCGACATCGAGCTTACCTATACCAGCAACCAGATTACCGACTCACAAGGCAACAGCGACTACCAGCACGGCAACCTCACCATCAGCGGACGCAGCAAACTCGCGGTCAACAACTTCAGCATGGTGCTCTCGCCGTACTTCAAATATACTAAAGACAGCAACGGCTACTACGGCAATACCTATTTAACACCCACCAGCCTCATTGTCAAGGGCGAGATGCGTGCCGAAAACGTCACCATCAACCTTTGGAACGCCACCGAACGCTGGCAGTTCGTATCATTCCCCTTCGATGTCAAGGTGAGCGACATCGTACCCGTCGACAGCACCATCTCATGGGTAATACGCGGCCACTCGGGTGCCGAGCGCGCTGCAGGCAATGCCGCTGCCGTATGGCAGAACCTTTCTGCCGACGGCGTGCTCCAGGCTGGCAAGGGCTACATCATGCAGTGCTACAAGCCTAACGATAAAAACGGCAATGGCTACTATGCCGCCCAATTCACCGTACGCCCCCTCACCACCACCGTCAACCGTCAGCAAATATTCAATGCCGACAACCGCACCGTAGCGCTTGAGGAACACCTCGCAGAGTTTGAGCACAACCGCAGTTGGAACCTCATTGGCAATCCCTACCCAAGCTACTTCGACACCCGCTTCCTCGACTTTGGGGCGCCCTTCATGGTATGGAACAGCTACAACGGAAACTACGAGGCTTACAGCCCCGTAGACGACAGCTACATTCTCGCGCCCGCCGAGGCCTTCTTCGTGCAGCGCCCCGTCGACCAGGAGAGCATCACCTTCCTCAAGGACGGACGCCAGACCGACCGCTACGCCCGCACACTTGTAGAGGAAGAGCCGGCCAGCGCACCGCAGCGCATCAGGGCTGCCTACGACAGCAACACCCACACCACCGCACAGCGCACCGTGTTCAACATCACACTGGCCAAGGACGGACAGCAGGCCGACCGCACCCGCGTAGTCATCAACGAGGCTGCCACCATGCAGTACGACCTCAGCCGCGATGCCGCCAAGTTTACCGGCACCGAGCCTGCCGTGTCGCAAATCTTCACCATCAACGGCGCCACACGCTACGCCATCAACGAGCGTCCGCTCAACAATGGCCAGGCACTGCTCGGTCTGCACTTCGGCACCGATGGCACCTACACCATCGGCCTCAGCAATCAGCCCGACGGCCAAATCACACTTGAGGACCGCCTCACTGGCACCAAACTGCAGCTCAACGGCACCGCGGGCTACAGCTTCACAGCCAAGGCCGGCGACAGCACCGACCGCTTTGTGCTCCACTTCGACGCTGTGGCCACAGGCATCAATGCCGCCACTACCAACGAGGCCGACCGTAATGACGACACTTACACCCTCGACGGACGCAAGGTGAACAACCCCACGGCACCGGGCCTCTACATCAAGGGTGGAAAGAAGGTTATCAAATAAAGTTGACGAGTTGACGAGTTGACAAGTTGACAAGTTAACGGGTAAGTTAGTTTACTCAAGTTTCGGGTTTAGGCGGGTGCGGCCAAAGGCACCGAACGCTACCTCTAATGGGGGCGACGCGTCTCGCGTCGGGAAAACATGCAACTATTATTAGCAGCAGTAGCGTTCATGTCTGAGCCCTATCTCTATCTCTATCCCGACGCGGGACGCGTCGCCCCCATTAGAGGTAGCGTTTCTTCGCAGCGCCTTCTATACCGTGCGAACCTAAATCCGAAACTTCAATTAGTTTACTGGTTAACAAGTTAACGGGTTAACGGGTTGACAAGTTAACGGGTAAGTTAGTTTACGGGCTAACTGGTTAACGGGCAAGCAGATAGACAAAACTACCTGTCAACCCGTTAACCCGTAAACCAATCAACCCGTAAACCAATCACCCCGTCAACCAAAAACATATATAACAACAAGTATATGAACAGATTATTATTCATCATAATGGCATGGTTCAGCACCCTCACTGCCCTGGCGCAGACCGAAGGGTACGACCCAAGCAATCCGCCACTGCCAAACTTCCCCACCACGGACAGCGACACCACGCACTACTACACACTGCGCGTGGTCAGCTCGCCCGCCACATCGGGACTCAACACCACAGGCGGCAAAAAGTACACCGCCGGGCAGCGCGTCTATCTGAGCGCCAGCCAAAACAACGGCATGAAGTTCCAGTACTGGGTTGACGGCGAGGGCAACACCCTCTCCACCTCAACCAGTTTCTACTACACCATGCCCGCACACAATGTAGTTATCACCGCCGTGTTCAAATACCAGCCCGGCAGCCCCTCGCTCCCCGCATTTCCCGAGGGCGAGGCGCCCACCTACCTGCTCAGCACCAACACCAAACCCGCTGGGGCCGGCTCCTTCAGTGGTGGCGGACGCAACTACCAGGCTGGCGCCCAGGTGAGCCTCACCGCCTACACCAACACCAACTTCGAGTTTGTGTGCTGGACCAACGCGGCAGGCGACACCCTCTCCACCGCGCGCAACCTTTACTACACCATGCCCGCGGCACCCGTGCAGCTCTACGGCCACTACCGCTACAACCCCTCAAGCCCCAAAAATCCGGGCCGCAACGCCTACGACGCTGACGAGGGCATAGCCATCATCGACGACTTTACGCCGGGCAATGTGAGCGGCGCACTCAACGATGTGACAGGTGGCAACACCTCGGCCTTGAGCAAAATCATCGTGGCCGGCAACGTCACCAACAACGACTTCCAGATAGCCAACAACTTCAGCACCTGCGCCGTGGTCGACCTCAGCCGCACCTACGGCATCACCACCGTGCCTGGCTCATGCTGGTATGGCAACGACCACCTCACGCGCATCATGCTGCCATCGTGCATCACACGCATTGGCTACAGCGCATTCAATGGCGCCACCGCACTGGCCGAACTCACCTGCCTCGCCACCACGCCCCCCACACTCGACAGCTACGTGTTCGACGGCGTGAACAAGGGCCTCATCGTGTTCGTGCCCAAAGCCTCGGTCGAGATATACGAGCAGGCCGAGGGCTGGAAGGACTACGTCAGCAACGGCACCATCATCATCATGCCCGTGCAGCACAACGTGGCAAGTCTTGAGGTCAATCTGCCCGAGGCATGCGCCGACGGCCGTTACAAAAACATGCCCCTCGAGCTTATCAATGTCAAGACGGGACAGCGCTACCGCTACGTGGTGACCGACCGACTCAACTACACCTTCAACACCCTCATGCGCGACACACGCTATGTGGCCGTGCTCCGCAACCAGCAGGGCACCGAACTGGCGCGCACCGACACCGTAAAGATTGAACTCGAGAGCCAGAGCATCGCTTTCAACCTCGACCGCATGAAGCAGCTGCGCACCGTGGCGGCCACCATCACGGCCGGCGCCACCGACATCACCGCGCAGTCCACCGTTAACTGGCTCGACGCCAGCGGCAACTACCTGGCACAGGGCAACGAGCTCACCAACCAGGTGGCCGGCACCGCCGTCATGTGTGCCGTGAGCGTGCCGCAGAGCGTGGCCATGCAGTATGCGCTGCCCGCCGACACCCTCTACCAGGTGGTCGAGGCCGACAACGCCCTGCACATTGCGCTACAGCCGCTGCCGGCACTCACCCTCACGGGCCGCGTCATCGACCGCACCACCCAGCAGGGCGTGAGCGGTGTGACCGTCACCATGAGCCAGACGCTTAACAGCCGCTACACCAAGGCCGTGACCGCCCGCACCGACCAGCGCGGACAGTACACCCTCAGCGGCTACGGCGCACCATCGGTGCTCACCTACGCCCTTACCGACTACGTGAGCCGCACCGACACCCTGCCCGACAGCCTGCAGGCCGTGGCCACGGCACAACTGCCCGACGTGCTGCTCAAGCCCATTCAGGGCGCGCGCATCACCACACGCTACGCTTACACAAGCAGCGTGGCACAGGGTGTGCAACCCGAGGTGAAGGACTATTACGACGACTACCAGAACGTAAGTTACACCATCTACAACCAAACCGCACAGCGCGCCATCACCCACTTCAACGTGCAGTACCCCGACATCGTGCTGCTCGAGGACGTCAACGAGGGCGACTCGCTCACCATCACGGCCAGCAGCAAGACTGATGCCTTTATGCCTGTCACCACGGGCGGACGCATCACTGCCGACCTTGCACTCACCGTCGAGGTGCCCATCACCCAGTTGGGCGGCATACGCGCCGTGTACACCACCACCGAGAACCCCACCGTGCTGGCCATTCTTTACGACGCACAGGGCAACTTGCTCAACCGTTACACCTACCCCGCCGCCGACCTCACCATCAGCGGACTCAAGGACGGAGAGTACACCCTCGTCACCATGGGACAGAGCGACTTCTTCAACTCGGTGTACAACCTCAGCCAGTTCGACCAGGCGGGCCTCATCAACGGCACCGACTATGTGGCCAACCGCGTCACAGTGCGCAGCGGCCTCATCACACCGGCCAAAAACGCCGTGGTGCCCTACTTCGACGAGAGCAAGTTCTACTACACCGGTGCCAACACCTCGTTCACTGCCAACAAGAGCAGCATCGTGGCTGGCAACTACCTCACCCTCACGGCCAAGGTGGACTTTAAGAGTGTCTACCGCGACAATGTGTCGGGTGTCAAGTTGCAGTTTGAGCTGCCCGAGGGCACCAACATGGTGGACGGTTCGCTCATGATTGGTTCCAATGTGTCGTATTACCAGCTCAACGGCCGCACCATCACCGTGCCGCTCGACAACAGTCACATAACCGACCGCGTGCGCTTCTGCGTCATTCCCAGCCAGAGCGGCACCTTCGCCCCCAACGCCTCTGTGGCCTTCCGCCTCAAGGGCAAGGACATGGTGCAGCCCATTGGTTCGGCACAGTATGCCGTGCAGGACGTGTCAATACGTGTGCCCGAGCGCACCCGCACCCGCGAGATTGTAGTGAGCGGTGTGGCACAGTCGCGCGCCGAGGTGTCAATTTACGATGGCACCGAACTCATAGGCAGTACCAAGGCTCTGGCCAACGGCTATTGGTCGGCCAACTGCCTCATAGCTTCGGCTTACAACCTTACCGACCACAACATCAGTGCCAAGATTGTTACCAGCAACGGCATGGAAATGGCTACCGAGACCAAAACTTGCACCTACGACGAGCAATACACCGAGGTTAAGTCGGTGGCCATGTCGTTCTACACGCTTGGCCAGAACAACACCATCACCTGGAACTTTGCCAACAACACCACCGACGCCAGCTCTTACTCGTTTGCAGGCGATGCGCTCTTCACCTTTGTGGTGGCCTTCACCCAGCCCGACTCTACTGGCATCAACGACGTGGTTGTCAACGTGTTTACCAACAACGGCAAGGTGGTTGAAGTGCCGTGCCGTTACAGCGCGCAGCAGGGCAAATGGGTTGGCTCGCACAACTTCGACACCAGCGCACTGCCCTCCAACATCAGTGTCGACTACAACTTCTTCAGCCCCATCGTTGGCTCGCGCACTTTCATTCAAGATGCCGCAGCCTTTGTCGAGGCAGATTTCAACGATACCAAGGAGCAGGTTACGCAGCTCAAAAACGAACTGCTCAACCCCGAAACCACTGCCGAGGAAACTGCTTGCAGCGAACTTGAAACTTTGCTCGAGAGTGAAGACATCGATGCCGAGCAACTTAACGCCTTGGTAAGCAAGGTGGTGGGCGATGCCGAACCCGTGGAGCCGTCGGAAACTTACTTTGACGAGCTTGACACCAAACTTCAAGAGTTTGAACAAGAGTACAATCAATGGTTCGCCACGCTGCAAACCACTGGAGCTGACTCCTTGCTCAACGAATTTGGGCTCAATCCCGACATCATCAAGGCACAAGTGCCCCAAGGTGATGTGAGTGCTACATTCAACAACGATGGCAAGCAGTACACGATAAGCATACGCACCTTGCCAACCATTGTAGAGGACTCGCTAATTGCGCAGCACTACACCGCGCTGCAGATGAGCGACAGCACCAAGATCTATTACTTGCTGACTGAGCATGGTTCCACCTATATTGACCTGCTCACGTCAAAGGCTTATACAATAGAGATTGCCGATACCACCACTACGGCTTACAGTCAGAAGTTGGATAAGAGCATTGAGGAAATCAATAGTTGGACTGGCTGCTTGTCGTCATTGACAACGCTCATCAATCGTCTTGGCAAACTCTCTATGGGTAACAATCCGTATGAGGGCTTGTCAGCATGGCGTACAGTGGTACAGATTATGGACGACATCAATGGCGCTGCAAGTTGTGTTTACGAAAAAGCACTTGGCAGCACCAAAGCCAAGGTAGATCGTGCACTGCAAAAAGCCCTTGAAAGATTGGTTTACCCTATCGCCTCACGCGAGAAGGAACTGGAAAAAGCTGAGCAGGCGATAAAATACAATAATGATAAAGCTAATGATCTTCGCTACATAAACGCTAAACTCGAAAAGCAAATTGAACAGAATGCTGACAATGCTGAGTTGGTTGAACAACTGAAAGCACAAATCAGTAAAAATGCAGAAGAAATTAAGCGATACAACAAAGAGATGTTCAAGGCTTCCAGGTATAGCAAATCGCTTGAAAGGGAGCTCGGCGGACTGAGAAATATGCAGAAAGTGGCACAAAAGGTCTACAATGTAGTTAAAAAGCCACTTGACAAACTGCCAAAGGTTCCCGTCAAGATGAACAAGCCTACCATCGGTTCTATTACAAAGGTAGGTGGCAAACTGATTGGCGGATTCGGAGTCTTTGTCGAAATACTCAGCCTCTGCGACGACATCAATGCGGCTGTCGACGACGTAAACAATTGGGCAGACCTGCTCGAAGCCATCTTAAACCGCATACCTTGCGAGGGCAACGAAGAGGCAGCTCTCATTTTGCGTGACAATATCTATGCCGATGGTTGCGACCTCGTCAGCAACTATTCTCGCATTTTAGCAGCCGAAACAGAAGCTATTGCCATAGATGCCGTATCGCTTGCCACATGGGAGTGCCCGCCGTTCGAACTCGGATTGTGGTTCGCCTCTGGCATATGCAACGGCTATGCCGAATGTTCTAAGTACTTCAGCATCGAACAGAAGTTCAACACGCTCAGGGCTCAATACTGGATTGCCATCGGCAAACTCAAGTGCGGCGGCAAGTACGGTAAGGAACACAAGCACAAAGACCCCACTCACTCGGGCGTCAACCCGATTGTCGACCCCTCAGGCTACGTTTACGAGGGCGTGTCGTCTAACCGCTTGCAGGGCGTAACTGCCACCTGCTACTACAAGGAGACGGTGGAGGACATGTACGGCGACTTGCACGAGAACGTTGTGCTGTGGAATGCCGAGGACTATGCACAGCAAAACCCGCTCTTTACCGACGAAAACGGTATGTACCAGTGGGACGTGCCACAAGGCTTGTGGCAAGTGCGATTTGAAAAGGAGGGCTACCAGCCCGCACAGTCGGAATGGCTGCCTGTGCCACCGCCACAAATGGACGTGAACATTGGCATGGTGCAAAACTCACAGCCCGAGGTGGTGAGCGCACGCGCCTACGAGGACGGCGTGGAACTGCAGTTCTCTAAGTATATGGATCCCGCCACGCTCAATGCCGACAACATCTACATCAAGTGTAAGTCGGCCGACACCGAAGTGCTCATTACCGACGCACAAATTGAGTTGCTCAACGCCGAAGCGGCCATTGAGGGCAGCGAACAGCAGTACGCATCGCGCCTGCGACTGGCCACCGACCGACTGGGCTACTACGACGAGGCTCGCATCATCGTGTCGCGCAACGTGCAGAGCTATGCCGGCATTGGCATGACCGACAACTTTGAACAACAACTCGACGTGGAGAAGAAGGTGCGCGAAATTGTGGTGGACAATGTGGTGAACATTGCCTACAACACACAGCTCACCGTACGTGTGGCCGCACAACCTGCCGAGGCTGCCGCTGGCAAGACCATCACGCTTGGCTCGGCTTCTGACCTCATTGCTGCTACCGACGCCACCGAGCTTACACTCGATGCCGACGGACACGCTACCTTTACCATCAACGCACAACTGCCGGGTGCCACGGCCATCAAGTATGCCATGCCCGACGCAGGGCTCGAGGCTACTACCATGGTTAATGTGGTGGATCCCGCACTGCTCAACGCGGTAAAGGCACCACGTGCCTCACGACTGAGCGGCACGGCGGTATATCGCGGACAGACCATCGCACTCACTACCGAGAGCGAGGGGGCTACCATCTACTACACCACCGACGGCTCATGTCCCTGCGACGCCGCCACACGCATCAAGTATGAGCGACCCATCGTTATCAACGATGCCGTCACCATCAAGGCTATGGCCGTGGGCATCAATGCCGACGAGAGCGAGGTGCAGACTTTTGACTACACCATTCGACAGAGCAGCGTGAAACTGCTGCTGGCCGAGGGCTGGAACTGGAACTCGCACGACTTGGCATCGCCGCTTGCCACTACCGAACTGAACGGTGTGGCTACGCGCATCGTGACGCAGGAGCGCGAGGCCATTGCCGACCCGGACCTCGGACTGGTGGGCAACCTGCTGAGCATCAATGCGGCCGAGACTATGAAACTGCTCGCTCCGGCCACGGCCGAGAAGGCTTTTGCCGGCGAACAGTATAACCCCACCGCCACACAAATTGAACTGGTGCGCGGCTGGAACTGGCTCGGCTATCCGCTCGGCACGGCGCTGTCGCTCAACGATGCGCTCGCCTTGCTCGAACCTGACACCGATGACTGCATCGAAACGCTCGATGGCGGATTTGCCACTTACACTGCCGACGGCGAATGGACTGGTTCACTGCAGCTCATGCAGCCCGGACGCGGCTATCTGTACAAGTCGGGCTCTGACAAGAGCTTTGCTTACAATGCCGTATCGTCGGTGGCCAACGCGCAAGCGCTCTACGGTGCACACCGCCTGCAGACCAAGGCTGCACCCTATGAGCTTAACCGACACCGCTACCCCAACATGATGCCTATTGTGGCCACACTGAGTGGCGCCACACTGAGCGAGGGCAGCCAGGTGGTGGCTCTGAGCGAGGGCGAATGCCGCGGCATTGCCAACATCGAGGCCGATGGCATGATTTTCCTCGCTGTGTACGGCTTGGGCAACGAAACCATCAACTTTGCTGCCTACGACGCACTTTCGGGCGAAATGATGCCTATCAGCAACACGACGGCCTTTGCTGCCGATATGCTCGGCACCACCGGAGCACCTTATGTGTTGCACATCGATGGCACAGCCACTGGCATTGACGGTAACGTGACTTCGCACACCAACCTGCCTAACGGCATCTATACCGTGGGCGGACAGCGTGTGAACAACGTGACGCAGCCGGGTCTCTACATTATCAAGACTACCGGACTTGACGGTTCTACCACCGTGCGCAAGCAAGTGGTGAAATAACGTGGAATCTGGTTGACGAGTTAACAAGTTGACAAGTTGACAAGTTAACGGGTAAGTTAGTTTACGGGCTAACTGGTTAACGGGCAAGCAGGCAGGCAAAACTACCTGTCAACCCGTTAACCCGTTAACCCGTTAACCCCAAAAAACAAGCAAACATGACACATATACACACGAAAAGCCTGTGGCTGCTCATAGCCACACTGCTGCTCAGCGTGTTCGGCGCACGCGCCCAAAACAGCGGCAGCGAGGCGCCATGGACGGTCAATCCGCACGACTACAAATATGACATGACGCTCTACGCCAACATCGTGTTTGACGGCACGCCTATAACCGACTTCAGCCACTACCAGGTGGGGGCCTTTGTGGGCGACGAATGCCGCGGCACGGCCGAGGTGCAAACCAAGGACGAGGCGCAATGGCTCTACCTGCGCGTGCGCAGCAATCAGCCGCAGGGCGAAAACATCGTTCTGCGCCTACGCGACACCGACACGGGCGAGGTGCTCAACCTGCAGCCCGAGAGCGGCGACATCACCTTCGAGTCGCAAGGTTTGGGCGGCCGACCCGGCAGTCCGCTGGTGCTCAACGCTGCACGCAGCTACTCTCTGACATACAAAGTCGGTGGCGTGGAACACTATACTGAGGAGGTGCCATACGGCACGACACTCACTCCCATCGAATACCCCGAACGCGAGGGCCACTCTTTCAGCGGCTGGACAGGACTGCCACTCACCATGCCAGCTCACGATGTGGAGGTGACGGGTGAGTTTGTAATCAACCAATACACCATCACCTTCGACGCCAACGGTGGCAGCGAGGTGGCGCCCATCACGCAGGACTACGGCACCGCCATCACGGCTCCCGACGCGCCCACACGCGAGGGATATACCTTCATGGGCTGGAACGAGGAACTGCCCGCCACCATGCCAGCACGCGACCTCACACTCACCGCGCAGTGGCAAATCAACACCTACAACCTTATCTACAATGTGGACGGCATGACGTACACAATGGTGCCAGTAACCTATGGTGATGCCATCACCCCCGAGCCCGCTCCTACCAAGGAGGGCCACACCTTCAGCGGCTGGAGCAAAATACCGGCTACCATGCCAGCACACGATGTGAAGGTGACGGGTAGCTTTACGGTGAACACTTACAAACTCGTCTACAAGGTGGACGGCGAGGTGTACAAAACTATCGAGGTTACTTACGGCACAGCCCCCGCCACCGAAGCTGCTCCCGAAAAGGAGGGTCACACGTTCAGTGGCTGGAGCGAAATTCCCGCTACGATGCCTGCAAGCGATGTGGAGGTGACGGGTAGCTTTACGGTGAACACTTACAAGCTCGTCTACAAGGTGGACGGTGAGGTGTACAAAACTATCGAGGTTACTTATGGCACTGCCCCCGCCACCGAAGCTGCTCCCGAAAAGGAGGGCCACACTTTCAGCGGCTGGAGCGAAATTCCCGCTACGATGCCGGCACACGATGTGGAGGTGACGGGTAGCTTTACAGCCAACACTTACAAACTCGTCTACAAGGTGGACGGCGAGGTGTACAAGACTACAGAAGTTACTTATGGCACTGCCCCCGCCACCGAAGCTGCTCCCACCAAGGAGGGCCACACCTTCAGCGGCTGGAGCAAAATACCGGCTACCATGCCAGCACACGATGTGAAGGTGACGGGTAGCTTTACGGTGAACACTTACAAACTCGTCTACAAGGTGGACGGTGAGGTGTACAAGCAAATTGACGTGACTTATGGCACTGCCATCACCCCCGAAGAGGCTCCCACCAAGGAGGGCTACATATTTATGGGCTGGAGCGAAATACCCGCTACGATGCCGGCACATGATGTGGAGGTGACGGGTGAGTTTACCAAGGTAACGGCTATCATGCAGGCGCTTGGCAGCACGGGCCGTGCCGATGTGTACAACATCGAGGGCCGTCTTATCATGCGCCAGGCCACGCTGTCTGACGTCAAGGCGCTGCCTAACGGCTTATACTTGATTGGCGGCCGCAAGGTGCGCATCGTTCGCTAACGACACGGATGTAACTTTACTATAAAACAATAACGGGAGATAGAATTATCTGTCAATCAGACAGTAATTTCTATCTCCCGTTATTGTTTTTTCTTTCTCTGTTATTGTTTCTTCTTTTCTCCCGCAACAGTTTTTTCCGCACCTCACCAGCTCTTGCCTCAAAACGCTACCTCTAATGGGGGCGACGCGTCTCGCGTCGGTTTCCTCAGCAGACTCAATACGCGTCGAGGTAAATGCCATCTCATACACTAAATAAAGGCTCACAGACAGCACTAATTACACACCTGTCTGTGAGCCTTTGCTTTCATGCCCGACGCGGGACGCGTCGCCCCCATTAGTGCTTGCGTTTCCTATCAGATTGACAGGTTAAAAAG
>ENA-ORMX01000604-ORMX01000604.1-human-gut-metagenome-genome-assembly--contig:-NODE-604-length-26974-cov-30.304580_pt1 | contig 26974 bp, 18 predicted proteins | sample MGYA00242108_ERZ509007 | MGnify/ENA primary metagenome ERZ509007 (study PRJEB26280, sample SAMEA2338745) | human gut metagenome | biome: human gut; feature: human-associated habitat; material: faeces...
CAGGGTGCCGCTTCGCTTGCCCTGGGCTAAGTAAATACTTGGGCCTTCAGCCCGCCCTTGTTAAATCCAAAACTTGAGTAACTTTTATCTTCATAAGCTGCGCCTCGGCCGCCTATTACCTCATTACCCCATTGCCACATTGTCATATTAGCACATTAACATATTAGCATCTTCACATTGCACGCGCTATTTGTAATAATCGTATTGTTCTTTGTCATCACAGCATTGATAAAGGACAGAATGCGTCCGGGATTGATACTCTTCTCGGGCGCTGTAGTGTTCATGTGTGCCGGCATATTGTCGCCCAAAGAACTACTCGAAGGCTTTGCCAACAAAGGCATGATAACCGTTGCCATGCTCTTCCTTGTGAGTGAAGGCGTGCGCCGGTCAGGTTTGCTCGAAGCGCTCCTGCGCCGTTTGCTGCCACACCAGCAAGGCGCAGGCGAGCGGCAAGTGCAAGCACGCATGCTGCCGGTGATAGCCTTCATATCAGCCTTTCTCAACAACACCCCCGTGGTAGTGATATTCGCCCCCATGATAAAGCGTTGGGCCGAAAAGTATGGGGTGGCCGCCACCAAGCTGCTCATACCCCTGTCGTATGCCACCATATTAGGCGGAGTGTGTACACTCATAGGTACCAGCACCAATCTTGTGGTGCATGGCATGGTGATAGATGCCGGCTACGGCGGGTTCAGCATGTTTGAACTTGGCAAGGTGGGCATCATCATAGCCGCTGCAGGACTGCTCTACATTTGGGCCTTCTCGTCGAAGTTGCTCCCCGCAGCCCGCAATGACCGCAACGAAGAGACGCAGCCCAGCGAGTTGGGCCGCGGTCTGCACCGCATCGAGGTGGTGCTCGGTGCCCGCTTTCCCGCCATCAACCGTCGTGTCATCGACTTCGACTTCAAGCGCAAGTATGGTGCCGACATATTAGAGCTCAAGCGCGGCGGTGTGACCATGATTATGCACGACATGCGCCGCGAACGCTTTCACGAAGGCGACACCCTTGTGCTACTGGCCGACAACGACTTTATGCAGAACTGGGGCGACTCGTCATTCTTTCTCATGGTGTCGAATGGTAAAGAGACTGACTACAAAATGCCCCGTTGGAAGTGTTGGTTGTCGGTACTCCTCCTCTTCCTGATGATAGTGGGCGCCACGGTGGGCGAGTTGCCCGCAGTGCGCCAGGCCGCTCCGCGCATGCACCTTGACATGTTCTTCTTTGTCAGCGTTGTCACAGTCATCATGGCTTGGCTCAACATATTTCCGGCCCGCAAGTATACCAAATTCATATCGTGGGACATACTCATCACCATAGCCTCGGCCTTTGCCATAAGCCGCGCCATGCAAAACTCCGGCATGGCCGACCTCGTGGCACAGTTTGCCGTAGGATTGAGCCACAGTTGCAGTCCCGTGGTGTTGCTCGCCGTGGTGTTTGTCATTACCAATGTGTTTACCGAACTCATGACCAACAATGCTGCCGCCGCGCTCGCTTTTCCGCTGTCGTTGAGCATAGCACAGCACATGGACGTAAGTCCCATTCCCTTTTTCGTAACCATCTGCATGGCCGCATCGGCCAGTTTCAGCACCCCCATTGGCTACCAGACTAACTTGATAGTGCAGGGTGTGGGCAACTACCGTTTTGCCGATTTTGTGCGTATCGGACTGCCGCTTAACATCATATCGCTCATCATTACCGTGCTCGTGGTGCCGCTGCTCTGGCCGTTCTGACAGGCCGTTTGCGCGCAAATGTTGCATTCGTGCGTACAAATGTTGCATGAGTACGCATTTACGCATCAATGCAACATATGTGTAAAGGGTAGGGCGGGGGATCGTTGTATCTTTGCATCGTGAAAATGAGACAAGTAGCCGGTGCGCTTGTGCTACACAACAAAGCACGCGTGGCCAGACACACACTCTCCATTGACCAACACAAAAACGCAAAGGAACTACGACACACACGACTAAACTTCATACCACGGTATGGCCCCTGCGTGTAACACACAAAAGCAGTAGCGTGCGACTTGTTTACGTTTTCATTAAAACTCGAAAGTAATGCGGATTGATCCTTACAAAGGTTGCTATCTCAAGTCTGCGAAGATGACAAGATAAAGGCTGGGTCAATTCATTTCTCATAGATAGGTTAGGTTAAATACTCGGGTAAAAAGGTTGTTAAGGAAAGAAGATAAGGGTGCGTAGAGTCATTTCCCGAGTAGTGACTGCGCTGCCCGACATATAACGGCTCCGACGACGTGATGTTGTCGGAGCCGTTTTTGTTATTATAGCTGTCAAACGCCAAGACGCTACTTTTCCCGTCTTAAATCCTTTATAAATAGAGCATTATGCTCTTTATTTCAAAAAGTAAGTCCCTTTAGTTAGCTGCACATGGCTGCAGAAACTATTATTGGCATAAAAGCATGTATGAAATACGATAGCAATCACGTTGTCCATGATAGGTTTTAATGCTTTTGCCCTTTCAGGGCGCGACTGCTCCAACACGTGATACCCAGGGTGTCGCTTCGCTTGCCCTGGGCTATGTGCTCCATTGGGCCTTCAGCCCGCACTTGCCAAATCCGGAACTTGAGTATATAATATTGTGTACGCACGCAAAAACAACCGTGCGCACGCACACCGCAAATGTCATTATGAAATCGCGAGCCATAGTTTTACATATCACAAAATACAACGACGAGCAGCTCATTGCCGACCTGCTGACCGAAAATCAGGGCAATTTGGGCATGATTGTGCGCATCAGCCGCTCAAAGCGGACCGCGGTGCGCCACACGCTGTTTCAGCCGCTGGCCATTCTCGATCTGGAGTGGGAGCATCGCCCAAAGGCTAACCTGCAACGACCCAAGGCGGTGCAGGTGGCATGGCCATTGTGCTCGCTGCCCACCGCCCCCTACAAACTGTCAATTGCCATGTTTGTGGCCGAAGTGTTGCACCATGCCATCAAGCAGGAGCCCGACTCGCACACCATATTCAACTACGTGCTGCGCTCGGTGCAGTGGCTCGACGTGTGCCAGTCGGGCTTTGCCAACTTTCACTTGGTGTTTCTGCTGCGCCTGACGCACTTCCTCGGGTTTATGCCGAATGTGGAGGACGCACGCGAGGGCGACTACTTCGACTTGCGGGCCTCGTGTTTTACCGCACAGCAGCCGTCGCATGCCGACTTCCTGGCGCCGCGCGATGCGGCCTTGGTGCCGAAACTCATGCGCATGCGCTACGACACCATGCGCTTTTTCCATTTCAATGGTGCCGAGCGCTCGCGTCTGCTCGAGTATATAAACCTTTACTACCGGCTGCACGTGCCAAACTTTCCCGAACTCAAGTCGTTGGCTGTGCTCAAGGACTTGTTTGCACACTGAGGTGCCCCGCAGCATGGGGGATTCAAAATTATTGCGGCCCGGTGAAACCTTTCTGATATTATGACTCACGGATCGCACCGATTGCACGGATTTTTTGCCCGTGTAACGTGTTTTAGCACCACGGAGATGACGGATTTTACGGATTTTGTGAGCATTGCATGCTCACTTCGCTATTGGCCCGTAACGTACCCGTGGCGAAATACGTTAGCACAGATTATGTAGTAAGGTACATGGTCGCAGCAACGAGCTAATGGCGAAGTGAGCATGCAATGCTCACAAAATCCGTAAAATCAGTCATCTCCGTGGTGCTAAAGCACGTTGCACTAGCGAAAAAATCCGTGCAATCGGTGCGATCCGTGAGCGATAGTAATTACCCACGACGGCCATACACACTACAAGCGCAAGCAGCAACGAGCTAATGGCGAAGTGAGCATGCAATGCTCACAAAATCCATAAAATCCGTCATTTCCGTGGTGCTAAAGCACGTTGCACTAGCAAAAAAATCCGTGCAATCGGTGCGATCCGTGAGCGATAGTAATTACTCACGACGGCCATACACACTACAAGCGCAAGCATCAACAGGGCTACGCCCTTGGTGCTTGCGCTTGTAGTATACGTATATATATGTGCAGAGCGTGCTACATCAGAATGTCAGACGGAACATGCCGCGTATGCCCCACTTTTGTGTGCCCGGACGTATATAGTTAAGGCGGTGCACATACTCAATGTGGAATATCTTGAATATGTTGTGAATGCCGGCCACCACCTCAACATACGGCACCTTGCGGTCCATCACGCGCGACTGGTAGTTGAACCCGTCATCGCCCCAGTTGCCGGGGAAGTAGAGCAGGCGCTGGTCGTTGGCGTTCTTGTCGAGGAACGGATTGTTCTTGCTGCTGAGTGTGCCCCACAGCACATTGCAACCAATATATTCGCGCCATTTCAACTTTTTGAGCAGAGGTATGCGGTTGAATATCTTGCCGTTCAAGTCCCACGAATACATGAGCGACACGTAGCGGTCGTTCAAGAACTCCATGTTGTCGATGAGGTTGAAGGTGTTATCCTCCATAATGTACGACAGGTTGGCAGCTGGCATGATGAGCAACGGGAACGGCACTTTGTTCCACTGCACACCACCCTTGAGCGTAAAGTCCATTTTGCCCCACGAGGCCAGCCACAAACGTTTGTACACCCCGGCCTCGGTCAGGTTGTAGGCATAGTCGGCACGGCCAAAGTTGTAGAGGCCGGCGGTGTGGCTGAGCGAGAAGATGGGCGCATCGTTATTCGATGCTATGCGGCGCTGCTTGGTGTTAATCCATTTTACGCCAGGCTGGTAGCGCAGCCCCATGCTCAAGTCGTAGGTGCGCAGATAGGGTAGATTGAAACCTGCCTCACGGCTGATGCCGTCGGCATGCACGCTTTGGTAGAACAGGTGGGCGGTAGGCGTGTCCTTCGATGTGCGCAACTGCACGTCGAAACGCAAACCATTCTCCCACTCGCGGTCCCACAGCAGTTTGTAGGTTTCGTAGTACATCATGTGGTCCACCGTGGTCCACTTGAACGAGGTGAACACGTTATCCTTGTCGGTGGGCATAAATTTGTCGGAAGGCGACATCACGTCGCGCGAGTAGTTGAAGGTGAGGTTGTTCACCGGAAACTCGCGTGGCAAATAGGCCTTTTTATTGAACGAATAGGTTACCTCGCCCATGCCTTTCCACTTTTCGTCCTTAAAGCCGTAGGCTATGTAGCCCTTGAGAAACAGGTGCTTGTTAAAGTTGGCCGTGGTTTGGGCCGAAGCACGCAGGCGCAGCCCGTCAACAAAGTTGTGCGTTATCATGGTGTTGACCGGACCGATGTCTACCTTCGACGGCTTGTCGGGGTTCACCGATGTTTCTACAAAGTTCTCAATAAATGCCTTGGCCACCCACAGCACAGGTTTGAAACCTTTCACGCTTTCGAGCTTCTTGATGAGTTGTTTCATTGTGCTCTCGCTCTTGGTGAGCGAGTCGGCACGGTGCTCCTGCCAAAAATGCTCGTCCTGCATCTGTGCATTGGCCGAGGTGAGCGTCTCGCCCTTGAACTTGAAGGTCTTGTCGGGAATGGGTTCGAAGGCAAAGTTGCTATACTCGGTGTCGCGCTTTACCTGGAATTTGCCGGCCGACTTGGTGATGTGCAGCTGCACAAGCATGTTGTCCTTTACAAGCACCTGCTCGCCGGTGGGCAACTGGTTGAAGGTTTGAATGATGCGCATGCTCTGCACAAAGTTCACATCGCTGCGCACGGGTATGCCCATGTCGGCCTTGTAGACGCGGTAAGTGCCATCGGCCATAATGTAGAGGCTGCCCGAAAACCCGAAGTCCTGCGGATTGTTAGGCGTAAAGTCCACCTGTATGCAGCGCTGTTTGCCGTCTACCATCAGTGTGTCCACTATAAAGTAGCGGTAAAACGATATGGCCGTTCGCGACGATATCGGACTGGTAAAGGGGTATTGCAGCAAGCGCACCTCGTCATTGTAGATGTCTACATCGGTAAAGCAGTCCTTCAGCATGGTGTTGACAATGTCACCCGTGTTGAGCAGGTCGTTGATGCCGTTTGAGCGCTGACCAAGAATGATGTTCTTCTCGCTCTTGGGCTCCTTGCGGTAGATAAGGCGCGTGACGGTTTCGTCCACCGACAGGGGCAGAATGAGTTTGCCCGTCTCGTTACACACCTCCACGTGATCTTTAAGGAAAGGCAGTTTCTTGAATTTGCCTTCTTCAAACACCTTGTCGGTCACATCGTTCAGGGCAAAGGTTATTTTGCTGTATTTGTCTATGCTGTAATAGTCGTGCTGATGCAGGTCGCTGCTCTTCTTAGCCGCTATCACCTTGCGCATGAGTTCAACGGCAGGGTTGTTCTTGCGCGAGTATTTGGTTTTCTTGCCCGTCACCTCTACCGTGCCGAGCGAGCGGTCCAGCGACTTGAGACGGAACACCAGCGAGTCGGCCACCTCCTTCACCGAAACGGTTTTGGTTTCGTAGCCGAGCACCGAAAAACGCAAACGACCGGCTTTGAACGGAAGCGTGAAACGCCCGTCGAAGTCGGTTTGCGTGCCACCGCCGTCAACGTATATCACATTGACAAATGGCAGTTTCTCACCAGTTTTACTGTCAATCACCACGCCCGAAATGTTGCGTTGGGCCAATGCGGCACCAATGCAGCCGAGCAGCAAAGTCAAGAGTAAGAATAGTCGTTTCATAAGTTGTGTTGGAAATATAAAGGGCCCCTCCCCTACCCTGCGGAAGGGAGGAACCCCATACTTTTATGTCATGCCAATGCGCGCGGCCGGGCCATCAGGCCCCCACTTGCTGCAAATCGTGCCTGTTCGGCACACGCAGCACATTGTATGGCGCGGATGCCGGCATCAATCAATTTCCTCGTCAGCCTCGTAGCCACCCATTTCGCGAATGGCATTCTTCAGCATCACATACTGCTGGAAGAGGTGGTTGATAGGCACCTCGCCCTGTGTGTAGTCGTGCATCGGGCTCTTGAGGAAGAAGCTCAGGAAGCGCTGCGTGCCATAGCGGCCCTTGCGGGCAGCGAGGTCGGAGAGCAGCACGAGGTCGAGCAACAGCGGAGCGGCCAGAATAGAGTCGCGGCAAAGGAAGTTAATCTTGATTTGCATGGGGTAGCCCATCCAGCCAAAGATGTCGATGTTGTCCCAACCCTCTTTGTTATCGTTGCGGGGCGGATAATAGTTGATGCGCACCTTGTGGTAATAGTTGCTGTAAAGGTCGGGCTGCTTGTCGGCCTCGAGTATGCTCTCGAGCGTCGAAAGCTTCGACACCTCCTTGGTGTGGAAGTTGGCAGGCTCGTCGAGCACAAGGCCGTCGCGGTTGCCAAGAATATTGGTTGAGAACCAACCGCTCAAGCCCAGGCAACGGGTGCCGATGATGGGGGCAAAGCCCGACTTGACAAGTGTCTGACCCGTTTTGAAGTCCTTGCCGGCAATAGGCATCTTGGTTTGTTCGGCCAGCTCCCACATGGCGGGAATGTCCACCGTGGTGTTGGGGGCACCCATTATGAAGGGGGCACCTTCCTTCAAGGCTGCATAAGCATAGCACATTGAGGGGGCAATGTGCTCGCGGTCGTCAGCCTTCATGGCTGCCTCGAGGGCCGAAAGTGTGCCGTGCACCTGTTCGTCAATGGGCACATATATTTCGGTTGAAGCGGCCCAAATCACTACCACACGGTCAACGCCCTTTTCGGCCTTGAACTGGCGGATATCCTGGCGCAGGGCCTCAACCATGTCCCAACGTGTGGCACAATCCTTCACATTGTCACCATCAAGGCGCTTGGCATAGTTGTGGTCAAAGGCGGCCTTCATGGGCACAATGGCCTTGAGTTCGTCGCGCACCGGCTCAATGTCGCGGTCGCGCAGCACCTCGGCATTGAGGGCGCTCTCATAGGCATTGGCCGGATATACGTCCCATGCACCAAACACGATGTCGTCGAGCTGGGTCAACGGCACTATTTCGCCATAGTGCAAGTATTGCTTGTCCTTGCCGCGGCCTACGCGGATTTTGTCATACTGTGTCATTGAGCCAATGGGCTTGGCCAGGCCTTTGCGGGCCATGAGCACACCGGTCATAAAGGTGGTTGTTACCGCACCAAGACCGACGCACATCACGCCTAATTTTCCTTTTGCAGGTTCCATACGAATATTACTGAGTAAAAAGGTTGTTATTATAAAGATATAATGCTTGTTGTTTAGGAAAATGCTGTCCGTGCACTTCATACTACACGGCGCAACTGCAAAGGTGCAAAAAACCTCTTTGCCATGCAAAGTTTTACGCCAAAATTATTGGCCGATGCAGTGTTTATGGAACACATTAAGGTAAAAACAGACACTTTTTATGCGTTGGCGGAATTAGTAAACAAGTTGACAAGTTAACGGGTTAACAGGTAAGTTTACCAAGCTTTTTAAGCTTCTTACCATTATGACTTTAACATAATAACTCAACTTTCGGATTTAGCAAGTGCGGGCTGAAAGCCCAATGTAATCCATAGCACTAAACGCTACCACTAAACTCAAGCACAAACTTGAGCACCAAACGCTATTACTAAACGCAAGCACCAAACGCAAGCACTAATGGGGGCGACGCGTCCCGCGTTCATCGGGCATCAAGGTTTAGGCTCACAGACAGGCATGTAATTAGTGCTGTCTGAGAGCCTTTATTTTAGTGTATTAGCCTTTACCTTAATGCCCGACGCGAGACGCGTCGCCCCCATTAGTGTTAGCGTTTAGTGCTTGCGTTTTGTAGTAGCGTTTTGTGCTTGCGTTTAGTGGTAGCGGGACCTTTACCATACTACAAAAGCTTTACTTGCCGAGTATCTTACATCTTACACTAATACGCTGCAACTCATTGACTATCAACACTTTATTTAGTGTAAGATGCTACCAATTTCACCTACACGCGACCTACACACCCCACATACTGCCACACGACACAAGCACGGGAGGAAGACATCACGGCATAGGGGAACAGAAAAGTCTGTTGCTCCGACTAATTTTTCTGCGTCCCTGTGCCGTATTATCTACTGCACACGTCCATGTTGACTGCGAGGCTGCGGGGTAAGGTGTATAAGATGTGGCAAGGGTGTGTAAGATACTTTGAAATCATCTTACACTCTTGAAACATCTGTGTATCAACCTGTTACGCATAAAAAGTGTAAGATGACAGTAAAAACACACGCACTCTTTTACATGAGGGATGACGGGGAGGGGGCAAATATTTGTGTACAAATTGTACACTTTTTTTGTGGGGTGCAATGTCTTGGTGTTACCTTTGCAGCACTTTTGAACCAAATTGTATGACTACCATGAAACGAATACTTAACAGAATGTTGCGCTATGCCGATGCCATTGTGAAACGTGGCGTTGACAAACTAATAGACGCTATTGGACATAGTCCGGAACCGCAGACCAAAAACGCTGAAACACCCCAGCCGCAAATAAGCATGGGCAACAACACTGACTGCGCACCGCAAACAACTGGCAGCACTACGAACTGCGGTCTGACCGAACAGACCATATCCATGACTCAAACAGTTTGTTTACGCATTGTTTACGCAGAAATCGGAGGGAATCTCTTACCCCATACAAGCACTTCATTCAGAGGCTATAAATCCAAACTGTTTTCTTTGAGCAAGAAATCGAAAAGCCCGATTGTAAGAATACCTTCTTCATTTCGACGGGGCATGATATGGTCTTTAACAATGATAATCTTCTTGAAAGAGTCATCTATGCTCATCAGTGATCGGGATTCTTGTATCTCTTTCTCCCTATCCGGAATTGACAAGGCTGATTGTACATAGTACTTTTTACTGCCGAGACTGGCAATAAAATCCACCTCCAGTTGAATGCGACTCCACTTGCCGTTCTTGTCTTGCTTCTTTATTTCCACCATTCCGACATCCACACTATAGCCACGTGTGATAAGCTCATTGTAAATGATGTTTTCCATGATATGCGTCTCCTCTTGTCGGCGCATATCCAGAATGGCATTTCTCAAACCTATATCTGAGAAATAGTATTTGGAGAGTGTATTGATATATTTCTTACCTTTAATGTCGTAGCGGATAGCCTTGTTTAGAAGGAACGATTCAGACAAGTAATTGAGATAATTTGAAATGGTCTTGTTTGAGATATTGACATTCTTTACACTTCTGAAGGTGTTTGATAGTTTTGTCGGATTGCATGGCGAGCCAATGGAAGAAGCCATAATGAGCACCAATTCGCGCATTTCGTTTTCGTTCTGTACCTTATGCCTCTCTATAATATCAGCCAGATATACTGTTTCAAACAAGTTTTTAAGATATCCAATTTTATTCTGCTCTGTGTCAAATGATTGGATAAGGGGCAAACCACCATAGGTGTAATATTCACGCCATGCATCTTGTTTATCACCTCCGATGGCAGAATAGAATTCGGAAAAAGACAGAGGATTCACATGTATCGTTTCGCCTCGGCCTCGGAACTCTGTGGGTATATCTGATGATAGGAAGTGAGAGTTACTGCCAGTTACATAGGTGTCAGCATTATCAATATGACGGAAACTGTTCAATACATCCACGAACTCATCCATCAGTTGCACTTCATCTATAATGATGTAGTACGGCTGACTATCCTTAATCCTGTCATGAACATAATGGAGCATTGCATCAGGATTTCGTAGCTCTTTGTTCAAACGGTCTTCAAGATCAATACGGATGATATGGTCTTTAGCCACTCCATTATCCAACAAATAGTGATAGAATAAAACATTCAGCAGATATGACTTACCACATCTGCGGATTCCGGTAATCACTTTGATAAAGCCGTTTTGCTGGCTATCTATCAACTGCTTAAGATATCTGTCTCTTTTTATCTCTTCCATATCATTCCTTATTTTTGCCAATATTGGCACTTTTCGGTAATGCAAAGATGGTAGATTTAATTCATGCCGCCAAGCCATCACGACTAAAAAATGCCAATTCTGACATTTTTTAGTCGTGCAAGATAGTATGTACACGGAATTTTTGGCAATATTGCCACTTTTTCTTTGTATTAGATAGTATACGACTCGTTTTCAAGTTTAATTTATACTTCTACAGCAAGTATGATAGTCAAACAACCTCAAAGAAACTCCATTTATTTGGCAATATATTAAAAAGCCATTACCTATGCATATCGCTATGTATTTAGGGCAAGCCATCACCGTATAGACATAAAAATATAACTGGTAAAGCCAAGGTTGATGATGCTGATATGTCAAGGAATGAAAGTGTTGGTTTGTCGAATGGTTGGATCAAGACATAGCTCTGGATGTTCTTGCCGCGTTTCCTTTATACAGTCATTTCGATTGTCTATTTTGTTGCATCGTAATAGGTAAGTAAGTGGAGGATGGGGTGATTAGAAGTCACCTCTTCCTCTACTTTTGCGAGGATTTATTAATGTCTATTCATATACTTGCTCCAATCTCTCTCTTGCATTTTCATTGCCGTTCTTTAAAGCTTTTGTCCACCATTCTTTTGCCAATCTTATGTTAGGTTTGGCATTAATAATAAAAGCATCACCTTTTATGGAATCAGTTACGATTCGGATACAAACCTCGCCATCTCTAAACATATCTCCATAAGAAAGTTGAGCATAAGGATTTCCCTGCTCTGCAGCCTTTCTAATTAATTCAGTTGCTTTAACTAAATCTTGCTCCACACCAGCCCCTTCTCTATATGCTTGTCCAAGGTTATTCAATGCTGTATTATGGCCTTGCTGTGCCGCTAATGTATACCAATATGCTGCTCTTTTTAAATCAATTTTTCCGCCAAGCATTGTATAAGATAATTCGTCATTAGCGTCCATAAAATAAGGTTCTTTTGCATCATAATGACCACCTGCATATATCACTCCCAAAGTAAACTGAGCGTTAGCGTTACCTTTTTCCGCAGCATTTCGTAATATTGCGATACCCCTTTCAATGTGATTAAAACCACATTTTTTCCAACATAATTGATTATACAGATGCACATCTTCTGCGGATTCTTTGAAAAGTTCCCTTGCTATGCTATCAGCTTTAGTAATATCTTTCAGTGCAACAGCCTCGCGACGCTCGTCCTCTTTAGTCCATTCTGATGCCAAATGTGAACCATATAGCCAAAAACAAAGTAGTACAATTAACCATATTACAATAAGAACAACGACCAATACAATAATACGTTTTAACCATTTCTTTATATAGTTCCCTGCAGTTCCGTTAGATTTGAACTTTATTGTTGAAATTTTTGAATAGATGTTTTGAAAAAGACAATACAACGTATTCCATATTGAACTTGGTTTTGTATTGGTACCTTGTTCCTTGCCACAATAAGTACAGAAAGGTGCATCTTCATCAATGAGTTTGCCGCAGTAGCGGCAATATACTTGTTTCTTATCCATGATGTTATATATGTTTCTATTTTGAATGGGGTTAATGTGTATTTCACAACTCTTTTCCACAGTACTTGCAATAAAGGAAACTGTCGTAGTCCACTTTTCTTCCACAATGCCTACAATATTTGATGGCTTTTATATTGTCGTTAGAAGTTTCTTCTTCCTTGCCTTGTCCAATTTGCGGAATACTTACATGGACAGACAAATCCATAGGTTGTACTTCGTTTGGGGTATTTATATTCAACACACCATTTTGAGGCATAAATCGCGTATTATCTTCTGTTTGGGATTCTCCTCCAAGTTTCTCATCCATCATTTTATGAATGGCATCAATTCTTTGTTGTTCGGCTAATTGCGTTCTCTGCTTATTCAATCTCTTTGCCTTTATCAACGCATGACCTGACATCAAACAGAAAAGTCCTGGTGCAACCAATTCGATTGCGTCAAAATAGTGGAAGTTTGTTGCAGAACAATAAAACGCGTACATCAGCAATCCATAGAAAAATCTAAGAATCTTCTTCCACCATTTTCTATCTGACTTTTTGTAAAAGAAGCAATATGCAGCCAAGGCCAAACTTGAGAATACGTTGGTTATGCCCATAATTGCACGACTCTGCTCGGAAGTAGTATACCCCCATACAACATATTTGTCAGAAGTTCTAACAATTTGATTGGCACTATAAGAGAAATCTATAGTTTGCTCCGGGTATTGCACTTGCGTTAGCCAATATATGCCCGTAGCAAGGCACGAAATGGCTAACAGTATATTTATACCACCGATGATTTTGAATATAATGTGTTTCTGTGGTGATGTTTCCACGGAGTTACAACTTGCCATCTTCATCATGGTGTAGATATAAGCTATACCGAAGACAACGATAAGCAATAGACGACTGATAAATTGATCTTGTAGCATATTCGAATGTTTTTAGTTGATTGATAATAAGTTCTGCGGTACTTTACAATGGTTCCTAAGTATGGTATATGGTAGTGTGAGAGAAAATTGCTTGGCTGAAGCTTTTTCTCGGTAGACTAATACCATATTAGAATGGGATAATGCGAGCATACCAATGAATTCCTGTACGTCCTTGTCTTGTGCAAGTTCTTGGACGAAGGCATCCATAAAGTCCAAATCTTCCTCTCTGTCTTTTAGTCTTTTTATGTCTTTCGCGCCTTCTTCATTGACCTTATATACAAAAAGGAGATTATTTCCTTCGTACTTTATCGATTGTAACAAGCAACTTTCGTCTTTTACATCTCCAACGATACTATTTATCGCCACCGTTGTTGCTTTGGGGGAGTCACTTGTTGTGACGGGTAATTTCAGGTTGGCAATTTTAATCTGCATATCAATCACCTTCTTCAAAGCAGTTGTCGGAGATAACTTGCAAGAATCAACAAATGTGCTAAGTTCTTTGCCTGTAATATTCCATGACATGGATTTCTTGTTCTCCGTTGAGACCTTGAAACAGATGTTCAAACCTTTAGTTTCCAAACTGTGCGCGAAAATATTCCCTAAGTTTCCTTGACCATTCATTTCTATAAAGGAGTATTTCAGCATATCCTTAAATTCATCATAGTTGTTTGAATATACTTGCATAATTGTGTCGTCACCTTTCACACTGACGGCATAAGTTATTGTTTCATCCGCAAACGACATGCTGTCCAAATAACCTATCGTCCCTATTTCACGAGGCAAGTCCGTATTACATTCAGCAATGATTTTGGATAAACACATCTTTTCGTTAAACGTTAACTTTGGACGAGGTATATTTAAGGCGATAAAGATGCCTGTGAGTGTACAGGCAATAGATATAGCTATTATATACTTGAATAGTTTATCCATGTCACTCAACACTTATAGTACCACCAACGACACAAACATCTTGTGTTACAGGTATTATTCCCAAATTTTGAAGGACCAACATCCAAATGCCAATAGCGATGATTACTAAAATGCTTTTTAGGGATAAGTTCTTCAATTGATTCTTCTTATAATTCCTGTTTGTGTTATTGATAGGTCTTCCACAATTCGGGCAAAAAGTAGAATCCTCGGGGATTTCTTTTCCACAATTTTTACATTCCATAGTACAAAACACATCTCCTCGCCCCATCGGAGAGCTAAAAGTTTTTTTATAGTTTGATATACAAAAATAAGAAACGTGGAGCCAGTCCTGTCACTCGTTCCACTTGTTAAGGCCTTCGCATTGCCCGGATTGTCGAAACGAGCAACGCCGAAAGCCCCACGTTAGTGTAAGTATATAATTCACCCTCTTGACAACGAGCGGTATAACCGTCCGAAGCCAATGAGGGCTGTATACAATACACCCCATGAGGCGTTCCCGTTGCTTTGTTTTTGACAATCCATAGAGTTTGCGAAGTTCTAACAAGTCAAAACCAAAGCGTACAGTTACGCCTTATTATGTATATGTCTGCCCTACCTCTGCCCATTGGGGCTTTCGGTATGAGTATAGACATCGCAAAGGTAAGGTCTTTATGTGACAATATATAATGTTTCAGTGAAAAAGTTCTTGAAAAGAAGCAAACACCTCATATTGCCCATAAAACGATCTCCGAAGTAGACCTTATAGAATATTGTTGAGTATCACAGTGTAAACATCTCCAACTCAAACAGTTTGTTTACGCATTGTTTACGCAGGATTTAGGAAGTGAGCAGAACTTCTAACAATTCATTGGCAAGTTTGTTATCTACCACTTTTATCACATTGTCCTCTTCTGTTGCATAGCCAAGAGCATTTATAGCGCCATACCATACGATGTCTTTGTCTATGATAGTTGTGCACAGTTTTACTTCTGGCAATATTTTTACAGATAATCCTCTTTGCAAAAGGTATTCTGTTTCAGGGTTACTTGCTGTCGTGATAATAAGAACTTCGATTCCAATATGAGCCAACTCTCTCAACTGATTGACCAAAACATTACGCTCTACCCTATATAACTTGGGAGAAGAAACAACGATGGAGCGCTTGGCATCTCCTATACTTGAAGCGTAAGGAAGGTAATATGTTCTACCGTTGAATATCTGCTCCTTACTAACAGGCATGCCTATATCTTTCACATTGTCAAACAATGTGGGCGAATGTCGGGAAATGATTTTATATCCAATAGAAACATAACCCTTCAGTCGCTTCCTGTACATATTGTCGCAGACAGGTTCATGAATGTCAATGTAATCATAGATGCGCACATCTTTCTTTCCTTCGTTTTCGCGGTGCAGTCGGCCCGCATATTGGGCGACAAGACCTTTCCATGAAATGGGCAGAGCAAGGAAAAGCGTGTCAAGACGCGGATAGTCAAACCCTTCGCCTACATATTTTCCCGTGGCGACTATCGCCAAAGATTCTTCGCTGGGAATCTCATGCAGGTGTTGCAGCGTCCCCCGTTTTTCTTTCGTGCTTCCTGTCCCTGTCAATGTCACAACATTCTTCACTTTGTCCCTCAACTTTTCAGCTAATATGGTGACATGTGCAGTTCTGTTAGTCAGAATGATAGGCGTTCTTCCAGCTTCAACAGCCTTACACACATCTTCTGCTATAAGCGTATTGCGTATTTCGTCTTCTGAAAGCAACTGATACAATGTCGTTATAGACTGCTTATCATCAGTAATGGAACGGTATGATGTGAATCGAGGAATGAGATACCTCTCAAATGATTGTTTCGTTATCTGACTTTTTGCATCGGCAGAGAAACGAATGGGGCCACATTGCATGAATATGATAGGTTGATGTCCATCTTTTCGGATAGGGGTTGCCGTCAGGCCATAAATGGTATGTGCCTTTACGCCCTTCAGTACATTCTCAAATGTTATAGACGACACATGGTGACATTCATCTACTATTACCATTCCGTAGTTTTCAACAATAGGCTTTACGCTATCGTCATCAAGACATGACTGGATGAGTGCGATATCAACAATGCCATGAAGCGAGTTGTCAGTAGAGTCGAGACTGCCTATTGGGGAGAATTTCTTATGACGACCACGCTTCTTCGGCACTGGTGGTTCTACATAGTCAATACTCAAGAACTCCGTCAAGCGTTCATGCCATTGGGCAAGCAATGCCTTTGAATGGACGAGAATGAGAGTGTTCACCTTTTTTCGTGCAATGATTGCGGCCGCTGTAACTGTTTTTCCAAATGCTGTAGTAGCGTGAAGCACGCCATTACTGTGCATTAGCAATGCGTTGATAGCTGCCAGTTGTTCTTCTCGTTCTTTACCTTGAAAAGAAACAGATATCGGCGTACCGTGGTTGGTCTCGTCAACAATATTATACTTTACTCCATTCTCATTGAGGAAAGAAAGAATTGCATCTTCGCAACCGCGAGGCATGGCAAGATAGTCGTCTGTGATATCAAAACACGAGATAATGCGAGGTGTAGAATATGTGGAAAGTCGCAGTGCCTGCTTGCTATAAAACTCAGGGTTCTTGAATGATGCTATTCTTTTAAGGTGATTCAGAACTTTTGCCGAAACAGCCTTTAGCGGAATATAAATCTTATCGGCTTTGGTGATTTCTATTTCGGAATAAAAATCGCCCTTGGAAATATCTTGTGGTATAGGAGTAACCCAAGGCTTGCTTTCACTTGAAGTTGTGAGTGCTCCAAGTTCTTCACTGACATGTAGGTTTAGCAGCATGTCAACTTCTGTATCCTTCACCTTGTTAATGTTATAAAGGAAAGCCCATTGGTCTTTGTACGCCAGGAAATCGTCATCAACGAAAACACTATTCCGTCTTTTACGAGCCTGTCCCTGCAATGGCAAGGCGACCAAGTTGCCAAAGCCTCCTTCAGGCATTCTGTCTTGGCTTGGGAAAAATCTGTCGTATGAATTGAAGGACATACGACCATTATGTCGCATAGCCTCTGTAAGGATGGCATTCCCTAATCGTCTTGCCTTGAAAGCTGGTATTGGCTCCTCAAAGAAAATCCATACATGGGCACCGTTACCTGAACGCGATCGTTCAATGGCATAAGGAATATTCCATTCTTTGCATACTCCAACAAATGCAAGGACATCGTTTTTATAGCCATACTTACAGCTCTTGTCATCGAAATCGGTACAAAGAAAGGTACAGTTGTTATCGGGCATGATGGCATACAACCCGACAACATCACAGCAGTTCTCGTCCTTGCCCTCCAAATGACGATAGAGGTCTTGATAAGTGAGTGGCGCAAAACGTCTGTTAGGACAATCTGCACATTTGTATTTCTTTTTGTCGCATACGCCTCGCCTCCATTCATTGATACAGACAGGTTGGTAACCGCTCTTGCCTGTTGTTTTGCTGAACCATCTTCGTGCAAACACATCTTCTCTGCCCTTGAACAAGGAATGAAAAATGGCGACACGCTCCTCTATGGAAAGTTTGACAGATGGGAGAGTGATGGGTGAATATGCAACAACCTTCTCCTCCACATGCTTGGGCTTATATTCAATGCCGTGCGCATACAGAAGCGATTTCAACACCTCATTCTCTTGCCGAAGAGCCTCATTCTGCTGGAGAAGATGGTTGCATTTCTCTTGAATGTCTTCCATAATAAGAGTCTGTTTTGAGGGTTTATGTGCGGAAACCTCACGGATTTTTTCCGAAATAAATAATTTTTCGCAAGCTCACCAGCGACTGTAATAGACTGATTGTCAGCACAAATACATATTACATACATATGTAGACTTAGCTTATACCTCACGGAAAAGTGCTTGTAACCTCACGGAATTTGACTATTTTTCCGTGAGGTGCCATACGGAAGTAACTTCATTTCTTTCAGTCCATATTTTTTCTGCTTTCCTTAATCGTTTAAGCAAATAATCCAATTTGTTGTTCTTCTGTTTGTCGTCCAACTGGTCTGGCAGCACGTCCCAAAGCAAACGCACTATTTCAGGTTTCGTCAACGAACCATGATCCTTCAACGAATCGAGCAGCAACGCCTCACATTTCTTATCATCCAATCCCTTGTGCTTGGAATATTCTATCTTCTGGTCTGTTACTTGGGCAATATCCTTTGCTATGAAGATATGTGGTAAACGACCTTCTATCAGTTTGCGCTTGCGGAGCATGGCAATAGCTTCTGGCGATATGCGCTTGCCTTTCTGTACAGAGTCTAACAGAACTGCATCTGTAAGAGACATATTTCTGTTTTCTAACAGTAAGAGACTGTAGTTTTCATCAATGACGGTACCAGGCAAGGTCAAGACCACTTCTGTTGCTGTGGATTTGTCATAATCAGGCATTGGCAGATAACGTTCCTTTTGGCTCACAAACATCTTGTGAATGCCATAACCTTGGGTATCAATCATCTTGATGTTCACCATAGCTTTTACCAGTGCAGGGTTGCGATAGTGCCTTGGTGTTTTCTCACCGGTTATATATTGGCTATAGTTCCCTTCAAAGAAGTAGCCGTCATTTTGAAATGTCAGTTTGTCCTTGTCTTCCGTGACGATGATTCGTGCTCCACTTTCGTATTTTTGATGAGCTATTGAATTATGAAGGCCTTCAAGAATGCTCTCCGTATCATATTTCCATACTTCGGCAGGGATAAGCGAGTTTTTTGGATATATTTTGAACCGATAGTTTCTTATTCTATTCAGCAACTCACTCGTGGTTCGTATGAAAGGTATAGTGTAGATGTCACCAAAGGTTTATCCGTCTTGAAAGCATTTCCATACAATCTGCGCAATGTGATTGAGTTTATGTGCTTTTTCCTCTTTGCCGACAAGCAACAGTGTGGTCTTTGTAATCTTTCCGTCAATCGTTAGACACGCCTTGTCAAGAAAAACTTTATCACTCCAAGAGTCACACACCTTTGCGAACTTTGGATAGCGTTGTTTATAGCCCTCGCGAGCAAGCATGATAGCATCTGGGGCAAGATCGTCTATTGTAGCATCAGCGATGGCTTGCGCTGTCCAATCGTATGCAGAATCTTGCTCATCAAGTATTACATTGAGGCGTGAGTCTGTCAATTCCACCAACGAATCGTCCAATCTCTGCCATGCCTTACTATGTGCATATACAGGACGACGCTTCATGTGTTTTGGAATATGAATTACCCATACCGTCTTGTGCGAGTCGTCCGTGATGAATTCTTCAACCAGCAATCCTTCAGATGGTAAGTTGGCGCACAAATCTGTCATTCTGAGCTTTGCTTTTTGTCTGTCGTAGTTGTATGTGTTAGTACCGACAATCTCCAAAGTATTGTCAACTACACCGATAACCAAATGTCCGCCTTCCATATTCGACAAGGCGGAAACATAAGAAATGACATCATCCTTCTCTTTTCCGTTGAAGTCATTCTTCATGTTCTTGAATTCTTTCCATTCACACTCCTCGTTTTCCTTTGGATATTTGGAAAGCAGATATTGTTGTAATTCTTGTTCGGTCATATTCTATATATTCTGTTTCTTGATAAGTTCCAGTACAGGTACTTGCAATAGTTCTGAAATCTTGAATAGGGTTTCAAGTGATGGCTGTGTAGTGTTGGTACACCACTTGCTTACAGTTGCAGGATCTTTGCCTAATGCTTCTGATAGCCATCGGGCTGTTCTCTTGTGCTCAACGAGAACAACCTTTATACGATTGAAATCTTTATCTTCCATAAGACTAATAATTTCTGCAAAGATACAATATTGATGGGAGATCTTTGAATAAATAGTAGTAAAAGCAGGGATATCAAACAAAGTACTTTGCGTAATATTCAATTTTGGTGATAGTCAAGTAAAACGTACGGCAAATATCTTTGCACGGATTTTTATGCAATATTGCCACTTTTTCCGCACAAAGCATCATGTACAACTCTTGTTTTTAATACAAGAATGACAATTAAACGACCTCAAAGAAACTCCATTTACTTGGCAATATATTAAGAAACCAAATGTCAAAATTGCCAACGGGAAATCACTAAATTCTTTCCAATGTTTGCAAAACTGGAAAGTATTTGATAGCTTTGCGCAAAAAATCAATAGTATGGTAATTGAAAGAACTCCAGAAATAAATAAGGAAGATTTATTTGAAGCTATAATATCTCCTCCAAATATACAAATCGAAGAGATTGTGGAAAAAATCAATAATTCCTTCGATTATTGGGATACTGTAAAATACAAAAAGTGCCCTGCCGGATATACACCTACGCGACTGTGGACCTTTGTCAAAGCCTCCAGACTAAAAAGTATGGTGAAAGTATGGGAGAAATACGGCGTGAATTTGAGTTTGACAAATGTGATGCAGAGAATGTGTCATGAATTTGACATGTTTTGGGGAGGAAGTTGGGGAGCAGACTCAACTATTGATTCCAAAAATAAGGAACAATATCTTGTTAGCTCGTTAATGGAAGAAGCCATATATTCCAGTCAAATGGAAGGAGCCGCAACAACAAGAAAGGTCGCCAAAGAAATGCTTAAGAAGAAAATGACTCCGAGAGACAAATCCCAACAAATGATTCATAATAACTATCAAACAATTCAATTTATTGTTGACCATAAAGATGAACCTTTGTCCGAAGGGTTGTTATTGCAGATACATCGTCTAATGACAGAGAAAACCATGCAGAATCCTGATGACGCAGGACGTTTTAGGAATAATAATGACGTTGTGGTAGAGAATGGTATCACGCATGAAATTGTCCATACTCCGCCTTCCTATACGGAAATTCCTCAGTTTGTAGATGATCTCTGTGAGTTTTTTAATGAGAAAAATAACAAACAATTTATTCACCCTATCATTCGTGGAATAACCATCCATTTCATGATATCCTATGTCCATCCTTTTTCTGATGGTAATGGACGTACTGCTAGAGCTATGTTTTATTGGTACATGTTAAGACAAGGATACTGGTTGACAGAATACCTCTCCATCTCAAGAGTTATTGCCAAATCAAAAATAGCCTATGAAAAAGCGTTCTTATACACAGAGGCTGATGACATGGATATTGGTTACTTTGTTTCGTACAATCTAAGAGTATTGGAACAATCTTTTAAGCAATTACAAGATTATATCAAGAGAAAACAAAACGAAAAAAAAGCAGCAAATATATATTTGCGCATGGGTGATTTCAATGAACGTCAAGCACAAATTATTAAATTATATGCGGATGATCCTAAAGCATTAATAACGATAAAAGATCTGCAGATAAAATTTGGAATTAGCCCAACCACTGCAAAAAGCGACATCGTTGGCTTGCTGAAAAAAAATATTATAACAGAGATCGCATTAAACAAAGTGAAAAGGGCTTATATTAGAGGAGAAGGGTTAGACTCTTTGCTATCACAATGATATATCTTATGGGCAATCATTGTATCAAATTCTTTCCAGTTTTGCAAATACTGGAAAGGATCTGATATTTTTGAATGCTTTGAATTATGCAAACCCATTTCACCAGTATGAAGTGCCAATTTGGCATTTCAAAATTGTATGGTTGCGGCGTTTCACAGCGCATCATGGCGCAAAGATACCCAACTCAAACAGTTTGTTTACGCAATTACACAAAAAAAGCAGTTACGACGTTCGTAACTGCTTAATTTTCAAGGTGGACCAGCTAGGGCTTGAACCTAGGACCTCCAGATTATGAGTCTGTTGCTCTAACCAACTGAGCTACAAGTCCGTGCAAATATGAACAGCCTTTGCTGCTCTTTGCGAGTGCAAATATACAAGTTATTGCTGAAATCTACAAGAAAAAAGGCCGACAATGTTAGTTTGTCGGCCTTTTTCTTGCATTTTGGGGGTACATAACGCTGGTGATAAGCGTACGAAACGCTGTTGCAAGCGTACGTTTTAACATCAGCGAGCATACCAAGACTTACGTGATAAGCGTACGTAACGCTGTCGTAAGCGGGTTGGCATGCTGTCGCATGAGGATAGCTGGGGCTATTTAGCACACTGCTTTTTACCCCTCGTGTCTATCCGCAGTACCCTTTGGGGAATAGCTGGAGGAATTTAGCGCACCACCTTTTTGCCACCAATGATGTATATGCCCTTGCCGGGCACCATTACGCGGCGGCCTGAAAGGTCGTAAACATTACCTGCGGCGTTGATGTCGGCAGGCGTTTCGGTCACTACGCCATCAAGCTTGATGCCGTTGCAACCGTTGACGACGCCATTCATGGGGGTAATATCGTAGCACTTGAGGGCAAACGATTTGATGTACAATGCCTGCTTGCCTGTCATGCTGGCCAATAAGCCGAGACTCACCTTGGCGGGTTCTGTCAGTACGAAGAACACGCTATTCTGCAGCGAGGCACTCTTCTCGCCCAAGGCACGCGAAGCCAACGCTTCTGCCAGATAGTTTGTGCCAGGCAGCGAGTCGCCTTCGGCAGCTACCACATAGCAACCATCAGGCTGTACAGCCTTGTCGCCGGGATAGTTTGCACTGAACACGTATGCGCCCTTAGGCAGTTCTACAGTCTGATACACCTTGTGGTCTGTCAGTACGTTGACAAAGCCATCCTGTCCGGTGCTTATTACAAGGTAGTTGGCTATCATGTTGTCGGCCGCAGCACCGGTGTTCGATTTCGTATCCTTGCCATATTCGTCGTAAGCCACATTATCGAGTTTCCAGTCGCTCAGTGTCATAAAGCGTGAACCATACAAGAAGCCGTACACATCGTTGAACACTTCGCCGGTATTAGCAAATGGTGCTTTGTAATTGGCAAGGTACTTTTCTGTTACGTCCTCAGCCTTATTGTCAAAGCAGAGCGCAAACACGCCCTTTGAGCTTGTCCAAGCGTCGCCATCGGGACCAAAGCCCTTTCTTACGCCCGTATTGGCATTTGAGGTAGCGTCTGCCACGTTGCCGCTGCTTTGGTCAAACTTGTAGTAAACCTGCAAGCCCTCATTCTGTGCAGCAGCCACACCAGCCTCATCGAGGGGTTTTGAAATGTAGCCTTGCAGCTTTTCGGGCTTGTTCTCGTTAAAGGCAAAGTTCCACACTCTGAACTCGTCGACAGTGCCCATCATAGGCGCATCGTTGGTGCCCAGGCTAAAGGTTGAGAGTTCGGGTATTTGTTGTATTACCGAACTATAGTCTTGCTTTTCGCCATCGCGGAAGAAGCATACAATGCCCGGAGAGTTGTAAGTCACTGCATAGTGATGCCACTCGTTGGCAATGACAAATCCATCGCTTGATTGTGCACATTTGCCACCGATGTAGAGGCACATCTTGCCCGTGGCGGTGGTCATGAGTTCGAAAGTTGACTTGCTCTCGCCAATGCCATTGCAAGCAGCACGCAGCGAGTTAGGACGCATCCACCAGTCAATAGTGAAGTAGCCCTGACCTTTGGTTAACGGCACTTTCGATAGTTCCACCTTGGCGCTGCCCTCTGGCATAAAGCTCAGGCCGGTCTTGCTGTCGGCGTTGCATACTACCAATGCGCGGTTCATGGTAACCTCGCCGCTGCCCACATCGTTAGTAGCCTTGAAAGTGACATCGTAGATACCTGGCACTTCAGGACGGAAACCCACGTCGAGTCCTTCGCATTGCATAGCCGTTTGTGCGCTCACCAGCGTCCACTGGCCATGTTGCGGGTTATAGAGCGAGTGGTTAGTCAGCGTCACATCGTCGCCCTTCATCACAATGGCAGGATTCACGTCAAACGACACCTTGGGTGCCACACCCTTCACGCCTATTTGTTGTGTAGAGGTAGCCTTTTGTCCGTTGGCATCAGTCACCTCGAGCGTCACATCGTAGGTGCCGGTAGCATCGTACGACACCGTGACATACGGTTGGTCTGATGTGCGGGTCGAAGCCCCGTCCAGGGTCCACTTGTAAGTAGTGCCGTCATACACCTGTACAGGCATAAATGTCACACGCTCGCCTGCAGTCACCTGCTGCTTCGTCATCTTAAATGCAGCGTCGGCCTTGGGTGCATCGGCCACATCGATGCTGAGGGTATTCTCCTGCGTCTTACCTTTTACATCGGTGGCCACCACCTTAACCTCTTGCTTGCCCGCCTGCTTAAAGGTGGTGGTCAGAGTCGAGGCCACAGTTGTGCCGCCGTCGGTGCCGGTAGCGGTCCACTCCATCTTCACAATGTTGGTTGAGCCTTTGGCACGCAGTGTTACGGGCTGTCCTACCATCACCTTTGTGTCGGGTTGCACAATGCTCACCTCCGTCTTCGTGGTGTAGCCCAGCGACTGTGCCCAACCACTGTTAACGCTGAAATTGCTGTTGGCAAATGAGGCATGACGCTGTCCGGCTGTGTGGTCGCGCAGCAAAGTTTCGCCGCCCACTTCAAACGTGTCGCCCGGGTAGTAGGCTATCAAGTTTTCGGGCAGTATGCCATCGGTATACATCAGCTTGTAGTCGGCACTGATTTCGGCCGCCGTGCGTGCCTTGTTCCATATACGTATTTCGTCGTAGTAGGCGTGCTGGTCACTGTTAGCACCGCTGCCGCTAAACGCCAAGTCGCCAAAGCCGCCTATGCCGCTGTAATTGGCAGATGTTATACTGCCCTTCTTCACACCATTTACGTAGGTGGTCAGCGTGTTGCCATCTACCACCATTGCAATGTGAGTCCATTGGTTCAGCTTCAGCACGCTCGACAGTTCCATGCGGTCTGATTCAAGACCCCAACCGGCGGTAAAGCTGCCATTAGCGTTGGCGTGGAACATAAACTGCCCCCAGCCCGGACCAGCACTTTGGTTCCAGTTCGACAGCGACATCGGACGTATCCAATACTCTATCGTAGCCTTGTCATATTTCGAGCCGAACACACCAGGAATGGTAAAGCCTGTGTGCTCTGCCTTCAAGCACTTGTTGCTTGTCGACTTGGCCGGCACGGTGGCACTTACGCTCACCGACTGCTTGCTGCCGTATACAGCCTGCACGGCATACGAGCCCGCAGCATCTTCGGGCAGCGCATATTGTGTGGTGCCGGCATCGAGTGTGGCCAACAGTTCGTCAGTGCCCTTGTACACGCGGAAACCTGTCAGCACATTTTTCGAGGCAGCGGGCTTGCTCCACGTCAGGGTGTTTCCGTTCACAGCCACATTAAGCGGTGCTCTGTAGCCGCGTCCGGGCACTACAACTGTCAGCACGGTGCGGTTGCCCTGATTTTCAACGGTCACACCATTGTCACCCGTGTCAAAGGGAATTTCCAGCCCCTTGCTGTCTTGCGCATAATCGAGTATTGAGGCTTTGTACACATGTCCTGTGCCCTTGGCCCAGCTCTTGGTGTCTATAATAAAGAAGTACTTCAGAGGTTCGTTGGGGTCGAGGTTGTCGCTGAGGTCTGTCAGGTCGTAGCCAAACTCCATCGGCTCTGTGTGCAGTGTGTTGTCAATCCAGCGTCCCAACATCGGTATTTCGGGAGCGGGGTTGGTATTGCCATTGTTGCCATCGCCAGCATACTGAAAGTGGTGGAAAGGTACAGAGTATTCGGGCTGCGTGGCATTCAAGTCCTTGGCCACACCGCCCGACAGGCACAGCTCTGAGCGCCGGCTATAGTCCATCTCCACCTTGATAGTACGCAGCGGGCGGTAGTTTTTGCGCACCTTGTACACCTCGGGCGTCCACCAGTTGCCAGTGAATTTGCCGTCGGCGTTGAAGGTAGCACCAGCATAGGCGTAGGGGCAATATATAAAGCCGCCATCGGCCCAATCGTCGCCCCACGAGTTTACCATTATCCAGGCACCGCGCTCGTCTGACTCCGATTCGCCATACTTGCCGTTGCCGTTAAGGTCGAACTCTATTCTGTCGTCGTAGCCCACAATAGTCATGGCATGGTCTACGGTAGTGCCCCAGGCGGTGAGATAGTGTTTGCCCACCACACCAGCAGCGGTGTTGGCCGGGGTGGTTTCGATAGCTTTCATTTGTATGCCCGACGAGGCACAGCCAATGCCCGCAATACCGCCCGAACTGAAGTCGGAGTCGCCATTGTGGTTGTAAAGCCAGCGTTTCAGCGCTTCGCGTCCGGCTTCTGTGCCAAGGTTCTCGCTGAAGTGTGCCGGTTTAAGCATGCGGTTGAACATGGCTTCGTACCACTTGTCGTAACCCGTCATCCAGCCAAAGTCGTTCTGCGACGCTTCTTGATAGCCAAACAACTTCGAGGTGGTCTGTCCGCCGTAAGTTGCAGCCGAGGGCACGCCCACATACTGCACAAACTGGTCCTTGCCCGAGTTGCCATAAGTTAGCAGCCACACAAAGTGTGACGGATAATAGTTGTGGGCATCTTTGCCATCAAGATTGCGGAAAGAGTTCAGCTCATGCGAAAACATGTAGCAGATGCGTGAGGCCGAGCCACAAGAGCCACCGTCCTGGTTGAGCACGGGCGGAAAGTAGCGTGTTTCGGCGTTATTTACATAGTCGGGCAGCCCCGTAACGCTGGCGGCCTTCCCCCTCATCTTGCGGGATTGCATCAGCGAGGGGTCTGGGTTCACCTTATCCGAGTAATCCGGATATTTGCTGCGGTCTACGTTCTGTGCCCACGTGGCGGTAGGTAGCAGCGCACTGAGCAGCAGCAGTTTCTTTAGGTTTAACTTCATTACATTAGGTATTATGTTGGTAACTTGCTTGCAAAGTATAGGGGGTTAGGGGGTTAGGGGACGGGTAAGTTAGTCAAACTTTTACGTTAACACTACTTAAGTTTCGGATTTAACAAAGACGGGCTGAAGGCCCAATGTTCTTCATAGCCCAGGGCAAGCGAAGCGGCACCCTG
>ENA-ORMX01000605-ORMX01000605.1-human-gut-metagenome-genome-assembly--contig:-NODE-605-length-26973-cov-20.935173_pt1 | contig 26973 bp, 20 predicted proteins | sample MGYA00242108_ERZ509007 | MGnify/ENA primary metagenome ERZ509007 (study PRJEB26280, sample SAMEA2338745) | human gut metagenome | biome: human gut; feature: human-associated habitat; material: faeces...
TGTCGCTTTGCAAGCAAAATCCCACTAAACCCTATAGGTTGCGGATTTGAGGATATTTTAAAACGCATAACATTTTGTGATATTTTTTTAACTAAAAGTGAATTTATTGTTTTTTTTCATGCTGTGCTTGTATGGTGTAGGCGCACAACATTCTGTAGCGTCTGATAATTCGTGCAGAGCGACAAAAATAGACGAGCATGTTTTGTAGTTTCTCGCTTTCTCCGTATCTTTGTATCTATATATAATAAGGTATGAATATGGACAAAACCGAACAACAGAATAAAGACGAGCAGTTTATGCGCCGCGCTCTTGTGGAGGCAGAGGCTGCGCGCGACGAGGGAGAGATACCCGTGGGCGCCGTCATCGTGGCGGGCGACCGCATCATTGCGCGAGCACACAACCTCACGGAGACGCTCGGCGACGTTACGGCGCACGCCGAGATGCAGGCTATAACGTCGGCTGCCAACCAGCTCGGCGGCAAATATCTCGCCGACTGCACGCTCTACGTCACCGTAGAGCCGTGTATAATGTGCGCCGGAGCATTGGGTTGGGCGCAAGTGCGACGCGTGGTTTACGGCGCGAGCGACGAGAAACGCGGCTTCCGCATGTTCGCTCCGAAGGCGCTGCACCCGAAGTGCGAGGTGGTGAGCGGCGTTCTGGAGGAAGAATGTCGAACGCTTATGACCGAGTTCTTCAAGGCGAAGCGCTAAAAGCCCTGCGTTTTCCGACGGACACCGAACGCCGCTCGATTGGATTGCGTCCGCCGCTCGATTGGATTGCGTCCGCCGCCCGATTGGATTGCGTCCGCTGCCCGATTGGATTGCGTCCGCCGCCCGTGCGGACACCGAACGCCGCCCGTGTGGACACCGAACGCCGCCGACCGTTGGAATTAAGGCAAAACGCAATAGAAATAGGGTTTAATAAATCTTCCTTTTAGGTTCTATAAATCATTCTTTAGAATTTTATACCCCGTTCTTTGGAATTGAATACCCCGTTATTTATAATTTTATATCCCGTTCTTTAGAATTGAATACCACGTTATTTTATAAATAAAAAACCTTCTTTTAAAGATTATAATGAAAAAAACAGAAACAAAACACACTTGCTGCGGCGGAGGACAGAACTTCTGGCTGTGGATAGGAGCGCTCGTCGTGGGCTCGTGCCTCGGACTGCTCGGCGTGGAGTGGGTGAACACGGCGGCTAACTTCGTGGCTACCATCTTCACACGCCTCTTTCAGTTTATTGCCGTGCCAACCATCGCACTCGCCGTCACCACAACGCTCGCCACCTTCGGCATGCAGCGCGAGACACGCCGCATCTTCTGCCATACCATCAGCTACACGCTGCTCACAACCGTGGCGGCAGCCGCTGTCGGAATGGTGCTTTACATCATCATCTCGCCCGATAATCTGCCCATTGATATGGTGCGCAACAGCACTTTGGGCGATGCCGTGCCTGCGGAAGTAGCCGACGGATCGTACCTGAAATACATGATTGGCATCGTGCCCGACAACTTCCTGCGTCCGTTCATCGAGGGCAACGTGCTCTCGGTGCTGCTCATCGCCGTTGCCGTCGGACTGGCGCTCGCAAAGATGCCCGAAGGCGAGAACAAGCAGTTGCTCATGCGCGGACTATCTGCGTTGCAGGACGTCGTGTCGCGACTCATCCGCTGGCTCATCACCGTGCTGCCCGTAGGCATCGTGGCGTTCGCCGCGCAACTCTCGGCTGAGGTGTCGGCTGGCACGGTCGTAGCCTCTATAGGCAAGTATGTAGCCGTGATACTTTGTGGCAATCTGCTGCAGTTCTTCGTTGTGCTGCCGCTGTTCCTCATGGCGCGCGGACTCAATCCCGTACACGTGATGCGCCGCATGATGCCGGCTGTGCTCATGGCTCTGTTCACCAAGAGTTCGGCTGCCACGCTCCCTGTCACGATACAGACATCGGAGGAGCGCCTCGGCGTCGACAGCAAGGTGGCGCGCTTCGTGCTACCTATCTGCACAACCATCAACATGAACGGCTGCGCGGCGTTCATCTTCGTGACGTCGCTCTTCGTGATGCAGAACGGCGGCATCGAACTCTCGCTGCCAGTGATGCTGCTCTGGCTTTTCATCTCGGTTGTGGCTGCCATCGGCAACGCCGGAGTGCCTATGGGTTGCTTCTTCCTCACGCTCTCGCTGATGTCGGGCGTGGGTGCGCCGGTAGCTATATTGGGTATTATCCTGCCCGTATTCACCGTGCTCGACATGATTGAGACCGCAGAGAATGTGTGGTCTGACTCGTGCGTAGCGGCAATGGTGGATAGAGATATGAAGAAATAAAAAGCGGGGATTTCCGCTTACGCTGATAAACCAAAAAAGGAGTCAACAATCGTTGACTCCTTTTTTGGTTATTGTTTGTTGAGGCTAAGCCTTACTAAGCCTTCTTAAGCCTTTTCTAAGCCTTCTTAAGCCTTTTCTAAGCCTTCTTAAGCCTTTCTAAGCCTTCTTAAGCCTTCTTAAGCCTTTTCTAAGCCTTCTTAGGCCTTACTAAGCCTTCTTAAGCCTTCTAAGCCTTTTCTAAGCCTTCTTAGGCCTTACTAAGCCTTCTTAAGCCTTTCTAAGCCTTCTTAAGCCTTTCTAAGCCTTCCTGCCTCCCGAACTAATCTTTACTTGTTCTCCTCGTCGATAGCCTTAATCTTCTGGCGAACCAGTTCGAGGTCGTCGCGCAGGTGCTGCACCTTGCGGTTCATCTCGTCGATGAGGCTGTTGCCCTTCTTAGAGCTTGCGTTGAGGAAACCGAGGTTGTTCTCATAAGTCTGAATTTCCTGCTTGAGCTGCTCGAAGCGGCGAGCCAAGCGTCCGCGCTCGTTGTCGAGAGCCTCTTCGCCACGCTTTGCCACATTCTTGATGTTAGCCTTGAAGTCGTTCAGACGGCGGCGCTTTGTAGAGATGTTCAGCTCCTTGTAGATGCGGTCGAGCACTTCGTGATAAGCCTCGTAGAGCTTGTCCTTCTCCTTGTAGGGCACGTGTCCCACCTTGTTGTATTCCTCTGTGAGCGCCTGCACCTTCTCCTTCGTTGCCTCAGCAGCATTCTCTGCGAGCGCCTTAAGCTGCTCGATGATGCCCTTCTTCTTCTCGAGGTTAGCGTGCTCCTCGTTGCGCTGTCCTGCGCCGGCTGCGTTGCGAGCCTCGAAGAATTTGTTGCATGCGCCGAGGAACTCCTGCCAGAGCTGGTCGCCGAGCTTCTTCGGAACCATGCCTACGGTCTTCCATTCCTTCTGCAGCGCGATGAGCTTGTCGCTTGTAGCCTTCCAGTCGGTGCTGTCGGCAAGCGCCTGCGCCTTCTCTACGAGCGCCTTCTTCTTCTCGATGTTCTCAGAGAATGTGACCTTGAGCGCCTTGAAGTATTCGGCCTTGCGTCCGAAGAAGTCATCGCAGGCAGCGCGGAAGCGCTCGAATATCTTCACGTTCATCTTCTGCGGAGCGAAGCCGATAGTCTTCCACTCGTTCTGAATGTCGATAATCTCCTTAGAGCGCTTCTCCCAGTCGGCAGCGCCCTTGTTCTCAGCCTTGCCGAGCTCCTCTACCTTCTCGCAGAGAGCGGTCTTGCGAGCCAGGTTCTCCTCCTCCTTAGCGCGAAGGTCCTCGAAGTGCTGCTGGTGGCGCTTGTTGATTACGGTAGACGCAGCCTTGAAGCGTGCCCATACCTCCTCGCGCAGTTCCTTTGCGACCGGACCTATCTCGCGATACTGCTGGTGCAGCTCCTGCAACTGGTGGAACGCGCTGATGACGTCCTCCTCGTCGGCGAGCTTCTCTGCAGCCTCGCAGAGCTTGGTCTTCATCTCGAGGTTCTTCTTGAAGTCGTATTCGCGAGCCTCAGAGTTGAGCTTGAGCAGGTCGTAGAACTGCTCTACATATAACTGATAGTTGCGCCAAAGTTCGTTAGCCTTGTCAGCCGGCACGTTCTTGATGTCCTTCCACTGCTGCTGCAGCTCCTTGAACTCGTTATACGACTTGCCTGCCTCGTCGGGCGATGTAGCCATGGCCTTTATTTTCTCAATGATTTCGAGTTTCTTCTCCAGGTTGGCCTGCTTTTCGGCCTCCTGCTGCTGCATGATTTGCGCGCGTTTCTCGCGTATTACAGCCATTTGAGCCTTGAAAGTCTCCTCGTCCTGGTCGGGTACCACCTGATAGGTTTCAGGGTTTCCGCCGCCGTCGATGTATTCCTTCAGGCGTGCTTCACGCTCTGCGATGTGGAGTTTGTAGAATACCGTCTTCAAAAGGTCGATTTCGTCCTTGACAGGAGCCTCGTCGCTTGCGGCGATTTCCTTAAGGCGTTCAACGACTTCTTGTTTGGTTTTGTAGACTTTAGTGTTCTCTACTGGCTGAACGTCGGCAGCTGTCTGCTCTACGTTCTGCTCTTCTTGTGCACCTTGCAACAGGGCGTTTTCTTGAGAGTCCATCATTTAACTGTTTTAAGTTTATGATAAGGGTAATTCACACGAATGTGGCGCGGAGCCAACATCCTCACATTATTTATTATAGACTGCAAACTTAAATAAAATATTTTGAATAGCGACAAAAAACGCAATTTATTTTTGCATTTTGCTTTAAAGCAGTCGCTTATGGCGCAGTATAATCCATGAAAGTGCGGAGATAATAACCGATATGATTATCGCCACGATGAAGCCGAAGCGGTAGTCTTCGAGACCGTTTATGAGGTTCATGCCGAAGAACGAGGAGATGAGCGTCGGCAACATCATGATGATAGACACGGAGGTGAGCGTACGCATCACGGTGTTCATGTTGTTGTTGATGATAGACGAGTAGGTGTCCATCGTCGACTCGAGAATGTCGGAGTAGATATTGGTCGTTTCGCGAGCCTGCGACATCTCGATGTTTACGTCCTCGATGAGGTCGGCGTCCAACTCGTCCACTTGCAGCTTGAACTTCAGTTTCGCGAGCAAGGTTTCGTTGCCGCGGATAGAGGTGACAAAGTAGGTGAGCGAGTCCTGCAGACGCGAGAGAGCGATAAGCGATTCGTTGTTCACGTTATGGTCGAGATTGTGCTTCGCCTTCTCGATGAGCGTGTTTATCTGCTTCAGACGCTTCAGATACCACACGGCAGAAGAAAGGAAAAGGCGGAATGTCATGTCAACATAGTCGGTGAATCCCTCGCCGCGCTTCTGGTGATAAGACACGAAGTCAATCATCATGTTCGTCTCGTAGTAGCATACGGTGATGGTGACGTCGCGCTTGTGAATGATGCCGAGCGGCACGGTGGTGTACGGTGTGCGCGAGCGTATCTCCTTCACGTACGGAATACGGAGGATGATAAGCATCCAGCCATCATCGTACTCGTAACGCGCACGTTCGTCGGTATCGCTGATGTCGGAAAGGAAGTAATCGGGTATGTTGAACTTGTCTTCCAGCAATTGCTGGTCTTCTTCTGTTGGACATGTAACTTGTATCCAGCAGTTCGGCTGCCACTCTTCAATTTGTTTGAGGGTAGAATTGGTGTTCCAGTATGTTCTCATAAAAGCTGTCTCCTTGGGTTAAACAATGCTTGGGAGACCGCATCGTGAGAGCGTCCTCCTGCATTACAAATTCGGGTTTTCCGCGTGATAGTCGTCCATATATTTGTTACACTTTGATTTAACGCTTGCAAAGTTAAGTATTTTTTGCCGAATAAGCCTTATTCGTTTTTGTGTTTTTTGTGCAAAAGGATGCAAAAAATAATAGCTTCTTTCGTTTTTTATTCGTACTTTTGTCAAACAGGTTAAGAAAATGTTTAAAAACCATTGCCGCATCCCGGTTGATACGGCGCTAAAACAAATAACGAACTATGAAGAAACTATTAATCATGTTGAGTCTGTTCTGCGCATGCACGATGCAGGCTCAGGAGCAGAAACACTCTACATTCTATTATCAGCGTGCCACTCTCTTCGAGGTGTTGCCTACGAGCAAGAGCGACATCATCTTCCTCGGCAACAGCATCACCAACGGCGGCGAATGGGCGGAGCTGTTGGGCAATCCGCACGCCAAGAACCGCGGCATCAGCGGCGATACCACCCAGGGCGTGCTCGACCGTCTGAGCACCATCACGAAGGGTAAGCCCTCGAAGATATTCCTGCTCATCGGTACCAACGACCTTTCGCGCGGCAAGAGCGTTGACGAGGTGGCGAAGAACGTGGAGAAGATTGTGGAGCGCGTGAAGCGTGAGTCGCCCGCGACGAAGCTCTACGTGCAGAGCGTGTTCCCGGTGAACCCGAAGTTCAACAAGTTCTCGGGTCACATGAACCGCCAGAAGGACATCGCTGCGCTCAACGCGAAGATAAAGGCTGTAGCCGCACGCCATGGCGTTACTTACATCGACGTGTACAAGTTGCTTGTCACACCTTCTACCGATGTGATGAACCCAGAGTACACCAACGACGGACTGCACCTGCTCGGCAAGGGATACCTGAAGTGGGTGGATGTGCTGAAGCCGTATCTCAAGTAGCCTCCTATATATAGATAGTATGAAACATAAAAAGTTATTCGTCACCCTTGGCGCCACCTTTGCGCTCTTCCTTGCCATAATCACGGCAGCCTCGTTCTACCTCGTCGACTACGCCCTTGTGAGCGTTCAGCGCGACCGCGACTCGGATATGTCGAAGATAGAGAAGCGCTTCCCCGAGGTGAAGCCGTGGCTCGACAGCCTGCAAGCCGCCGGCGCCCTGCGCGACACGTTCGTCGTGATGCCGCAGACCGGCAAGCGCGCCCACGCCCTCTACGTGCGTTCGCCGCGTGCCGAGGGACGCACCGCTGTGCTCGTGCATGGCTACGGCGACAAAGCTACAAGCATGCTGCCAATAGCGCGCATCTACAACCGCCAGATGAACGCCAACGTGCTGCTGCCCGACCTCTATGCGCACGGTCAGAGTGACGGCGAGGCGATACGGATGGGATGGAAAGACCGTCTCGACGTGCTCCATTGGATAAGCCTTGCGCCAGAGATGTTCGGCACGACTGCCGACTCGCTGCGCCTTGTGGTTCACGGCATATCGATGGGCGCTGCCACGACGATGTGCGTCAGCGGTGAGCAGACGCCTCGGTATGTGAAGTGCTTCGTGGAGGACTGTGGCTATACGAGCGTGTGGGACGAGTTCTCGAACGAGATTTCGGCGCGCTTCTCGCTGCCCGACTTCCCGTTGATGTACACGGCGTCGTGGGTCGTAAAGGCGAAGTACGGCTGGGGTTTCAACGAGGCGTCGCCGCTGAAGCAGGTGGCGAAGTGCCAGAAGCCGATGCTTTTCATTCATGGCGACAACGACACGTTCGTGCCTACATGGATGGTCTATCCGCTCTATGAGGCGAAGCCGCAGCCCAAGGCGCTCTGGATAGCGCACGGCAGCAAGCACGCTGATGCGTATGCCGACTATAAAGAGGAGTACGCGCGCAGAGTGGTGGGCTTTGTGGAGAAGTACCTTTAATTGGTTTTGGCATGGTTTTTGCCCAAACGATATTTGCAGTTTTTAACCGCTCATAACTCGCGAAAAATCAAAAACAAAATCTTTTGTGCGTTTTTCGCGAGTTTTGAGCGTGCAGTCGTAAGCGTTTGGCTTACAAAGTGTTGTGGTGATAATTGCGAAAGTGTGCAATTTTAGCTTAGGAGAAATCAAACTTTTCGATAGACTTTACCCGGTAAAAGCATAGGTTTTACCGTGTAAAGTCTATCGAATTACAGGGTAAAGTGATAGGAAATACAATGCAAAACCTATCGTTTTACATCGAAAAGTCTCAATTTTTATGATTTTAGAGTGAAGAACAGCAGCGAAAACGCTCGTTTTGCGGTTTTCAAATCTCTAGAATGAGTTTTTTCGCGGGAGTTTGCTTGTACTATATTTGCATGATTAGTAGCGGAGGTCTCCGGCCTCCGCAGCATCAATAACGGCATTTTTTTTATTGTCAACGTAGCTTGCTGCGGAGACCGGAGACCTCCGCTACTTTTTACTTTTTTACTTTTAAGACCATTTCCTTCGCTGTGCGCTCCGACGGACTGTCCTCGCCAATCTTCCGCCACACCTCCTCGTAGCCCTCGAGCATCTCTCTGCGCGCTGCGCCGTCGGGTAGCAGGCGCTTGAGCTGTTCGGCGATGTTAGCCTCCGAGAACGTGTTAGCCACCAGCTCCGGCACCACCTCGCGGTCGGCGATGAGGTTCACCAGCGACACATACTTCACCTTCAGCACGAGACGTCGCAAGAAGCCCACCAGCTTAGGCAGCGCCGTATTGTAGCATACCACTTGCGGCACGCGGAAGAGCGCCGTCTCGAGCGTCGCCGTGCCGCTCGTCACGAGCGCCGTGTCGGCATGTGAGAGCAGAGCGTAGGTCTCGCCGCGCACCACGTGCACGCCGCTTCCGCCGATGAATGCGTCGTAGAACCCGGCGTCGATGCCCGGCGCCGCTGCAAGCACTAACTGATAGCCACCGAAGCCGCGCGCCGCAGCAATCATCTGCGGCAAGTTGCCCGCAATCTCCTGCTTGCGGCTTCCGGCGAGCAGCGCTATTATGGGGCGCTCGTCGAGTCCGTGCTCATGACGGAACACCTCGCCCGATACGTTGTACGCTGCGCGGAACTGGCGCACCTCCTCAGCCGTCGGGTTGCCCACGTAATGAATAGGGTAGTGGTGCTTCTGCTCGAAGAACGGCACCTCGAACGGCAGTATCGAGAACAGCTCGTCGACGTTGCGCTTTATCTTCTTGATGCGATACTCCTTCCACGCCCATATCTTCGGCGAGATATAGTAGTAGACCGGTATCTTGGTATGCTCGTGAACGAACTTCGCAATCTTGAGGTTGAAGCCCGGATAGTCGACAAGAATCACGGCGTCGGGCCGCCACTCCACGATGTCGCGCTTGCAGAACGCCATGTTGCGCAGAATAGTGCGCAGGTGGAGCAGTACGGCGATGATGCCCATGTACGCCAGTTCGCGGTAGTGGCGCACGCGTGTGCCTCCGACTGCCGACATCATGTCGCCGCCGAAGAAGCGAAACTCAGCTTTAGGGTCTTCTTTGAGCAGAGCCTTCATAAGATGCGAGGCGTGCAGGTCGCCCGATGCCTCGCCAACTATTAAGTAGTATTTCATGTTCTTTATATGTGGCGTTTAAGCCTAACTAAGCCTTTCTAAGCCTGACTAAGCCTTTCTAAGTCTTTCTAAGTCTTCTAAGCCTTTGCTAACTAAGCCCTCCCCGATGGGGAGGGTTGGGAGGGGCTCAAAACTCTTCCTTCCAACTTCGCAGCAAGTCGTAGTCTGTAACGTCGATGCGCGTCGGCGTGATGGATATGTAGCCGTGTGTGAGCGCCCAGTTGTCGGTATCCTCCTGCTCCGGCTCGTCGTTGCGGTAGGCGCCCGTCATCCAGTAGTAGTCGTAGCCGTGCGGGTGGCGCATCTTCGCGCACTCGTTGTACCACGTGCCCATAGCCATGCGGCACATCTTCACGCCCTTGAACTCCTTTAGCTTCGGAAAGTTCACGTTCAGGCACACGCCCTTGGGCAGACCCTCGGCGAGCACCTTCTGCACAATCTGGCGCACGTACGGGCGCAGCGGCTCGAAGTCGGCATCCGACGCGAAGTCGCAGAGCGAGAAGCCGATAGACGGTATGTACTTCATACAGCCCTCGATAGTTACGCCCATCGTGCCACTGTAGTGAACGTTCACCGAGGCGTTGTCGCCGTGGTTGATGCCGCCCAGAATCATGTCTGGCAGACGGTCGGCGCACAGCTCCTGCAGCGCCAGCTTAACGCAGTCGACCGGCGTGCCGTTGCACGACCACATCTGCATGCCCTCCTCGTCGCGGCGCAGCTTCAAGCGCAGCGGAACCGTGGCTGAGAACGCCGTAGCGAAGCCAGAACGAGCCGATTCGGGAGCACAAACTATGATGTCGGCAATGTCGCGCAGCATGTCAATAAGCGAGTTTATACCCTTGGCATGGTAGCCGTCGTCGTTCGAAATAAGTATTAATGGCTTTTTAGTATTCATAATTTTAGTTTTATTTCAACTGCAAATGTACGAAAAAAGGTTTAAACGAGCCTATTCTCATATAAAATATGTACCTTTGCCAAATAATTTTGACTTCAAATGGGAAAGATAATAGCATTGGCCAACCAAAAGGGTGGCGTAGGCAAGACGACAACAACGATAAACTTGGCAGCATCGCTCGCTACATTCGAGAAAACGGTGCTCGTGGTGGATGCAGACCCGCAGGCGAACGCGTCGAGCGGACTGGGCGTAGACATCAAGGAGATTGACTGCTCGCTCTATGAGTGCATCATCGACCACGCCGACGTGCACGACGCAGTCTACACCACCGACATCAACGGACTCGACGTCATTCCCAGCCATATCGACCTCGTGGGAGCAGAGATAGAGATGCTCAACTTGAAGAACCGCGAGCGCGTAATAAAGAACATGCTCGACCAGATACGCGACGACTACGACTACATACTCATTGACTGCAGTCCGTCGCTCGGACTCATCACCGTGAACGCGCTCACCGCTGCCGACTCGGTGGTGATACCCGTGCAGTGCGAATACTTTGCGCTCGAAGGCATCACGAAACTCCTCAACACCATCAAGATAATAAAGAGCAAGCTAAATCCGGCATTGGAGATAGAAGGCTTCCTGCTCACCATGTACGATAGCCGCCTGCGACTCGCCAACCAGATATACGACGAGGTGAAGCGCCACTTCCAGGAACTTGTGTTCAAGACTGTCATACAACGCAACGTGAAGCTCAGCGAGAGTCCCAGCCACGGACTCCCCGTGATTCTTTACGACGCTGACTCGGCTGGGTCGAAGAACCACTTGGCGCTCGCCAAGGAGATTATCAACAAGAACGAAAAAAGAGTAAACAAACAAGACGATGGCAGTACACAAGAAATATAACCGAAGCGTGCTCGGACGCGGACTCGATGAGATTGAAGGCGGACGCGGACTCGATGCGCTCATCGACACCGGAGGAGTGCGTACGCAGGGCACATCAACCATAAACGAAATACCGCTCAACCAAATAGAGGCTAACCCTAACCAGCCCCGACGCGACTTCGATCCCGATGCGCTGCAGGAACTGGCAAACAGCATCAGCGAGATTGGCATCATTCAGCCCATCACGCTCAGACAGATAAGCGACGAACGCTTCCAAATCATTGCGGGCGAACGCCGCTGGCGCGCCTCGCAGATGGCTGGTCTCACAGCCATTCCGGCATACATACGCACCATTGCCGACGAGAACATCATGGAGATGGCGCTCGTCGAGAACATTCAGCGCGAAGATCTCAACGCCATTGAGATTGCGCTCGCATACGAACACCTGCTCGACGCCGACGGCATGACGCAGGAGAAGGTGTCGGAGCGCGTAGGAAAGAGTCGCACAGCCATAGCCAACTATCTACGTCTGCTGCGTTTGCCAGCTCAGGTGCAGATAGCCCTGCAGAAAAAGGAGATAGATATGGGACACGCTCGCGCTCTGCTCGCTATCGACTCGCCCTCGCTGCAGATAAAACTCTTCAACGAAGTGCTCAAGAACGGCTATTCCGTGCGCAAGGTTGAGGAAATGGCGCAGATGCTCAAGAACGGCGAAGACGTCAACAGCGGAACAAAAAAGATTGTGGCAAAGGCAAAGCTCCCAGAGGAATACAACGCCCTGCGCAGCCACCTTTCGGAGTTCCTGCAGACAAAGGTGCAACTCACCTGCTCGCCCAAAGGCAAGGGAAAGATTACAATACCCTTCGCAAACGAAGAAGAACTGGAGCATATCATGGCTGTGTTCGACAAGATGAAGTAAGAACCTGCAATAGCTTGCAGACAAAACATAAACAAGAAACAATAGTGAAACAGAACATTACATATATATTAAAGACATTGGCGCTTGCTGCGATTCTGCTCTCGTTTGCTACGACGGCGAAGGCGCAGACTGCAGCTGATAGTATGGATGTTTCGTTCACATCTATAAAGGCAGACAGCGTAGCCGACAACGCACTCTCGCCTATAAAGGCAGACAGCGTTTACAAGGTGAAGCGCGACTGGAGCACATGGCGCCCCAATCCGAAGCGTGCTATGTGGCTCGCCATCGTTTTGCCCGGCGCCGGACAGATCTATAACCGCAAGTATTGGAAGTTGCCGATTGTGTATGGCGGATTCGTGGGTTGCATCTACGCCATGCGTTGGAACAATCAGATGTACACCGACTACTCGCAGGCTTATCTCGACTTGATGGACGACGACCCGAACACGCAGAGCTATAACCAGTTCCTGCATCTCGGAGCGAAAATCGACGAGTCGAACATACAACGCTATCAGACGCTCTTCAAAAAGCGCAAAGACAAGTTCCGCCGCTGGCGCGACCTTAGCTTCTTCTGCCTGGTGGGTGTCTACGCACTCTCAATCGTTGACGCATACGTCGACGCGTCTCTCTCAGAGTTCGACATCTCGAAGGATTTGAGCCTTAAGCTGGAGCCGACCATCATCAACGACAACCGCCAACGGAACCCTTTCAAGGCTAACAGCTTGGGATTGAGTTGCAGCCTGAATTTCTAAAGACAAACAAAAGATTATGAAGAAATCATTGATAATTATAGCCGCAGCGTTTTTCGGCTTTGCAAGTCAGGCTCTCGCGCAGAGCGAGAATAATGACGACGAAATAATAGTAACCGACGCCCAGGGCAAGCAGGAAGTGATTGACCTGCCTGAGGCGCTTACTCACGATTATGACAGTCTGCTCAACAACTACAACAGCAAGACTTATCTCCACATGAGCTTCGACTGCAACATGCCTGATGTGAATCCGGTTTACAGCGCAGAAGTGTACAAAGAGCGTCTGAGCCGCATCCCGACCATCATCGAGTTGCCCTACAACGACGTCGTTCAGAAGTTCATAGATCGCTACAGCGGACGTCTGCGCCGCTCTGTGAGCGTAATGCTCGGCGCACAGAACTTCTATATGCCTATCTTCGAGGAGGCTCTCGAGTCGTATGGCTTGCCTCTCGAATTGAAGTATCTGCCGGTCATTGAGTCGGCGCTCAATCCTAACGCCGTTTCGCGCGTCGGAGCCACCGGTCTTTGGCAGTTCATGCTCACCACCGGCAAGAAGTACGGACTCGAAGTGAACTCGCTTGTTGACGAACGTCGCGACCCTGTTCGCGCTTCGTACGCAGCAGCCCACTATCTGCGCGATCTCTATAAGATCTTCGGCGATTGGAACCTCGTTATCGCAGCCTACAACTGCGGTCCGGAGGCCATCAACCGCGCTATCCACCGCTCAAACGGCGAGAAAGACTACTGGCGCATCTATCCTTATCTGCCGAAAGAAACACGTGGCTACGTGCCGGCGTTTATCGCCGCCAACTATATAATGAACTACTATTGCGAGCACAATATCTGTCCGATGCGTGCAGACCTGCCCGTAAAGACCGATACCGTGGTCGTAAACCGCGACGTACACTTCGAGCAGGTGGCTCAGGTGCTCGGTATGGATGTCGACCAGATAAAGCAGCTCAACCCGCAGTATCGCCATAGCGTTGTGAACGGCAGCACAAAGCCGTCTGCAATTCGCTTGCCGCTGGCTATGGTGGGCAACTTCATCGACAACGAAGACTCTATCTACGCCTACAAACCCGACGAACTGCTCACAAAGCGCCTGGAAGTGGCTGTAAACACAGATGCTCCGGTAGTGTCGCGCCACTCTTCAAGCAGAAGCGGCAGACACAGCAAGGCGTCGCGCAAAAAGTCGCGCCGCGAACGCAGCAAGAACGTAACGATTCGCCAGGGCGACACGCTCTCTGAGATAGCACGCCGCAACGGCACCACCGTTAGAAAACTGAAAAAGCTTAACAAGATTAGCGGAAGCAACATACGTGCAGGCAAGAAGATTCGCATCAAGTAAGATTGGTGCGAATCTCTGCACCCTGCCGCATACACATATACCTTATTAATATATAGGAGACCTGAATCATGGACGACCAGAATCTGAAAGACAAGCAGCGAGAGTCTGCTGATGACCAAATGATAGAACAAGCCTTCAAGGAAGTACTCGATATATATGTGGCATCGCGTCACCGAAAGAAGGTTGATATTATAACCAAGGCGTTCAACTTCGCACGACAGGCACACAAAGGTGTGCGCCGATTGTCGGGCGAACCATACATCATGCACCCTATTGCGGTGGCACGCATCGCAGTGGAGGAGATGGGACTCGGGTCGACGAGCATCTGCGCCGCACTCCTGCACGATGTTGTCGAGGATACCGACTATACCGTTGAGGATATCACGAATATCTTCGGCGAGAAGATTGCGCAGATTGTGGACGGACTGACCAAGATTTCGGGCGGTATCTTTGGCGACAAGGCGTCGGCTCAGGCAGAGAACTTCAAGAAGTTGCTGCTCACGATGAGTGATGATATCCGTGTCATACTCATCAAGATTTGCGACCGCCTGCACAACATGCGCACTCTGCAGTCGCAGCCGGCTAACAAGCAGTATAAGATTGCCGGTGAGACGCTCTACATCTACGCTCCACTCGCAAACCGCTTGGGTTTGAACAAGATAAAAACTGAACTCGAAGACCTCTCGTTCCGCTATGAGCATCCCGAAGAGTACGACTATATCAAGGGAAAACTTGCCGACACGCAGGCGCAGCGCGACAAGCTTTTCGAGAACTTCACTGCTCCTATACGTGAAGCTCTCGACAAGATGGGCATAAAGTACGAACTGAAGGCGCGCGTGAAGAGTCCTTATTCCATTTGGAACAAGATGCAGAACAAGCACGTCACGTTCGACGAAATCTACGACATTCTTGCTGTGCGCATCATCTATACGCCGAAGGAACGCTCGGAGGAAATCAACGAGTGCTTCAAGATATACGTCGCAATCAACCGCATATACAAGTCGCACCCCGACCGTCTGCGCGACTGGGTGAACCACCCGAAGGCAAACGGCTATCAGGCTTTGCACGTGACGCTGATGTCGAAGCAGGGCAAGTGGATAGAGGTGCAGATACGTTCCGACCATATGGACGAAGTGGCTGAACAGGGCTTTGCCGCTCACTGGAAGTACAAGGAGAAGGGACTGGAGTCGAGTGTAGAGACCGTTGATGAAGATTCGGAACTCAACAACTGGCTGTCTACTATCAAGGAGATTCTCGACGACCCGCAGCCCGACGCAATGGACTTCCTCGATACCATCAAGCTCAACCTCTTCGCAAGCGAGATATTCGTGTTCACACCGAAGGGCGAAATCAAGACTATGCCGGCGCAATGTACGGCGCTCGACTTCGCTTTCCAGATACACACGTTCCTCGGTTCGCACTGTATCGGCGCTAAGGTGAACCACAAACTGGTGCCGCTGAGCCACAAGTTGCAGAGCGGCGACCAGGTGGAGATACTCTCGTCGAAGTCGCAGCACGTGCAGGCTTCGTGGATAAACTTCGTTTTCACGGCGAAGGCGAAGCAGAAGATTATGGCGATACTGCGCCGCGACAACCGCGAACTGCAGAAGCGAGGCGAGCAGATACTCGATGACTGGTTGCGCAAGAACGAACTGGAGATGACTACGCAGGTGCTCAATAAACTCTGCGAACTGCATGAGGCAAAGAAGCACGAGGATCTGTTTCTTATGCTCGGCAAACGCTCCGTCCTGCTCGGTGACAAAGACCTCGACGAGCTGCGCGAGCGCAAGGCAGAGCAGGGCGGATGGCGCAAGTTCGTACCATTCCTTAAGAAGGACAACAGCAAGGACGACAAGAAGTCGAATCTATTCATAGTGGGCGAGGGCTTTAATAAAAAGAAGCCGGTGATCATCAACGAGGAGAACATCTCGCAATACATCTTCCCGACCTGCTGCCACGCCATCCCCGGCGACGACATCATGGGATACATCGACAACAAGAACCGCATTGAGATTCACCGCCGCGACTGCGATGTGGCTTCGCGACTGAAGGCGAGCTTCGGCAATCGTATCCTCGACGCAAAGTGGGATATGCACAAGGTGATGTTCTTCGATGCGACGATAGAGTTGCGCGGCATCGACCGCAAGGGAATGCTGCACGACATCTCGGAGGTTATCTCAGACAAGCTCGACGTCAATATGCACCGCATCACCATCTCGAGTGAGGAGGGCATCTTCGACGGCACCATCGAGATTCGCGTTCACGACCGCAGCGAAGTGAGTGTCATCATGGACGAACTCAAAAAGATTGAGGACCTCAAGGAGGTGCTTCAGATACTATAACAAAAAAATCCGCAATGCTTGTTTTTCAGCATTGCGGATTTCTTATTTTTACTTATGCGGGCTTTGTGCGTAACACAGTTCAGTTTACACTACCTTGCGCAATAGCGACTACTTATTAATGTAGGCTTTGCGCAATTTCGTTAATTTCTTCTGCCGTAAGTCCCGTGTATCTTTGTATTTTCTCAGTAGAGTCGCCGTCGCTTAGCATGAGTTTTGCAAACTCAATGTTCTTTAGGTGTTCTGCCTCTGCTTTTCCTTTCTCTATTCCCTGTGCCATTCCCCGTGCCATTCCTTCTTCTAATCCCTGCTTTCGTCCGTCTTCCAATCCGGTCTTTATAGCGTATTTGTAAGTGGCGTAGGCATCGCGCATGATTCTGATGCTATCCTCGTATTTGTCCATGTCTTTTTTGCTGAGAGTTCTAAGGTCAGAAATCTCAGCCAACTTTTTAAACACAGCGTTTTTAGCCAGGAACGGCATTCTTTCAAATGTATTCATATTCTTTAAAACAAATATCCAGCGTTCAAAATCGGTTTCACACTCCGTCTCTGTTTTCTCGAAGAACGGCAGCATCAGATACACCATGCGTATCTTGTCGGACACCATCTTTCCGTTGTCTTTATCGGCGAGTATCATGTCCGTTCTGAACTTGCCAAATGGTAGCAACGGGTCGATGAAGTTCATGAAGCATATTGTGTAGACGGGTCGTATATCATAGTCCCATTCTCCTTTTATGCCTTGGTTCACTATCACGCGTGAGGTGTAATACAAAGCCCGGTCAATGAAGTGTTCTTGTCCTCGGTTTTGCATTTCCACGATAATCTCTTTGCCTTCGTCCGTCGTGCAATAGATATCGAATATCACCTCTCTTGAATCTTTCGACAGTCCGATTTGCTCTTTGTTGCCGAACGCCAGCGATTTAATTACAAACTCGCCGGCAAACAGGTCGTTCAAGAAGCAAATCAGCAAGTCTTTAGAAATCTCACGACCAAAGATATGTTTAAATCCCCAATCTGAGAAAGGATTGATGAATTGTGCCATATTTCTATTGTTTTGATTTACTGCAAAAATACGATTTTGTTGTGAGAAATACAAGAATAGCGTGCTATTTATTTATTATTTATGTGTTTTTGTAAAATGTTATGTATATGTGGGTGGTTATTTGTGAACAGCACATCCACTACTATGTGTAAAAAACAACTTGGGGCTTGCATGAAAGATGCAAGCCCAAAGTTGCGTTGTATAGATTCAATTTGAAGTCGTATTATATGCGATATTACTTCTCGCCGTTCACTTCGAGCGAGCAGGTTATGCCACGGCGCATCATGTCCTTCATTGTCGGCTTCAGACGAGTGAGGAATCCCTCCCACGAGCGGTTCTGCTGCTTTGTCCAGCCAGCTTCTGCGAGAACGATAGCGCGCGGATAAGCCTGATAGTAGATGCGCTCTACGGTCGGTATGCACTCGCTCCATAGTGTGCCAGCCACGCCGAAGAGGTTGTACTTCTCAAACTGCTCGTTCATGCCCCACGCCGGGTCGAGCGAGTAGGCATCCTTCAGCGTTGTAGCGGGCATGCCCCAGTTCACCTCCGGCATATCGCCCTTCGCCATCGGATAGTCGAAGTAGCAGTGCTCGCCGGGGCAGAGCATGATGCGAGCGTTGTTGCGCACGGCAGCGTCGAGTGCCTCCTGCGTCTGTCCGCTGCGCCAAGCGAAGGTTACGCAGCCGGGCTGAATCTCCTTGAAGTCAGACTCGTACCAGAACATCGGCGTCTTGCCGTACTTGTCGCGCAGCAGTTCTATCATGCGGTCGAACAGATAGCCCTGCAGACGCCAGTTCTCCGAGCGGTCGGTGGTCTTGATGCCAAGCTTCTGCTTCAGCGCCTGACACTTCGGGCAGTCGGTCCAGCAGTCGAGCGCTGGGTTGCCAGCCTCGTCGCCGCCGAGATGGATATACTTAGACGGGAAGATGTCGGTAATCTCCTTGAACACATTGCCGAGGAACTCGTATGTGAAGTCGTTGCCTGGGCAGAGCAGTTCGTTAGACACGCCGCAGGTTGTGCGCACCGGCACCTGACGCTGGTGGCAAGTGAGTTCGGGGAACACGCTGATGGCAGCCACCTCGTGTCCCGGCATCTCTATCTCCGGCACGATGTCGACGTGATACTCAGCGCCCAGCTTCACCAGTTCGCGCATCTGCTCCTGCGTGTAGTAGCCCTTGTACGGCATCTGAATGTCGTCCTGACCCCAGCGCGACGAAGCCTGCTCCGTGAGCTGCGGATATTTCTTTATCTCGATGCGCCAAGCCTGGTCGTCAACCAAATGGAGGTGCATGGCGTTGAGCTTATAGCGCGCCATCTCGGGCACGAACGCCTTCAGGTCCTCGAACGGTATGAACGTACGTGCAGGGTCTACCATCAGTTCGCGAACGTGTGTGCGCGGTTTGTCGCTGATGAACAGCGCCGGGATGGCGTCGGCACACTCCGTAGCGCCGTTGCCGCGCAGCAGCTGGTCGAGCGTCATGAGCGCGTAGAACACGCCGCGCGCTGTCTTGCCCTTTGCCGTTACGCCCTTAGTGTCTACAGCGAGCGTGTACGCCTCGTCGTCGCTGAGCGAGTTGTCTATCGCCAGCGTAATCTGTGTGCCGCGCTGACGACTGTTCACGATGTTGCCGATGCGCTCTGTGAGCACGCGTCGAGCCTGTGCTGCCTCGTTCGAGAGTCCGTCGGCAGCTACGATGTTCCACGCCGTCTTCACCTTAAGGTTGGCGCCCTTCAGCATCTTCAGTTCTGCGGGGAACGGCACGAGGCAGTCCTCCGGTTTGCTCACCTGATACGGCTCCTTAGCGTCGCTGAAGAAGAGGCTCCAGCCCGCAGCCTTGCGGTAGAGTTTTTCGCTGCCCTTCGGCACGATTAGCTTTACGTTCTGGCGGTTGAGTCCGTAGAACGCCGTAGCGTCAGCCTTCGGCGGCATCTTCGAGTCGACGCGCACGGTCTTCAGACCCGCGAGTCGTGCAAAGGCATACTCTGCAATCTGCGGAGCGCCCTTGATTGTTATCTCCTCCAGTGCCGTACAGCCAGAGAAGGCAGCCGCGCCTATGCTCTCTACACCAGCCGGAATGGTTATCTTGCCCAGCTTGTCGCATGCGAAGAACGCCTGCGAACCTATCGATTTGGCTGCTGTTGGCAGCGTGATCTGCTCGAGCTGGTGGCGCGAGTGGAAAGCGTTGTTAGGGATTGTGGTGCTCTGCGCCTCGCTAAGGTCTACGGAGCGCATCTGGAAACAGAGGTCGCGCAACTGACGATAGTCGCTGTTGCCCGTCGTTGACAGTTCGCCCGTGAGTTTGAGGCTTACAGCCATCGACTTCTGCTCGGGCTTCAGGTCGTCCATGCGTGCTACGGTCTGCGCCGAAACTACGGCAGAAAGGAGCGTAGCGGCAGACAATAGGATGAATTTTCTCATTGTTTTATTGTAGATTTAGTTTATAAAAATCGGTTTAATTGGTGGGGTGTAAGGGGTGGAAGTAGGCGGATTGTCATCGTGTACCGAACGCCGTCCGATCAGATTGCGTTCGGTGTCCGATCAGATTGCGTCCGCCGTCCGATCAGATTCCGTCCGCCGTCCGATCAGATTGCGTCCGCCGTCCGATCGGATTCCGTCCGCCGTCCGATCTGATTTCGTCCGCGAGCGGTGAAAAGCGTTGGCGATGCATATCGTAGGAGGCTACGGTTTGCCATGCAACTCGTGTTTCTGTAGTATCTGCATCTTGCGTTATGCATCACACCATGCCGTCGAGCTGCTTCTTCAGCTCCTTCAGCTCCTCGCGCACGCTTATCAGCGTAGCCAGAATGTCCGAGCTCTTGTCCACGCCCGTGCGGTTCTTGTTGAGCATCTTGCGCGCCGCCGAGAGCTTGAAGCCGCGCACCTTCACAAGGTTGTGTATAACGCGAATCTGCTCGATGTCCTTCTCCGTATACTGGCGCACGTTCTGTCCCACGGTCTTGGGTTTCAGATGCGGAAACTCCGTCTCCCAAAAACGCAGAGTGCTCTCACGTATGTCGAACATCGCCGCCACCTCCTTGATGGAGTAGTACAACTTCACGTTCTTATTGGTATTCAATGCCATATTATTTGCAATTTATTTGCAAAAGTAACCAAAACAAAGTACCTTTGCAAACGTTTTAGAAAGAAATTAAAAAACAAACGACAATATTGTATAATATGATGACAGCTAATGAAATCCGCGACTCGTTCAAGAAGTTCTTCGAGTCGAAAGGACACACCATCGTGCCGAGTGCGCCGATGGTAATCAAGGATGACCCAACATTGATGTTCACAAACGCTGGTATGAACCAGTGGAAGGACATCATCCTCGGCACACGCGAGCCCGAACCGCGCCGTCGTGCCGACACACAGAAGTGTCTTCGCGTGAGCGGCAAGCACAACGACCTCGAGGAAGTAGGTCACGACACATACCACCACACCATGTTCGAGATGCTCGGCAACTGGTCGTTCGGCGACTACTTCAAGGAAGGAGCCATCGACTACGCTTGGGAGTACCTCGTAGACGTTTTGAAGCTCAACCCCGCCGACCTCTACGTAACCGTTTTCGAGGGTTCGGAGGAAGAAGGACTCGCCCGTGACGACGAGGCTGCATCATATTGGGCGAAGCACGTGCCCGCCGACCACATCATCAACGGCAACAAGCACGACAACTTCTGGGAAATGGGCGATACGGGCCCCTGCGGTCCGTGCTCGGAGATTCACCTCGACTCGCGCACACCGGAGGAGAAGGCAAAGGTGCCTGGACGCGAACTCGTGAACAAGGACGACCCGCAGGTTATCGAGATCTGGAACATCGTGTTCATGCAGTACGAGCGCAAGGCTAACGGCTCGCTCGTTCCGCTGCCGATGCACGTTATCGATACCGGTATGGGCTTCGAGCGCCTCGTGCGCGCTATGCAGGGCAAGCACTCCAACTACGACACCGACATCTTCCAGCCTATCATCAAGGAAGAGGAGGCCATCACCGGCATGAAGTACGGCGAGAAGGAGGAGACCGACGTGGCTATGCGCGTATGCGCCGACCACTTGCGTGCCGTAGCGTTCTCTATCGCCGACGGACAGCTGCCTTCTAACGCTAAGGCTGGCTACGTAATCCGCCGCATCCTGCGCCGTGCCGTGCGCTACGCATATACCTTCCTCGGACAGAAGGAGGGCTTCCTCTACAAGCTCATCCCCGTTCTGACACGCGAGATGGGCGAGGCGTTCCCCGAACTTAAGGCTCAGCACGACCTCATCATCCACGTTATCAAGGAGGAGGAAGACTCGTTCCTGCGCACTCTCGAGAAGGGCATCAACATGCTCAACTCGGCTATGGACGAGCTGAAGAAGCAGGGCAAGACAGAGCTTGACGGCGTGCAGGCATTCCGTCTGTTCGACACATACGGCTTCCCGCTCGACCTCACTGAGCTTATCTGCCGCGAGAACGGATTCACCGTTGCCGCAGACGAGTTCGACGCCGAGATGCAGAAGCAGAAGGAACGCGCACGCAATGCTGCCGCTGTTGAGAACTCCGACTGGGTTATCCTGCGCGAAGGCGAACAGCAGTTCGTTGGCTACGACTTCACCGAATACGAGTGCCACATCCTGCGCTACCGCAAGGTGACACAGAAGAAGAACACATACTTCGAGCTCGTGCTCGACAACACGCCGTTCTACGGCGAGATGGGCGGTCAGGTAGGCGATACCGGCGTGCTCGTTAGCGAGGACGAGACCGTTACAATCACCGACACAAAGCGCGAGAACGGACAGTCGGTACACATCGTGAAGGCTCTGCCGAAGAACCCGGAGGCCGACTTCATGGCTTGTGTAGACGTAGACGCTCGCGAGGGTTCGGCTGCCAACCACACCGCTACCCACTTGCTCGACTACGCTCTGAAGCAGGTGCTCGGCGACCACGTAGAGCAGAAGGGCTCGTTCGTATCGCCCACAACGCTGCGCTTCGACTTCTCTCACTTCACCAAGGTGACTGACGAGGAGCTGCGCAAGGTAGAGCGTCTCGTCAACGACCTCATCCGTCAGGACCTGCCGCTCGACGAGCACCGCGACACTCCGTTCGAGGAGGCTAAGAAGCTCGGCGCTATCGCCCTCTTCGGCGAGAAGTACGGCGACAAGGTGCGCGTAGTGCGCTTCGGTCCGAGCTGCGAGTTCTGCGGCGGCATCCACGCACAGTCGACAGGTCGCATCGGTATGTTCAAGATCATCTCTGAGAGCAGCGTAGCTGCCGGCATCCGCCGCATCGAGGCAAAGACCGGCAAGGAGTGCGAGGAGCTGATGTACAACATCGAGGACGTGCTGAAGGCTATCCGCGGTCTGTTCAACAACGCAAAAGACCTGCAGGGCGTCATCGGCAAGTACATCGAGGAGCACGACGCTATGAAGAAGAGCATCGAGCAGTTCCAGGCTGCCGCCGTAGAGCGCACAAAGAACGACCTCATCGCTAAGGCACGCGAGGTGAACGGCGTGAAGGTCATCACAGCTGTCCTCCCGCTGGAGCCGGCTGCTGCAAAGGACCTCATGTTCAAGCTGCGTCAGGCTGTTCCGGCTAACCTGCTCGCTGTTGTAGGCTCGGTAGCTCACGAGAAGCCGATGCTCAACGTCTGCATGAGCGACGACCTCGTGAAAGACCACTCGCTCAACGCCGGTCAGATGGTGCGCGAGGCAGCCAAGCTCATCCAGGGCGGTGGCGGCGGTCAGCCTCACTTCGCTCAGGCTGGTGGCAAGAACGTCGACGGACTCTCTGCTGCCGTAGACAAGGTGGTAGAGCTTGCACAGCTCTAAGAAGCCGCTGTTTAGCACAAATATATTTGGGTGTGTCGAACAACTTTCGACACACCCTTTTTATATTCTTTTCTCTCCTTCGTATTAACTTAAATAGTTAACAAGTGTTTCACAACGTGAAATACTCTGCATTTAATTCTCTATTCTGCAATTTTCGGAGTACCTTTGCAAAGATGTCCGGCACATTCGTAATATTATACTATATAATATGATGCGCATGAAAACGTTTTCATGGTTTTTCGGACTATCGCATACGTAGACATAACAGATGAAAAGAGTTCTCGACTTCATAATAGCTGCTGTGTGCCTCGTCGTCTTTGCGCCGTTATTTTTGATATGCATCGTTGCCATTTGGCTCGAAGACGGTGCGCCAACAATATTTCGGCAGGAGCGCATAGGGTTGCACGGCAAGCCATTCTACATATATAAGTTCCGCAGCATGACGCGCGACGCCGAGAAAGACGGACCGCAGTTGTTGCTCGAAGGAGCTTTGAACGACCCGCGCCTCACGCGTGTGGGTCGGTTCTTGCGTGCCCATCATCTCGATGAGCTGCCGCAGTTGTGGAATGTGGTGCGTGGCGATATGGCGTTCATCGGTTATCGTCCCGAACGCAAATTCTACATCGACCAGATTATGGAGCGCGACCCGCGCTATGAGCAGCTCTATGCTATCCGCCCGGGTGTCACCTCCTACGCAACGCTCTACAACGGCTACACCGACACCATAGAGAAGATGTTGCGCCGTCTCGAGCTCGATCTTTATTATCTTGAGCACCAGTCGCTTTGGTTCGACTTCACCGTGCTCATAAAGACATTCTTAAGCATCGTGTTTGGAAAGAAGTTCTGATTGCTTAAGGCTGGAAGATAGGCTGGAAGATATTCGGTTTTCAAGAATATCTTCCAGCCTTTATTATGCTCTTATTCTGAGCGTTACGCCGATGCTGGGAGATATGGTGGATTTTTTTGTTAATCGTATACGTAATAAAAAAAACGCGCGCAACCATTAAGTTGCGCGCGTTTTGCGTTATTTGTTAGTTGTAAGCTATGAATTAGCTCCAATCCTAAATCAAAATAAAATCAGAAAAACTAATCATACCTCTCAACTCTCAATTCTGAACTTTCAACTATCTACAGATTAGTCGCAGATAAGGTTCTCGCCAGTCATCTCCTCCGGCTTCTCCAGACCCATGATGTGGAGGATAGAAGGAGCCACGTCAGCGAGGCGTCCGTCCTTAACGGTAGCCGAGTTGTTGTTGGTTACGTAGATGAACGGAACCGGGTTGAGCGAGTGAGCTGTGTTAGGAGTCTCGTCCTCGTTGATAGCGTTGTCAGCGTTGCCGTGGTCGGCGATGATGATAACCTCGTAGTCGTTAGCCTTAGCTGTCTCTACTACGTCCTTAACGCAGTTGTCGATAGCGTGAACTGCCTTTGCGATAGCGTTGTAGATACCGGTGTGACCTACCATGTCGCCGTTAGCGAAGTTAACAACGATGAAGTCGTACTCCTGAGTGTTGATAGCGCCAACCAGCTTGTCCTTCACCTCGTATGCGCTCATCTCCGGCTTCAGGTCGTATGTAGCAACCTTCGGCGACGGAACAAGGATGCGGTCCTCGCCCTCGTACGGAGTCTCGCGGCCACCGTTGAAGAAGAATGTTACGTGAGCGTACTTCTCTGTCTCAGCTGTGTGGAGCTGACGCTTGCCCTGAGCAGAGAGATACTCGCCGAGAGTGTTTGTTACGTTCTCCTTCGGGAAGAGGATGTTAACGCCGGTGAACGATGCGTCGTACGGAGTCATGCAGAAGTACTGCAGACCCTTGATAGTGTGCATACCAGCTTCCTCATGCTCCTTCTGTGTGAGCACCTCTGTAAGCTCCTTAGCACGGTCGTTGCGGTAGTTGATGAAGATGACAACGTCGCCTTCCTCAATCTTGCCGTTAACGGTAGAGTTGTTGATAGGAAGAACGAACTCGTCGGTTACGCCCTCGTCGTAGCTCTCCTGCATTGCCTTCACCATGTCGTCAGACTGCTTGCCCTTGCCCTCAACGAGCAGGTCGTAAGCCTCCTTGACGCGCTCCCAACGCTTGTCGCGGTCCATTGCATAGAAGCGGCCTACGATGCTTGCGATGTGCGCACCGTTCTTGTCGCAGCACTCCTGAACCTGCTCGATGAAGCCCTTGCCCGACTTCGGGTCGGTGTCGCGGCCGTCCATGAAGCAGTGTACGTATACGTCGTTCAAGCCGTACTCCTTGCCGATTTCGATGAACTTGAAGAGGTGGTTGAGTGAAGAGTGTACGCCGCCGGTAGAGGTGAGGCCCATGAGGTGGAGCTTCTTGCCGTTCTCCTTAGCGTAGCTGTAAGCCTTAACGATCTCCTTGTTCTGGAGGATAGAGCCGTCCTTGCAAGCACGGTTAATCTTAACGAGGTCCTGGTAAACGATACGGCCAGCGCCGATATTCAAGTGGCCAACCTCAGAGTTACCCATCTGACCCTCCGGCAGACCTACGTCTTCGCCGCATGCGAGGAGCTGTGAGTGTGCGCTCACTGCTGTAAGGTAGTCGAGATACGGAGTCGGTGTGTTGTAGATAACGTCACCTTTGCCATGTTTGCCGATGCCCCATCCGTCGAGGATCATCAATAAAGCTTTCTTTGCCATAATTCTGTGTATGTTATTATGTTAAAATAATGTTTCCTATTTACGTGCAAAGTTACAACAAATAATCCATAAATTATCCACTCTTGATGAGGTATTCTTATGTTTTTTCGTTACTTTTGCATTGGTTTAAACTTTATTACTGACTAACGATATAATACTTTGAATATGATTAATAAACTATTGTTGTCGGCTGCTATCGTTCTTAGCGGCGCAACTACTGTTGAAGCCGCACAGAAGAAGTCGGCGAAAGTGGAGAAACAGCTGGCTGCACAGTGTGATGCAGGCTTGCGTTCAATCACCGAAGATGCGGCTCGTGCGCATGTCTATTTCCTCGCCGACGACCTCTTAGAGGGACGCCGTGCAGGCGAGCGCGGTTCGCGCATCGCAAAGCAGTATATCATCTCACAGATTCGACAGGCTGGCTTGAAACCTTTCCTCGGCGACTCGTACGAACAGCCCTTCGAGGCTTGCGCCGTGCAGAAGCTGAAGCGTGGCGTACGCTACTTCGTTGAGGCTGATTCTGTTGCGGAGATAAAAAAGCAGGTGCACCGCACTATGTATCTGAGCAATGTGCTCGCGGTGCTGCCGGGCAAGAAGACTGACGAAATGGTTGTTGTGGGTGCGCATCTCGACCATGAAGGCGTGTACAACGACATCGAAGGCGATAAGATTTACAACGGTGCCGACGACAACGCGTCGGGTGTGGCTGCCGTGCTGCAGATTATGAAGGCTTTTGTGGCGAGTGGCGCAACGCCGGAGCGCACTATCGTGTTCGCATTCTGGGACGGCGAGGAGTTCGGACTGCTCGGTTCGCGCTACTTCACCAATGCCTACAAGGATATGCAGAAGGTGAAGGGCTACCTGAACTTCGACATGGTGGGCAGCGGCACGGACAGTCGCTATTTGATGTACTTCTTCACGGCTTCTCATCCGAAGATTGGAGAGTGGCTCAAGGCGGATATGGCGAAGCACAACTTCTGCTTCGACCCCGACTATCGTGCTTGGGACAACCCCGTCGGCGGCAGCGACCAGCAGTCGTTCCACTTGAAGGGTGTGCCTATCGTGTGGTATCACACTGGCGGACAGCCCAACTACAACTTCCCGTCGGATGAGGCACAGACCATCAATTATCCGAAACTGACCGACATCACCCGTGCTTCGTATCTCACAACGTGGCACTTGGCGAATGAAGCGGAATATTAATAAAAAACGTGATGGAGCGCTGTTTGCAGCGCT
>ENA-ORMX01000625-ORMX01000625.1-human-gut-metagenome-genome-assembly--contig:-NODE-625-length-26355-cov-28.655817_pt1 | contig 26355 bp, 26 predicted proteins | sample MGYA00242108_ERZ509007 | MGnify/ENA primary metagenome ERZ509007 (study PRJEB26280, sample SAMEA2338745) | human gut metagenome | biome: human gut; feature: human-associated habitat; material: faeces...
AACCTACGCTCATTTCCAATAAATTACACTCTTTTCGTAACTTCGGATTGCAAAGGTAATGTTTTTTCTTAATATTCTTTGTATAGGGGAGCAAGATGTAGCGGGCGACCGATGTCTTTAATCGCAGCCTGAAGGACTATAGCATGAAAACAAGGTTCGGACGGAGCAAGGAGGAGCAATGTTGTTGTTGTCTGCTGGTTTGCATCAACGAGGCTGTTTTCGTCCGCTATTCGTCCATTGTCGAGGGCGATACAGTCAGCTCAAAATCTCAGTCCGATATGATAGACGAACTGGCTTTGAAATAACTTGCCGACAAGGACAAAACTTTGCGGGTTTTACTACGGAAGAAAATCAGCAACAGATCAAGGATAAAGGATATAACAACCTTCGCGTGTCGTGCAACAGGCTGAAGAACTATGAAATCATTGCCGACCACAAGAGTGTAATAAAGCAATAATAGGTAGAGAATAAATAGGGAAAATGAGCAAAAAAGTTCGTTTTGCAATTTGCTAATTTATTGATTATTAGTATAGCTTTATGGCGAAGGCAAAAAACAAGATACTAATGATTAGTAAAGACAATGTTACCGAAAAAAAGGAATGGAGGTGCTTATGTTGGTACATAAAAGAATGTATGAAACGGAGAATGAGGCTCAGATATTTATAATACATATAGTCTCTTTCTATACGCAATCCTCTTGCAACGCTTGATTGCAAGAGGATTGTAACGTATTTACTTATTAACAGTCTTGTTTATATCCTTTAATGTAAGTGATATGTTAGCAACGACAGTCATAAAACTCCAGCTTATTACTGATGAAAGAAGGATTGCTATGGTCGTAATAAATCCATTTGGACTAAATATATATTCTTCTGAAGAATAGCGTGAATAATATTCGGGATTCTTTACCAAGACAATGGTAAACAAACAAAATATTGTTGCTAAAATTCCTACAATCAATACAAGTTTCGCTACCTTGATAAGTGTATGTTCTGCTTTGTCCCTAGGATTTACCAAATTGGTATTTTGAACACATTTTTCAGTTTTAGTTTCTTCTCCTGGTGAGATACCAAGAAATTCGTTTACATTTTCTTTCATAATGTTACTTTTGATTTCTGTACAGAGTGTAAAAAAAGAGCGCTAAGGTGATGCTACTTATCATATTCAAGAGAATAAAAACATAGCAGACGAAATCGTAAAATCCTATAGAAGGAAGAAATACATTAAGAATTGTTACAAGTAGGCTGCATATAGCACCTATCAAACCGCAAAGGGTTGCTGTTCTAATTTTGATATTTTTCATAAGTTATTGTTTTGATGTTTTTAATTATTGACTAAAGTTTCCCACCCCCAATAAAGAGGGTGGAAAGTAACAGTAATTCAAATTTTCTTCGTAAATTAGAGGTGCTTAATCAACTGATTTACAATGGATAATAAGAATACTGTTATAGATGCAAAAATAGGTAATTTGAACGAACTCACCAAGGTTTTATCCGTTAAATAACAAGCCCAAGAGCAACTTTTAGTCGTCATGAAGGCATTGGGTATCGGTAAAATCGTTCGGAATCTCAAATTTGAGAAGGCTCAACGCTATACCTTGACATCCCTCTTCATCTCACTCCTCATCATGCGCCTGTGTGGAAAGACGATTGCAGGTGCCACATCCAATCATTTTCATGGACTTTGCGCTGTGTCAAAGAACACGCCGTATCGCGCACTTTTAAACGCCCGCATCGATTGGCGAATGCTTCTTACCAAAGTCACCCTTCGCTTCCATGCCATTCTCCTGGAGCATCAGGTGGATACCGACGAGCATGACACTTGTGCCATCCTTGATAATACAACCTTTCAGAAGAGCGGCATTCGAATCGAAGGTGTCAGCAAGGTGTTCGCCCATGTCACACACAATTCTTCATTTTACCTGCTGTTTTCGGCAGATTGGCCGAATGAATTTGCGACAGCATTGCATAGAAACTGGAATTCTCTTGCAACCATGATTGTATGGTCTTTCTGAACTTTTCTCTGATGCCTGCTTTTCATTGTCTGATTTCAGAAGTGTTGTTCTTACCATACATGGATAAGACAATGAGAAAGTTTACATCATAGTGAAAAAGCAGTAAGGTGTCGCGGTCAAACAGTCTGTTCTTGAATTGAAAGTTCTTTCTACGTGTTTCATTCTTGTCACTCTCTTGCAAACTATCTTCTTTGTAGTTGTAATGCTTATCCAAACGGGCAGAGATGAAGAAATAGGGAATCACATTGTAACCCTCTGTGTCGTCATCTTTCAAGCGAACTATTGAATGGGTTGTATGCTCGTTTCGCTTATTGAAAATATCCAAGTTCCGTTGTGTCACATTACGGGCATAGGTGTATTGCTTGTAAATGGAAGTGTCATCCTTAATCGCGTTTAGTGTAATTTTCGGAATACCAAACTGTCCATGTCTGAGCACAGAATGAGCGAACTTGAATTGATGCGTACAATGCGAAATTTGGCCTCGTGGCCTCTGATGCCAACACTTTCTAATGAAATGTTGGGGTCGGTAATGGGAATATCGTGATCGTAAAGGTGGGCATAGGGGCTATACACAGCCAATTTGTCGCCCTCATAGTTAAAGCGGGCAAAGGTTTTGTTAGTCTGTCCGTTATGTGCCAGGGAAGAGGTTATTTGTAGCAAATCGAGCTGAAATGACCAGTATATGCAGTTGTTAAGCACACTCTTCTTCTGTGCCGTATAGTAGGCGTCTGTTGGTGTGACTTTGCTGTGAATTTCGTGTAGACGCCATCTTCCGTCAATCAGCCCATTGCGGCTCACGTGCGAGCAGGCTGTGGTGAGTAGCAGGCCAATCGCTGTGATGGCAAGTGTGCTGCATTTGTTATATAATAATGTGTGTAAGTGCATGAGGCTATTTTGTAATCAATCCGTTTTTTGTGATGGTGAGTTGTGCACCGGTGTTGTGGCCAATCAAGCTGCCGCGGTCAAGTCCAAAAGCCAGTTTGGCGGTCCAGCCACTGGTGTTGATGCGTCCGAGGCGAAGGGGTGACCATGCAGCTTCGAGCAGCAGACTGTTCAGTGTGCGTGCCTCGGTCCAATCGCTGTTGCAATTGCCCAAGTTGCGTTCGTGGGTAATCATGATGCGGTAGTGCAGGCAGGGGAGTGGGTCGCCGCTAAAGCCCAGATGGTGCGCCTTGAAACGTGTGCCAATAAAGCTCAAATTTCGTGTGCCCTTGTAAAGCGGGCTTACGTAGAGCGGGTTGCCAATGGCCATGCCCCAATGTTGCCAGCCCGTGTACAGCCCGTGGTTGTAGTAGTTGTCACGACCGCTCACTTGGTCGGGGATTTCGGGGGTATGGTCGTGGTAGATGGGGCCACTTTGGTCGGTGGTCTTGATGTATTCGTACACAAATTTTCCAAGTATGGGATTTTTTGGCAAGTGTGCCTCAAGTCCCCACATGCCGTCGCGCCAGCCATAATTGTAGAACATCTGCGAGTGGTCTTCAAAGTAATGGTCGTAGTAAAGGCTGATCCCCCAGCCGTGTCCGTGGTAGTTGAGGCGGTACACCCAACTGCCTAATGTGTTGCCAAGGGCGTTGCTGTAAACACCATCGGTGACATCGGCTCCGCCGCCATAAAGTACGGTGAAAAAGTCTTTCAGATGGTGTCCCGCCTTAATGGGGGTTTGCCTTGCGTTGTATATTGTGCCGCCAAATTGGGTGGCCCATTCAAGTCCGCCTTCGTAGGTGATGGGAAACTTTTGGGCATTTCCAGCTCGCAAATAGAATGCCTTTGTGTGCAGCAATACCTGTGTGGCATAACGATTCTTGGTACCTCTGAGATAGTCCTGCATAAAATCGTCGTCGGTCATCAGCCCATACGAGATGTGGCCGCGTATGCCCAACCAATTTCCACGTCCAGAAATATTCCAGTAGCGTGGCAAGGACAGGCGTACGGCAGGCACAGGGTGTGCATTGATGCCCAGCGCTTGCGATCCGCTACTCAGTTCATTGTCTTTAAGTTGCATGGGGTGCTGCTTGGCACCTATGGTAAGGCGCGCCAGACGATAGTCGATGTCGGCATAGAGCTGTTGAACGAAACCGCTGCTCGGATAGTGCGCGCCAACTGCTATGTCGGCCCCATAGCCAAAGCGCCAATGGCAGGCCGAGTCGGCATCAGCCTGGCGTTCGATGGTCATGCGCAAATAGCCGTTCTTGGTGTCTACCGACGACATGCCGTATTTGTTGGCTGTGAGCCACAAGGGTGTTCTGTTGTGCGAATAGCTTGCTTGTGCTTCGGCCGTGTAAGTAACGTGATGACCTGCGCGCTGCAGTGCATTTTGTGCAGAGGCCTGCGGCAGGGTAGCAGCTGCTATGGCAAGCATTGTGCCTATGTGTTTGATTTGCATATATATGATAGGGGTCGTTGTTCTAAATAAGTTTGTGTGTTGATGGTTTGACGGGCGTGGTAAGTGCGTTCTGCGCATATCGAGCAGTGTGTGAATGGAATTTCAACAAACGGTGTTAAATAACTCGTCACTCTGTCCGCCTCGTCAATTCGTTAAGGATTTAACAGCGCGGCAAATTTACGTAAATAAAATGGTATAAACCGCTAAGGCAGGCTTTTACTTGTGCTCTGTTGTAAAATTTGCTAATCAATTTTAGACATAAATGCGGCAAATATGCGGCAAAACTTTAGTATGTGGCACACGAAGCCCGCGCATAGCTTGTGTGGGGGTGATGGTGCGGGGTGGTAAAGTGCACGCAATGTTGCATAAATGTGCATGCTTGTGGCACACAATCGGTTTTTCTCGACATTTTTCCGAACTTTTTCTTACATTTTGTATTGTCGTATCGTATTATTGGTTACATTTGCAAAACAAAATAACAACAAGAGTAGTAAACTGTAAAGCTTTTGCATGATAATGTGTGTTATGCAACAAAGCTAATAAATATCCTGAAAGAGTTATGAAAATACAGTTGCGCAGTGCATTCAGCACCGAAGGACGAAGAATGGCGGGCGCACGTGCCTTGTGGATAGCTACAGGCATGAAGCGTGAGCATTTTGGCAAGCCCATTATTGCCATAGCCAACTCGTTCACCCAGTTTGTACCAGGCCACACCCATCTGCACGAGGCCGGGCAGCTCGTAAAGCAAGAGATTGAAAAACTTGGTTGCTATGCTGCAGAGTTCAACACCATAGCCATTGACGATGGCATAGCCATGGGTCACGATGGCATGCTGTACTCGTTGCCCTCGCGCGACATTATTGCCGATTCTGTAGAATATATGGTGCAGGCACACAAGGCCGATGCGCTGGTGTGCATATCAAACTGCGACAAAATTACACCGGGCATGCTGATGGCGGCCATGCGCTTGAATATACCAACCGTGTTTGTGAGTGGTGGCCCGATGGAGGCCGGCCGCTATCAGGGGCAGAATGTCGACCTTATCACTGCCATGGTGAAGGGAGCTGACACCTCGGTGAGCGATGATGAATTGGCACAAATTGAACAGCGTGCTTGTCCTGGTTGCGGTAGTTGCTCGGGTATGTTTACAGCCAACTCAATGAACTGCTTGACAGAAGCGCTTGGCTTGTCGTTACCTGGCAATGGCACCATAGTGGCCACACACGTTAACCGCCGCCGCTTGTTTGAAGATGCAGCCAAGCTCATCGTGAGCAATGCCATGAAATATTATGGTGAGGGCGACACCTCGGTGCTGCCGCGCTCAATAGCCACCCGTCAGGCTTTTCTTAATGCCATGACATTGGATATAGCCATGGGCGGCTCTACCAACACCGTGCTCCACTTGTTGGCTGTGGCCAATGAGGCTGGTGTCGACTTCAAAATGCAGGACATTGACCAGTTGAGCCGTCATGTGCCATGCCTTTGTAAATTGTCGCCCAACACGCAGCGCTACTCTGTGCAGGAGTGTAACCGCGCTGGTGGTGTGCTTGGCATATTGGGCGAATTGGCCAAGGGCGATTTGCTCGACTTGACAGCACATCGTGTCAATGGCGCCACATTGGGCGAGGACGTTAAACATTACAGCATAACAGGCCCCGAGGTTGATGCCGAGGCTACACGCATATATGGTAGTGCGCCAGGCGGCAAGTTTGCCACCAAAATGGGTGTGCAGGACCGTCAATGGCCGTCGCTTGATACCGACCGTGCCACAGGTTGCATTCGCGACATGGAACATGCCTATACAAAAGACGGCGGACTGGCCGTGTTGTTTGGCAACATAGCGCTCGATGGCTGTGTGGTGAAAACTGCCGGTGTGGATGAGAGTTTGTGGCACTTTGAAGGCCCAGCTCGTGTGTTCGACTCGCAGGACGAGGCTTGCAAGGGCATACTTGGCGGCAAGGTGCAGGCTGGCGATGTAGTAGTTATAACCCACGAGGGGCCAAAGGGCGGACCTGGTATGCAGGAGATGCTCTACCCCACGTCGTACATCAAGAGCCGCCATTTGGGCAAGGCTTGTGCGCTAATAACCGATGGCCGTTTTTCAGGCGGCACGTCAGGCTTGAGCATTGGCCACATATCCCCCGAGGCTGCAGCAGGCGGTGCTATTGGCAAGATAATTGATGGCGACATCATTGAGATAGACATACCATCGCGCAGCATATCAGTTCACCTCAGCGATGAGGAACTGGCTGCACGTCCCATGCGCCCCTTACAACGCAAACGTACGGTGAGCAAGGCATTGAGGGCTTATGCCAGCATGGTGAGCAGTGCCGACAAAGGCGGTGTGCGCGAAATATAAATATAAAAGGATGTTCAAAATAATATTGAACACCAACGACGTTACCTCCTAACGTAAGAAATGTAGGTTGATGGGGGCGAAGGCACACTTGCCTCACGCCACGACCATTAAGCAAACTACCTTAACAGACAACTATGACCGAAAACAAAAATACACAAATAAGCGGTGCTGAAATACTGATGCGTGGCCTCCTTGATGAGGGGGTTACCACATTGTTTGGCTATCCGGGCGGTGCAATCATGCCCGTGTACGATGCCTTGTATGATTATCGCGACCGCTTAAATCACATATTGGTGCGCCACGAACAGGCTGCCGCCCATGCAGCCGAGGGCTATGCCCGTGTGAGCGGGCGCACGGGGGTGTGCCTCGTGACAAGTGGCCCTGGTGCCACTAATACGATAACAGGCATTGCCGATGCTATGATGGACAGTACACCCATGGTGGTCATCACCGGACAGGTGGGTGCACAGATGCTTGGCACAGATGCCTTTCAGGAATGTGACGTGGTAGACATCACCCAGCCTATTAGCAAATGGGCCTATCAAATTCGCTCGGCCAAGGATGTGGCATGGGCTGTACACCGTGCCTTTTACATTGCAGCAAGCGGACGTCCAGGACCTGTGGTGCTTGACTTTGCCAAGAATGCACAAATCGAAAAGGCCGACTATATGCCAGGCACCATAGACTTTATACGCAGTTATGTGCCCGTGCCGCCAACAGACAAGCAGAGCCTTGCCGAGGCAGCAGCCTTGATTAACGAGGCTAAGCGTCCGCTCGTGTTGGTAGGGCAGGGTGTCGAACTGGGTAATGCCGGCGAGGAACTCCGTGCATTTATTGAGAAGGCAGGTTTACCCGCAGGCTGCACGCTGTTAGGCTTGTCGGCCTTGCCAACCAATCACCCGCTGAATGTGGGCATGCTTGGCATGCATGGTTCGCTGGGTGCAAACAAAAAGACACAAGAGTGCGACTTGCTCATAGCCGTCGGCATGCGTTTTGACGACCGTATTACAGGCAAGTTAGACACCTATGCCAAACAAGCACGCAAGATACATTTCGATATCGACCCCTCAGAAATAAACAAGAATGTGACGGTTGATGTGGCTGTATTGGGCGACTGTAAAGAGACGCTTCCGGCTGTTACAGCCTTGCTCGAGCAGAAAGCGCATACCGAATGGCGTGAGAGTTTCCGGCAATGGGACTCTGAAGAGCGCGAGGTGGTTATAGAACCGCAAATTCATCCAGCCGATGGCCCATTGCGCATGGGCGAGGTAGTGCGTCGTGTAACAGAACTCAGTCAGGACAAGGCGGTGTTGGTAACCGATGTGGGACAGAACCAAATGATGGCGGCACGCTATTTCCGTTTTACCGAAAAGCGCAGCATCATAACCTCGGGCGGTATGGGCACCATGGGATTTGGATTGCCGGCTGCCATTGGTGCCACATTCGGTGCGCCCGACCGCACAGTGTGCTTGTTCCTTGGCGATGGCGGATTGCAAATGACCATCGAAGAGTTTGGCACCATCATGGAGCAGCATGCTCCAGTCAAAATCATATTGCTCAACAACAATTTCTTGGGCAATGTGCGACAGTGGCAGCAGCTATTCTTCCGCCACCGCTATTCGTTCACACCCATGATGAACCCCGACTACGAGAAGATAGCAGAGGCTTACAACATACCGGCACTGACCGTCACCGACCGAAGCAAGCTTGATGAGGCTATCAGCCAAATGCTTGCCACCCCCGGCCCCTTCTTGCTGCAAGCCGCAGTGCTTGAAGAGGACAATGTGCTGCCCATGTGCTGTCCGGGACACGACGTAGATGATATGATGCTTGAGGCGTGAAACTTAATAAAAACGACTATTGTATGAACGAAGATAAAAAGGACACTACGCTTTACACGATTATCGTGTTCTCTGAGAATTTGGCCGGTGTGCTGAACCTCGTGACCAATGTGTTCACACGCCGACAACTCAATATTGAAAGTCTTAATGTGTCGGCATCGGGCATTGAACATGTGCACCGCTACACGATAACTTGCTATACCGACGAGCACACGGTGCAGACATTGGTAAAGCAGCTTGAAAAGAAAATCGACGTAATCCAGGCGCAGTATTTCACAAACGACGAAATATATGTGATGGATCAGGCCCTTTACAAAATAGCCACGGCGCGTTTGATTGAAAACCGCAACATATCAAAGGCCATTCGCCAGTATGATGGCAAAATAGTGGAGGTAAACTCAACCTATGCCATCGTGTCGAAAGAGGGGCTGCCTGAGGAAACTCTCGAACTCTATCACAAACTGAAGGAATATGGCTGCATATTGCAGTATGTAAGTTCGGGTGTGGTGGCTGTAACCAAGAGCCGCCGCGAGGAACTTAACGAATTCCTTGAACTGCGTGAGGAGGAGAAACGTGCGCAACAGGCCAATACGGGTTTCTGACGAGGCTGTTAGCACGATAGATATTTGATTTATAGACATTTATATTATAACCTTATAGGTAATGTGCAGCTGATTGTACAAACGGTTGCCGCAACCTACACAAAAACTTAAATATTATGGCACAATTGAATTTTGGCGGAGTTGTAGAAGAAGTAATCACCCGCGAAGAGTTCCCCTTGGAAAAGGCACGTGAAGTATTGAAAAACGAGACCATTGCCGTGCTCGGCTATGGTGTACAAGGTCCTGGTCAGGCTTGCAACCTGCGCGATAATGGTTTCAACGTGATTGTAGGTCAGCGTCAGGGCAAGACATACGAAAAGGCTGTGGCCGATGGTTGGGTGCCAGGCGAAACACTCTTCTCGCTTGAGGAGGCTGCCGAAAAGGGTACAATCGTTTGCATGTTGCTTTCAGATGCCGCACAGATGCAGCTTTGGCCTTCTATCAAGAAGCACCTCACTCCGGGCAAGACACTCTACTTCTCGCATGGTTTTGCCATCACCTGGAACGACCGCACCGGTGTAGTGCCTCCCGCAGACATTGATGTCATCATGGTAGCTCCTAAGGGTTCGGGCACATCGCTTCGCACCATGTTCCTCGAGGGTCGTGGTCTTAACTCATCATACGCTGTATATCAGGACGCTTCGGGTCATGCTACCGAAAAAGTGCTTGCCTTTGGTGTGGGCATAGGTTCGGGCTACATGTTCAAGACCGACTTCAAGCGCGAGGCTACCAGCGACCTTACTGGTGAGCGTGGCTCTTTGATGGGTGCTATCCAGGGACTTTTCTTGGCTCAATACGAAACTCTCCGCGAACACGGACACACCCCTTCTGAGGCTTTTAACGAGACTATCGAAGAGTTCACCCAGTCACTCCTCCCCATGGTGGGCAAGAATGGTATGGACTGGATGTATGCCAACTGCTCAACAACGGCCCAGCGTGGTGCTTTGGATTGGATGACTCCCTTCCACGATGCCATCAAGCCTGTGATGGAAAAACTCTACCAGAGTGTGGCAAGTGGCAACGAGGCTCAAATTTCAATCGATGCCAACTCAAAGCCCGATTACCGTGCAGGACTTGAACAGGAACTCAAGGCACTCCACGAAAGCGAAATGTGGCGTGCTGGTGAAACCGTGCGCAAGCTCCGTCCTGAGAATAACTAAAAATCTCTATATGCTGTACGTTGGCTAAATAGGGCCATACAGTACACCAACTTAAAGTACGACTCCCCGCTGTTCGATCTTGTTAACCAAGGTCAGGCAGCGGGGAGTTTTGTATTTTGTAAAAAGTGGAGAACTTATTCAGCCTAAGTGCTCTTTCCATACTTCGTCAATGCGTTATTTGATTGGGTGACGCATTGACAAAGTCTGCGAAAAAAACGCTACCACTGAGCGCAAGCACAAAACGCTACCATTGAGCGCAAGCACAAAACGCAAGCTCTAATGGGGGCGACGCGTCCCGCGTCGGGCATAAAAGCAAAGGTTCACAGGCAGACATGTAATTAGTGTTTAACCTTTGTGTTTAGTGTATTAGCCTTTGCTTTTATGCCCGATGCGGGACGCGTCGCCCCCATTAGTGCTTGAGTTTTGTGTTAGCGTTTTGTGCTTGCGTTTTGTGCTTGCGTTTTGTGTTAGCGGGACCTTTACTATACTACAAAAACTTTACATGTCGAGTATCTTACATCTTACACTAACATGCTGCAACTCATTGACTATCAGTACTTTACTTAGTGTAAGATGCTACCAATGTCACCTACACGCAACCTACACAACCCACACACTGCCACACGACACAAGCACGGGAGGACGATATCACGGCATAGGGGAGTAGGAAAGTCTGTTGCTCCGACAGATTTATCTATGTCCCTATGGCGTATAACCCACCGCATACGACAAAACCGACTGCGTAGCAGCGGGGTGTGATGTGTAAGATGTATGCAGGAGAGTGTAAGATACTTTGAAATCATCTTACACTCTTGAAACATCTGTATATCAACTTGTTACGCACAAAAAGTGTAAGATGGCAGTAAAAACACACGCACTCTTTTACATGTAGGCAGACGGGTAGAGAACAAATATTTGTGTACAAATTGTACACTTTTTTTGTTGGGTGCAATGCCTTGGTGTTACCTTTGCAGCACTTTACTTTTATATCAAACCAAATTGTATTGACTACCATGAAACGAATGCTTAACAGAATGCTGCGCTATGCCGATGCCATTGTGAAACGTGGCGTTGACAAACTGATAGACGCCATTGCGCATAGCGCGGAACCACAAAGTAGAAACGCCGAAACGCCCCAGCCGCAAAAAAACATGGGCAACGACACTGACTGCACACCGCAAACAACTGGCAGCACCACGAACTGCGGTCTGACAGAACAAGCCATTACCCTTATGGACGAACGGTATGTCATTCGCTATAATGTGCTTGACCGCACGCCCGAAGTGCAACGACACGACCCGGCGGACAAAGGGCTTGTGTCCGTGAACAAACCGTATTTGAAGCTGCTGAAAAACCCGACGCGAGACGCGTCGCCCCCATTAGTGCTTGCGCTTTTTACCAACTTCATCACTTTTTTGTACCATTGAATGGCGCATGCTGAAAATCAGTGAGTTGCGCCATTTGTTTGGGTGACGCATTGACGAGGCCAGGACGCGGGGCTACTTTTGCGTTTGTTACGCTCTGCATCACAGTGTTCAAACGCATATAAGTGGCAAAACCATTGGGCATGGGATTTCCAGTTTTGCAGCTGCAACACAACAACAAAGGCTGCAAACCAACAACACTTAATTGCCAGTTTGCAGCCCTGTTTTGGGGAGAATCGTAACCGAATGCTTACAGTTACATTCCTATGCTTTGTTAATCCAATCAACAATCCAAGCACCAACTTCTTTAGTGCCATACTTTGAACCATCGGCCACTTGAATTTCAGGTGTACGTACATTGGCATCAAGACTTGCATCTACCGCTTTACGCACCAAAGCACCTTCCTCTACAAGATTGAAGTATTCAAAAAGCATGGCCACAGACAATATCTGCGCCAAAGGATTGGCTATGTTCAATCCCTTAGCTTGAGGCCATGAGCCATGAATTGGTTCAAACACAGGTGTGCTTTCACCTGTCGAGGCTGACGGGAGCAGGCCCATCGATCCCGTAATACAAGAGCCTTCATCGGTCAGAATATCGCCAAAGGTGTTCTCCGTCACCATCACGTCGAAGAAGGTAGGCTCCTGTATCATGCGCATCGAAGCATTGTCAACATACATAAAATCTGTTGTCACATCAGGATAGTTGGGCGCCATTTCTTGGGCCACTTTGCGCCAAAGACGCGATGATGCCAGCACATTGGCTTTGTCTACTACCGTAAGGTGCTTGCGGCGACGTTGTGCATAAGCATAGGCTACCTTGAGAATGCGTTCAACCTCCTCACGCGAATAGGCATTGGTGTCGTAAGCATAGTCATCGCCTTCTTTTTTCTCACCAAAATACATGCCGCCAGTAAGCTCGCGAATGCACACAAAGTCCGCGCCACGCACTAACTCGTCCTTTAATGGCGACTTGTGAATGAGGCAATCAAATGTTTGCACCGGACGAATGTTGGCAAAGAGCCCCAATTTTTTGCGCATGGCCAACAATCCCTGTTCGGGGCGCACCTTGGCATTCGGGTTATTGTCAAACTTAGGATCGCCTACTGATGAGAAGAGTACGGCATCAGCCTTTTTGCATATTTCATAAGTATCCTCGGGGAAAGGGTCTCCCACTGCGTCAATTGCCGCAGCACCAACCAAGGCTGGCGTAAATGTGGCTTCGTGTCCGAACTTCTGACACACGGCCTGCATCACAGCCACACCTTGTGCTGAGATTTCGGGCCCTATACCATCACCGGCCAATACAGCTATGTTCAGTTTCATATTGCTCTATTTTTGATTTGTTTTCAAGTAAAAAGTCTATATCGTCAAGTGCATTTTCGAGGCAATACTTTTTGTAGCCATTTATATCAAAATGCTCGCTTTCGCCTGTAGCCTCGTTGGTAATGGTTTGGTTGGGCAGGTCCACCTTCACCTTTGTTTGATGGTCGGCCTCAATGCTCTTGAATAATTGTTGCAAGAAAGGCTCACTTACCACCACCGGCAACACGAAATTGTTCAACTCATTCTGCTTGTGTATGTCGGCAAAGAATGAGCTCACCACTACGCGGAAACCATAACCGGCTATGGCCCATGCAGCATGTTCGCGACTCGACCCGCAACCAAAGTTTTTGCCTGCCACCAACACCTCGCCCGAATACTCAGGGTCGTTCAGTACAAAATTCTTTTTACTGCCATTAGGATTGTAACGCCAATCACGGAACAAATTATCACCGAACCCTTCCTTGTCGGTAGCCTTTAGAAAGCGAGCAGGAATAATCTGGTCGGTATCTATATTTTCAAGCGGAAGAGGCACGCAAGTGCTCTCTATGATATTGAATTTACGTTTCATACGCTAATTGCTTACATTAAGGTTCGCGGATCAGTTATCACACCCGTCACAGCAGCCGCAGCAGCCACCATTGGCGATGCCAGGCAAGTGCGGGCCCCAGGCCCCTGACGCCCCTCAAAATTGCGGTTGGAGGTTGACACACACAACTTGCCAGCGGGCACCTTGTCGTCATTCATGGCCAAACAAGCAGAACAACCAGGCTGACGTATTTCAAAACCAGCCTCACGCAAAACTTTATCAATGCCCTCTGCTTCAATCTGGCGCATCACAGGCCACGACCCTGGCACAAGCCAAGCCGTTACATTAGGTGCCTTGTGGCGTCCTTTGGCTATTGCGGCAAATGCACGGAAGTCCTCGATACGACCATTGGTACAAGCCCCGAGAAAAACATAATCTACCGGTTTGCCTATCATTTTGTCGCCTGCAGCAAACTGCATATAAGCCAAAGCTTTCTCGTCCGATGAATTTTGCGCAGCAGGTATCGTGTGCGTTATACCTATGCCCATACCCGGATTGGTGCCATAGGTTATCATCGGTTCAATGTCGGCAGCATCAAATGTCACCTCTTTGTCAAATATGGCATTATCATCGCTTTTCAACTGTTTCCAGCGCGCCACAGCCTCGTCCCAATCCTCATCTTTAGGCGCATAGGGCTTGCCCTTCAAATAGGCGAACGTCACCTCGTCGGGAGCTACAAATCCACCACGGGCTCCCATTTCTATCGACAAGTTGCAAAGCGTCAGACGTCCTTCCATGCTCAAAGAGCGAATGGCCGAACCGGCATACTCTACGAAATATCCCGTGGCACCACTTGTTGTAAGTTTGCTCATCAGGTATAGTGCAACGTCTTTAGCTGACACTCCCTTACCAAGTTTGCCCTCCACATTGATGCGCATCGACTTTGGTTTGGCTTGCAGTATGCACTGCGATGCCATCACCATTTCCACCTCCGACGTACCAATGCCAAAAGCTATGGCCCCAACTGCTCCGTGGGTCGAAGTGTGCGAGTCGCCACACACAATGGTCATACCGGGCAATGACAAGCCTTGCTCAGGCCCTACCACGTGTATGATGCCATTGTTAGGGTGCATCATGCCCCAATAGGTTAGCCCAAAATCCTTGGCATTTTGTGTCAAAGTATCAACCTGCTTGCGCGATACGGGATCGGCTATGGGTTTATCCTGGTCATGCGTGGGCGTGTTGTGGTCTGGCATACAATATATATGGTCAGGACGGAAACAACCTATGCCCCTCTTTTTAAGTCCGGCAAAAGCCTGCGGGCTTGTCACCTCATGTGCATAAAGGCGGTCAATATATAATTGATCGGGACCATCAGCCACATGCTGCACCACATGGGCGTCCCATATTTTGTCAAAAAGCGTATTCATGTGCTTGTCCTTGAGTTACGAATTACTTTCTGAAATTGTTGATAGCGTCAATATAAGCCTCAACACTTGCTGTCACAATATCGGTGTTAGCACCAAAGCCATAATAGATGGCGCCATCATATTCAACCTGCATGTGCACCTTGCCCACATCGTCCGAGCCCTTGTTGATAGCTTGAATAGTGAACTCCTTCAGCGTCATTTTGCGCTTGATAATGTTTTTAACTGCATTGATGGCGGCATCAACAGGGCCATTGCCTTCAGCTGCGGCATTAAACTTCTCACCAGCAATATCAAGTATGATGGCTGCCACAGGACGCACACCGTGTCCGCTTGTCACCTGCAGATAATCCAACTTGATACTGTGCGAGGCAGAGCGCTCTGCACCGGCCAACACCAAGATGTCATCATCGGTAACCTCTTTTTTCTTATCGGCCAAAGCCAAGAAACGCTGATAGATGTCATTCAGTTTCTCGTCGTCCACCTCTACGCCAAGCACTTCAAGGCGGTGCTTGAGTGCGGCATGTCCAGAGCGCGCTGTCAAGATGATAGAATTATCGTCAATACCCACATCTTTAGGATTGATAATCTCGTAGGTCTCAACATTCTTCAGCACACCGTCCTGATGTATGCCACTTGAGTGTGCAAAAGCATTGCGGCCGACGATAGCCTTATTGGGCTGCACCGGCATATTCATGAGTGAGCTCACCATGCGCGAAGTGGCGGCAATCTTCTGTGTGTTGATATTGGTTTGGATATCAAGATGGTGACACTTCAGTATCATGGCTATTTCCTCCTCGGCCGTATTGCCGGCACGTTCGCCTATACCATTGATGGTCACCTCCACCTGTCGGGCACCGTTCAGCACACCCTCGAGTGTACAAGCTGTGGCCATGCCCAAATCGTTGTGGCAGTGTGTTGACAGTATGGCTTTGTCCACACCGTCTACGTGCTCCATCAAATACTTGATTTTGTCGCCATACTCATGAGGCAGACAATAACCCGTTGTATCAGGAATGTTCACCACAGTGGCACCCGCCTTAATCACGGCTTCTACCACCCTTGCCAAATATTCATTGTCAGTACGGCCTGCGTCTTCCGCATAGAACTCCACGTCCTCAACATAACGTTTGGCATATTTTACAGCAGCAACTGCACGCTCAATAATTTCCTCGCGCGTCGAATTGAATTTGTATTTAATGTGGCTGTCGCTCGTACCGATGCCTGTGTGAATGCGCTTGTGCTTGGCATACTTCAGTGCCTCTGCTGCACAGTCAATGTCTTTTTCAACGGCTCGGGTCAATGCACAAATAGTAGGCCATGTTACAGCCTTCGATATTTCAATAACCGAGTTAAAGTCGCCCGGACTTGAAATAGGGAAACCGGCCTCTATCACGTCGACGCCGAGTTGTTCAAGTTGTTTGGCCACCTGTATCTTCTCTACCGTGTTAAGCTGGCAACCAGGTACCTGCTCGCCATCACGCAACGTTGTGTCAAAAATGTAAAGTCTGTCACTCATTGTATTATGATTTTTGTTCTTTATTATTCAAGTGTATATATTGCAAGAGCCTCACTTCTGCTTGCTGCGGTAGTGAGGCTCTTGTTTGGTTTTTAGGCTATGATACAACACCAAGTATTTTTTGGCGGCGCCGTATCCATGCACCATGGTTATACCCATAACTCTCACTCCCGCGTACCCAATGTACGCAAGCTAAGCACGTTGCAAAGTCGGAAGTAAGATGTATAAGTCATGTTATTTCGTTTTGTGATGGCAAAGTTATAAATAAATTACAAAATGCAAACAATTATCCGAGATTTTTTACAACATCGGCATAAATATGCTTATTTCCTAACTGATCTACCATTCTCTGGTACCCAACGAGCGACCATTCAAGCCACTGACAATTACAGCAAAACCCGGAGCGACGCCCCTATCAAGGGCAACCGTTCCGGGTCTTGTTCAACTATCAATTGTTTAGTCTACCGCTTCATTATCGAATGAAAAGGAGTTCGCGATATTTAGGCAGCGTCCACATCTCGTCCTCAACAATGAGTTCAAGCTTGTCAATGTGGTAACGGATAGCATCAAAGTAAGGTGCAATCTCGTCATGATATGCTACAGCCAACGTGCGTATATCGGTAATTTTGTTCACCACCTTGCGCTTTTCAACCATAGCCTCCACATTTTCAGCTACGAAACTAACGTGCTTGTTGATTTTCTCAATCAAGTCGATGTTATACGAGGTCAGATCCTTCACCTTTGCGGGGTCGGCAAAAGCCTCCTGTATCTTATGCACATTGTCTACCAGTTCGCTCTGATATTTCGTAGCCACAGGAATGATATGGTTCATGCAAAGGTCGCCGAGCACACGTGCCTCAATCTGTATCTTCTTCTGATAAGTTTCCCACTTGATTTCGTTACGAGCTTCAAGTTCGGGCTTAGTCATCACGTTCATGCTCTCAAACATCTTGATGGTAGCATCGTCAAGGTAGCGGTCAAAGATTACGGGGCAACTTGTCTCGCAGTCCAAGCCGCGGCGTGCAGCCTCAGCCTTCCACTCATCGCTATAGCCATTGCCATCAAAATGAATAGGCTTGCAAGTCTTGATATCTTCGCGCAACACTTCGAGTATGGCAGTAATTTTGCCTTCGCCCTTGGCCATGAGCGCATCTACACGTGTCTTAAAGTCGGTGAGAGCCTCAGCCACAGCTGTGTTCAACACAATCATTGCGCTGGCACAGTTGGCTATAGAACCTACTGCACGGAACTCAAAGCGGTTACCCGTAAAGGCGAAAGGCGAAGTACGGTTACGGTCGGTATTGTCAACCATCAACTCCGGAATTTGCGGAATATCAAGTTGTACGCCGTGCTTGCCTTCAAGCGTAAAGAGTTCGTCCTTTGTAGAGTTCTCCACCTTTGACAAGAACTCGCTGAGTTGTTTGCCAAGGAAGCTTGAGATAATTGCGGGAGGTGCCTCATTTGCACCAAGGCGGTGAGCATTGGTAGCACTCATGATAGAGGCTTTGAGCAAACCATTGTGCTTGTACACACCCATCAAGGTTTCAACTACAAACACGAGGAAACGCAAGTTATCCTCAGGCGTCTTGCCAGGTCCATGCAGCAATGCGCCGGTGTCGGTGGTCAAGCTCCAGTTGTTGTGCTTGCCCGAACCATTGATGCCAGCAAAGGGCTTTTCGTGCAACAAGCAGCGGAAACCATGCTTGCGGGCAATCTTGCGCATCAACGACATGATGAGCATGTTATGGTCAACAGCCAAGTTGCACTCTTCAAAGATAGGCGCCAACTCAAACTGGTTGGGGGCTACCTCGTTGTGACGGGTCTTGCACGGAATGCCGAGTTCAAGAGCCTGAATTTCGAGGTCGCGCATAAACTCCTGCACACGTTCAGGAATGGCACCAAAGTAGTGGTCGTCCATCTGCTGGTTCTTGGCAGAATCGTGTCCCATCAAGGTGCGTCCTGTGAGCAGCAAGTCGGGACGTGCGGCATACAAGCCCTCGTCTACCAAGAAGTACTCCTGCTCCCAACCCAAGTTAGCCGTTACGCGGGTCACATTGGGGTCAAAATAGTGACATACAGCCGTTGCAGCCTTGTCTACAGCAGCAAGTGCCTTTTTGAGCGGTGCCTTATAGTCAAGGGCCTCACCAGTGTAACTTACAAAGATGGTTGGAATCATCAGCGTGTCGCCTACAATAAACACAGGCGAAGCAGGGTCCCAAGCCGAATAACCACGGGCTTCGAAAGTTGAACGAATACCACCATTAGGGAACGATGAGGCATCGGGCTCTTGCTGTACAAGCTCCTTACCCGAGAAATCCTCTACCATGCCGCCTTTGAAGTCATGCTCCACAAAGGCATCATGCTTCTCAGCAGTACCTTCGGTCAAAGGCTGGAACCAGTGTGTGCAGTGTGTCACACCCATTTCGATGGCCCATTGCTTCATGCCTTTAGCCACATCGTTGGCTACAGACAATGGCAGCGGCGTGCCTTTTTCTATTACTTCACGAAGCTGCTGGTAGGTATTCAACGGCAGATACTTGAACATCTTTTCCTGGTTGAACACATACTTGCCAAAGTATTCAGACGGGCGCTCAGCTGGCGCCTTAACTTCGAGAGGGCGCTTCTTAAACGCCTCTTCCACGACTTTGAAACGAAGGTTACTCATTTTGTTGTGGTTTAGTGATTATGTTTGCTTTTGTGCGATTCTGTTATTGATGTATGCTATTTGTAAGAATTGAAACACTGAAAGTTCAAAGCTTGAGCCGCATAAAAAGTGCACACATTTTTACCGACCGCAGCCTTATTGCCACAAAGTTAAGTAATAAAACCTACAAAACCCCGAAAAGCCTCACAAAATGTTTCAATCATTGACTGATTACTTCAACCAGTTCTTCTGTCGGCACATGGCTTCCTCGCAGTCCTCGCGTTTGCCAAATGCCGTCAAACGGATAAAACCTTCACCCGCAGGGCCAAAGCCCACACCTGGCGTGCTTACCACATTGATTTGGGTGAGCAGCTGTTCAAAGAACTCCCAACTGCCCACGCCCTCAGGTGTTTTCAGCCAAATGTAGGGCGCGTCTACCCCGCCGTACACTTTCAAGCCCACTTCGGTCAATGCCTCGCGCATGATGCGTGCATTGGTCATATAATAGTCGATAGTTTCGCGCACCTCGCGCTTGCCCTCTTCACTATAAATGGCCTCGGCCGCGCGCTGCACGATGTAAGCCGTACCGTTAAATTTGGTGCACTGACGGCGGTTCCAAAGTTGATTAAGCTGCACGTCTTCACCACGCTTGCTTTTGAACACGAGTTCTTTGGGCACAACGGTGTAACCGCAACGCAAGCCTGTGAAGCCTGCCGTCTTTGAATATGAGTGGAACTCCACAGCACACTTCTTGGCACCCTCTATTTCATAAATAGAATGGGGCACGCCTTCGCGTGTGATGTATGCTTCATAAGCGGCATCGTACAGCAGCAGACTGTTGTGCTTCAGTGCATAGGCCACCCACTTTTCCAACTCTTCACGACTGAGTGTCGTGCCTGTCGGGTTGTTGGGGTAGCACAGGTAAATCATGTCTGTGGCATGATCGGGCAGTTGCGGCACAAAGCCATTGGCCTCATTACAGGGGCAATAAGTTATCTTGCTCCACGAACCATTTACAATGTCACCGGCACGGCCGCCCATCACATTTGAGTCTATATATACGGGATAGATAGGGTCTGTTACACAAATGCTGTTGTCTGTGCCAAGTATGTCGCCAAAGTTTCCCGTGTCGCTCTTGGCACCATCGTTAATGAATATTTCGTCCTTATCGATGCTTATGCCACGCGGTGCGAAATCATTTTCAACAATGGCCTGACGCAAAAATTCGTAGCCATGTTCCGGGCCATAACCTCTAAAGGTGTCGGCACTGCCCATCTCGTCTACAGCCTTGTGCAACGCCTTGATTACGGCCGGAGCCAGCGGACGTGTCACATCACCGATGCCCAAGCGTATAATGTCTGCCTCGGGGTGCGCTTCCTTATAGGCTGCCACCTTTTGGGCTATATCAGCAAAAAGATAGTTCTTTTGCAGTTTTAAGAAATTCTCGTTTATCGTAGTCATATTATAGTAATGTTGTCAAATATTTGCGCAGGTACAACCCACACCACCCTTAAAAAGTTGCCTCTCCCCACCCGCTCGTTTTTGTGAGAGGGAGAAGGGAGAGGCTATTATTCCATTATGGCAAGTCTATTTTTCCGTCAAACACTTTGGCAGCTGGCCCTGTCATCAGCACCCGGCCGTCGGACTCTCGCCATTCAATGCTCAGTGTGCCGCCGTCCATTACAATATGGCTATGTCGCAAGGCACGGTGCGTCAGTGCTGCCGCCACTGCCGTAGCACAGGCTCCTGTGCCACATGCCATGGTTATGCCCGAACCGCGTTCCCACACACGCATACGTGTGCTGCCATCGGGGCGCACCGTAGCAAACTCTATGTTACAGCGTTCGGGAAATATGGGAGCGAACTCCAACGTTGGTCCTACTCCGGCCACGTCAAAATTTTCGGCATCGTCGACAAACACCACGAAGTGCGGATTTCCCATCGACACAAAAGTGCCCACATAGGTTTTACCATCTGTGGCTATCACCGTGCCCTCTGTCATCGAGCCGTCGGGAGTAGCCAACTGTGTGGGCACTGCCAAACGGGGTTCTTCCATATCAACCGTCACACTGTCTACGTGGTTTGTGTCATCAACATGCAGTTTGAGCACCTTTATGCCCGACAGGGTTGACAAGCGGATTTCTGTCTTGTTTGTCAAGCCATATTCGTAAAGATACTTGCCAATACAGCGCGACGCATTTCCACACATGCGTGCCTCCGACCCATCGTTGTTGAATATGCGCATCGAAAAGTCGGCACCCGCTGCCCCCTTGCCTATCAGCACCAGACCGTCGCCACCTATTCCTTTGTGGCGGTCGCTCCACAGCTCCGACAGATGCTCGGGATTGTCAATCGGGTATTTCAAGGTATTGACATATATATAGTCGTTACCCGCACCATGCATTTTTGTAAATTCTATTGTTGTTTGCATCGCTGCTTTGTGTTTGAATCCTTAATTCGGGTGCAAATATATAACATTTCGAGCAAATACCAACGCCCATGCGAACATTTTTCTTACAAAAAAGCTTTATTGTTTTCGTTTTGCCATTTTATACATACTTATCCGCACATAAAAGTCTTTAATTCATTACAATAATTACAAATAGTCATATTATTCAGTATTACGGAGTTATTTGTAAATTTGCAGCATTCAAAGCCAAGCGAATGACACATTTATATTTAGCACGCCACGGCGAAACCGAAGAGAACGTGGCCCAAATACTTCAAGGGCTCATGCCCGGCCACCTTACTGCACGCGGACGCGAGCAGGCTGCCGAACTGCGCGACAAGTTGGTTGCCGCACACACCGATTTCGACGTCATGCTGACGAGCGACCTGCAACGCGCGCTCGATACGGCCAACATCATCAATGACGGATTGCATCTGCCGCTCAGCCCATGCCCCTTGCTTCGCGAGCGCGATTGGGGGAGTTTTACCGGCACTCCCATCACCATAGCCCGCAGCAGCCAGATGCCCGACGATGCCGAAAGCGTGCAAGCCATGTTTGAGCGTGCCAAGCGTTTTATCACCTATATATATAAGGTGTATCACAATCAGTCGGTGTTGGCCATAGGTCACGGTTTGTTCAACCGCACCATACAGGCGGCCTTTGCCCACTGCGAAATACGCGACATTCCGCGCATGCAGAATGCCGAGGTGCGCCACATCGCCATCGACCACCTGCCAACGCAGTGGAACAGTTCGACACAAGACGCTATTTCTGCCGACTGACCTCTTTCTCTCCCCAAAAACAAAAGTTTCGGATTTAATCAAAGCTGACCTAAAGTCAAACCTTGATTAAATCCGAAACTTGTATAAAGATATGTGTGGCGTATTAGAAATCGATTTCGAGTCCCAAACCGAACACGTCGTTGCTGCGGTGGAAGTTGTCAGAGCCTACCGTGCTGTAAGTCGCCAACCCCGTCTGAATGTTCTGCAAAGCTACTGCCTCTGTCTGTATTTGTCCCAGTCGGGCCTGATATGCAGCTCGCTGCTCAGCAGGCAACTGCGGGTTAGCCAACGCTGTACCAATTTGCGTAGCCGCGGCACTCAACTGGTCGCCCATGGGCTGAAGCATTTTGCCAAAATTACCCTTGATATTATAGAAGTCACTGTGCTGACGTTCGTAATGCTTGTAGAAGGTCTTGAAGTAGGCAATATTCAGAGCCACCTTTTTGCGCAGTTGGAAACGGGCACCAATACCCAGTGAGTTAGAGTTGGTTACGAAACTCATGTCGCTGATAAATTGGCTGTTATCGCCAAGACCATAGTTGGTTGTTTGCCAACCGGCACTCACTGTCCAGCGGGGTGCCACATCTACCTCGGCACCGGCCAACAATTCCCAACCGCCCCTTTTCAGAGAATTGTGTCTGTCGTTGTGCTGTGTGGCTTGTTTGTCAAAGTAATAATGGAAGCCTGCGTTCAAGCGCAAGTTATCAAGCACTTCGTAGCGTGCGCCCAATGCCAGTATGGCCGGAATGTCAGCCTTTACCTTGACCCCGTCGTCATACTCGTCAAGGCCGCTGGTGTTCATACCCGTTTGATTTTTAAGGCGCAACTTTGTCTTAAATTCATAACGTGCCGAAAGGTTTACCTTGCCCACCTTGTAGTCGGCACTGATGATGGGGGTAAATCCCCAACCGCTCTGGTCGCAGTTAAGTTCCTTGTCCGACACAACCGATGCAAAGTCGGGCATATTCTGAGATTCAAAGAACTTGGTTGCAGGTACTACACCCAGGCCCGCCACATTCACACTGATGTTACGCACATAGCCATAATAGTTACACTGTGCATAAATCACACGTCCACCCACGCTGACATTAAAGTTGGGAGTGATTTTGTAGCCCACACCAAACTGGCCACCAAAGTAATACTGGCGTCCTTGCATGTGGGTGTCCATTCTATAACCTGTGACAGTATTGGGGGTTTGAGTTACAGCGCCAATCAAAACGGGCAACATGGCCACTTGGCTCTCAAATGAAGGCAAACCATCGGCAAACTTACACTTGCCACCGCCACCGGTAATGCCAAAGTGGAATGACGCAAACCACTTTTCGCCCACACGGGCCAAATCGAACGAAGGGATTACAGGCGCCTTGGCCTTACCCTCAAATTTCTTAAAACCGTCACTACCATTGGCCACACCGTTTACGGTGCCAAGGGCAAATGGCGCAAAGTATGTATTGTCGCTACGTGTTTGGTAGGCACTCTGCAGGTCAAAGCCCAAATGCCAGCCGGTCGACATAAATCCCAAACCTGCGGGATTGGCATAAGCACCGTCTATGGCAATGGCGGCATCGCGTGCCGGATTGCGGAGAAAGCTCACACTCTGGTTGGTGTTTGTCAGATAGCCACCAGCCTGAGCTGCTGTGGCGGCGCTCAGTGCAAGCGCAGCTGTAAGGATTGATTTTTTCATTATTTTCCTTTTTCTTGTTCTAAACGTCGGCAAAAGTACAAACAATTTTGCACACAAACAAGAATTATGCGCATTTTGTGAAAAATCCTTGCGCACACGGCTGTCGCAGCTGCTGCCTCATGCCTTCTTACGTCGCCACCTGCAAAAACCACTTTACACTCATCAACACATACTTTATGGCCTCTGCATTCTGGCTCAAAAGCCATAGCAAGCAGATTGACACCCCGAAGGATTTTACTTCCATAGCTAAGTGAAATATCAGAGGAAAAACCATATATTTGCACTCAAATGCAATTTGTAAACAATAAAAGGACGATAACTTAATTGGCATATTACTATATATATGGAAGACAGAGAACTGTTACTAAAAAGGTCACATGAGTTCGACCGCCTCGCCTTCACGGTGTTAGCCATTGAGGCTTCAGCACAAAAGATGGGCATATCGCCATCAGAAATGAGAAGGCGTTTGGATAAGGTGGGACTAATCAAAAGCCTCATACAAGACTGCTACGACACTTTACACACCGAAAGCCGTGAAGCCGTTGCAAACGATGTGATAGAGGCACTTAAAAACTGGGAAAGAGAAAAATAATGGAAAAGCAAGCACTATATCACGGCTCAAATATCATTGTTGAACAACCATTGGTCAGCATAGGCAGAAAAGACTTGGATTTCGGCCCCGGCTTCTACCTCACACCTTTGTTTGAACAGGCTTCAAAATGGGCACTCCGCATAAAAGCCATCAGACGAGCAGAGGAAGCCATAGTTAACATCTACGAGTTCACGCAACCACAACACTGCAAGGTCAAACGATTTGATGCCTACAACAAAGAATGGCTTGACTTTATTGTGGACAGCAGAAAAGGGAAGCAACCTTGGAAAGAGTATGACATAATTGAAGGCGGTGTGGCAGACGATCGTGTCATCGACGCAGTCGAAGCCTACATCAATGGCTATGCCGATGTGGAGCATACACTACGGCAACTGATTTTCCATAAGCCCAACTATCAAATCTGCATATTGAACCAACAAATAGCAGACAAGCATTTGCAATTCAAATCATACAAAATAATATAATCATGTTAGACTTTTTATTGTGGAACAAAATAGCACGCATCATAATGCAGTTAGCCGACACGTTGCATATATCCACAGACAGAGCATTACAGATATTCTACGATTCTGATGTTTGCCGCATGCTTCACAACAAAGAACTCGGCTTGCATCTGATGAGTGATACATATATTGTGAACGACTTAATTGAGGAATTGAGGAGGAAACAATAGTAAAGACATTGGCAAGTCCAAGGGATTAACAAAGCTGAATAATCTCGCAAACAACTTGTAAAGGTATTAGTAATTGTGGCGTCATGCCCCATCTGCACCAAGTGCAAACGAGCATGTGCACTTGTCTGCACACGTTCTATGCACGCCATATTTTAATTATGTAAAAAGTGTCTGCACTCTGCACTTTTTGCTTTTTCTACACTGATAATCAAGCACTTAAGCAGTGTATACACATCTACACTCCGTCTGCACCGGCATCTGCACGCACCTTGTTCCTATGCCACCACCTACGTTCAAGCACACTGCTTGCACACCCTTTCATTCGTTCACAAACTGAAACACGAACTGGCATAGGGGGAGGGATTTTTCAAACGGAGCAAGCATTCTTTCCAACTCCCGTAACTGTATTTTTGCCCTCCCATAACAATGCTTGCGGCTATTCTGCACCCATTTCACCATGCTTGCATAAAGGCTCGCATCAAAGTGCAGACAGTGCAGACGAGTGTAGACAAGTGCAGATAGTGTCTACACGCCTAATTATCTGATTTTCATTGCATTACAAACAATAGTGCAGAGTGTAGACAAAATTGCTTTTTTCCTCTGTATAGCACGAACTCTGCAATAAATATTCAGCGAGAATACGTATATTGGGGATTACCTTGTTGTATATTCTAAAGAGTGCATACCCTTCTGACACAGTTTCCATTTTTATTTTGCTTAGTAATGTTTTATTTGCTATCTTTGCTACATAGCATGGAAGTAGAGCCAGTATATAGGAAGTTGGCCAGTCGTTAGACTGAGAGCAGCAGTTCGAATCTGTCGCTTCCATGCTTTTTTGTTTATTCTGTTATATTTATTTTGATTTATGCTTTAACAATACTTCGGTAAAAATTTACCGCGCTAAAAGTTAAACATTTGAAGCCGGC
>ENA-ORMX01000632-ORMX01000632.1-human-gut-metagenome-genome-assembly--contig:-NODE-632-length-26201-cov-4.762105_pt1 | contig 26201 bp, 21 predicted proteins | sample MGYA00242108_ERZ509007 | MGnify/ENA primary metagenome ERZ509007 (study PRJEB26280, sample SAMEA2338745) | human gut metagenome | biome: human gut; feature: human-associated habitat; material: faeces...
AATGGCGAAATACGGCTTGCAGCGTGGCATCCGTGGTTCGGAGGCACGGCATACCACTACCGCCCAATACTACCGTGATTTGAAGCGGCAGACGGGAGAACTCGAAGCTGACGTGCGTCACTTGCAGACGGAACGGCAACAGGCGGAACAGAAACTTGACGAGGTGAAGAAAGATATCAAGTCGGAAAAGCTAGAAGCCGCCAAGACTGAAGCGAAAGCCGCACTTGTGGCAAAGGTCGGTTCTTTTTGGGGCGGAGGAAAGCTGAAAGGACTTGAAGCGGAGAATCGCTCCTTGCTAGAAGAAGTTGCCGCACGTGACGAAAGTATCACCCTGCTGCAAGAACAGATGCAACGGCAGCAGGAGGAACACTGCCATCAACTCGCAGCAATGCAGCGGCAGCACCACAAGGAAATGACGGAAAAGGAAGCGAAACACAAGGAAGAAGTATCGGGATTGAAACGACTTATCGGTAAACTATACACTTTGTTTCCGTTGGCGAAAGAAATCTTGCGCATGGAAAGTCTTTGTCGCCTGATAGGATTTAACGAGAGGCAGACCGCAACGCTCGTCAGTGGCAAACCGCTATTCTATGAGGGTGAACTCTATTCGGAGGAACACAAACGAAAGTTCAAGACCGAAAATGCAGGCTTCCAAGTGGTGAAAGACCCGGCGGACAAGGCAAGGTTGGTTCTTGCTATTAACAGACAACCCATAGCCGAGTGGTTCAAAGAGCAGTTTGACAAGTTAAGGCAGGGCATGTGCCGCCCCATACAACCACAGACGAAAGGTAAAGGCATAAAACTTTAGCTGTCAGGAATGATTACAGATTACTGCGCCACGAAAGAATAAAGGTATGGGATTATAGTTTTGCACATGGTAGGGAAAACAAGTCTGCTTCTGGAAGCACCCCTTATGGTTGTATTGAAAAGTATATATCTCAGCAGGATTTTGCCACCCGTTATCTGATGTAGTCACCCTATCTTTGCAAACTATTAATCAATAATATATAACGGATGAATTATACCGACAAAATATTTGAAGCAGTTTCAATCAAGGATAGCCGACGGATTATTGAACTTTATTTTCAAGAATTGTATTGTTGTGCGCCCCTCTCCAACAAAGCCCTGTCTCAAAGATTGCTTTTGCCTATACCTATCGTGACTGCCATAAAGAACGAAGGTGTCAGGCTGGGGGCATTGGAGCAATGCAGCGGAGGCATAGCACTTACTCCTGACGGAAAGGAATATGTGGAGCAAGTACTTGGATTTAAGGATATTGACCTCTGCCTGTATCGCCAGCTGATGGCAAACGAAAAGGCACGGATTTCGTATGCCGATATGTTAAGTGAGAAATACCGTTCTGCATTTGATAAACGTCCCTTGGCAGATGTAACGCTGGACCAAGCCCAATGTACCGTGCAGACAGCATTCCGCAGGGCTTTGCTCTGTTTGGCAAATGGCACATTGACAGGTCGGCAAATCGTGTGCATGGGCGATGATGATTTTGTCAGCCTCGCCATTGGCTTCCTCCTGAAAGAACTTTATCCCGACCAAAACATATATCCGACCCACATCCACGTGCTTGAAATGGACGGCCGTTATATTGAATGCCTGAATCGGTTGTCGGGACGCTTCGCCTTGCCTATAAGCTGTGAGCAAGTGGATTTGAGGATGCCTTTGCCTCCGCATTTGTGTGGGCGTTTCGACTGCTTGTTTACCGACCCGCCTTATACACAGGAGGGAGCTTCCTTATTCCTTTCGCGTGCCATCAGTGTATTGAAAGAAAAGCCCGGATTGAGAATCTTTTTCTCGTTTGGGAACAAGTCTGCGATGGAGATTTACTTCCTGCAGAAATGTTTCCAGCTCCACGGACTGGCCATCAAAGATATGTTTACCCGATTCAACGAATACATGGGCGCATCACTTTTGGGCAACAAAGGACAACTCTTTGTCTTGGAAACGACAGAGCGCACACGCGCCTTGTTCCCTCTCGAAAAACAAGGACGAGGCGACATCTATACCGCAGACCGCAACCTGCGGCAAAACCGTTATCGCTGCCAGCAATGCGGCAAGGTCTATATGGTAGGGAAAGAATCTGATTATCAGACTATCATGAATTTGAAAGAACAAGGTTGCAGTGTATGTGGAAACATAACTTTCGACAGGTTGCATAAAAAAAGTAATATGACCAACAAGCAATATCTTCCATTAGGACATCACATACTTGCAGACTTCTACAACTGCGACCCGAAAAGGCTGGATGATGTGGAACAAATCCGAACATTCATGCACGAGGCGGCGACACATGCAGGGGCGACCATTGTGCAGGAGAACTTCCACAAATATGCGCCTGTAGGCGTGAGTGGTGTCGTGGTCATCCAAGAATCCCATTTGATCATACACACGTGGCCGGAGTGTGGTTATGCCGCTGTCGATTTGTTCACATGCGGCACCAATGTCCGCCCATGGACTGCTTTCGACTATTTGCAGGAACGGCTCGGATGTGCGAAAGTTGAATACAGTGATTTGATGCGGGGTAGCAGAAACCTATGAGCGGTTGAGCTTATTGCGATATTCGGATATGGAACAGCCCGTCATGCGGCGGAAAAAGCGGCTAAGGTACGATGCCTCTTCAAAGTGGAACAAGCGTGCCAAATCCTTGACGGACTGCTCTGTGTTATCCAAATATCTTTTGAGTTCCGTCACGATGAACAGGTCGATAATTTCTTTTGGCGTCCGATGTTCTATTTTGCTGGTTACCTTATAAAGATAATCGGTCGTTATGCAGAGCCTGTCCGCATAATATTTCACATCCCTTTTTTCATGGAAATTTTTAGTCAGCAGTGACATGAACTTGCCGAACAGCATCCTTGACTGGTCTTTCTGACTACACTTAACCAAGTCTGGGAACATTGATTTGAACACTATATCCAAAGCCAAGAAAACATTGTAAATGCAATTCCGCAGAATATTCTTCCGGCTTTCTTCGTCACCGTTCTCCATTGCCCATGCCATCTGTCCGAATGCTCCATCTACCAGTATGTATTGCGCTTCAGAAAGTCGGCAGACAGGGTGTTCATATAGCCCGTCCCAAAATGCAGAAGATGTCATTTTGTAAAAAACCTCCTCTACCAAGTCCAATGAAACAGATATATATTCCGCCACAAACGAAGAAGAAACACACAATGGCGCAAACAAGGTGTCTGAAAACAGCACAAGCAAATCACCTCTGCGGAATGTGTATTTCCGGGTATTGGCAACTATAATGGCTCTGCCTTCAGAACATAACAGCATGGTACACCCGTTTGCCACAAAAGGCAATTTCCCTAACAACTCACGCAGGCTTGTTCTTCCATGCTTGTATTGTTCGCCATGCGAGAGGGCAAGACTTTGTGTGTCATGCGTTCTCATAACAATTTCCTTTCCATCGTTACATGAGTTGGCTCGAAACAATGCTTTTTATACAAAGAGCGCATCGGTACATTTCCAGAATGAACCTTGCCTACAACATAGGTCACCTTGCACTCCCTTGCGTATTCTATGCTTTTCTCAAACAAGTCGTCAACAATCTGCATTCCTCTAATGCTTTTATCCGCATAAATAGACTTGAAGTTGGCATAAGCCTCCCCTGTCAGGCTGTTTTGCTTTTTCTCTATCCACACCCAACCCACTATTTTACCGGATTCCGTATTTTCTATCACAATCATTCCTCGGCGGTCTTTTGCCTTGGCCAATTTCTTGCGGTGAAACTCAAGGTCGGTAATAGCTTTTTCCCCGAATGAGATTTTAGAAATTTCTATCTCAAATTGAGCCACTGCTTCAAAATCTTCCTCTTTTATTTCTCGTATATTATACATAATTCAACTTTTATGTATACTGGCAATTTGCACAAAGTTAATAATAATTATATGGAGAATTACATAATGATACTCATACTAACATATCAGTAAAAGAGATGCCACAATTCAGACATCTCTTTTCCTTTTACAAACTTAGAGGATTGGATTTTACTCTTCCCAGACAGAAGAAATATCTCCACAGTTTCTGCAGATAGAATGAAAATATACGTGGTCCTTTCCCTCTGCATCCGTTTCATCATGATCCCACTCATTTACATAATCATGTCCAAATGCAGGAATTACATCACCACCAACTTCAGGCTGGCTATCACAATCACAACCATAGACTGCAGAATATCCATCTGTGGTACAGGTTGCACTCACACCCTGCTTATGTACAACATTGGTATGAACTTCATTTACCTTTTCTGGAGCCTCTCCTAGATTCGCTCCACAATCATTACATACTCTGGTAGCAGTACGCCATACTTCATAACATCCACCAGCGATAGGAACCTCATAAGTATCATGGGAACTCTCTACATGGGTGTTTGTATGCTGGCAGGCTACCGGTGCTGCAGTAGGTGCAGGAGTCGCCTTGGGAGTTTCGGTAGCTTTAGGAGCAGGAGTAGCTGTTGCCTTTGGAGCAGTCGTACTCTTCGGCTTTTCTGTTGCAGCAGGCTTTGTCGTAGCTGTTACCGATGCAGTCTGTGTACCAGGCTTTGTAGTGCTCTTAGGCTTTGCAGTCGTTTCCGGTGCCTGAGTAGACTTAGGAGCCTCGGTTGCCTTGGGGTCAGGACTGGTAGTAGCCTTTACATCAGACTTTTCCGCAGACTTTTCCTCAGTAGTAGTCTCTGCAGTAGCAGTCTCTTCTTTATTTACGGTACCGAGTACTACCTTTTCATCATTCGCAGTAGGATTTTCCACAGATTCGCTAGTAGCTACTACGGTTTCCTCTGCAGGAGTATCGGTATTTTTCTTTCCGCCACAAGCTGTCATGGAAATCATGGTGGCAATTAACAGTGCAGTGATCATATGCTTTTTCATCTTTGTTGTAACCCTCTTTCATTTTATGATATATGTTGATAGTTCTTTTTAGACATTGCCTATATTATATCTTATCTGCAATATCTTATTGTCATGTATAGTTTACACTGTCTTATAGTATATTCGTTTTTACGAAGATATTCAATAGATAAAATATATTTTACACTTACCTTACTGATAGTTTTTGTGGAAGGAGGTGCTGTTGATGATAGATTATAGTCCGTTTTGGGCAACAGTTGAACGAACTGGAAACAACTGGTATACCCTTGCTAATAAACTACATGTCCCTAACAGCACCTTACACCGTTTAAAGCACAATAAAGATGTATCCACCAAAACCCTAAATGATTTGTGTCGTATCTTAAATTGTAATATTTCTGATATTGTGCAATACATTCCCTCTGATGAAGACCAGATCTTATAGATGCAAACACAAAAAACGAATTTATCACGTTTGGGGAAAAGTAGGGCACTAAAAATTGTGTGCCCCGCTTCTTTTTTTTATTCCTCTTCTTCCTCTTCTTCCTTTTCTTTTTTATGATATCTGATATATGTTATTTCTCTTTCTCTACTTATTCCTTCTTCTTCCATTGCTGTTCTTATAAACTGACTTATCAATTCATATCCATTTTCATTTTTTACAATTCTCTTAGTAACTTCATGATATAACTGGATATATTTATCAACTTCATTTTGTAATTTAGGTATTCTTCTTATTACATCATCTATATCATTTTCCATAAATATAAGAGGTGTATGAAAATCTTTTATTTCTGATACTAATAAATTTTGTTGAAAATCTAACATCCAGTATTCATCATCATAATTTTGTGTTTCTACTAATTCTTCTAATTGCTTATTTGATACTTTACAATACTTTTCAAATGTATCAATAAAAAATTTTTTAACCCATATTTTATATAATGCTTTTATACTTTCTTCTGTTAATATACCATCATATAAACTATAGATTTCTGTATTTTTATATTCAGAAGTTCCTTTTGGAAATAAATACTTAAAGTAGTTTTTAATTGATCTTTCTGTACAAAATTCAAATTCCAATCTCAAAAATAATTTATTTGATACTGGATCTATTGTTACACCATGTTTATTTTCAGTTTCTCTTCTCTTTTCATATATTTTTATTTTTGTCTTTCGGGAAACTGATTCTAACCCGGTTATTGTCATACCATCATATGTTTCCTCTGTGTTTTTTCCAATAAAAATATTAGTATTAACTTCCTCTTTATCTCCTTGGATTAGAAATACTCCATGTGTGTAACTTTTATTTGGGAAAAATTCCTGATAGTATTTCAGATAACGAAACAACGCATTAAATTCCGCAGAAAAAGCAAACGTATTATTTACCTCTGCGGAATGAAATATTACTGCATCCTTGTTTATATATATTCCGTAATCTTCCAGTTTTCTTATTGCCAAACTTACAGCAGATCGAAGTTCCTCTAAGGTATAGTTATTCCAATTTCCTATCCAACTATCAGAAGGTCTTACTCTGATTTCAAGCTGTGTCAGTTCCTTGCCTTTTGTACTTTCTGTTTTTTCATCTTTTGCTGTGTTATTCAGCTTGATTGTAAGTATCTCATAGGGCGATAATTGCACTTTTACCATCGTCCACTTTTGTTTTTTTATCAGATCATTATTTGCTCCAGGTGTACCTGTTAGTATATATTTTCTTGTCGAAGACGAACCATAGTTTATTGTAATCCATTCCTCTTTGATATTCTTTTTTAATTTCTTTTTTTCCTTTGCTGCTGTTAGCAATTTGTCCATGTCGATTCTCTCAATTATGCAGTTAAAGCAACACCGATCAAAACCTATCCCCTCTCTTATCAGTACCTTATATCGTTCATCGACAGCTTCTTTCCGTTCCCTTACCGATTCATATTTAATGTTTATACTATCCATCGGTACGATATCTGCAAAACTATCCGGTTTTCCGTCAACCTCTTTGATGGGTCTTGCACATTCTTCCCCATAATATACTTGCTTGGGATTTAATAGCTGTTCCAGCGGTATATCATTTTTCAAACAATATAGTATAATATCTTTCCACAATTCCGAAAGTTGGATTTCTGCTATTATTTTTCCGTTTATTTGAAAGCAGTTATCGAGTATCTGATTCTCTGTTTTTCTTACAGATAAATCCCAAAATATTCTTCGATAATTTCTGATTCTACAGCAAAATATCTGCTTAAATTCATGAGCAAAGTTTATATATTCTTCCCTACCAAAGTCATATGTCACATCTTCTATTTCATCCCATTTAGTAACCAGTTCCTTTGTCAACAAGTTTGTTGTTTTCAGTTCCTGATTGATTCTTGCATTAGTCTCCGTATGGCTGCGTAATAAACGGTTCATAATATCCATATTATTTTCTAAATCAGTCCGTCGAGGTGAATTATAATCTAAACACTTTATCCAGTTATCATTTAAGTAAACATATACTTTGGCAGTATATACTAAATAAGCCATTCGCAAACGGTCAACAATATTCTGCACTGATTCCCCCGATTTATATATTTCTTCCGCATAAATCTGACGTATATTTCTTCTCACAGCATCGCTATACTCGTTCATTTGCGCATCAAAATCTTTTCTTTGAACGGTTTCTCTATTTTGTTTCCTGCCCCAAAGACAATGTTCTGCAAGTCTATCCAGCTGTGTTTCTTCGTGGTCATTGCATTCTCTTATCAGTTTATCTACACCCTTGCTTTTTATGTCCTTTTTACGATAATTGCAGAAAGTGGGATCCTCTACAATACCTTTTAGTGTTGTAAATATCTCCATATATTCGTTGGCATTTCTAACAAATGTACCTTCCAGCATTTTCTCTTGCAATTCGTCTATTATCTCATGTATTTCCTTTTGCATATACTTCCTCCTGTTGTTTCGTATTTTTATATTATAATTATACAAGTTTTATCCCGAATTGTTTATCTTTTCTAATGTTTTAAAAAGTGTAATAAGTATTTATACACCTTTTCGAGATCCCGCCCTTTCTGCAATATGTTGCCACCGATCAGCCAGTTCTTCTGCATACCGTCTCTGTATCATCTCATTAAAATTATCTGCTTCTACCTTTTCCAAACGCTTTCTTAATTTCATGATCTCTTTCTGCAACATCCCTTTGTCTGAGGATAGATAATCGTTTAGCTGTTTCTGCTGATTCTTGTTCTGCTCCTGCCAGTCTAACAGCTGATTTTTGTAGTTCTCGATTAAGTTCATTAACTCTTTCTGCTCTGCGTTCAGTCTCTCGTTTTCCTGCTGTAGAGTTGCTATCACCTGATCCTGCTGTTCCAACAGTGCCATCATTTCCTTGCTGGATGGTGCGGATTCTGTCTTTGTATTTATCAAGTTTTGCTCTAAGTTCTGCATCCTGTCCCTCCTGTAATAATTCCTTACTCAATACCTCTACGACTTCTTTGGTAAGATCATATTCTCCTTGTCGTAAGTGGTTTTCCATTATCCCTGTCATCCCGGATGACATCATAATCAATAGATCGTCCTGCGCCTGTACCAGCTTTGCCGTGGTGTCCATTAACATATCTGCTGTCTGCTCCTGCGCTGCCTGCGTGGTATTGTAATCATTTCGTAATCGCTGGTAGTAAGAAACGATACTGGCAAATGCACTCTCAATGGTGATTGCTGTTCTGCCGTGTGTATATTTAGATACATATTGTTTCGGTGGTTTATATCTGCTGACTGTCCGTAAGTCTTCCTGCAATGACAGCTTTAATTCCTGCATTTCCTTTGATTCTGCAAATTGTCGTACGCTATGTACGACATTGCCCTGTGTGCCGTTGTATGCTTCCATACGACATTCTTTTTCAATTTGTGCAATAATCTGCTGTACATAAGCTTCTCTGCGTTCCTGCGGCATTTTACGGAGTTGCGCTACCAGCTTGCGGTGTACCTCATACGCAGCTTTTGAAATGTGCCGACCCGGTATCTTTTTGATGCCCTGTTTGCGGTATGATAACGGTGATACTTGATATTCTTCGGGTAAATATTGGTTTTCTAAATCCGCAAATAGTTGTCTCCACCTCTGCACATTGCCAATATGGGAATCATTAAAGCTATCTACAAACACCGGCGGTTCCTTTTTCCACTGTTTCCTACCATTTTTGTCCTTCTTTTGCAATCCTGTTTCTTTATCTATGACAGGAATCCTATTGCCATCCTTATCCAGTTGAAAAGTACGTGGTAATACTTTTCTTTTCTGCCAGTTTCCGCTTTCATCCAATCCCCTGCAGGGAGACATAAAATGTACGTGATAATTGCCGTTATCCTTGGCATCATGTAGTGCGTATTGTACGACCATGCCCTCTGCAGACAATGAATCGGCAAACTGTCTTGCCACGGATTCCATCTGCTCCAAGGTAAGATGTCGTTCAAAACAGCAAATCCATTCCCGATATAGATCGGCATTGCTCCTTTTTGCCATCCGATCTACTTCTGACCATAATACACTGGGATCACGAAGCCGATCAGGTGCGTTCTCAGGTAACACAATAGCAGAGGATAATACCCCTTTCTTTTTGGTGTAATCTGCGCTTCTTTCCTTTGTTTCCACCTTATTACCGCTGATATAAGCCGAAGCATTTACTGGTGACAGTGTATCTACTTTCGATGCTGTAATGTATGCGCTGGCAGATCGAGCACTGTTTTCCCCGATTGCTCCGTTCTGTCTCCTCCCAGTTTTCGATATTACTTTGACTTCCATTCTGTAAAATCCACTCATAATATTTCCTCCCAAAATATAGACAGTTAAGTTCCTAAGTGCCGAAAAACCGTAATAGCTCAGTTAGAACATCCCCCACCCATCAAAATCGGGTGGTAGATGTTGGGTGCCGTAGCAATCCGCTACTTGTGTAAACCTCTATGTTTCTGTGTTTTTTCTGTTTCTCCTGCGATATCAACAAGTGCTGATTCCCCATGCTTCTTGCCATACTTTTCCTCATATCTTTCTGTCAACCTATTTTCAATTCCAAATATCATCGAACTAGCAGTATCGCAAATCAAATCCAGTGCATTTTTTAGTTCTTTGATTTCTTTGCCTTTGCTCCATCCTGCGATATATCCGAAGCTATAATCCGAAGTGTCAATGCCGATTGCGGAGCAGACCGTAAAGGCTACCGATTCGGCTTGTACTTCCATATCGTTACGACTGATTTTCTTGTCCTTCATTTTTTCAGAGTTGTGCAACAAGCTGTGTGCGATCTCGTGTATCATGGTCTTGATTTCCTGCTGTTGTGACAATCCGGTTTTAATTACAATTTCATTCTCGGCTGGCGAAAAATATCCCTTTGCGCTACCCTCTATATCTCTGTGATACACGGCACAAGGAGCCATACTTTCGATAATTTCCTGTAAGGTGTCAAAACCATCAACTTCTCCAATCAGCTCTTGCACTGTTGCCATTTCAGGAAGTGGCTCTCCCTCGGTCTGCAATACATCAAATACACTCACTGGTCGAAATGCCGGTACCATAATCTGTACCTTTTCCTTGATTACTTCCCCATTACTATTTTTAAGCGGCTGGTGTGTAATCGGATCTGTGACATCCTGCAAAATTACCTTTTTATATGGACACGGAGCCAGTATTTTGATCGCTTTCTCATTCTTACAAACATGACGTTTAAATAGCCTTTGCCATGATTCATACCCGGCTACCATAGTCGCTCCTGGACATTGCATGGCGATTAAAAGAATATTGTTATAAGAATAAGAATGAAACTTGCTCATTACCGATAAATATTGCTTGTACTGGTCACTCTCAAAAACTTCTGATACCCCTTGCTCCAGTTGCTCCACAATCTGCTGTGTCTGTGTTTTCTTCTGTGCTGGCTGTTCTATCTGTTCTTTTATATCCATAATTTATCCTCCGAATAAAATACAAAAAGGGGCAGCCGTTAATAGCTGCCCCTCTAATCCATATGTGTTATTGCTTATCTTCAAAAGACCATTCCCAGTCTAAATCTTCTGACACCGCTTTATATTTGCGGTAAAACTGCAATAGCTTTCTATAATACTCCATTTTGCGTTCTATGCTCATTTCCATATTTTCTTCCATCTCTATATCCTCCCACATTACATATGCATACCGTGACTTTTGTGCGGTGCTGATTGTGTCATTGTCTGTAGTTCCTGCTCAGTATGTGCGATCTCTATCTTTCTTGTTTTGCTGTTGTACTGAAATACCTGATCACTTAAAATCTCGTTAGCCGGTACGCTTTGTCTGTTAACCTGATTTACCATATCTCGTAATTCTTCGATTTCGTTAAAATTCCCTTTTTTCTCCACCAAAATTACTTCATGGATGGACGACGGAAGTATATAGCAGTCAATTCCCATTTTTTCGATGGCTGTTCCGATCACCTCGGGACACGCCAAACAGCACGCTCCCAGCTTTTTATCCTTATTAGTGAGAACAAAGGCCTTGGGTGTAATTTCCGTAAAAAAATCTGAAAAATCATCTGCAATGTCCTCTCCGTTATCTGTCATTGCTTGCATTGTCTCGCTTAATAAGGAGTTAATTTCAAACAAATTTTGTTCGGAAGTATTTAGCTTCGCAATTTGTAATATCTCTTCAGCAGTCATCTGTAATTTAGGTAACAAATTATTTTTGAGAATAATAAATCCTGATTTGTCTGTAATGCTGATATTTAATCGTGGGATTACCGCCAATTCACCTTCAGCTATAAAATAATGCGGTGTTTCCGATAATAGTTTATGATTCGACTTTGCATTTACCACCATTAGATAAGTACTGTTTAAGATGTTTTCTTTTGACAAAACACTCATCGTATCTATTTGTCTATTTTTATCCTCGATAATTTTGTGTGAAAGCGCGGATACTATCTTTTCCATATCATCAAATTCTCGATAATGTTCATAGATAGAAAGTGTACCGATAGATGGTGACATATTACATCCCGGTATATCCACTTTTATACATTTTTCAATAATGTCGTTATTACGCATCTTATTTACGATACTGACTTCCATCCCATATTTTGATAAATTTTCTTTCATTAGATTGACAAACTCATTTAAAAAATCATCATATGTGTATTCCATAGCTATATTTCCTCATGGTTTCTCTCAGCCATAATATGGCTGGCTATCTTGCTTAACTTTGTATCTTTAAAATACTGGCATCTTGTAAGCATATATGCTCCAAACGGTGACAGCACGACTATTCTATTTTTTTCCGGTAACGTTAATAGGTCACTTGCCTGTAATATATCTTTTTCTTCAAACTGATAACTGTAGTTCTTATTTTTCCCTGTATTCACTGATTTCTTTTTCTCTGTAAATTTGCCAAACGCTTTGACCGCCATCTCTACATCTTTTGATTCCGGCTGGCATTGCAAAAATACTCTATAACTAAAATTAGTGAGCATATCCTGTGCTACCTTTTCTCCGTAATGGTCCTCTGCAGAACTCCACGACTGCAAACATCCTAATACCGTGCATCCTCGTGATCTGCCAATTTGCAAAATAGACGGTAAGCCTTGTATTTCGGGGATGCGTCCCAGTTCGTCCAGCACAAACACGACCTGACTGTGCAACGAATCCTGCGCAACTGCTTTTTCCCTAGCAGGAGAAGATAAATAGGTGATGCAAGTAGCGACCGCCAACGACAGGATAGGTGCGTATGTCTCTAGGTCTCTATCTTCCACAAATAAGTCTATAGATATGCCTTGCTCCAATAATTCGGGAGTAATCTTTTTGGGTGCTTCTTTTGTTAAATACCTTAAATTGCTGTCAGAAGAAAATAACTGTAATGCATTTCCGATGTTACTCGAAATAGATCCCAGCGTTTCCTCTGCCACGCAATCACCGCCATAGGATGACAGTAACCGTGTCACAACACTGTTGTCTTCTGCTTCGGCAAGGACATCCGTTATTAATGTATTTAAGTTTTTGGACAATGCGAAATCAACTAATTGTGGAATCGTGTAGCATTGCTGATATTCCCAGCCATACAGAAACAATCCCAACAATACCGTCCTTGCAGCGATAGGCCAAAACTCGTCACCTGTATGTTTTAAAGGGATCAGACTGTAAATTACCCTACGCAATGCTTCAATGACTTCTGATTCCGTCGATTTTTCATTCACATCATACAAAAAATCAAATCCGTACAAATCTCTCCGTCGTGGGTTAAAAACAGACACTTTATCATCAGGACTAAATCCCTTTTGTAAGAGTTCCCCTTTGACATCGACCAGTACAAAAGCATATTTTTCTTTATTTATTCCATTTGCCAACAGCGTAGATAACAATACTGAACTCGTCTTACCTGATCCTGATGTACCCAATACCAACGTATGTAATGCTCCCGGTGTGATGCCCGGTTGTATGCTCATGTATCTGCCGTCTGATTTACCGAGGATTATTCCTTTGGGTTCCTTGTACAATAATCTTTTGTCAGGCTTTTTATATAATGCTTTTGCCCTATATGATACCTGATAGTATGGATTTTGGTCTGTTGCATACGGTATCAGAGGAAACTCCGTTAATCCGTTACGCTTAGCTATACTATTTTGTGACCATATCCACAGTGATATTACCAACGATAACACCAAGGCACACATAGACACTGATAGTATCTGATCTATAGGGCAGTAACAGTAATACATAATCACCGCTATACCTACCGTAACCGGTGGCGGTAACCATAGTCCGGTATACCGCAGCCAGTTACTTATCCCTTTTATCCTATCAATCATAGACGGTAGTCCTCTGTTACCCATCCATCGGGATCAGTACGCATTACCAGTGCCAAACCATCCAAAAATTCATCATCCGAACTAAAATCGTACTTACCTATTATATATGTAAGCCATTCTGCGCAATCTTGCTCGGTAACGTTTTGTATGTCTGCCTGTGCCTGTATCTCTGTTGGCAGTAACACTGTAATTTCCTGTAGCCATTCTGCTATTCCCTCATATAGTCTGTACTTCTGATCCTGTGCAGGAGTAGTCACGCTCTTAATCACCCTTTTTAAAAACTCGGAATCCCTGCTGATCTCTGCGTGATGCAGTAGCACATAGGCTAATAGTCTTTCTTTGTCCATCTCTGATACGTTTGCCATCTCGTATCCTCCTTTAATTTTGTGGTGTCGTTGTTGCGCTTTTTTGCACAAGTCTTCTAGTTCCATGATAATTACCTCCAAATAAATATTTATTCCTATATATATATGTAAAATAATTCTTGATTTTGTTCAAAAATGGAAATAAATTTGATTGGAATTTCAGAAATATTGAAAATATTGACCACTTTAAAAAATGATAAAAAAAGGTGCAAAAAAAGCCCGACTTTTACGGTTTATTTGTACATAAAACCATGTACAAAAAATAAACCGCATTTATCACCCGGGTTAAATGTAGTTTATCACAGCCTTACATTGAAGTCAATAACCATTTTAAAAAATTGAGAGGTAATTATTATGAAGAAAAATTTAATCGAAACATTGCAGTCCTGCAAGTCTTTTGCACCTGTAAACCCTGTAGACATTTCCACTGAATTACACAGATGGGAACTCGCAGAGAATTACGATGCAACAACTATCTCCATCTTTGATGCCACTGGACAAACCATCTACGATAACATCTGCAAAATCTATACCCGATACGCTGACATCCGTATAGATGATGCAGGACATTATTACGCTGTCGATGAACCAGCATATCTTACGGCATTACGTTTGCTAGGTGAATCGATGGATTCTACGAGTATCTCTCGTGTCCCCCTGCTGGATTGTCTGTCTACATACTGGTCTGATTTTAGATGGATTCCTGAGACCTATGACATCCTGATTGCGCTTGCCGGGTCGCTGAGATACTACGAAGAGCAGATTCCAGCGTACGAAAGAATTGCATCTGATCTGATGGCAGAAGCTATTTTAACATCTGATTTAGCATCTGAAAGAATGAGGTAAATTGATGGCAAATACATATAAAAATAATAATGCCCTTATTATTGATTTTTTAAGTCATAACAAAGAGAAAGATTTCTTGGCCATGATTCTTTCTGATGATATAATATCGGTGGACGATGCGCTGAATATACAAATTATGAAGAAAAATATTCAACGTGTAAAAGAAATGCATCCCCACGCTATTCACCATACTGATGCCAGTGGGTGGTTTACAAACGTCGACGATCCTACGCAGCCTAATGGGCTGCGTAAGATCAGAAGATCCAGTGAAGCTAGTTTTTGGGATGCCTTAGTAACATGGTACCTTGACAACAACATAAATCTTACCTTACAAGACGTTTATGGCAAATGGCTTGAAGAAAAGCGCACACCGAAAAATGCTAAAAATATTGAAAGGCTCGAAGCAGCTTGGAAAGCGTATTATATCAACGAACCATTAAGTTCTAAAATTATCTCTAAACCATTACGCATGATTACCGCACTAGAATTAAAAGAATGGGCAGAGAACTTGCTACGTAAGCATTACCCTGTAGACACCAAAAAGTTTTCGCGAATGTTCACTATTACCAATCAATGCTTCGATTTTGCATCCGACGAAGACCGCCATATTGTGGAATCCAACACATGGCAAAAAGCTCGAAAGAAGATCAATAAAGATCTTATTTTCAGAAAGGCTTTGGAACCTGACGAAAAGCAAGTATTCACCGATGATGAGCGCAGAGCAATCCGCGAGGAAGTCGAATGTGATTTAATCCGTTATAAAAAGCAAGCCAGTACTGCTGGATTACAAATTTTGTTTTTGTTCGAAGCAGGACTGCGTATCGGCGAATGTTGTGGTTTGAAATGGTCAGATATTAGTGGACATTATCTCCAAGTAAATAGACAAGCTGATAATGACGGTGTCCGCGAATGGACAAAAACCGATTCCAGCCGTCGCGAAATCTATTTAACAGATCGAGCGTTGCAAATCTTGGAAGACGTAAAAGACTTTAACCGCGAGCATCATTTTACTGCGGAATGGATTTTCCAGTCTGCCAATTCCGACTATGATTACCGTTTAAGTTATAACGCTGCTGATCGGAAATTACGGAAACTTTGTAATCGCATTGAAACGATTACAAAAAGTCCGCATAAATGCCGTAAAACTTGTATATCAGCTTTGCTGGATTCTCCCGACATTAACCCACGTACCGCACAGCGTTTCGCAGGTCATAAGGATATTCGTACAACGTTAACTTATTATTCTTACGAAAGAAAAACCAAAGACCAGCAGGCTATTGCCATCAACAAAGCACTTGCAGTTTAAGCCGTACCGAACGTACCGTCGATTTTGGCAAATAAAAAATGCGGAAACCTTTGATTTTACAGGGTTTCCGCACCTTTAGAAGAGAGCGGGTGATGGGAATCGAACCCACGTATCCAGCTTGGAAGGCTGGTGTTCTACCATTGAACTACACCCGCATGTTTATATATGAAGCAGGGCGGCCATTTTAAGAAATGGTGTCCTGCGAAATGCCCAGAACCGGAATCGAACCAGTGACACGAGGATTTTCAGTCCTCTGCTCTACCAACTGAGCTATCTGGGCCCGCGACTTAATCCTTCTTGCAATCTGTATTTCATGACTGCTCTGCGTCACAACAATCGTAGTTTACATAAATTCCGATCAAATGTCAAGTGGTTAATAGAAAAAAAATTAAATTTTTGCAATTATTCCTCTATCTCCTACAAATGTTTCGGTCAATACTCCCTTTGTTGGCCGTACCATTGTAACAACAGCTCCACTACCCGGTTGTAGCTGATCATGCCGTCCGACACTCCATTCAGCTTCAGCGAAGCATCCGTCAGAGTATCTGTGACACTGTCCACGGTCTCCGTGTCCACTACCGCTTTCCCGTTGATCCTCTCCCATTCCGCCTCTGTGACGAAGATATTGTCCTCCCGCACCTGCTGCAATACCTGCAGTGGACGCACTGCCTCCCTGGCTGCCGCATAGCTCTCAGGATCCGCCAGTCTCGTCTTGTACAGATCATTCGCCACATAATTCAGGACACTTAAATATCCCGAGTACTGAAATGCCACATCATCCGACTCCACACAGGCGAGAAATGCAATAAAATTTGCCTCATCCTCGTAGATATATCCCCGGATATGTGCCAGTTCATGGCACATAGTCGCCGGCTTCTTCATGATAGACATAACATCATTATAATTTGCTTCCATGGAAAACGGGAAATAGTACCCGCACATATACATCTGACACATAAAATCCGAGAAAAACATAGCCTTCGGTCTCGGATAATAACCATCCAGCTGGGCATAGCTTTTCCCAAGGTTCTGCATCGCACCGATGGCTTTTCCTGCCATATCCACTGCATTCCCCTTACTGTCCAAACCTCCGGAATATACTACTGCGCCGCTGTCATCCCGCTCTATCTCCATACTCAGTGCATTGCAATGGGACACGATATCGTTATAAATCCTAAGCAGCTCCTCTGTCCGCTCCTGCAGCGTCACATCCTGCTGCCCCTCTTCCTCTCCGAAATACTTCTCCGAAAAGGTAGAACCATGATAAATCATCGTACAATTCAAAGTCATGATCGCAAACACGAATAGCAGCACCCAAGCAAAAAACCGAAAATACATCTTAACACCGCGACAATACTTTGCCGAATGCCTGCGTCCCGGAAAGATCATACTGATCCCCAGCAGAACCGCTGATATTACAACAGCGATCCCCGCCACGATCATCCATTCTCCCATAGAAAACGGGAAGCTTCCCGTGATCCTGCCATAGGTATTGACCCAGATGGGGAAAATATAAGCAATATAAGCATCGCTGAAGCTTCTGCTGTTCCAGGCAACGACCTGAAGCAGCAAAAGTACTACAATGATGCTTATATATATCAGACGACTCTTCTTAACTTTTTTCTTACTCTCCATGGTGCTCCTTAAGCAGCTTTTTTTCCCACTTTGATCCGCGTCTTCTTCCAGATACCACAGCGGTACAGAACATACAGGATCAGGGAAGAGATACCGTTACTGATCACCACGGAATACCAGACACTGCGCACGCCCATATGCAGAATGTTCTCGCAGAACCACAGCGTCACAAAACGGAACACCCACAGCCTCGTCACATCGATCGCCATGGTCACTTCCGTATGTCCGGTTCCCTGGAACAGCCCGGAGGTCGTATTATATACTCCGTTGGTAAAGCACCACAGTGCCATCACGCTTAAAAAGTCTGCTGCCATTCCCACGACCTCTGCATCTTTGGAGAAAATACTGACGATCGCCGTGGAGATCATATCTCTTGATAAGATCATACCACCTATGAACAAAAATACAACCGATATCCACATGGAAAAACGATATCCCTGCTCTGCACGCTCCGGTTGTTTTGCTCCCATATTCTGTCCCACGATCGTCGCAGTCGCTGAGCCGATGGCATTGGAGGGCAGAGTAATCAGACCATTGACCTTGTTGCCGATACCGTAAGCTGCCATCGCCTCCGTTCCATAGACAAATACATTTTTACTCATGAGCAGAAATCCGAGCTGCATGGTGCTGCCTCCGATAGCGGTAGGCAGTCCAACCTTCAGGATCATGCCCAGTTTTTCTCTCTGCAGCTGCATATACCTGCGATTCAGGCAGATGTCATTTTCCGGTCTGCACAAAAGTATAAATGCCACCGTAGCAGGCACTGCTTTTGCCAAAAGTGTTGCCAGCGCTGCTCCCGCTGTTCCCATATCCAGAATGATCATAAAAAACGGATCCAGGAACAGATTCAGCGTAATGCCTCCCAGATTCAATAACATAGGTCTCACCGTATCTCCCTGTGCCTGATGCACCGCAGAGAATATGTTCACCATATACAAAAATGGCATATCCCAGATGACTACCCGCAGGTAAACTCTCGCATAGTATGCCGTGCCTCCGTCAGCACCCAGCCAGTTCACGATCGCCGGTGTCCCCAGAAAACATAACGCTGCACAGACTACCGCAAATCCCATGGCACAGATGAAAATCTGATTTGCCATGGATCTGGCATCCTCTTTTTCCCCCGCACCGATATACTGTGCAATGAGAACTGCTCCCGCCACCGTGATCCCGCTGCCGAAATTCGTGATGATATTCTGCATCGGGGTTACCAGATTGATCGCCGCCAGCTGCTCCGTGCCGATCTTCCCCAGCCAGTAAGTATCTGTCAGATTATACATGGTCTGTAAAAAGCTGTTGATCACCACAGGGATCGCCAGAGATAATATTGCATGGATCAGATTCCCATGCAGTATCAGATCCGGATTATATTTTTTCGCAGTCTTCATTGCCTTCACTCCTAAACATTTTTACTATGCTTTATTATAAGGCAAGTTTTCAGTGATATCCATGAGGTTTTTAGGGTTATTGCGAATAAAACGCTTATTTTTTGTCATAGATATTCATCAAATCAAACATGGAAGAGCTTATCAAGTTGCATGATCGCACAAAAAATCCCTCCCGCGGTGATAGCACCACGGAAGGGATCTTATTACTTTTATCATAATGACTGTATTTATTTGATCACAACATTGTTCCAGCCATCGGAAGGAATCAGAGAGATGTATGTCTTACCGGTATTAACCTCGATCTCCTCGCCGGTCTTCGCATCATAATAATGTGTAATCGCATTCTCGGAAGACTTGGTCCAGTTCACTTCGATCGCCTTACCTTCGGTGATATAGTAACCGGAACGTCCGGAATCGATCGCATTGTAGATCAGGTAACCTTCACCCAGATCTGCAAAAGTGGTATTCTGCAGGATAACGTTCTCAAAGGTCAGCTGCTCGCCGCTTGCTGCATCCTTGTGCGCAGAACCATACTCATAATAATCATAGGTTCCGGTCTCTTCGTTGTACTTCAGAGTAGAACCATTATGCTTAAAGGGAAGCTCAATAGTGGTTGCACTGATCGCATCATTTCTGTCAGCAAAGGTAACCTCTGCATCTGCGAACTTGAAGTGAGGTCCCTGATAATAGTCATTGTAAGTCGTGGTATATCTGGAGCTCTCAAAACGCTGCTTCAGACCATCATAGGTCTTGCCCTTCTGGGTATTGGTGTACTTATCGTAAGTGATATACTCGGTGAACTCTGCTGCCTTACCGTTGCTGTAACGGGCAAAGCCGCCGCTGAAGTTCGCGGAATAATCCTTTGCCACCCAGTCATTGATGAAGAAGGGGCCACCATCATGACACAGAACTGCGTTCCACTCTGCTGCCAGCATGAAGTTGGTAGGGCGGGCACTACGAATACTGCCCAGCTGCTCGATCTTATCCCAATCCTTTACCACTACCATGAAACGGGTAATTCTGTCGTTCAGGGTACTGTTCATGATCTCATATACTACATCTGCATCTGCCACACCGAAATGAGGAAGTGCGGTCTTCTCGTTATCTACCATTACGGCGATAGGGCGCTGATCCTTCAGGCTCTCATCGATCCATTCATTGGTAAGCTCACTGCGGTACATACCGTCATGATTCTCATTGGCTTCCTCTGTTGCACCGGGCTGTTCAACCTCCTGGATATCAGTAGCAATAGGCTCTGCTTCCACAGTCTGGATAGGGGAAGAAATAGGTTCTGTGTTTCCACATCCTGTCAGAACACCTACTGCAATCAAAATTGCTGCAAGTACTTTCTTTTTCATGAATGCTTCCTTTCATCTGTTTGTTCTAACCGGTCATCCGACCGACACTCTAAAATACATTGTATCTCGAAAGCCTTATGTTTGTCCACCGAAAATTCTTAAGATTTTCTTGAGATTTTATTTCACAAAAAATGACATCAGGCAGTTGTATGCTGATGTCATTTTTGCTTTCTATAATTATTACTTATTATTCCTTTACAGCTCCGATATTTACTCCCTGTACAAAATATTTCTGGCAGAATGGATAAATGATCATAAACGGCAGAATTGCTACAATGACTGCTGCATTTTTTACTGTATTTTCCGTAGCTCCCTCTACCGCAGACGGAAGATCACTTCCCATGATCAAATCACGTAGCTTCATCTGGAAATTATACAAATTTGAATTCGTGATATACAGCTTATAATTGGTGTAATCGTTCCAATATCCTACCGCATACATAAGTCCGATGGATGCAAGTGCTGCTTTCGACAGCGGTAATACAATCTTGTACAAGATTCTGAAATGTGAACAGCCATCAATCTCTGCCGATTCCATCAGGCTCACAGGAATTCCTTCAAAGAAATTCTTCATCAACACCAGATTGTAGACATTTATGGCAGGCAGCAGGATCACACCCCACAGATTATTTGTCAGATGGAAATCCTTCATTACCAGATAGGTCGGGATCATACCTCCGTTAAATATCATGGTAAACAACAGCACATTGGCGATAAATGCCCGCCCCGGCATCTTCCACTGGATCAGCACATACGCTCCGAGTACAGAGATCAGCAATCCCATGATCGTTCCCATAACCGTCGTGTAACAGGAAATCAGGAATGGTCTGAGCATCGTCGGATTGGTAAAAATTGATTTATACCCTGCGAACCCGAACTTCTCCGGAAACAACTTCATACCATAAGCCGTCTTCAGATCAAAAGAGTCCACCAGTACTTTATATACCGGGATAATCATCACCAGCGAAAATACTGTAAATATTACGATCAATACGATATCAAAAATTTTCACTTTCTTTTTCATCATACAATACCTCTTCCTCTCGTCTTATGGCTTACCCTGTTACATACCAGCACCAGAATACAGCTTATAATAGAGGAAAACATACCGACCGCTGTCGTATACCCATAATCCGGAATTGCACCGGAGTTAAATGTCTGCGTATAGATATAAGTCTGCAATACATCCGATACCTTGATAACGGCATCATTCTGTAATACAAAAACTGACTCAAACAGATTCATAACCTTCGCCAGATTCAATACCAGTACCGTCACGATCGTATTATTTAACGCAGGCAGGGTAATATAGATCATCTTCTGGAAACGGTTTGCCCCATCCATCGACGCTGCTTCATACAATTCCGGGCTAATCCCCGCCAGCGTCGCCATGAAAATAATCGTTCCCCAGCCGGTATCTTTCCAGACATTGATTATGTAATACGAAAGTCTCCACCATTTCTGGTCTCCGAGGAAATAGATATTATCCGTGATCAAGTGTAATTTCATCATGACATCGTTGACCAATCCCGCGGATGTCGGAGACAGGATCATGGAAAATATGGATGCTGCCACTACCCAGGACATGAAATGCGGAATGTATACAATCGTCTGAAATACCTTTTTCAACTTTAAAAAAATCAATTCATTCAATAATACCGAAATAATAACTGCAGCACCGGTATTTAAAATCAGCTTTGTAATACTCAGCACCAGCGTATTGCTGAACGCCTTCCAGAACCCCGGCATACTGAACATTTTTACAAAATGCTTCATTCCTACGAAGATCGGATCATTGATTCCTTTATATGTAAAAAAGGCATAACGGATACCAAACATAGGAAGATAATAAAATATCAATGCTGCCACCAATACCGGTGTTGCCATCAGATAGACTCCCCGATATGCACGGGCGTGCTTGAACGCGGTTCCCCCAGGTGTCCTCTTAGGCAAAGTTTTTCCTTTCTCTTTCACAACGTTTACCCTCCGTTCCGGCTACTCTATATCAGCTATTCAAAAATCCCATATATTCGTTGTACTTTGTCTCTTCTGTTTTATTCATATGTATGGTCAGTCCATCCTCTGAGAAATAGAGGCGGAAGCGGATGGATGCAACACTTTCTCCGATCAGCCAGCAGAAGATAAACAGCGTGTGTTGATCTATCCAGGCTCCGGAAGAAGCACATTTCTCCTTGTATATGGGGAACTCTCCCTCTTCCAGATGTCCGATTCCAAAAGGAATCTGACATTCTCTTCCCTCCATTTCATACGAGAGCACTCCTTTTTGATCCTCCTCGGAAAAAGTCACGCCACACCATGTAAATCCATACCTGTTTCGGAGCAGAGGATATTTTTTCCCGAAATCTGCACAAGGTTTTCCTTCAAATACCGTACGCAGCACAGGCAACGTTGTTTTCTCCACATCGTTTTCCGGGAAACAATCCTTCAGCAGGACTTCTCTCACTGCAGCTAGAATCATCTGCTCGGCTCCGCCCATCCCCTGCGTATCTGCTGTCGTTACAACGACGAGATCCATTTCCGGAACTGCCAGCATTATCTGACCGCCCAGCCCCAGCATTGCAAAAGTCCCCTCCATCGGGATCCAGAACTGATATCCATACCAGCGGTCGTCGCCGTCGAGCTGTGTTGCTGTTCTCGGCTCTGTCGCTCTCGCTGCATAGGAATCCTTTTCCTGTTTTAACAGCATACAGCCGGTACGCAGCAGGTCCTCGGGAGTAGCCATCAGGCCACTCCCTCCCATAGAGGTTCCAAAGGGATCCTCTATGATATAAGACTCCTCGCTGAAGCCAATCTGGCGCAGCAGCTTTTCTTTCAGATAATCCAGCATCTTTTCACCGGTCAGTTTTTCTACCAGTGCACAGAGCACATGGGAGGATGAGGTATCATACATAAAGAGAGTTCCGGGTCTGTGGGTGGGTTCTGTCTGGAAAAAGCTCCTCACCCAGTTCTCCGTTGTGCTGGTCTTGTTATAAGTTGTCATGTTGTAACAAGTCTGCATTTTCAACATATTTTCAATCGTCATCTCTGCCAGCCAGGGATGCACTCTCCCGGGCAGATATTCCGGAAAATAACCACAGATAGAATCCTGCAGGGAAATTTTCCCTTCCTGCTCTAATAATCCGATTGCCAGTGAAGTAAAGCTTTTGGTCACAGAAAACATTCTCTGCAGCTTATTACGGCAATAGGGTGCATAATATTTTTCATACAGCAGGTTCCCATGTTGTGCGATCAGCACACTGTGTAAAGGAATTTTTCTTTTTTCCACTTCTTTTACAAATTCCTGCATATTCTGTTCCGTCAGTTCTCTCATTTTAGCTGCCATACCATAACCTCCCATGCTGTCGCCTTTTTATTTATTATTCAGGGAATCTACGATTGCCTGAGACCATTCGGCTCCGCCTTCCTGTTCAAATCGCTTGTATCCCTCTTCCACAGAAATACCCTGTACCACACAGTCCGCAATAATAGAGTTCTTCAAGCTGGTCAGATCGCCGTTATACTGGCTCATCATATCTGTTGTTACCGGCAAAGGTGCCGTCTTGTTATTGGCATTAAAGATTTCCATCGATTCCTCTGTATATTTCTTTACGGGAACCAGTCTCTCGGTCAACGGACAGATATTGGTATCTCCCATAATGATGGTCGTATACTGTACTCCGGGCTGAGAACGCATCTCCAGCATATGGAACTCTCCATCCTGATACGTATTGCCACATACTGTTTCTGCCTGTCTGGACCAATGAACGCCTTCTACTCCATAGATCCACAAGGTTTCCATGTCTCCATCATCAAAAATGCTTTCCAGGAAATATTTGAATACGCCTTCCGGATTCTTACAGGAAGAAGTAATCGCATACACCGGTGCACATCTCTGCCAGTATTTTCCAACCTCTGCGATAGGCGGCATAAATACCAGTTCGCTGTCCTGTCCATTCGCAGCCAGTCCATCCGACAGCTGATCAGACCATCCGCCTGCCCAGTAAGTAAATGCTCCGAACTCACCTTCCATGAATTTGGTACGGCAGTTGCTGGTCGCATTCGTCAGAGATTCCTTATCGATATAACCCTTGTTGTAAGCATCCTGTAATCTCTTGATCGCTTCCTTCATGGAATCCTCGGTAAATCCATCTCTCCATACGCCATCCTCTCCCTGATAGAAAGAAGGATATGCATCCTGATAGAATTCCGGCAGATAATTGGTATAAGGAGCTTCATTTCCTACAAATCCGGCTGCGGATACACCAATGGTATTTCCATTGATACCGTCTCCATCCGGATCACCGTTGCTGAAAGCATCCAACATTTCCAGATACTCTTCATACGTCGTCGGAATGTCCAGTCCACAGTTATCCAGCCACTGTTTTCTGAGGAAAGTCATACATCCGCCACCTCCGCCAAGTGCCAATCCGTACAGATGTCCGTCCAGCATATTGCCTTCTACGACGGCCACATCCGTATTGGGATTTTTCTTCAGTTCTGAATTGTTCCAGGCATCCGTCATATCCCAGAGAGCTCCCTCTCCAGCATATCCGGAATAATAGGAAGATCCAAGGATAACTACATCCGGCCAGTTCTCCGGTCCGCTGGCAAATGTCTGTCCCAGCACATCATAATAAGCATTATGATCCGGCTGGATGACCTCCAGTTCGATTCCGGTCAGTTCTTCCCATTTATTAACCCATTCTTCCTGACCGTCTGCCAATGTCGCCTGGAAAGTTCCGTCTACCATAATAGTAATCTTTTCCGGTTTCTCTACATCATCTGCAACATCTGCAACATCCCCGGCAGTATTTCCTGCCTGTACATCGGTATCTGTCTTTCCTGTATCATTTCCCGTATTTTCCGCAGAGTTCCCACACCCTGTAAATATCATGGAACATACGGTAACCGCAACCAGTGTAACTGATAATAACTTTTTCTTTACCATAAATAACCTCCGTCCATATTCTGTTATCTTCTCTGTTGTTTCTTATTTTGTTTTTGCTTTGTTTCTTTACTGCTCGTTTGTTGATGATTGTCACTTCGGCGCCAGAAGTATCAATGTGCCTTCATTATATCTGTCATTCTGCACAATTAAAAGCCACACATTTCAATATTTGGTGTACATATTTTTTGTTATCTAGGGTTCATTTTTTATGTCAATGGTACACATTTCACTTTACCGTATCTTATTTCATTGCCTTTTTTGTCGATTATGATACTATAATAATATCTTTCAGGAGGGTTTTTGTTATGAATTCTAAAAAAAATAAATACTTCATAAAATTGATAACGTCCTACAGTCTGCTCCTGGTCATTGTGCTCATTTTGGGAATTGTTTTTCATTTTATTCTTTCACATAATGTAAAGCAGGAACTATTGCATGAAAATATGCTTTCTCTGGAAAATGTAGCCGAACAGTACAGCAGCTGTTATGCCAATATCTATCTGATTTCCAAGCGCATGGCAAATAATTCCAGTCTATCCCGCCTGGCGGAAGCCGATCATGGCGAACGGGCGTTTTATTATAATGCCTATATTACCAAACAGGCTCTGTTAGATATGTATTCCGACTACTCTCTCCAGCCGATCCAAACCTACTATATCCATCTGCGTCATACAGACTATGTGATCAGCTATAATGATTTTGAGAATCTC
>ENA-ORMX01000645-ORMX01000645.1-human-gut-metagenome-genome-assembly--contig:-NODE-645-length-25943-cov-6.049714_pt1 | contig 25943 bp, 17 predicted proteins | sample MGYA00242108_ERZ509007 | MGnify/ENA primary metagenome ERZ509007 (study PRJEB26280, sample SAMEA2338745) | human gut metagenome | biome: human gut; feature: human-associated habitat; material: faeces...
TAATCTCGGCCAAGTACTGGAGTAATCTCGGCCAAGTACTGAGACGATATGTTTGCTATCTCTTCTTATTAACAGGCAATGTCTTTTCTATTTACGTTTGTTGCAACCCGTTACTGCCCATGGTATAAACAACAACTGGGAGCCTGTAACCATTGCCAATGTGCGGTGTGGTACAGGGCTCCCAGCCTTTTTTCGTTATAATTAAATTGGAGATAATGAAGTTGATACGCTATCACAGCGTGTAACATTTAACACTACACTATTTGTATGTTATTGTTCATCTCAATATTAAGTGCTTTGCTATGGCGTTATGCCTAACAAAAGCAAAAAGACGAAACAGCTTCAATTTCTTTTTTGAAGACTTGTCTCGCTTTACAATATACATTAAAAAAATCTTTCCTTATTTTATGTTAGTATAGTTTTTATTCTTCAAGTAATTGGGATACAATTGAACTTTGTAGTTGCAAAAGTAATAAATAATTATTGAAATTGCAACCTCTACATTGCAATTTTGTGTATTAATTCAACCAACACCCCTTTTTTGTCCACTAATCAGCCTTTTTCTCCTATTTATATAGTAGCTCTTGGCTTACAATTGAAGGCGAAAGAACTGAAAGTGAGCGATAAAGAACATCATATAGCATGACGAAGAGCAGCAAATGGCATCATAAGAGTAGCACATGGCATGATAAAAAGACTTGTCGTGTGTAAAAGAGAGCAAGGCAGGATAACGAAAGAACGTAAAAAAAGGTGAAAACGGTAGTAATAGAGATTTCCCCATGCCCTTTTAGGGGAAAACCTTGGCGCAGATTGAGTTTTATTTATATCTTTGCAAAACAGAATAAAATAGAACAAAACAGAATAGAACAAAAGATAATAAAACAAAGCTGAATAAAATAGAAGATAAACAATAAACATTGAAAACCAAGATATATACAGATATGACGAAGAAAATGTTTACACTGGCATTGGTGGCACTACTGTTGCCGATGAGCATGATGGCTCAAGCCTACAAAAGTAGCCGTTACTATAACAAAAATACAGGACGACTGGAGTATTCGAACCGCTCAATAATGTATCAGCCTGGACAAAATTATTACGGACTGCGTCTGGGTCCCGCCTTCTCAAAGGTAAACTCTGACGACCAGAAACTGGATGGCGGCAACTGGCAGACGGGCCTTAATTTGGGCGCTGTGGCGGGCTTCTCATTGTCAGATAGTTTTCCCTTGTTCTTAGAGGGTGGCGCCTTTTATACCGAGAAGGGTGGAAAAACCAATTATCAGGGCAAGAAGATGACGTATAACCTTAACTATCTTGAGGTGCCTGTGGCCGTGAAATATGCTATACAGATGGACGACGAGCATGTTTCAATACAACCGTTTATGGGTGTGTATGTGGCGTGCGGCATCAGCGGTAAGATGAAAAACTATGACGACCGCGAAGCCCGTAGCTCGTTCTCTGACGACTACTTCCAGCGCTTTGATGGCGGCTTGCGCATGGGTTGCGGATTTGCTTACGATATGTTCTATGTAGAGTTGGCTTACGACTTGGGCCTTACCAACATCTGCCACGACGAGTTTGACGCTTCGCACAACCACAGTTTGCAGCTTAATGTGGGTGTAAACTTCTAATTATAACGAAAAAAAAGGATATATCCTTGGGCTTTATGTTTCGCCACAAGGGTATATCCTTTTTTTATTGTTATGTTTTTATTTGTTTACGTTCTAAGAACGTTCATGCCTTCATTACTTAATGTCGCCCACCTTAATCAGATATTCGGCTATCTGCACAGCGTTCAGAGCTGCACCCTTACGAATTTGGTCGCCCGAGAGCCAGAAGGTGAGGCCACAGTCGTCGGCCAAGTCTTTGCGCACACGGCCTACAAACACGTCGTCTTTGCCAGCTGTTTCCAGCGGCATGGGGTAAACCAGGTTGGCAGGATCGTCTTTCAGCGTGCAGCCCGGAGCAGCGGCAATGGCTTTCTGTGCCTCTTCAACGCTGATGGGGTGCTCGGTTTCAATCCATACGCTTTCAGAGTGTGAACGAAGTGATGATACACGCACGCACATTGCCGAACATTTTACGTCAGAGTGCATAATCTTGCGTGTCTCGTTAAACATTTTCATCTCCTCTTTTGTATAGCCGTTATCGGTGAACGAGTCGATTTGTGGAATAACATTGTATGCCAACTGGTGGGGAAACTTTTCTACGGTTACGGGCTGGTCGTTTACCAGCTCTTTATACTGCTGTTGCAGCTCGCTCATGGCAGCAGCACCAGCACCGCTGGCACTTTGATAGCTGGCAATATGTATGCGCTTGATGTGGCTGAGCTGTTCAAGCGGCTTCAGCACTACTACCATCATGATAGTGGTGCAGTTAGGGTTAGCAATGATGCCACGGGGGCGGTTGAGGGCATCTTCGGCGTTACACTCGGGCACCACCAAGGGTACATCGTCGTCCATGCGGAAAGCGCTCGAGTTGTCAATCATTACGCAGCCGTGTTTGGTGATGGTGTCGGCAAACTCTTTTGAGGTGCCACCGCCAGCCGACACGAAAGCCACGTCGATGTCTTTAAAGTCGTCGTTGTGCTGCAGGAGTTTTACCTCATACTCTTTTCCCTTGAAGGTGTATTTTGTTCCAGCCGAACGTTTCGAGCCAAACAACACAAGGTCGTCTATGGGGAAATTTCTCTCTGCGAGTATGCGTAAGAACTCTTGTCCTACGGCTCCGCTCGCTCCAACAATTGCTACTTTCATAATACCTATTCTTTTATCATTTATCTTTTATCGTAACTTTTTCAGGCAGCCTATAGGCAACCTATTGCATGCAAAGTTACAACAATTATATCAATGTGCCATCATTTTTATTGTTTTTTTAGCGTTTTGTCAGCGCATCATCCACAGGTTTTCAATGCGCACCATGGGCACCACCACCTCTTCGCGTGTGCTGTCGGCAAAGCATAGCAGCAAGAAGGCGCGACCTTCATTGCGTGCGGTGTCGGCAGTGGCGTGTATCAGGTCTACGCGAGCGAGGCCATGATGGTCGTCGTTCATTTGCGCCACATACATACGAGCATTGTCAATAAGCTGCGAGCGATAGCTACTGGGGATAGAGTCGGGTCGATAGAAACCATCTACAAACACGTCATAGCGGCCGTGCAGCAGGTTCTCATAATACAGCTTGGCGGTGCGGCCCGCCATTTCGCTGGGGTTGTCGCTACCCTTGCCGCCACAGGCAATAACCAGCATGGCGGCAAGGATAACGAGCAAGACAGAATATCTGTGTTTCATTCTGTTCACATTATCTGTGCATTGATATTATTTCTGGCGTATAAACACGTTGATGGGGCAACCGTGCATAGGCCAGTTTTCACGAATTTTGTTTTCAAGGAAGCGGCGATAGGGCTCCTTGATATATTGCGGCAGGTTTGCATAGAACACAAACGAAGGTATCTGTGTGTTAGGCAGCTGTGTGCAATATTTAATCTTAATATATTTACCCTTGGTTGATGGTGGTGGGTAAGCCTCGATAAGGGGCAACATTACCTCGTTCAGTTTAGCGGTGCCCACCTTGGCCTTTCGGTTCTGATATACCTCTTTCGCCATTTCAAGCACCTTGAAGATGCGCTGCTTGGTGAGGGCCGAGGCAAAGACGATGGGAAAGTCGACAAACGGTGCCATGCGCTGACGAATGGCGTTCTCGAAGGTCTTTATCACGGCTTGGTCTTTGTTTTCTACCAGGTCCCACTTGTTTACCACTACCACCAGCGACTTGTTATTGCGCTGTATGAGCTGGAAGATGTTCATATCCTGAGCCTCGATGCCACGGGTGGCATCAATCATGAGGATGCAGACATCTGAGTTTTCGATGGCGCGGATAGAGCGCATTACCGAGTAGAACTCGAGGTCTTCTGACACTTTGTTCTTACGACGAATACCAGCCGTGTCGACGAGGTAGAAGTCGAAGCCAAACTTGTCAAAACGTGTGTAGATGCTGTCGCGTGTGGTGCCTGCAATCTCGGTTACAATGTTGCGGTCTTCGCCAATAAAGGCATTGATAATGCTGCTCTTGCCAGCGTTAGGGCGGCCCACCACGGCAAAGCGAGGTATGCCGTCTTCGGTTTCGTCGGCGGTGGTGATAGGCAGCTTGTCGAGCACCATGTCGAGCAGGTCGCCCGTGCCGCTACCTGTAGCCGAACTGATGCACTGGGGGTCGCCCAGGCCGAGCGAATAAAACTCGGCAGCATCATATATCTGGTCGTTGTTATCGGTCTTGTTTGCTACCAGGATGACGGGCAACTTTGATCGGCGAAGGATGGCGGCCACGTCTTGGTCCCAGTCGGTAAGGCCCGTCTGCACGTCAACGAGGAAGAGCACCAGGTCGGCCTCCTCAGTGGCTACGAGCACCTGTCGGCGAATAGCGTCTTCAAACACGTCGTCTGAGTTTACTACCCATCCACCCGTGTCTACCACTGAAAATTCGCGTCCGTTCCACTCACACTTGCCATACTGTCGGTCGCGTGTGGTGCCTGCCGTGTCGCTCACGATGGCGCGGCGCGACTTGGTCAGTCGGTTAAACAATGTTGATTTGCCCACGTTGGGGCGTCCTACGATTGCTACTAAATTTGCCATTTCTGTTTCTTAGTCTGTTGTTTCCCCTCTTCTTATTATATTTGTTTGAAAGAAAGAGGGCCGGATGTGGTCTCTGCATCCATGTTAATAATTTGCCGGAGCCGACCATGCTCTGGCCCTCGCCCCTTTGGCGAGAGTGTGCCCTCTTTTCTATTCAGGGCCATTGTGCATTAAAAATTATTCCGGGTTATATCCAAAGCTGTCGAGCTCTCGTTTTGAGCTACGCCAGTCTTTATCCACCTTTACATAAGTTTCAAGATAGATATGTTTGCCGAAGAATTTTTCAAGTGTCTTACGAGCCTCGGTCGACATCTTCTTCAGTGCCACGCCACGGTGCCCGATGATGATGCCCTTTTGCGAGTCGCGCTCAACATATATCACGGCATGAATGTTTATCTTGTCTTGCTCCTCCTTAAACATATCTACGCGCACCTCTACCGAGTAAGGAATTTCTTTATCGTAGTAGAGCAATATCTTTTCGCGAATAATTTCTGATACGAAGAAGCGGGCAGGCTTGTCGGTGAGCTGGTCTTTGTCGAAATAAGGGGGCGACGGTGGCAGCAACTCTTGTATGCGCTTCATCAGTATGTCGGTGCCAAACTTGTTCTTGGCCGATATAGGCAGTATCTCGGCGTTGGGCAGCAGCGTGTGCCACTTCTCTACAATGTCGCCCAGCAACTTTTGGTCGCTCTGGTCAATCTTGTTAATGAGCAGCAGCACGGGTATGGTCATCTTCTTCACCTTATCAAGGAAGTCCATGTTCTTCTCGGGGTTCTCTACCACATCGGTAACGTAGAGCAGCACATCGGCATCTTGAAGGGCCGACTCGGAGAAGGCGAGCATCATCTCTTGAAGCTTATAGTTGGGCTTAAGCACGCCTGGGGTGTCAGAAAATACTATCTGTGCATCGTCGGTATTAACGATGCCCATGATGCGGTGGCGCGTGGTTTGCGCCTTAAAGGTGGCGATGCTGATACGCTCGCCTATGAGCTGGTTCATCAGTGTTGACTTACCCACATTGGGGTTGCCCACAATATTTACAAATCCTGCCTTGTGCATTTAAAGTGTTTCTATTTATTTCATAAAGAAGACGTATCGACATTCTTTATGATTTTGATTACATGTAATTTACAGGTGCAAAGTTACTCATTTTTTTCAATATATCGGTTCATATCTTCCCGAATTATCAAGTGTTCAATGGGTTATAGCATTGCATATTATACAAAAAAGGTGCATAAAAACCTTTCGTCAAGATATTTATGCACCTTTCTCGATTACTTCACAGCTCTTACAGCTCGGCCTAAAACGCGGGGACCGCAGCCTATTGTGGGACATTGCTCGTCACTACTAAATTGATACGAAACGGAACGTCCTGAATGTTTCAAGTCGTCAAGAATGGAGGGGTCGTAAGCACTGTGGTCGTGTGTGTTAACATCGCACAGCTCGCCACAGTGGTAGTCGCCTTCTGTTTTACGTTCCCACACGCCATTTTCGTTGCCATAGCCTGTGCAGGGGAAGAATATCTTGTTGCCGTTAGGCCCAGTGCCCATCAATCCCTTGCAACCTTTATAGGTGGCTCGTTCAAATGTGCAGTGGCTCAGCAGTTCGTCAACATCTTTCTTCGATGGCATGTGCCATCCGTTGCCCCATGTGGCGTGTGCCACGTCGTCGTTGCTGCCTATGAGGGCCGTTTTTCCTTTTGCCAAGGTATATTTGCTGTATGAGTCATCAAAATAGTGGGTAAATGTTTTGTGGGTTTCTGTCTCGCCCCAAGCATACAGACCACCAGGGTCTTCGGCCTTCGTGGCGCCTATGTTCCATCCTGCCCAAATGGTGCCGCTGGGCAAACCGAGGTCTATTTCTTGCGTAAAAGTGGGCTCGGCATTGGCCACGGCTTCTGTTTGTGCTGAGGGTGTCGACTTGTTATATGCTACATAGAAGACGGCTACGAGCGCTATGCAGATGGCTGCCAGCCATATGGCAATTTTCTTGTAGCTGAACCTCTCATCCTCCTCCTCGTCGTTCTCGTCATCGTCTTCAGGTTCTACAACATCTATGGGTCGCGCGTTATTCATAGGCTGGGCATGGGTTGCGGGCTGTTCATAATCGGTGTCCTCGTCTTCAAGAACCGTGTCTTCGCTTGCCGTGCTGCCATTGATGGCGGCAATGGCTTGCAGCATCTCGTTCATAGATTGAAAACGTTGCTTGCGCATGGGCGACATGGCTTTCTCTACCACGGCAATGGTGGCAGCGCTCACGCCAGCCTGTTGTAAAAGCAGGGTGGGGAACCCATCGTTCAATATCGTTGAGGCTTCGGGCGGTGTTTGTCCCGTCAGCATCTTAAACAGCGTGGCACCCAGCGCATAAATATCGAGTGTTACGGGTATCGTGCCATCTTGCTTGAAGTTGGCTTGCTCAATGGGCGCATAGCCTGGCGTGCCCAAACCTATTGATGTGCTCGACTCGGGTTCGCCCTTTTCATCATACTGTTTTGATAGGCCAAAGTCGATGAGCAGCAAGTTGCCCGCCTTATCGCGCATAATGTTCTTGGGTTTCAGGTCGAGGTGAATAATGTTGTGGCTGTGCATATAGGCCAGCGCCTCGCCCACCGTGCTGATGCTGGTTAGCGCCTCGTGTTCTTTTAGGCGACCCTTCGACAGGATATATTGGTCAAGCGTGTTGCCATCAATATGTTTCATTACATAATAGGTGGTGTTGTTTTCGTCAAACACGTCAACCACCTGCACAATGTTTTTATGATGAAGTTTGGCAAGGTTTTCGGCCTCTTTTCTAAATTTGTGCCTATAGTCTTTCACCAGCGCGTTTTGTGTGCCCTCAATGTTGGCTCCGTCGCTGGTGCGCACATTGATGTCTTTCATGTAAAACTCTTTCACGGCCACGTCAACCGTAACATCCATCTGCCCCAGTGGCCCATTCATCTGCACACGTGTGTTGGCCATGTAGGTGATGCCGAAGGTGCCAGCCCCCAGCACTCGCGAGATGGTGTATTTGCCTTTCTGTAAGGTCGTTCCTGCTTTTAATGCGTTCATATTGTTTCGTTTTTTATCCAGTGGTATTGTTTATTGTGCGAATAAACAAATAGATACATAAACATACATATACATACATATAAATAAACATACATACATATGTCATACTCATTAATGATAATGGGTGTTTAGTTGTTGCAAAAATACTATTTTTCTTTTATAAATGAAAGAAAAAGACGGATTATTGGGTGGAAGTTTTGTTCCCTATCAAAACTTCCACCGCAGTTGCACCTCTACATCGGTTTTCGATGAGCGCCCTATTCGTTGCAGTCCCGAGCCAATGGCCGAGCGGTCGAAATAGTTGGTGGTGGCAGCCTTGGCCATTAGCATGAGGCGAGGCGAGAGGTCGGCGCGTAAGCGGGCCGAATAGTGTATGCCACGCCCGTAGAACATAGGAAAAGAAAAGTCGTATAGCAAGCCGCGTTCATACACATATAGTCGGCTGTCATAATCGTCTGTGCGAAAATAGGTTAGCGCCGCATCGGCAGTGAGCCATTGGTGTGTGAGGCCGAGGTCCTGCATGGCGAGGAACCCCAGACTGTGGTCGGCGCCTAAGGTGTAGGCCGACCCATGCAGCTGGGTGCTGGCATGCCATATGCCGCGTGACAGGGTGGCCGCCAACTTCAGACGTTGTGTAAACCTGTTGTCGAGGGCGTCGTGCTGAGCATTGTCGTGCTGCTGGGCGCGTAAGCGGTAGCTGGCATTGAAGGTGAAGGAGGGGTAGGCGAGGCGTAACGACAGTTGGTGGTCAGAGCTGTGCGAGGCAAACGAGATGCCGTAGCGTGGCCAGGCCGACTGTGCCCAGTCGGTATAGGCTGATAGTGTGGCGTGCCCCGACAGCATAAGTTGGGCACCCAGATATAGGCCGTGCTCGTTGCTGGTGTCGCGGTTGGTGCCAAAGGCGCTGCCCATGAGGGCGTGGTAGCGGTAGGCGTAATAGCGGTGAGCGGCGGTAAGGGTGAGGGCCGACCACGGTTCGTACGAGACAGTGTGCAAGGCTGCCCATCCACCGTCGGCGCTGGTGGCCGTCTCGCCTGCCACTTGCAGTTTGGGCCCCATCCAGCTGTAGCCGAGCGCTGCATAGCTAAAGTGCTTGCCTTGTGGATAATAGCGTTTATAGGGCGTGTCGGTGTCGGGCTGCAACTGTCGGTTGTAGCCCATGGTGAGGGCCGAAGCTGAGATGCGAAATCCGTTCTTTGCCCACGCCACACTGGCGGCGCCCACCGTTTGCTGCGTGTTGCGTCGACGTTGCATCTCGCTCTCAGTGCGGTGGTAGCCTGTCTTTAGCAGTGTCTTCACAGTTTCGCCATCGGCGTTCAGCGTGGCGTCGACGTTGCGGATAGAAAACAAGGTGGTAAGTTCAAGCGTGTTTGTTAGCTGTATCGTGGCTGCGGCCCCTTGCAGGTAAGGGCTTTCCTGTCTCGACGAGTGGGCCCGTAGCCTGTTCTCGGTGCGCCCCAGTGTGCCCAGTGCCATGGCCTTGCCCAGGGTGAAGTCGGTGTTTAGGATGAGGCCCATACCCAGTCGAGCGCGGTATCGTCCCACCACTGCTGTCTTTATTCGCCCCACATTGCGCATAATGGCGTAAAAGCTGTAAAAGTCGTAGCCCCAGCGGTTTTGCTGTGTGAAGAAAGGTTCGCCCGCATCTTGTGCTGCCGTCAGTCCTACCTCCAGTTTTCGGCCATAGCCTGTCTTGAAACGCAGCCAGTGCCTATATTTTGGCCCAAGATATCCACGTTTGGCCCCCAACAGGTCGCCATCGCGGTTATAGAGAGGGGCGCGAAAGGCGGCCGTTAGTTCGCTACGTGTGTGGTGCAGCAAGGTGTCGAGAGGGGGAAGCGGCGCACGTTTCGGCCCTTCGCCTGCATAAACGAAGCACTGTATGAGGCGCAATGTGGCAAGGTCGAGGGTGGGCACCATCGACAGCTCGGCCACCGACTGTACAGGGCCGTAGCGGTAGACGTATTCGCCTATGTCGTTAATCTGTTTATCAGTAAGGAACGCCATGCGTTGCAGGTCGGCACGCGTGGCCGTGTTTAGGTTTATCTTGTGGGCAGACAGCTCGGCCAGTTCGTCATACAGCGTCTCTGCCATTTCGTCTTCTACCTCTTCATCGCCCATCCACATTTCATAATAGTGCTGCCATGTGTCGCCCTCGTCTTGTGCCTGTACCTGTACCAATAAAAAGGGGTTAAAGACAGCCAATGCCATTAGCATAATAGCTGTTTTTAATACACTATATCCTTGCTTGTTATTGTGTGTCATAGGTATGCGTCAATAGGTGTTTATAAGGGCTTAGGTTGATGCTTTTCTCAATATGCAAACTTACACAAAAATAGCGATACCATGCACCACTTTCTTCAATTTTTTTTGTTTTGTGGCAAAAATATTTGGTTCTCTCTTTGCGGTTTTCCCCCTAGATATATCGGGTGAGCCGCGGCTTCCTACTTAGGCAATACGTCGTTTATGGGCACAAAAAAAGACAAGCGTTATGCCTGTCTTCTATATTGTATTTCTACAACTCTCTCTTTTAAATTTCTCTTTATGTTTAGTAGCCCATTTCAAGGCTCTCTCAAATTCTTCTTTACGTACGAACAATGAATCTATATGTATATTTCTATCTTTTTTCTTTTCATTGTTTGTCTCTTTTCGTCTGAAGGTGTGCGGGCTGTTGCCGCTCCCTTCTTCAGAAAGTGTGGGGAGAACGTTGCTTATCGCATGTTATCGTTCACTCTCACCCACATACCCATTGCAGCCATTGCTGCAAATAGGTTGATCATCATCGTCATGTTCATCTTTCTAAAACCTTTCTTATCTTTCTTTTCAATCCTAAATCATCTACACAATCATCTTTCTATACCATCTTTCAACTAAAAACCTCAATTCATCATCTCGTGTTCATCTTTACCTTTATTCATTATTGAGACTAATTGCTACTGTTTCTCAACAGACCTTTACTCTGAAATTCTTTTTCATCTTTCAGTCTCAAAACCTTCTTTCAATCTTATTGCCTTAAAAACTTTAATGCCTTATTTCTTAAAACCTAATCTATATTATTATTCCTGATCAATCTTAATAGCCTTTACTTTATCTTTCAATGCTTATCTTGTTGATTATACCTTTACGTTACGCGCATCGCTGCGGGTGTCATTATTTCTTTTTGACGATGCAAAGGTAATATTGTTTGCGCGCACATACAAACATTTTCATGCATTTTTAATACATATAACATTAATTTTGACTTAGGTCAACGAAAAGGTTGTGCTCGCACACACACGGCATCATTCATGCCACTTAATAGTTGATAAATTCTTGCTTTGGCAAGTGTCAAAGCCGAGTTGACGAGTTCTTGCTGCTTGCATCAGTAACAACTCGTCAACTCGTATCCTGTTAACAAGTAGAACACTTGTTCTATTTAAAACATATTATTTTATTTCACCACAATATTAAAACACATTATCTCACCACTACCTTCTGTGCATGTGTTTGCTTTCCGTCAGAGATGCGAAGGATGTAAACGCCCTTCTTTTGTCCTTCGGCCGAGATGGTGACGGTGTTTCCTGCATTGCTTACTGAAGCCACCTGATGTCCATACATATTATATAATGTAGCAGTCATGGCCACGGTGCCAGCGGTATAAGCCTCGAAGGTGTTTCCGTTGAGCGATCGAAGCATGAAGTCTTTACCTGCTGCGATGGGCGAAAGGCCAGTAGCCTTCTGGTCGAGGATATATTTCAAGCCCGCAAAGGCATCAACCTTTCCGCTGCCAGCCTGGTTTCCGTCGCCAGCCTTTGTATAATAATTATCGGTGGTGCAGTGGTTGTCTGATATGGCAGTTTTCTGTGCGATATCACGTATCTGTGTATGTGTGAGCGTAGGGTCGGCTTCGAGCCACAGAGCGCAGATGCCCGACATATAGGGTGTGGCCATTGAGGTACCGCTCATCTGTCCAAACTCATACGCTGTTCCACCTACTGTTATCTGCTGTGCCACTTCTTCTTCATTGCTTTGAGTATAATGGTTGAAGCTTGATATTAACAACATACCAGGGGAGCAAACATGAGGCAGCACTCTGTTATCGGCCAATTTTCCATAGCTTGAGAAGAAGGAAATGTTGCCCGTTTTGTTTCCGAATTTAGTGCCATAGAAAAAATCGTTGATGCCATAGGTAGCTCCGTCAATCGATTTATACGAAACAGCCGTATTAAACGATCCCACCACGATAGGCTCTGTGCCACAAGCAATGGTGTTGATGGTGCCGTCATGTGTCATGTCCTTGTCACATTCGGGCACGTCGGTATCAAAGAAGGTGATGCTTTCAAGATAACTGGTAACGGTTTGTCCTGCCTTTCCTCTCACCACATATCCTAAAGAGCAGTTGTTGGCCAAAAGTGTGATGTCAGAGATGGTAAGCAGATAGCCTTTCATGCCATTGTCGATATTTTCGCTTTCAATCGACACGGTGCCTTTAAAAGTAGTGTTTGAATAGGTTTGCTTTCTGCCATCAGGGTTTGAAGCGTTAACAAATTTCCACGTTTTCTTTATTTTACCAGTGTCGCTATTATACACCACGATATCAATTTCTACCTGCTGTTCTGGATCGGTTACCGTGAAATAGTTGTATAATTCAGAAAAATCCATCTCGCCGTCTCCATCAAGATCCGAATAATAAGCTGCCTTCATGACTTCGTTCTCGGCACCTGTGAAGGTGCGACGTTGCACGATGTCATAGTCGGCCTCGTTTCCAGCGGCAATGCAAGCTACGACATCATATTTTTTAATAAACTCGTCAATGAACGCTACTTCAGGGTCGGTGGTATCGTGGCTGCCCGCATTGGCACCATACGACATGTTAAGCACGAGGCGTTTGTCGCCATTCGTCTTACACCAGTTCACCATTTTGTCAAACGCTTCATAGTCGGTTTCATGGTAAGGTATTGGGCCCATCAGCAGGTCGGCATCAGGCGCCACGCCCTTTGTTTGGTAAGCCGTGCCTTGATAGCAGCCAGCAGCAATGCCGCTCACATGTGTGGCATGGCTCTCCTGTTCATCGTCGGTTTTGAAAGCGGCTATTTCGTCTGGTGTGGTGAGATAGGTCAGTGCATCGCCTTCTTTAGCGGCATAGCCTATCATCTTGAAACGACTTTTGCCCTTGTCATCAAGAAACATGATATGGTTGGGGTCGAAACCATCGTCGAGCACACCTATGGCTACCCCTTTTCCTGTGTAGGGCTGCTTTAGGTCGGTGCCCAGTTGTATTTTATCTACGCCCGTAGCTTTATGTGCCTTATTCAGCAAGAGGCGTTTCTTGCGCTTAGCAAAGCTGATGAATTCGATGTCGTTGCGTTCAGCCAAGCTTTCTAACTTGTCGAGGCGGATGGTGGCAATGGCAAAATGGTTCACAACCGTTGAAAGGGTTACGCCCTCTGCTTCAAGGGTGGCGGCATCGCATCCAGGCGTCATCTTTACAATGGCACGCAAGGTGCGGTTATCCATCTGCTTGCGTAGCGCCTTCAGGCTGTTGCCCGTGGCCTTGCTTTGTGCAATGGCAGTTTCTTCTTGTGTCTGCAGTTTGGCAAGCTCCAGCTTGCTGGCAGCATTAATCTTTCCGCTCTTTTTGAGCTGGTCATAATCGATGGCCATCGCTCCTTGTGCAAGGAGCAGGGCACAAATGAGTGAGTAGATTTTCTTCATACTTTTTTTAGTTAGTATATTCGTGTGAATTCTCTTTATGTTTATTTTCTTTGGTTAGTATCTTTCTGTAAAATGATGCGAACGAATAAATCGTAAACTGTGTCAATGTCAACAGCAAACAGTTTTAAGTGCTTGTATGCTTGTATCTTATTATAAGTGGAGATGTTACATCTGTAAAACCACTACGTACAAAAGCAGGCGACAAATATACAACAATTACTTTATATCTGCGAATTTTTTTACAAAAAATAACTACAAGAGTAGCGTAAAACGAGAATGAGGATAGGGAAACAAAAAAGAGGGTGTGTCAAAATAGAAGTTAAAAGAAGTTTGGGCTTCGCCCGAAGTTAACAGAAGTTAGCGGACATATGTATAAATTGCTGAAAATAAAGCATTTGTCTGTTAACTTCCATCCATCGTAGATGGATTAACTTCTTCTTAACTTCCTCTAACTCCTATTTTGACACACCCTCTTTAAGTAGGTGTATTATTCTTTGGCGTCGTCCAGCAACTGTATGTGCAAATCGGCAATGCTGATGAGGTGCTTCTTGTAGAGGTCGCCCACAGCGCGTTTAAACACCTTTTTGCTTACGTGGAACACGCGTTTAATGTCTTCGGCCTCGCTCTTATCGCCGAAGGGGCACGTGCCGCCATGTTCTTGCAGATATTGCAGCAAGGTATCGGCAAAGTCGAGGGTTTGTCGGCGGCCTGTAGGTTGCAGCGTGATATCGAGTTTCCCATCAAGACGAATATTGTCGATGTATCCCTCTACGCGGTCGCCTGTGTGCAGAGGGCAGAACACCTGGTCGTCGTACACCAGTCCGGCATAACGGTTGTTTACAATCACCTTGAAGCCCAGGTCGGTTTTTTGCCATACCAGCAGGTCGGCTTTTGAATAGCGTTTCACCTCGGGGCGTCCTTGTGCCAGATAGCGTTCCACCTTTGCCGAGGCCACGATGCGGTAGCTTTCTTCGTCAATATGCACATGCACAATATAGCTTCGTCCTTGCTCCATGCGCATTTTTTGTTCACGGAAGGGGCAGAAGAGGTCTTTCATCAGTCCCCATTTCAAGAACGCGCCATATTCGTTCACCCACGCCACCTCCAGGAAGGCGAAGTCGCCCACCTTAGCCAGCGGTGTCTCGGTGGTAGCCACCAGTCGTTCATCTTGGTCGAGATAGAGAAAAACCTCAATTTCGTCGCCCACGTTTACCTCTTGCGGCACATAACGTTTGGGCAGAAGGATTTCTCCCTCTTGTCCGCCGTCGAGATAGAGTCCAAAGTCGACGCGCTTCACTATTTTCAGTCGGTTGTAGTCGCCTAATTGTATTTTTGCCATAATTTATTAGTTTGTTAGTTGACGAGTACTCTCACTTTCCTCACTTCCCTCTACCACTTTGCCATCGCAAAGGTGAATGGTGCGGTCGGTGATGGAGGCCAGATGGTCGTCGTGTGTCACGATGACGAAGGTTTGGCCGAAGCGATCGCGAAGGTCGAAGAACAGTTGGTGCAGCTCGGCCTTGTTTTTCGAGTCGAGGCTACCGCTGGGCTCATCGGCCAATATCACGGCAGGATGGTTCATCAGTGCTCGTGCCACGGCCACACGCTGCTTCTCGCCACCCGACAGCTGGGCAGGCTTATGCTGCGCACGGTCAGAGAGGCCCATAAAGTCGAGCAGCTGCAGCGCCCGTTCTTTTGCTTCAGCTCGTCCTTTTCCCGCTATGAAGGCGGGTATCATGATGTTTTCTAATGCCGAAAACTCGGGCAGCAACTGGTGAAACTGGAACACGAAGCCTATCTTTTCGTTTCTGAAGCAGCTCAGCGCCTTTCCCTTCAGCGTGCTCACATCGGTTCCGTCGATAACAATTTGTCCGCCATCGGCCTTATCCAGTGTGCCTATTATCTGCAGCAACGTGGTTTTTCCTGCACCGCTGGGGCCCACAATGCTCACCACCTCGCCTTTGTTAACATGCAGGTCGATGCCTTTCAGCACCTGCAGCGATCCGAAACTCTTTGTTATATTTTTAATGTCAATCATTGTTTGTATAATCTTGAAAGATGGTTATGTAACCATTCGCGTACGATAGCGTATGCGCTGCGTTCTTCTTGATGTTGCGGTTGTGCAAAGGTCATCTCGTCCATGGGGTCGCCATGCTGGTCGGGGAAGATGATGATGAGGTTCTTTCCTGAGAAATGTTCTTTTATCTCGTCAGGCAGATGCTCAAGCGCGTTCTTATACGACACTGTGCCCTTACGTGCGGCGATGACGATGAACAGATGGTCTTCAGATATCGACTCGGCCAATTGTGGCATCTCGTTCCAGTGGTTCATCTGTTGATATTCAACACGCATATCGCGATGACGGTTGTCCAGATAGTTGTTGATGAGCGCCAGCGTGTCGTTGCGTCCGTGAAACACGGTGCGACACTCGAGGTTTTCTGACAGGCGCGCTATACGCTCGAGCCAGCGATAGAAGCCTGGCTCAAACTGTGCCCTTGATGGCACCGCTACCTCTATGCGACGTATGGTGCTGAGGGGCTGTTTCAGGCGGGCCATCACTATTTGTCGGTTCAAACCATTGAACAGGCTTTGGTGAAACTCGCCCCAAAACTTTGCCGACACCTCTTTGTGCATGTGCATGCCAATGATAATTTCTGACGCCCTAAACTCTTTAAAGGCATGTTTAATGCCGTTAGCAATGTTTGCTGCCACGCGCACCTGTGTTTGCATCTTCACATCGGTGGCAGCGGTATATTGCTGCATACGTTCCAGCAGACGTTGTCCCGCCTCTTGGTTGCGGCGCATCTCGTCGTCGTCATACACCACCGACAGGCCCACAAGGCTGCGCCCCAACTTGGGGTTGCGCATCATCAGTGCCAGGTTTACCAGGCGTGTGGCATACTCGGGATATTTCATGGGGATGAGTATCTTCTCGTCGTCTTTCTCGTCTTCCTGTGGCAGCTCCTTGTCGCGCAATGTTATTTGCTGTGCCGATTGCTCGGTAACGATGGTAGAGATGATGCATGTAAACAATATCATCATTACCACGGCGTTCAGTATCTCGTCGTCAACCAGGATGGCGCCATTAGGCATCTTCATGCGCATGCCCACCATCACCATTGCTATGGCGCCAGCGGCATGGGCCGAGGTAAGGCCAAACATCATGTTGCCCGACGAGGGAGGTAGCCTAAACAGCCAGCACGACAGATAGGCGGCCACGGCCTTGCCCAATGTGCCAAACACCACAATCACTGCCAGCACCCCAAGGATAGAGCCTCCAGCAAACATAAGGCGCACATTGATAAGCATACCCACGCCAATGAGGAAATAAGGAATGAACAGGGCGTTGCCCGTAAACTCGATACGGTTCATCAGTGGCGATAGGTGAGGAATGTAGCGGTTCAAGATGAGGCCCGCAAGGAAGGCACCAAAGATTCCCTCAACGCCTATCATCTCGCTCAGGGCCGCGCTCATAAACAGCATGGCCATCACAAAGATAAACTGCATCACGGCATCGCTATATCGGCGCAAGAACCAGCGTGCCAGTCGAGGAATGATTAAGGCCATCGCGGCACAATAGCCTACAAACTTGCCTATGAACAAGAGCCAGAAGCTGATGCCTGTGTCGCCATTATTAGCCGCCACCAAGGCTGCCAGCATGACCAGCGCCATGAGCAACGACAACATCGACGAGCCCACGCTCAGTGCCACGCTGGGCTTGCGCTGCAGGCCATATCGGCTCACGATAGGGTAAGCGATAAGCGTGTTTGAGGCCATGATGCAGCCCAGCAACATTGATGCCTCGTGCGAATAATGCAGCACCCAAAAGGTTATAGCGTAGGTGAGCAGCAGGGGCACAAAGCAGGTGAGCACGCCAAAGACGCCAAACCGTAAGAGGTTTTTTCGCACCCCCTCGGTATCCATCTCAAGTGCTGCCAAGAACATGATATAATAAAGTCCTACCTTGCCGAACAGCTCAAACGAATTGTCGCGCTCTAAAATGTTGAAGCCATATTGTCCTACCGCTACGCCTGCCAGCACCATGCCTATGATGTGCGGTATGCGCAGCTTACCCATGATTATGGGTGCTAACAAAATAATGATTAGCACCACCAGAAACACCAGTGTGGGGTCAGTGATAGGAAAATATTGTGTAAGGTTCAACATATCATTGTTTTTTGTTGTTCTTTGTCGTGGCAAGCACCGTACCATGATCCATCCATCGTCCACGCAGCAGACGAATGAGGAACATGGTGCCACGGAATGTTAGTTCGATGGCCATGGCCACCCACACGCCGCGCAAGCCATATTGCGGAGCCAGCAAGGCTGCCAGCGAGAGGCGCACGCACCACATTGATAGCAAATTGAGAAGCATGGGGCGCAACGTGTCGCCAGCGCCCACGCACACACAATAGGTAACGATAGAGGCGGCAAACATAGGTTCGGCCCAAGCCTCAATGCGTAGGCAGGTAATGCCCAGCTGTCGTATCTCGTCAAGTGGGGTGAGCAGTGCCATTAGTTCGGGGGCAAACACATACATAATCAATCCCATGACCGCCATCACCACCATGCCCAGTGTTACGGTGATACGAGCAAAGCTGCGACACATATCGCGGCGTCCTGCTCCTCGGCTTTGGCCCACCAGTGTGGTGGCGGCATCGCCTATGCCGTAGCCAGGCATATAGCACAAGCTTTCGGCTGTGATGGCAAATGTGTTGGCGGCAATGGCAACGTTGCCCAGCGGTGCCACAATCATGGTGCTCACTATTTGTGCTCCATTCATAAACACCGACTGCATAGCCATGGGTGTGCCTATCTTCAAGGCATGACGTATATAGTTGCCCACCAGGTTCCAGCCCCCAGTGTCTTGTCCTAATGCCAATATCTTGCTGCGCATCAAGGCATAGTAGCCCTGAATAGTGGCACCCGATATGATAGCCAGCGATGTGCCCAAGGCAGCCCCCATCACGCCCCAGTGCATAAAGTAGATAAAGAAGGCGTTGAACAGCACGTCGAGCACACACACCAGCACACTAACAATGCTGGGCACCCGCATATTTCCGGCACACTTCAGCATGTTGCCACACAGACCTGAAAACTGAAAGGCGGGCACGGTGAGGGCAAAGATAAGGAAATAGAGCGAGGCGTTGCGAGCAATGTCGGCGCCACCTCCCAGCCAGTAAGGCAGATAGGGAAAGATGATGAGGGCTATGATAGAGATGCTACAGCTCACAATGGCTGTGCCCACAATGCCATGCCTGAACACGGCTCGTGCCTTCACAAAGTCGTTTCCGCCAATATAGTGTGCCACCTGTACCGAGAAGCCCATGGCGGCAGCATTGGTAATGCTACCCATCAGCCATGTGGTGCTCTCCATCAGGCCTATTGATGCCGAAGCCTCGGCGCCCAAATGTCCCACCATAGCCGCATCAATGAAAAACATGAGCACGCTGGTTATCTGTGCCAATATTGATGGTATGCTAAGGCTGACAATGAGCTGCAGTTTTTCAGTCATTGTCATCTGTGCGCCATTGCGTATGCTGGCCAGTAAAGCGTCGGTCTTGTTCATTGATTGCATGCGTGCGTGTTGTGCCTATTGTTTATATAAATATGTCGTTCTGACATATTTTCATGCAAAGTTACTCCTTTTTTTTCATCCCCCCATCATATTCGTGCTGAAAACCGTTGTTTTCGCCTTCGCCTTATTGTGCCGATAGGTTAAAGTTCTTAAAGAACACATCAACCTGCTGCCCCGACACATTGGTTAGTTTTATGCGCGATGCCTTGGCCGAGCCGATGGTGGGGGCGTTCAGTGTGTATGGTGCCTCGCTGCTTTGTGTGAGAGGTACCTCGCGCCACTGGCCGTTGGTAAAGAGCTGCAGCTTAAAGGCAGATGCCACATGGGGTACCTGCACGTCAAGGCCGAAGGTTGAGAAGATGACGTTGCGGTCGGTAGCCAAGGTGAGCGAGGCGTTGGGCGCCCAGTGTATCACCTCGTTGGCATCGGCCACGTTCACGTTGTCGCCCACCATTGTTACGGGCTGTGAGGCCAACTGTTCAACGGTGCTGCTGAGCTTGTAAGGAGCGGCCATCGCTATGCTGTTGAGCTGTGTGTGATAGCGGCGGTTGCCCTCGGTGGTGGCCTTGGTAAACAGGTTGTTCAGGGTGGGCAGCAGCACGCGTGTGCCTACCCTGATGCCTGACTGCAAGGCATGACGCACCTTTGAGGTTTGCATTTGCTGCATGGTGTCGAGGGCCTTGCGTGCCTGGGCGTAAGCCTGTGTAAAGGCATCGGTTTGCGCTTGTGTGGCGGCGTTCGCAGTCTTTTCCTTGGCTGTCATCTTAGCCATATTGCACACCGCTGTGCCATAATCGGCCAAGCATTGCGTGTACAGCAGCCAGGGGCGCAACTCGCGAACCAAGGCGGGGTTGGTGGTATCGGCCAGCAAGGTGTCGCAGGCCTGACGCAAGGTGGCACAGCGGTCGGCCAGACTCTCAATGGCTACGATGTCGCCTTGTAGCGCCCGTTGTGCCTCGATCGTCATCTCGTCGCCCTCGGCCCGTCGGTATCCGTGCCCATTTTGTCCTAAGTCTTTGTTATACAGGGCAAAGGTGCGCAAGGCGTTGGCATGGGCGGGCAGCACCTCGTGGGTGGCCTGAAGCCAGTTTTCGTAAGGGCGATATGCCTTCATGTTCCATGTATAGTCGGCCACACCGTAGAGCGCTATCTTCGATGCCTCGGCGTGTTCCATGGGGTTCGATACAAAGCCTGATAGCAAGGGAGCAATGTCGGTGCCATTGCCATAGACCGGACCCAGCAAGATGCGCTCTCGCACATAGTCGCTCACAGGATAGTTCCACCAGATGTAAGCCTTTCGGCCTATTCGGCTGTTAATCCATTGCATGGTTTCGAGGTCGATGTCGGCCACCACCGCATTGCCCGTCCACATTACCTGTATGTCGGGGTCAAGGTCTTTTCCTAAGGCGCGCAGATAGGTGTCGTTGCTATCGGTCCACGAACGGTTATAGATAGTGGGGCACATCACCAGTGGCGCTACATCGTTGTGCTTCTTTCTGAAGTTGTGCTCTACATCGTTTAGCAACTGAGCCTGTCGGTCGGGGCGTGTGCCTTCGCCCGTAATATCGTCGAAGAACACAGCAAACGAGCGCACACCCAGTGCATACATATCTTCCAGCTTAGCCACCAGCGAGTCGCGGTCGGCCTTATCCCAACGAATGTCTACGCCAGGATGAATGGCCCAACAAAAGTCGACGGCGTGCGCCTTGGCATAATTGCATAGTTGCTGTATGCGTTCGGCCTCGGCCTTAGGATAAGGCTTACGCCAAAAACGTCGGTGGTACAAGTCGTCTTTGGGGCCATAGATATAGGTGTTCATCTTATGTCGGCCATAGAAGGCTATTTGGCTGAGTCGTGCTTCATGGCTCCACGGTGTGCCATAAAAGCCCTCTACGGTGCCACGCACAGGGGTGTCGGGCCAGTCGGTCACGGTGCCATACTGCATCTTTCCGCCTTCCATGCTCTGCAGCAAGGTTTGCACGCCATAGTAGAGGCCGCGCTCATCGGCACCTATGATAACAATGCCTTTTTCAGTAACCTTTAGCTGATAGCCTTCGGCCTTCAGCGCGGTGGGGCTGGCAAGCGTCTTCAGACAGCGGTCGCCCACCACGCCCAGGGTGATGGTGAAGGGTGCCTTCTTGTTTTGTGCAATGTGTGCAGTGCCCTCATTTAGCGCATTGAGAGCAGCTGAGTTGAGGCGCTGCTTGTCGCAACGTAACGCCCACTGTGTGGGCTGGTTTACCATTGCTGCAACCGAGGTTTCAATCTGTTGCGGCACGGGGCACACTCGTGCAAACTGTGCTGTGGCGTTTGTTGTGACCAGCCATGCCAGTGCCGAGACGGCAGCAGTGAGAATTTTAGTTCGTTTCATATAGGTAGTATTATTTTATTTTCTTGATGCACACCTGTCGCACGGTGGCGCCTTGGTCGTCGGCATTAAAGGCCACAATGCCACGGGTGGGCGCAGCTTGTTGGGTTTCGGCGTTTTGCAGTGGCGCGTCGGCACATATCTCATGGCCGTTTACCACCAGCGTTAGTTTATTGTCGCGCACAAACAGGTGGGCCGTGCGCCACGGTGCTTGTGTGCCAATGTTGTGCCACTGACTCTTGCCTGCAATGCGAGCACCTTGTTTGCTGTCGAGCGTGATGATAGGTGTAGAGTGTATTTGCACGGTGAGTGTGCCTTCGGCCAGCCAGTCGAACACCATGTCAAAGTTGGCCATCTCGTCATACATATTCCAGTAGCCACGCTTGCCCATCTTGGTGGGAGCGCTGAAGGCCAAGTTGTAGCCACCATCGGCGCGGCAGTGGTCAAGGGCGTTGAGCACATCGTCGATGGCCATGCCTACCCCCTGCTCGTCGTAATGGTTGATGAACGACTGCTTGGCGGCTTGCAACATATTATATACATAGCGGCCACCATTGGCTTGAGGGGCATGAGCTATGATGTTGCGTGTAGCCACGGCCACGGCATCGGCTAAGGGCTTCTTGTCGTAATACTGACGTATGTAGGCCAGGGCCTGAATGGTGTGCGTATTGCCGAGGTCGATAATAATTTTTTGGCGAAGTTCGTTGCCTGGCGTCAGCTCATCGGCGCGTCGCAGCAACAGGTAGCGCTCGCCTGCTGTGGCATCGCAACTTTCGGCCATCGTCACATAGCGTGCCAAGAGGGCATCGCGGTCGGCACCCACTTCCAGCTTTGTTGCCATGTCGAGCAAGCGCTGCATGGCCTTGGGGGCGGGCTCGTTGCGCATCACCTCGTCGGCCAAGTCGTTGCGGCCAGCGCGCATACGCTCAACGGCTTTATCAAGACTGGTGGTCCAAAAGGGCAGCGCCGAGGGCTTGGGGCGAGCCTTCTCTTTAGGAGCATCGACGGCCTTTCCTTCGCGCGCCTTTATCACCTTATTTATATTATCGGCCTCTGCCTTATCAGTAGCGTTCTGTGCCAGCGTGGCCAGCGTGCCATCAATGCTGGGCATCTCTTTCAGCAGGCGAAAGGCGGTCGCGGCCATGTTGGGGTCGGCAAGATACATGGCTATGTGCTCGGCATCGGCGGGTTTTGCCACTGCCTTCAGGTTGTCGAGCAGGTGTAGGCGCAGATTGAGGTCGTCGTTACGGTCGATGGCCTTTTTTAGGCCGTTGCGCACCAGGTCAACATAGCGCTGCCCCGTGGTGGTTTGACAGTAGGCCGTGATGTCGTCGATGAGGCGTATGCAGGCCTTCGACTGTCTGAGGTCGTCGGGCTCGCCCATACGGCTGAGCATATCGACGCTGAGGTCGGCATCGGCTGCCAACTTGTTTATCAGTTCTTCTTTTGGTGCGAGGCCCGTCAGCGTTATCTGGTCGATGGCCGCGTTTGCCGTCTTTTCTATCACCCTACGGCTGGTTTGTGCTTTTGATGCCGCACAAAGGCATAATGCAAATAATAGTATAGTTATTTTTTTCATATTCAGTTTTCACTTCGCCCAGTATCATGAGTGATTTTTATGGCTGGGGCGTTTACTTCAGATGCTTCTTGATATAAGGCAGCATGTGGTTAGCGCAGCGCTCAAAGCCCAAGTCGGTGAAGTGGATGGCGTCGACGGTGCCCTCGTGGTCGTTGCCTATCATGCCCGCTGTGGGCACGAAAAAGAGGTTGCGGTCGCCCTTTTTGCGCCACTTTTCGTAGATGGTTTTCAGTGTAGCATCTTTATCGTTCACCGCTTTACATATCTTGGTGTCGAAACGTTTGTGGGGGAAGTCGGGCGTCTCTACCACCAGAATGGGGGTGGTGGGGTGTACCTTACGTAGGATGGTGTAGAAGGGTTCGAAGCGTTCGCTAAGCTCTTCGGCCGTAACGTTAGGTAGCATATCCAGGATAAACAGACCTGCATCAAGGTTTGCCATCACGCGAGCCACCTCGGTGTCGAGCCTACCATTTCCGCTGAAACCAAGGTTGATGACCTCGCGGTTTAGTTTGCGCTCTACAATATTGGTGGCAGCCATGCCAGGGCGATTGGCGCATCCACCTTGCGTAATGCTGGTGCCATACCACACAATGGGCTTATCGGTACGAGGTAGCGGTTGCTGCGGAGCCTCGATGGTGGCGCCATAGTTGATGCCGATGGCCAGCGAGTCGATACCTTCATACAGAGGCAGATATAGCATATATTCGCGAGGCTTGCTCGTCATATTGTCGATAATGGTGGCGGTGGTGGTGAGCTGCTCGCGGGGGCGTGCGCTGTTCACAAAGGTCCATGTGCCATCGTCTTGTAGGCAATAGAGGTCGAGACCGCGTATGCCAGTGGGCGTCATGTGGTTCATGTTAAACACCGACATATTTTTCCAGCGTGCCCCTATCGTTGAGGCGTTTGAGCGGAAGCGTATGGCCATGCCCGCCGAGTTTTGTCCCAAATGCCACAGTTGCTCGCGTATTTTTCCTTTCAGCGAGTCGGGCAGTCGGGTATAGAGTCGCTCAGAGGCCACTTTAGGATGCCCAATGAGCTGAAACTGAGAGGCTTCATGATACTGCAGTTGCGCCATGATGCCGAGATGGGTCAGGGCAAAGAGTGAGAGCAAGAGTAATAGCTTTTTCATCTTTTGGGGGATAATTTGGGGATTATTGTTTACAAGCAACAAAGTTAGCAATATTTTTCGTTTTATAGGTGCGTTAAACAGTTTTTCATGATTCTGTCGTCTATTATAATAACACGTAAAAGCGCCACATACCAATATTTTGTTTGATATGTGGCGTTTTCTTGAACACGAATTTCCATGAATTATTCACGAATTAATCCATGAATTATCCAAGTAGGACGGTGGTCTCTGTGCCCCGTCCTCCCGACGTTAGAATTGGGCAATAAATATGTGAGGTTATCTATTTAGAAGTGCTGGGTGCTGGAGGACGCATCCGTTTAGATAAAAATAAATACTCGCAATAATATATTATTAAATTGTTAAAAACGCAACAATATTATATGAGCCATACAATGCCCATCTCCTCATTGTGGAATAAATATAAAATCATCGTTCTTCAGTGCCGAAACACAGTTTGCCAGTGTATCACACGTCCTGTAGTGACTCAACAAATGCCTTCCAGTTCTTTTGCAATTCATGCAAGAGGTCATTGCGCGGGTTTGCCCTCAGCAGCTTGTGAAGAAGAACCTTGCCTTTGCTTGGGCCGTCGGCAAGCGACACGGCTATTATTCTTAAATAATCACGATAGTCTTGTTTGCAGTGCTTGTCATTGTCGCAAAAGTCGAGCAATCTTGTTATGTAATATTTCGCGCTGTCGCCATTGTGCTCGATTGTATATTTTTTTGACATATATACAAGTCTGTCGGGGTTGCTGTTTGGAAGATGTTGTATTTCAAGCCATTTGTTTTCCCTGGCTTCTTTCATCCGTCCGAGCCATCCCAAAATTACAGCACGGTGATAATAACACCATGCCGCATGGTCATTGTCCACAGCGAGCAGATGCTCCGATATGCTCCACGACTGCATGACCAATGCTGTGTCTTTGTGCAACATTCCTTCTTGAAACAAATCCACCATGCTGTCACGCAATGCCCTGTATTCATCTTTATTGTCATGCAGACCTTCGCCTTTGCAAATACATACAGGTGAAGCTACTCTGCATACAGTTCCGTTAACACATTTGTATGCAGCGTCACTTGAACAAAGAATGAAAGGAAGTAAAATGAATAAGAGTAATTTGTACATTTTTTTTATTTTATTAAAGTTTCGCAAGTATTTTTCCTACACTCTTGTCGCTCATTGTCAAATTTTGTAATGATTGTATTTGCCGCGTTACAATGCCTCAGTTACCTCTCTTGCGTTCAGCAATTGAAAAGCCGAGAACACAATATTTCTGATAAATGAAAGTTACAGTTTCAAACCATTTCTATGCTTGATGCAATCGGCTCTAAGTTCCCTTGCATCTGCCAACAGCTTTTTTGTCCACCTCATGCCTTCCCCGTGTTCTTTGGCTTCCTTTACATGCCCCAGACAGTAATGGCACATCGACTTATACAAAAGAGCATCGTTCTTCAGACTTTTTATTCTCTTCTTGTTTATGCCATATTCCTTGTCTACAAAGTTCTCAAGTGGGGTATGTAGTAGGAAATCCCAACTTTTTATAGATTCTTGCGCTTTGTGGTTACATAGCAAAATATTGCCTTTATAATATTGCACTAAAGGGAATGTGGGCTGCACGGCTTCTGCTTCTTGAATGGCACTAAGTGCTTCATCAAATTTTTCTTGATACAGTAGTGTCCCAGCCAGTTGCGAAAGGCAATAGATGTCCGTAGGGTGTTTTGCCAGCAACTTGCGTAACGCCCTTTCCGCCTTTTTGTCTTCGCCAAGGCTTGACAGTTCTTCTATCTTTTTTACAAAATCTTTCATTCTCTTAATTTTTACGTTTGTTCGGATTATTTGGGGATTATTGTTTACAAGCAACAAAGTTAGCAATATTTTTCGTCTTGTAGGTGCGTTAAACAGTTTTTCCTAACT
>ENA-ORMX01000659-ORMX01000659.1-human-gut-metagenome-genome-assembly--contig:-NODE-659-length-25639-cov-5.784944_pt1 | contig 25639 bp, 4 predicted proteins | sample MGYA00242108_ERZ509007 | MGnify/ENA primary metagenome ERZ509007 (study PRJEB26280, sample SAMEA2338745) | human gut metagenome | biome: human gut; feature: human-associated habitat; material: faeces...
TTAGATTTTAGTTAATTAATTATTTCGCTTTTTTGTGTGAATTTTACAAAGTTGTTACATAAAATGTTAGATAAAATATTAAAAAGTAGAGATATTACAAAAATATTACTAAATTGTAATTTAAAATTAATATAAGATTTGAAAAACTAAAAAACAATCTTCCGTATATTAAATTTATTACTTAAATAAAAAGTGGTATCTATGGCATATTGACCAGATTTAAAAAAAATATTTAAATAAAATTAATTATAATAAAAAGGGAGAGTAATGTTATGAAAAAGACAAAAAGAAAAGCAATTTTATTTATTGTAATGATTTTAGCTATTATTACAGTTATTGTTGGTACATATATCTTTATATGTGCTAGAAGTAGCAAATCTGATATTACAACAGATATAGCAACATTAAGTGAAGATAATGAAACATTAGCTGGTGTTACATTAAATACTGGTGGATATAATCATAACTTAAATGGTTGGCTAGGTAATTTTGTAGTTGGAGGATCACATTATGATGGATATTGTATGTATCTTGGAAAAGGAGCGCCGTCTAGTGTAACTAATAGAGGATCTGCATACAATTGGTTCCAAAGTGCTACATATAACAAGTTAAAGTGGTTTTTTGACAACATGGTTGTAGTATTTCAGCCAATAAGTGATAATGTTTATGGATCAGATTTACCAAATGAAATTACTATGTATAAAAAGAACATAAATTTATTAATTAGTAAGTATAACCTTAGTGGTACTATTGATAGTTTAACTGAAAAGCAAATATTTGAAGTACAACAATGTGTATTATGGAATTTTATAAATGGAAGAGATTTTTCAGGTAAACTTTCTGGAAGTCAGAAATCAATGTATAATGCTTTAATTAAAGGTATGAATGATAATGCAAACTATACTTCTGATGGTACAGATATAGTTACTGTTACTAAAGAAAGTGGGTTTAAATTAAGTAGTGATGGAAAAATAGGACCATTTAAATTAAATAACAGTAAAGGTAAAATAAATCGAATTTTAGTAGAAGGTTTTAGTGGAATTGATGGTGGATATACTATTGTTGATAATAGTGGTAAAAAAATAGATGAATATAATAAGTATAATGGAATTTTTTATATAAAATTAAATAAGACATTATCTAAGGGAACAAAATATAATATTAAAGGAACTGTATCTACTAAATCATATAAAACAATTGTTACTGAATGGTGGGATGGTAATAATAGTAACCAACCTGTAACTACTTTTGCAAGAGACCCAGAGAAGAGCTCTGTTTCTTTTGATAGTAATTATTTTTCTGGTAATATTGATTTAGCATTAAAGAAACAAATTACACAAGTAAATGGTATCAGTGTAGGAAATATGAGATTTAGTAACTATAATGCTACAGGTTTATTAAATAATACTTCTACTAATGCTACATATAACATGAGAAAAACACCTGTTAATGTGGAAGTAGGAGATGTAGTAAAATACAAAATTAGAATTTTTAATGAGAGTAAAGATTTAGATGGATATGCAAAAGAGATTACTGATTATATACCAGAAGGATTAAAATTTGACCCTTCAAGCAGTACAAATGCATCTAATAATTGGAGATTATATAAAAGTAATGGACAGGAAGCTAAATGGACACAAAGTACTACACTTCAATTTTTTGCTAAAATATATAAAAATGTATTAAAAAGAAGTCAAACAGAAGAGCAATTAATGAAAGATAGTGGGGTTTTAGGACATTGGGCCGATTATGCAGCAGGAAAAACTACAATTGAAGCAAAAATTGCAAGTATTATAAATAGTACAGAAGGAAAACAAAAAACAGATAGTTTAAATGATACACAATTTGTTACTTTGATGTATCAGGTTATATTGGGTAGAAATCCAGATTCTGGAGGCTTAGCAAATAATACGAAATATTTAAGTGGCGATAAAACCAAAAGATCACAATTAGTAAAGAATTTTTTAAATTCAACGGAATTTAGAAAAATAAAATATAATAAAATATCTGATAGTGAATTAGAACAAGTTAAATATATTACTACAGATAAGTTATCAAATACAAAAATAAATAAACTTACAGATGCAGCATCTTTATCATCTAATTCTAAAGAAGTAGAAGTAGAATTAATTGTAAAAAATGATGCAACAGGAATATTGACAAATATCGCAGAAATAACAAATTATGGATATATGAGTGGAAGTAATTACATACAAGCTAACAAATCAGGTGTAGATAGAGATTCTGTACAAGATAATGTTACAGTACCTTCTAATAAAGCAGGTTTAGAAAATTACTGGGGAAAAGATGGTAAACAAAAGTCAGAACCAGCAAATTATCCAGGACAACAAGATGATGATGATTTTGAAAAAGTTAAAGTAGACAAGACAGTAGATTTAGCGCTAAAAAAAGCAATTATTAAGGTAGAGGATACTAAATATAACAGATTAGTAGAAGTTGATGTAGACCCATTAAAAAGAGGAAAAACAACAGCAAATTATCATATGGATAAAGACTGGATAGAAGTTGAACAAGGTAATAAAGTTACATATCGTATATACATTTTTAATGAAGGAAATATTGATGCTACAGCAAGTGAGATAACAGATTATTTACCAAGTGAACTAGAGTTTTTACCAAATGAATCTTTAAATAAAACTTATAAATGGACAGCAACTACAGATGAAAATGGAATTACTACAATAAAGACAGACTATTTAAAGAATAAATTTATAGATAGATATAGTAATAAAATGAAAGAACAAGGAGCAGATCTTAACAATGCATATGTGGATATAGTATGTAGAGTTAAAGATAATGCAACAACAGATGTAAGTATAGTTAATATTGCAGAAATAAGTCAGTATCAAACAAGAACAGGAATTATTACAACTGATATAGACTCTGGTACAGCAGGAATAAATAAAGTTAAGCTTCCAGAAACAGTAGATGCTTGGAGAAGTTATTATGCAGGTGGATTGGGCTTTAATCTTGATAAAAGCTATTATCCTATTTGGTATGGACAACAAGATGATGATGATTTTGATAGAATAACTGTTAAGAAAACTAAGCAATTTGATTTAGCGTTAAGAAAATTTATAACAGGTATAAATGACCAAAAAGTTACTGATAGAGTTCCTAATGTTTCTAGAAAATCATGGAGTCAATTATTATCACAAGGAACAGCAGAATATTATCACACAAAAGAGGCAGTAGAAGTAAATAATGGTGATATTATTACATATACACTAAGAGTTTATAATGAAGGAGAATTAAAAGGAAAAGCAACAGAGATAACAGACTATTTACCAGAAGGATTAGAATTTTATTCATCAGAAGTTGATGGTGTAAATTATGGATGGTCTGTTGTAAGTGGAACAAATGGAAAAGAAATTAAAACATCATATTTAGCAAATAAAGATTATTTGCCTGCAGCAGACTCTTATCAGATATTTACAAGTAAAGGATATGCAGATGTAAAGATAAAATGTAAAGTTAACTTAAGTAATACAAATGAAACTGTTTATCTAACAAATAGAGCTGAAATTACAGCACATATTGATGAAAATGGAAATAGTACAAGAGTAGGTTTAGATAGAGATTCTACACCAAAGGATGTAAAATCAGATCATTCAAGTGATATGTTAAATTATGATTCAAGTATAGAATATGATTCAAACACATATTATCCTGGATATGAAGATGATGATGATAAAGAGACAGTATATGTAAAGAAGAGAACTAACTTTAATGTTAATTTATTGAAAGTTAGTAAAAAGCAATTAGATGATAATACTCCAACAGCATTAAATGGAGCTAAGTTTACTTTAGCAGAAGTCAATCCAGAGAACATGGATGAGGTATTAAATAATTTATCTCCAATAACAACACGGAAATAGTCAAATGCAAATTATAAGTAGAGATAATTGTAAAATAGGAAGTACTTATTTATATAAATTACAAGAAACAGAGGCGCCAGATGGATTTAACATATTAATAGATATTCCAATATATATACAAGTAACTATAAATGAAGATGGAAGCTTCGATACTGCAAGAACAAGAATATTATATAATGCAGAAAATGGAAATGATATTTCAGAATTTTATAGATTTACTATAGAAGGAAATAACATAAATATAAGAATTGCGAATGAAGAAAAAGGATTTGATTTAGCTTTAAGAAAATATATAACAGGAATTGAAAGAGATGGCATAACTAGTGAAGTGAAAAACAGAATACCAGACTTAAATGCATTTTCATTGGTAATGTGGAGACGAAATGGAACAGCAGGATATTATCATACAAAAGAAGCAATAGCTGTTAAAAAAGATGATATCATAACTTATACAATAAGTGTATATAATGAAGGATTTGTAAAGGGATATGCAACAGAGATAACAGATTACTTACCAAGTGGTTTAGAATACATTAATAACGACTTTAATAGAAACAATGGTTGGTCTGGAACTAAAAACAGTGATGGAACAACTACTGTAAAGACTAGTAAACTTGCAAATACTTTATTAAATGAAAATCAATTACAAAACTATTTACTTAATAGACCAACTACAACATGGAATACTAGTGTTCAAATACAATGTAAGGTGGTAAACGATCCAAAATATGAAGTACAATATTTAACAAATAGAGCAGAAATTACACAAGATAAAGCAGTAAGTATTGATGCACAAGGAAACGAAACTGTACTAGATATTGAGGATAGAGATTCTACACCAAATAATGTAAAATCTGAACATTCAAATGATATGTTAAATTATGATTCAAGTATAGAATATAATTCAGATACATATTATCCTGGATATGAAGATGATGATGATAAAGAAACAGTTAAAATAGAACCAATTACAGATTTTGAATTTAAATTAAAGAAAATAGATAATATTTCTAAACAAGAAATAGAGGGAGCAACATTTGATATAAGCGGAGCTATTACTAATAAAGGAGGAGATTCTCCAATAACTAGTATCGTGGATTCAAATGGAAACGAAGTTAGAAAAAATCAAGATGGAAGTATTACTATACCAATTGGAGGAGTAACTGTAAAAGTAAAAGGTGTAGATGTTAATACTGTATATAATTATTCAATAAAAGAGATTAAAGCACCAGATACCTATAAAATAATTGTACAAAATATGATAGTAAATATTTCTGTAGATGAAGAGGGTAATACTAAACCAAATATATCAACTATGGTTGTAAATGAGGTAACAAATAGAGATGGACATCAATCAGAAGAACCAAAAGTATATACACAAGTAGGAGAAGGATCTGAAGAAAGAGCAAGTGTAAGAAAGGAAAATAATGAAATTATAATTACAGTTGCAAATAAAAATACAGATACATTTGATTTAGCATTAAGAAAATTTATTACAAAAGTAAATGATAATGCTCCAAGTATAGATAGAGAACCAATACTTAATCTTGCATCATTAGGTGCTTTAAATAGAAGCGGAACAGCAAATTATTATCATACAAAAAATGCACTAACAGTTGAAAAAGGTGATATTGTAACATATACAATAAGAGTATATAACGAAAGTCAAATTAAAGGAAAAGTAGCCGAAATAACAGACTATTTACCAAAGGGATTAGAATTTTATTCATCAGAAGTTGATGGTGTAAATTATAATTGGAAAGTAACAAAAAATAGTGATGGAACAACTACATTAAAAACAAATTATCTAAAGGATACTTTACTTTCAGAAAATGCATTAGCTGAAACATTAGTAGGTTTAACACCAGATAGATGGACAGCAGATGTAAAATTAAAATGTAAAGTAACAGATGAAGCAGGATATTCTATAAAATATTTAACAAATAGAGCAGAAATTACAGCACATGAAGACGAAAGAGGAAATAAATATGGTGAGTATTATGGAAAAGAACAAACAAAGAATACAGATAGAGATTCTTTACCAAATACAATTGCAGGGGTATTAAATTTAGACAATTATTATAAAGAAAATGTATTAGATAAAGCACAATTAGATTATTATCCAGGACAGCAAGATGACGATGATTTTGAAACTTTACAAATAGAGCCTATAACAGATTATGAATTAAGCTTAGAGAAACTTAACTTCTTAAATGACTTAAAAGTAACTGATAAAGTTACATTTAGAGTAGAAGAAATAAATCCAAATATTGATATTTGGGATGGAATAGATAATGAAGATATATTAAGTTCTAAAACGATTGATATAACAGGAAGTGGAAAGATCGATTCTAAAGTAAAAATTAGACTTGGAACAACATATCGTTATAGAATAACAGAAGAAGCAGTTCCAGATAATTTTGATAAAACAGTTAAAGAAGTGATAATAAAAGTTATTGTAGATGAAGATGGAATAGCACATGGAGTTATAGAAAAATGGAATGATTCTACATGGAATAGTGTAATTGGTGGAAAATATACATATATAACAAATGGTGAAAATAATAATATTGTCTTAACAATAAAAAATGAACCAAAAGCATATTATGATTTAAGACTTAAAAAAGTTAATGAGAAAGGAAAAGAAATCGCATCTATAACTAAATTTAATGTACTGGATCCTAAAAAAATAGGACATTCTGTTACAACAGGTTTAGGATATACAGGGGTAGTAGATACTAATATTCCAATAACAAGTGGAGAAGGAAATGACACTTATGTTATTAGTGAGATAGAAGCACCAGAAGGTTATATAAAAATAACAGATTTCGATTTGATTATTAGACTTTATAGAGGTATTTCGGAAGATGGTAGCACTTATGTAATTGAAAGATGTGAAAAATATATTTCACAAAAGGATGGTTCAAAAAATACAGAAGAACAAAGAAAAATTTTAGAGAATGCTACAGTAGATAGTGATGGAAGAACTGTAACAGTTAAATTCCCTAATAAAAAGATAGAAGGTAAATATTATATAGCTTTAGCTAAAACAGATGAAGATGGAAATACAATTGAAGATAAAGAATCTACATTTACAATAAATGGTAAAGATCAAACTACATCAAGAGGAACTTTATCAATTGATGATGATAATGTACCTGGAATAGAAATTACAAGTAAAGATCAAAACGATAAATATGTAATTGTGGAAACAGTTGCACCAGAAGGATATATAAAATTTGATGGTAGAGTTACCTTAGATGTAAAAGTAAAAGAAGAAAATGGCGAATACAGATTAGATCCTAATAATACGAAATTAAGTATATACGAAAATGGTTCAACATATTCTGTAGAACCAGGTGATACGTCAAAACAAGTAAGCTTTACTATTGATGAAAATATGCAAGTTATAAGAATAAAAGTAAAAAATCCAGAATTAACTGGTAAATATAAGTTACAAATAAAGAAAGTAGATTATAATGATAAAACAAAACCAATACCAGGAGTTGTATTTAATGGATTAGATCCTAGACAAATATCTCTTGGAGATAAGACAACAGGACCAGATGGTATAGCTGTATTATGTGATGATGTAGAAATCTCAAGACCAAATGAATACACTTATATTATTAGAGAAGTTTCTGTACCAGATGGATATTCAAAAATAGAAACACATCAATTTATAGTAAGAGTAATAACTGGATTATCTGATGATGGAAAATCTTATATTGTAAAAAATGCTACACTTGATATATCACGAACAAATGGTAATCCAGATAGTGAGCTAGAAAGAAAGATATTAGAAGATAAAGAAAACGGTGCGAAAATTGATGTTGATAAAGAAACACAAACTATAACAATTACAGTTCCAAATGAAAAAACTACAGATTACAATTTAGAAATTAACAAAGTTGATGCTAATAGTTCAAGTGAATACTTATCTAAAGCAAGATTTACAATTGATGGACCAGATGGAAATATTCAAACAGATAAAGAGTTGCAAAGAGAAACAGATGACGAACCTACTGGTAGATTTGTTAAAAAAGAAACTGGAGTAAGAGTTAATAAAACATATACATATACAATTGAGGAGACTTTTGCAGAGAAGTTATACGAAAATGTATTTAAAGACTTCTTAATTAAATTAGAAGTAACAATTGATAAAAACGGAAAAATAGATAAACAAAATACAATTGCAAAAATAGAACCAAAAGATCACAATAATATTTCTAATGAAGATATGGCAAAAGCAAATGATATGATTAAAGATGGAGTTGTTGTTAACGAAGATACAAATACAGTTACTTTAAACATCAAGAACCCACAAGAAACAAGAAATTTTGAATTTAGTTTATTTAAACATGAACTAGGAGATAAGGAAGAAGAAATTTCAGAAGCTACATTTAAAGTACAAAGAAAACAAAAAGATGATGATGAATGGGATTTATTAAATGAAAATCTTATAACAAGTACTAATTCAGAAGAATTAATTGATAAACAAGAAAAAGTAGCTTTGGGTAATGTATATTATTATGAAATTGAAGAAACAAAAGTGCCAAATAATAACTATGTTAAAAAAGTACAAAAAGCATCAGTAAAAATAGTAGTTGGAGAAGATGGAATAGTAACAGGAGAAATAATAAATATACAGCTACCAGGAAGTAGTGAATGGGTTAAATATGATAAAGATACACATGGTGAATTTATTGAATTAGTTAAACAAGCTGGAAATAAATTTGAGTTAAAAATAGCAAATACGGTTTACTACCATATGACTCTAAGAAAAAGAGAAGACAATAAATCTACAACAGATATAATTGGATGTAGAATATTAGAAGGTGGACAATTTAAAGTAGATAGAGTTTATAGAGATTCTAGAGGAAATGTAACAACAAAAGAGGTTCATAATGGACCAGCAACATGGGATTTCGTAGATTTCGAAGCAGTTCCAAACTCTATATATGAATACTATATTCAAGAATTTAGTGCACCAGATGGATATAATAATGACTTCGAAAACATAAGAGTACATTTAACAATAAGAATAGATAACAATGGAAATGTTGCATCAGTGGGAAGAAATGGAACATATGTTGATTTTGAATCTGCAAATGGTGGAGTATTACAAGATAAAATAAAGACAATGTTATATAGTAAGTGTGTATTACAAGTAGAAGGAAATACAGTTACAATTAACATGAAAGATTCAGAAATTATTAAAGAACCAGAAAAATATGGTTTCCAAATTGTTAAAGTAGATAAAGACAATGTACAAAAGAGACTTAAAGATGTAGAGTTTAGTGTTAGAATGATTGCTGGTAGAGCAGCAGGATGGATGACATATGATGATAATCCAGACATAGATGGAATACAAAATCCAGTAACAAATGAAAATGGTGTAATTAATATTAATGATATTGAATTGGTAGAAGGTGGAAGAACTAACATATTCCAAATTAATGAAGTAAAAGGCCAAGATGGATATAAACTTTTAGAAAAAGTAACTGTTCAAGTAACTATTGATGTGGAAAATGTGACACAAGCAAGTCAGATTACAGAAGACCGTATTAAAGTAGAATTAATGGGTGAATATGCATCAAGTTATCCAGAAGATTATATAAAGGCTAATATTACTAAAGATGGAATGATTCAAATAATTATTCCAAATGAATCAACAAGTTATGAATTTATTTTGAATAAAAAAGATGAAAACGGAAACTTGATAACAGCAGATAGAAAGCAAAATGGTAAATTAGATGGAACAGTATTAACTGTAGTAGAACAAGGAACAAATGAAAATATTGTACCAAATACTGTATTAGAAAATGGTACAACATCTAGAATTATAAATTGTGAACAAAATAAAACATATAGTTATATAGTATCTGAAACACAAAATAAAACAGGATATAGAAACATTTTAGCTGGATATTATCTAATACTAAATGTTGTAACTGATGAAAATGGAGTAGTAAAAGATACAAATCCAGATGATCCAGATAATCCTGAATATACTAGATATGGATTGTATAAGGTTAACCCCCATGGAACAAATAATGAAGAAGAAATAAGAAAAGGAGTAAATTTAACTGTTAAATGGTCAGATGAACAAGATGAAAATGGAAACAGAAAAAGACAAGTTATATTAGATATAGAAAATCCTTTTGAGTATCAAGTAGTAGTAAATAAAGTTGACACATATGGAAATCCACTTGATAAAGCAGTAATTACAGCTTCAATGAATGGTAAAACATATACAATGAATAGAACTCCTTCTTTGTATATTTCAAATAATAAAATAAAAGATGGAGAAACTCAAAGTTGGACAATTAGAGAACAAAGCGTACAAGCTCCTTATTATAATGTTTTAGGAACAAGTAAATATATAAAAGTAGATGTAGAAAAAAATAATGAAAAATTAGTAATTAAAGATTATGCGATTTATGATGATTCTACTGGAATGGTTTCTAAAGATGATAATATATACAAATATGTAACTGTAGAAGGTCCAATAGTAGAAGGAAAATCATATGTAATTAATGTTAGATTAGAAAATCCAATGCAATACATATTTAAATTAACAAAAGTAAAAACAAATGGAGAAGATTTAACAGGAGCAACAGTAACAGTTAATAATAAAACTGTTATACATGATGGAAATTCAAGTTATGAAGTTTCAAAGGTAGTAAGTTTAGGAAATGTTACAGCGTTTACAATAAATGAAACAGCAACTGCACCAAATCATGTTAATGTTTTAGAAAATAAATTTGCACTTATTGTTGTTCGTATGTCAGAAACAGGGGAGATAAATATTGTTAATAAATCAATTTATGATACTTCAAGTGGAAGAGCAGTACTTTTACCATCAACAGATGAATCATATGGATATTTGAAAACAGAAATAACAAGAGGTTCAGATGGTATACAAATAGTTGATGTTAAATTATTAAACCCAGTAGAATATAAATTTGAATTAACAAAAGTTAAATCAGATGAACAGAAAACAAACTTACCAGGAGCAGTATTAACTGTAAATGGTAGAGAAGTAATTAGTGGAGGAAAATCTGATTATACAATCACAGAAAAGATTCATATTGGCGAAGTTAAAAGTTATGTAATACAAGAGGCATCAAGTGTAACAAATCATATTAATGTGTTAGATAAGAAATTTATTGTAGTTGCAGTTAGATTAGACGAAAACGAAGAATTGAAGATTGTATCAAAACTTGCTTATGATGTATCTGGTAGAGCACCAGTACAAGCTTCTTCAGATATATGGAATTATATTGATGTACATTTTGAAGAAGTAGATGGAGTTAAAGTATTAAAAGTAGATGTTGTTAATCCAGTAGAATATAAATTTAAGTTATTAAAAACTAAATCTGATAAGTACTCTACACCATTAGATGGTGCAACACTTACAATAAATGGAGAAACTGTAATTAGCAATGGAACATCAAGTTATGAAATAACAAAATCTATTAATATTGGAGAAAAACAGACATTTATTGTAAGAGAAAATGAAACGAAACCAGGATACAAAAATATATTAAAAGATAAATATTTATTATTTAATATAGTATTAACAGAAGATGAAAAAATAGAAATTCAAAGTAAAGCAATTTTCGATACATCAGGAAAAGTTCCAGTGACTGTATCTAGTGAAGACCCAGTATACAATTATGTTGATGTTTATATGACAGAAGATTCAAGAGGTGTTCAAACAGCTAATATAAAAGTAATAAATCCATTAGAAACTAAATTTAGATTAGTAAAAGTAACATCAGATGGAAAAACTGAATTAAACGGAGCAAAAATTACTTTAAATGGAGAAGAAGTAATTAAAGATGGAAACAATTCATATGAGCTAAATAAGACTATGAATGTAACTGATGTAGTGACATATAATATTAATGAGTTAGAAACACCAAAAGGACATGTTAACATTTTTGAAAATAAACAATTAATAATTGTAGCTAGAATGTTTGAAGATGAAACATTAAGAGTTGTAAGTAGAATACTTGTTGATAAAACTAATGGTAAAATTATAGATTCAAGTAGTCCAGAATATGGATATATTAGTACAAATGTATCTACAGAAGATGATATTCAAACATTACAAGTTAATATTAAGAACCCAGAAGAATATAACCTAAAATTATATAAGGTAGATAAAGACACAAATGAAAGAATGAATGATATTTTCTTTGATATTAAAGTACTAGATGAAGATGACAATGAAGTTATTGTAAAGGATTCTAAAACTTTAGATACAAAAGACCTTACATCTTTAAAAACTATGAATATAGATGGCGAAGATGGTGTAATTAAGATTGATAATATCTTAATAGAAAGACCAGGAACATTTAACTTTGTATTAAAAGAATATTCTCCAGAACTATACTTAGAAAATGGAGAAATAAAGGTACAAGTAACATTAGTAGAAGAAAATGGAAGCTATAAAGTATCAAGTATAAAGGTTATAGAAGGTGAAGATTCAATCCAAACTTCTGATACAAAAGTGATTGTAGAAGAACCAGAAACAGTACAAATTGCTGTAAATAATGAAAGAATAAAAGGTAAATATGATTTAATTATTAACAAATTAGATAATTATACTAAAAAAGCACTAGATGGTTCTAAATTTAAAGTTACTATTGAACAAGATGGAAAAGAATCTGAAATTTATAAGTCTAATGATGATGTAAATTCAAAAGATGTAATCATTCCAACTGAAGTAGAAGTTAAAAATGGAAGTTTAACAATTTCTGATATTAGAATTGATAAACCAGAAAGTTATATTATTAAACTACAAGAAACTAAGGCACCAGATACATATTTACCACTTGAAGAAGAGATTAAATTACAAATTACAACAGAAGTTAGTGGACAAGGAAAACAAGCAAAATATGTATTAAAAGATGTAAAAATGTTATCAGGAGAGAATAATGGACTTGTTTCAAAATCTAATACAGAAAATAAAATTCAAATCGATATACAAAATGAGCAATTTGATTTGGCTTTAAGAAAGAGTATTACACAAGTAATTGCAAATGAAGGAAAAGAAAATGAAAGAATAACTAAAGTGGATGATAGACTTCCAGAGCCTAATACAGATGGATTAAAAGATAAAAGTAGTACAACTGCAATTTATAATCATACAAAAGAGCCTGTAAGAGTTTATGCTGGAGATACAGTAATCTATACTTTAAGAGTTTACAATGAAGGACAAGTAGATGGATATGCAGAAGAGGTAACAGATCACTTACCAGAATATTTAGAATTTGTAAATGATGAATTTAATAGTAAGTTTGGTTGGTTATTAGATGATAAAGATACTTCATTAAGAACAGTTAAAACAAATTACTTATCAAAAGCAAGAAACGAAAAAGGAAATTTGGTTAAAGCCTTTGATAAAGAAACAGGAAAATTAGATTATAAAGAAATACAAATTAAATGTAAAGTAAAGACAGATGTACCTGTAAAAGCAAGATTAACTAATATTGCGGAAATTACAAAATATATTGGTAAGGATGGAAGAAAAGTTACTGATAGAGATTCATTTGATGGGGTAAAATTACCTTCAGATGATAAATTACCTTCATATAAAGACGATGAAATAAATAAATCATATGTTCCGGGACAAGAAGATGATGACGACTTTGAAAAAGTACTTGTAGAGAAATTTGATTTAGCTCTAAGAAAATATATAACTAAAGTAGACAATAAAGATATTACAGATAGAGTACCAGTATTCAAGATTGATGAAAATGGAAACTATGTATATAACCATACAAAGGAACCAGTACTTGTAGGTGACTCTGATGTGGTAACATATAATATTCGTGTATATAATGAAGGAACAGTAGCAGGTTTTGCAGAAGAAGTTGAAGATGATATACCAGAAGGATTAGTATTCTTACCAAATAATGAAACTAATAAAACTTACAAATGGGTGATGTTAGACGAAAATAAACAAGAAACAAGCAATCCTGATGAAGCAAAATATATAAGAACAAAATATTTATCAAGCGATAATAAAGATAATTTATTAAAAGCTTTTGATAAAGAACAAATGAGTGAGCCAGATTCAAAATATGTACAAGTTGCATTTAAAGTTGTTGTGCCAGATGCAACAGACGAAATTATAATTAACAAGGCACAAATAACAGATGACAAAGATGAAGATGGAAAAGATGTCGATGATGATGATTCAACTCCAGATGAATGGAATGAAGGAGAAGATGATCAAGATATTGAGAAGATTAAATTAACATATTTTGATTTAGCTTTAAGAAAATTCATTACTAAAGTTAATGATACAGACATAACAAATAGAGTTCCAGTATTTAAAGTAGACGAAAATGGAAAATATGTATATGAGCATACTAAAGAACCAGTAGTAGTAAATAATACTAATGTAGTAACTTATACATTAAGAGTTTACAATGAAGGAACAAGAGCAGGATATGCAAAAGAAATAAAAGATGATATACCAGAAGGACTAAAATTCTTACCAGATAATGAAACAAATAAAGAATATAGATGGATAATGTTAAATAAAGAAGGAAATGAAACAGATGATGTAAATGAAGCAAAATATATAATAAGTGATTATCTATCAAAGGAAAATGAAAAAGTAGATGGAGAAAATATATTAAAACCATTTGATATTGATAGCTATGAAGCAGGTTCTATAAAAGAGCCAGATTATAAAGAAGTAAAAGTTAGCTTTGAGGTAACAGAGCCTAATACTTCAGATAGAATTATTATAAACAGTGCACAAATTTCTGATGACAGCGATGAAGATGGCGGAGAAGTAACAGATAAAGATTCTATACCAAATGAATGGAATGAAGGAGAAGACGATCAAGATATTGAAAAAATAAGAGTACAATACTTTGATTTAGCTTTAAGAAAATGGGTTACAAAAGCAATTGTAATAGAAGACGGAAAAGAAACAGTAAGAGAGACAGGACATAAAGCAGAAGACGATCCAGAAGAAGTAGTAAAAGTAGACTTAAAGAAGAGTAAGTTAGATAAAGTAGTTGTAAAATTTGAATATCAAATAAGAGTAACAAACGAGGGTGAAATTGCAGGAAGTGTAGAAGAAATATCAGATTACATACCAGAAGGATTAAAATTTGTAGCAGTAGATAACCCAGAATGGGAAGAAGTAGATGGAAAAGTTGTAACAGATCAGCTTGCAGGACAAATATTAAAGCCAGGAGAAAGCAAAGAAGTAACGATTATTTTAACATGGATAAATAGAGAAGATAATATGGGATTAAAAGTAAATGTAGCAGAAATAAGTAAAGATTATAATGAATATGGAACACCAGATATCGACTCAACACCAAATAATAAAGTGCCAGGCGAAGACGACATAGATGATGCACCAGTAATGTTGACAGTAACAACAGGACAAGAAATAATATATATAGGAATTACAATTATAGGATTAGCAATAATTGCTGTCGGAACCTACGGAATAAAGAGATTTACGGTAGATAAAAATAAATAATTTTTTAGAAGAGCTTAAATTTTAGGCTCTTCTTTTTTGAACATTTGGGACAGGCTTTAATGTTCAAAATTAGGTGATAGTGACAATACGTTTGATATTTTAAGTACAATAAATCTCTATATCAATCTTATATGACTAATTTTAGCCAGATGAACATTTAACCCCGTTCAAAAATGTTCAAAAAGGAATGTTACAAAAATGTAATTATAATGAAATATTTGAAATGGAAAATGGCTAAAAGAACCTTCCGTAAGTAGATAGAGAGCTATTCTTTTATGGTGTAAAAACTGATATATTGACAATTTACAAGTAAAAAAGTAAAGTGGATTATAGGGTAAAATAACAAAAAAGATATAGGAGGAAAGGAAAATGAAATTAAAAGTGATTAGAAAAGTACTAATTGTTCTTGTTGCTTTAATTATATTAGCTACTAATTCAATGTTAAGTACAGCAAATGCAGTTAGTATATTTTTAGATGATAGTAGTAAAGATGAATCTTCATTAGTAGTAGGTGCAGGAATTTCTAGTCTTAATAAGGTTCAAAGAGCATCATACCCACCATATGTACATAATGTTGATACAGGAAGTGTATTTAAGATTTATCATCATGATGGAACATCAGCAGACTATAGTAATGCAGGATGGTGTATGGATAAAGGTGCAAATCTTTATGGATATGGATATTCAGGAGGATGGGCAACTGTATCTGGAGAATATGATGCATATAATACAAATAATGCACGTGAAGGTAGTTCTGGAAGTATTAGATGGTTATTAGATAATATTTTAAGAGTTGGAAATGGAGTTTCTGATGATGAAAAAGGATTTTATCGTAATAACTTACAAAGAATCGTAGGAAGTAATGCTAATATTGCTGATTATTCAGAAGACAGAATATTTGAAATTGAACAATATGTTTTATGGTCATTTACAAATAATGTAACAGGTGATTCAGCGATTAGCTACCCAACCAGTGATCCTCTATTTGTAGCTTTAAAAAATGCTGCAGCAAGTCATTCAGATTATAGTAGTGATGGTAGTGTAAATGTTAATATAGATACAAATAAAGCAAATGTTAATTCTAATGGGGTAGTAGGTCCTTTTGTTGTAAGCAATAATAAATTAATGGTATTATCTGCTAAATTAAATAATGCAGATACAACAATATATACAGATGAGGCATGTACTAAAACATTAAGTAGATATAATGAATATAACGGAAATATATATATAAAAGCTGGTTCTACATCAAATGTTAATATTAGTTTTAATTATGGAGGGTTTGATACTACTGCATATTATTATACAACTACAGGAAATCCAGGAAATTACAGAGATCAATCTTTTATAATGATATCAAGAGAGAAGAAAAGCCAAGATGTTTCTTTTGGAAATAAAAATGTAAATTTGGAAGTTCATAAGAAAGATATGGATGGAAATGATATTGGAAATATAGGAACTTTTAAATATTGGACAACAGATGATTTTGGAAGTGGTTTAGTACCAACAGGAAATGGTACTGTAATGGAGAATCATAAATCTTCTATCACAATGGCACATGGGCAAACAAAGTATATATGGATTACGGAAACTGAAGCACCAAAGCCATATGGATTAGGATATTTTGAAGCACCTAGTGGACAAACAAACTTTATTTGTATAAAGGTTTCAGTAGATGCATCTGGTAATGTTACTCAATCATATCCAAAAGAACCACAAGATGGATATAATGGATATCTAAAATATATAAAAGATAATGATACAACAATATATCTTCAAAAAGATAGTGAATACTTTATGGGAGTTAGTACATCAGGAGATAATATAATAGTATCTGTTAAAGATCCAGTACAATCAGGAAATTTTCGTTTTCAATTAATAAAAGAAGATAATGAAGGAACAAAATTAGCAAATGCAGAGTTTGAGATTTCTATCACAGATGAAAAAGGTAAAGTGATATACAAAACAGCAGAAGGTAAAACCGAAAAAACAAATGTAAATGGTTTAATAAATTTGTATGGATTAGAAATAGAAGATGAAGGAAAAACATATACAGTAAAAGTACATGAAACAAAAGCACCAGATGGTTACATACCTGGAAATGATGTTACATTTACAGTTGAAAGTGAATCAAATTCTAGTGGATATGTCTTAAAGCCAGTGGCTGAAAAAGAAATATCAGGTGCAATGGTAACAATTACAAATTCATTAGTAAAAGTATTAGTAAAAAATACTGAAAAGGTAGGAAGTTTTAATTTTCAATTAATAAAAGAGGATAATGAAGGAACAAAACTTGAAGGAGCAGAATTTGAAATTTCAATTGTAGATGAAGAAGGAAATGTAATATATAAAACAGCAGAAGGAAAAGTAGAAAAAACAGATTCTAAAGGTTTAATAAATTTACAAAATTTAAATATAGAATCTGCTGGAAAAATATATACAGTAACTATACATGAGACAAAAGCACCAAATGGTTATATAGCTGGAAAAGATGTTAGCTTTACAGTAGAAAGCAAAGATAATGATGAAAAAACAGGATATGAATTAAAGCCAGTTTCACAAAAAGAAGTTTCAGGTGCAATGGTTACAGTTACAAATTCATTAATTACAGTACTAGTAAAAAATACACAAAAAGTAGGTAGTTATACAGTTAACTTAGTTAAAGTAGACAAAAAGGGTAATATAATATCAAAAGAAGTTTCTAAATTTACTGTAAATGGACAAGAAATAGAAACTGAAAATGGATACCTAAATATTGTAAATTCAAAAGAAATTTCAAAAAATGGACAAACAGATGTATATAAAATTACAGAGACAGAAGCACCAAAGGGATATGAGAAATATTCTGGGGAAATAGCATTAACAGTTGTTGGAAAAGAAACAAGCAAAGGATATGAAGTAGATACTCAAAACAGTAAATTGTTAGCTGGATTGGAAGAAGTAAAACCAGGAAAAGAATCTACAGATGGATATGTAACATGGAGTATAACATCAAATACAATAACAATAAAATTACAAAATAGACAATTTGATTTGGCTTTAAGAAAATTTATAACAGGAGTGACAAGCGTAGATGGTAGTAGAACAGATATAACAACAAGAGTACCAGTATTTAAAGTGGATAAAGATGGAAAATATGTATATGAACATACAAAAGAACCAGTATTAGTTGCAAATCAGAATGTGGTAGAATATACAATTAGAGTATATAATGAAGGAGAAATTGCAGGATACGCAAAAGAAATAAAAGACGATATACCAGAAGGTTTAGAATTCTTACCAGATGACGAAACAAATAAAGAATATAGATGGATAATGTTAGATGAAGAAGGAAATGAAACAGATAAAGTAAGTGAAGCAAAATATATAGTAACAGATTATCTATCAAAAGAAAATGAAAAGACAGCTGAAGAGAATTTATTAAAAGCTTTTAATGAAGAAGATTATGAAGCAGGAGCAATAAAAGAGCCAGATTATAAAGAAGTAAAAGTAGCATTTAAAGTAACAATGCCAAATACATCAGATGAAATAATAATTAACCAAGCACAAATTTCAGATGATAGTGATGAAGATGGAAATGAGGTAACAGATAAGGATTCTACACCAAATGAATGGATAGATGGAGAAGATGACCAAGATATTGAAAAAATAAAAGTACAATATTTTGATTTAGCTTTAAGAAAATGGGTAACAAAAGCTATTGTAATAGAAGATGGGAAAGAAATAGTTACTGAAACAGGACATAAAGCAGAAGATGACCCAGAAGCAGTAGTAAAAGTAGACCTAAAGAAGAGCAAACTAAATAAAGTAGTAGTAAAATTTGAATATCAAATAAGAGTAACAAATGAAGGTCAAATAGCAGGAAGCGTAGAAGAAATATCAGATTACATACCAGAAGGACTAAAATTTGTAGCAGCAGATAACCCAGAATGGGAAGAAGTAGATGGAAAAGTAGTAACAGATCAATTAGCAGGACAGATTATGCAGCCAGGAGAAAGCAAAGAAGTAACAATATTGTTAACATGGATAAACAGAGAAGATAATATGGGATTAAAAGTAAATGTAGCAGAAATAAGTAAAGATTATAATGAATATGGTTCACCTGATATTGATTCAACACCAAATAATAAAGTACCAGGAGAAGATGATATAGATGATGCACCAGTAATGTTAACAGTAACAACAGGAGAAACAGTGATATATATAGGATTAGGAATATCTATTCTTGCAATATTGGCTGGAGGAGTAATTTGCATAAAGAAATATGTAATAAAATAGAATAATTACTTAAAGCTTTAAAGAAGAACCTAAGTTTTTGGTTCTTCTTTTTTTGAACACTGGGTGAACAAAGGAACGGTTTTCTTGTCCATTTTTTATTATAGGACAGTTGTCCTGAATGAGTTTTATAAATAGATACAAAGAGCATAGTAAAGTCAATTTCCTTATTAGTTAAAATTAAGCATATTTTAGAATAATTGGACAAGAGAACTGTCCCTTTGTCCAGTCCTTTTGTCCATAACTTCGTTCTTAGTGTTTGCGTGAAATGCTTTAATCCGTAGGTGTTTATAAAAAGTTTGATTGAATATTAGAAGACTCACAAAATATTATAAATATATTAAAAAAATGTAAACTAAATGTAACAAAACACTAAAAACCTATTTCCGTACATAGATATAGGAGTTGCCAATATTTGAGGGATTTACAATATAAATTATAAGTATTTATAATTATTATAGGATAAAAGACATAAAAAGAAAGGATATACTAATATGAAAGGTAGAGTTAAGAAATTAAATAAAAATGTGATTTCTATTATTGCAGCAGTTTGCATAATTGTTATGAGTGCAATAATTGCTGTAGTTGGTTATAATAGCATAAGCGAAGTGTATGGTAATAATAGTATTATCTCAGGAGATTTATATTTCATGAGCAAAAACCAAAAAGTTACATCTGTACCAATAGATGAGCCCGTATCATTACATGTATTTATTGGCTTAAGTGCTAATGCTACTAATGATCAATATTATGTAATAAATTTAGATAGTTTGGATTTTGATATTTATAATCTAAATAGTGAAAATAAAATAACTATCCAGGCATCAGAAGGAAATATAATTGAATGTCAAGTTAGAGATAAGGGAGATGGAACTGGAGAAATTATAGTTTCTGGTTGGAATTCTGGAACAACATTATCTTTTAACTTAACAGGAGAGTTCCATGAAAAAGGAAAGACTACAGCTACAATGGTAACAAATGATACATTTAGTAATGGTTTATTAACAGCAGAGATTGAAAGTTATGGTGAGAATTTAATTGAATATAGCAATACTAAAAATGTTAATTATGATTCTTTAGTTGTAAGTAAAGATGGGACAGATATTAAAGATTCTAGTGGAAATAGTTTAGTTTCAAATAATTCATTATTAGAATATACATTAAAGGGAAATTTAACTAATAATCCAGATAATGAAAAAATAACAAAAATAACTGTAAATGATACAATAACAATTCCATCAGGAATTAATATTGAAGATTTAGAGACATTAAAAAGTTATTTGAGTTTTTCCGGAATTGATGAGAATGATATAAAAATTTCTGTAGGAACAACAGATGGAACTTACATAAGAAAAGTAAACATCAATTATACATTAGATACATCAAATGAAATAAATAACTATTTATATTCAGATTCAAATAAAGTGTATTTTGATATTGTAAGTGCAATTAAAAATAATGGAACAGAGATAAATAAAGGTGCAACCTTAAATTTACAAAATGAATTAGAATCATCATATGTATCAAGTTTTCATGAAGGAACAGCAGAAAAAGATATTGTAGATACAATAATAACAAAAGAAGAAGGAGTTAAATTTGAATATGATAAAGAAGTTAACTCTGTAACAGATAATTATGGAACTTGGGATAATGGTCAAGGATATGTAGTACAAGGAGACCAAATTAAGTATTATATTACAATAGAAAATTCTGGTTCAGAAGGTGGAAATGTTAATTTTTCAGACTGGATACCTTATGGTACAGAATTTGTAAGTGCAAATATTGTTGAGACTAATGGTGCAAATAATGTAATTTGGACAAAAAATGAATTTGAAAATAGAAAAATAGAAGGATCAGCATATATTAACAAAGGTGGCAAAATTGTACTTGAAGTAACTGTAAATGTAATAGGAGATAATAATACTATATTAAAAAATGAATTATGGTCTAATAATACTATGGTTGATTTTGCGGAGGTTACACAAAAGAAGAAAGTTGATTTTTCAATTTCTAAAGTTAATGATAAAACTAATGTAAATGTTGGAGACACGGTTACTTATACAATACAAGTTACAAATAATGGTGTAATTGATACAACTACAGATATAGTAGATTATATACCAGAGGGATTTGAAGTTACTGATAGTAATGGAGGAACAATTGAAAATACTGTTGATGAAGTTGGTAAAGATATAACAAAAGTAACATGGAATAATGTTTCAATAAAAGCAGGAGAAACTATTACATATACATTAGTTGGTAAAATTAAAGAAGGTGCTCCATCAACAATTATTAATAAAGTAGTGGTAGATGAAAATGGAGATAATGAAAAATGGGATGATGATTATGTATATATAATAGATCCAGAACAACAAACTACATTAACAAAATTAGTAAATGGAAGTTCTAGTATTACAGCAAATTATGGAGATGAAATTATATATACAATTACATTAAGGAATACAGGAGGAGATTATAATTTAAATGATATAGGTGGAAAGATTGTTGTTAAAGATACTATACCACAAGAAATATCTTGGAATTCAAGTGATGTATATTATATGGTAAATGGTACTAAGTATACAGACGAAATTGAAATAAATGGAAACGAAATTACTTGGAATTATACAGGAACAGGACTTCAAGATAATATATTTTATCAATGGCAAGAAATTAAATTATATATTCCTGGAATAGTGAATGTTAAACCAGAAGGTGAAACATTAGAAATAAGAAATACAGCTAGAAGTGAAACATTAAACCGCGACTCTACAGCAATTATATATGTAAAACCTGCTGAAAAAATAGAATGCGAGAAATATGTATATAGAATTTATGATGATAAAAATACATTAATATATCAAAATACTACAGGTGGAAAAGTAGATAATATTGATACTTTAGTTAGAGAGAATTATACAGTAGTTTATAGAGTTAAAATAAAGAACATTGGTGAAAATGAAGTAAATACACTAACTTTAAATGAATATGCAAGTGATGCATCACAATTATTAATAAATAATTCATATTATACTGAAATCGATACTAGTGATTCTACAATTACAACAGATAATTCAAGTATTGTTGTTAAACAATATGATTCAAATGGAAATTATCAAGGTTGGTTCACTTCACAAATTATATTCTGGTGGGGAAATACTGATTTGACAACAGAAGACTATAGAGATACAAATGATTTTACGAAATATTATTCTACAGGAATTGGAGAATTTTCATTAAATCCAAATCAAGAGATAACTTGGGAGTACTCAATGAAAACATCTAATACAGAATTCTATAGAGTAACTAACTTTGTAAAAAATAAAGAAGATAACGTAATATATCCATCTGAAACACTATATGCACCAAAAGGAATAAAATCTATAGAAAAAACTGTATCTACAACAGATATAAATGATATTTCAGTAGATAAAGAATATAAAGATAGATTATCATATCTTTACAGAGATATGGAAAATAAATATTTCATATATAAATTATATGTTGTAACTGAGGGTTATTTAGATGAAGAATTTACAATAAATGATGTTTTAGGTAATAGTAATTTAAAATATGTAACAGATGAAAGTAATAGTAATTTACCTATTGTAAATATAACAAAATCTATAGGTTGGGGAGATGAAGAATTTACTTCATATAAAACTAATGTTAATGGAAATAATATGCAAATTACAATTACTCCTAGTGCAGATAGTAGTGAAAATAAGAATACATATTATACAATTTATTATTTAGTAAAATTAGATGAAAATGCTTCAGGAAATATAACATCAATAAATACTGCATCAATAACTATAGGAGATAAAACTATATCTGATACAGCAGAAGTAGTTGTACTTGAAGAACAAATTTACCCAGGAATTCAAAAGGATTTTCAAGGTGTATATTTTGATAATACTTCACAAAAGGATGAAACAGGATATAATCCAAGATTAACTTTAAGTGCAACAGAAGGTTCTCATATGGTTTGGAAGGTTTCTTTAACAAATGCAAAAGCTACAAATGCAAAAGCTATGGCAGATTATACTTTACAAGATGTATTACCTACTTTATATAATTATGATGACACATATAAAAATACACAAGATGATAAAGCTAAATATTATCCAAGTATAGTTATATATGATGATATGGGAACAGTTGTAAAAAATATAAATGCATATGATGAAAATACAAGTGGATATAATACAAATTTTATAGAACCAGAAATATCAAGTATAACAGAAGATAATAAACAAAAGAGCCTAATTAAATGGGTATTTAATGGAGAAGAATATAAGTTAGAACCAGGATATAAAATGGAAATAACTTTTTCAACTAAAATAGATACTGCAACAGCTGGAAAATTTATAAATAATGCTTATTTAACTATTGACGAAGGATTTGAAGATTCTAATGTATGTAATGGAACTGTTAAATATTTTAATGGTGAAAAAGCAATACATGCACAAGATTCTGTTACAACATATTCAGCAATTATTACAACATCATATAAAGAAGCAGAAACATTATATGATAAAACAAATCCATTATATGACTATGCTATTAGTAACAATCAGCAAGATCGTGTAATGAAAGGTCAAGCTGGAGAGCAAATTAGATATACTTTAAATATAGAAAATAATTCAGAAGATACAATGAAAGATCTTGTTATAATAGATAGACTTCCATATGTAGAAGACAAGTATACATTAACAGCTGATAATAGAAATTCTAAATTTTCTATAAAATATAATAATATAGAAAGTATTAAATTTTATAGAGTAGATGCTGAAACAAAAGAAGAAACAGAAATAAATTTAACAAAAGGAGTAGACTATACAGTTCAGTACTCAAATGAAAAGGTAAAAGGATTCAATTCAGAAGGTGCTGATTGGACAGGAGGAAATGAAGTAGCAACTTGGCATGAAAACTATGTACAAGATGATGTTAATATAAGAATAATATTCTCCGATAGTTTATATATAAATCCAAGTGAAAGAATAGTAGCAAAATTATTAGTAACTATTCCAGATGGAGATAAAATAGAAAATTCTGGAGAAGATAATATTGCTTGGAATAACTTTGGATATTGTTATACTGCAGTAAAATATGAAGATAATAGTGATATAGAATTAGAACAGGCAAAGGCATTTGTTGAAAAGAAACATATAGATATAGAGAACGCTGATTATAAAGAGCTTCAGAAGGTCAAAGCTGCATTATATCGCAGAGGATTCAGTATGGATATTATTAATAAAACATTGGATTCTAAGGGGCTTTTCCTTGACATAATCGACAATTGAGTATAATATTAGATTGTTGTATTTTTTGTACAATGAAAACTAAATAAGGAGGTGCTCCTGTAGATATGTCACCAATTGCTGTGATTATTGTCCTGATTGCAGTTGTTCTGACTGCCGTTATTTCTGTTTTTGCAACGATTGCTTACCGTAAGAGCGTTTCAGAAGCGAAAGTGGGAAGTGCGGAAGAAAAGGCAAGAGAGATTCTTGATGACGCTTTAAAGACTGCCGAAGCGAAGAAGAGAGAGGCATTATTAGAGGCTAAGGAAGAATCTTTAAAAGCTAAGAACGACTTCGAGAAGGAGAGTAGAGAACGAAGAATGGAGCTTCAGAGATACGAGAAACGTGTTCTTAATAAAGAAGAAACACTCGATCGTAAGTCTGATGCATTAGAGAAGAAGGAACAGTCCCTTGCTCACAAGGAAAGTTCTCTCGAGAAGCAGAAGGTAAAAGTCGAAGAATTACACGAAAAACGTCTGCAGGAACTGGAAAGAATTTCAGGTTTAACCTCTGAACAAGCAAAAGATTATCTGCTTAAAACTGTCGAAGATGACGTAAAAAGGGAAATGGCGGTCATGGTCAAAGAGATGAAGACCAGGGCCAAAGAAGAAGCATCCAAAAAGGCGAAAGAGTATGTC
>ENA-ORMX01000671-ORMX01000671.1-human-gut-metagenome-genome-assembly--contig:-NODE-671-length-25289-cov-20.850519_pt1 | contig 25289 bp, 20 predicted proteins | sample MGYA00242108_ERZ509007 | MGnify/ENA primary metagenome ERZ509007 (study PRJEB26280, sample SAMEA2338745) | human gut metagenome | biome: human gut; feature: human-associated habitat; material: faeces...
AGTAACTGATAACCAGTAAACTTTCCTCATTCTTCTCTCAAACACTTTTTATATGTACTTTATCTTCTGGAAACTCTGACAAAATGAACTGGTTTGCTGGATTTGGTTTTATGTATGGCGACGACGAAGACCAAAGCCAGATGACTTTCGGATTTTCATTCTCCGACAATGCAGTAAGAGCCGATTATTCTCTTAATTTCGATTTCGATTATCGTTATTATTTTGATGCTAACTATAGATTCGGTTTCTTTGGCGGATTGAGCTTAGGTATAGGAAACTTCAAGGAGGTTGTCACATACGATGAAGAAACCGAACCATTCCCAGGAAAATTCGTTTGGGATGTTCGTGTCGGACTCACTGTCAGAATTTAGCACAAAACCGCATACGAGATAGTTTATCTAACTCGCTTATAGTTTATTTTATGTTTCACTAAATGTATTTTTGTATGAAAAAATTATTTTTAATTCTGGTTCTTATTGTTGCCACATTAGCATGGGCAGCAAAACCGAACGCATCCAAAACTGCGAAGACAAAGACCTTCCAACAGGTGGAAAAGTATTGTCCAGACTGTAAGACAAAACTTGTAGAACGCTATGTCAAGGTCGGCAAGAAAGAATGTCAAGGCTGCAAAGGTAAAGGCTGGTATGGAACAGCGAACAAGACAAAAGAGCAATGTAGAAGAGATGGTTCTCTCTGCGATCCGTGCAATTATTGCCACGGAAAAAGATATGAACCAATAATGGGTTGGCGTTGGGTTTGCCCAGACTGCAACAAAAGATACAAATAATTTCTATGCAATGTCATAGAAAGAATGACTATCTACGATAAAGGGAACAAGGAGAATTGTATTAGACAGTGAATATGTCTAAGTACAAACCTCCTTGTTCCTTTTTTTTATACAGAGAAGCCCCGATTACCGCAGGGCGGAACTGCTGTTACCGCGGGGCTGTAATATTGTAGCCGATACGCGGTAATGGGCTTACCACGCTGCTGTAACAAGATACTTGTTTTGTCTGTTTGTTTTTATCATCAACATGGCGCCAAAAAACTTGGTTTTTCGGATAATTCTCGCTAACTTTGTCATCTAAAACGGGTCTTGTATGTCGTTGACTTGCAAAACCTAAAATTAAACCTTTCAAGCAATTTTGATAATAACCTTTTAAGCGATTCGGATTATGAAGAAGACTCTACTCCTGCTGGGCTTCGTGCTCACCGCAATAGTTGCCAACGCGCAGTCGTTCAAAGACGCCGTGTCGGGCAACGCACCACTTCTGAAAACAACATCAGCCAACAATGCAGCCGCTCCTGCAGAGCGCGTGCTGAAGGCTCCCAGCAAGGCTTTGATGCACAAGCTGAGCGTGCCTAAGGACGAGGAACCCATCTTCGACCCCGAGGGCGAGGACGAGGCGTACATCATGGCGTACACCGAGAACAACGGCTTCTACGAGCAGCAGTACACCAACGGCAAGGTGACGGTGCGCCAGGACGGCACCACCTTCTACTTCAACGGACTCACGCCGGGCGGCAACCGCGACTACCGTGGCGCCAAGGAGAGCTGGCTGAAGGGCGAGAAGGTGGGCGAGGAGATCGTGGTGAAGGCGGGTCAGGTGCTCGTGCAGAACGACGCCAAGACGCTCTACCTTGAGATTGTACACGCCGACGAGGAGGGCAACATCACGAGCTTCGAGAAGGAGGCGCGCCTCGCCATCGGCTCTCAGGGCGAGCTGACAACGCAGAACGGCGACATCTTCGCCATCTACGAGGACGCCGAGACAGAGGACGAGGCTGGCTTCTTCGGATTCTTCTACACGATGGAGCTGCGACCGCTCGGCGAACTGGTGCGCTTCGAGTTCCCGAAGGGCGTGAAGCCGCAGACCTACGTGCTCAGCGGCACGGATGCGAACGGCGTGAAGGCGTCGCGCCAGGTGAAGATAGCGTTCAGCGACGGCAAGTTCTTCATCAGCGGACTCGCTTCGAAGTCGCCCGAGGAGGTGTACGAGGGCACGTACAGCGGCACAACGGCTTCCATCCCGTCTTTCCAGATCGTGAAGGACGCCGACCTCTTCTTCTACCGCATTGCGCCGGTGAGCGTCGACGAGGACATGAACTACGAATTCCTCCGCACAATCGACTTCAACTTCTCTGCCGACCGCAAGCAGCTCACGATGACGCCCGAAAAGGCGTTCCTCTGCGAGACGACATACGACCTTAAGGACTTCGTGACGACAGCCACGGGCGTGACGATGACCTACTACGCCGGCGACCATGCTGCCAAGCCTGCCACGCCTACCGACCTGCAGTGGGACGATCTGAACTCGGCGCTCGTGTTCAACATGCCGACCGAGGACGTCAACGGCGAGTATATCAACGCCGACAAGCTGAGCTACCGCATCTACGCCGACGGCAAGCGCTATACGTTCACCACCGACCTCTACACCCACCTCACAAAGGACATGGACGAGATTCCGTTCGGCTTCACCGACAACTTCGACTTCGTGAACAACGGCACGCAGAAGGTCATCTACTTCCACAACCTGCAGGCTAAGAAGCTGCACGTGGAGAGCGTCTACACCGTAGACGGCACGACGACCGCTTCCGACCGCGCACTCTACGACTTCGACCCGACGGGCATCAGCAGCAACACCGCAGCGAAGCAGCCGGTCAGCACACGCTACTACTCTATGGAGGGTGCACAAATCGCGACACCTGCTAAGGGCGCCATCGTGCTGAAGAGCGTGACATACGCCGACGGCGAGCGCAGGGTTACAAAGGAAATAGTGAAGTAGTACTCCGTAGCGGAGGTCTCCGGCCTCCGCATCACCAAATAGAACAAATATTATTGCTTGCTGCGGAGGCCGGAGACCTCCGCTACGAATAAAAAAGAAATGGATATACAGCAATTCAACAATACCAACTGGAGCCGCAACATAATCCTCGTAGACGGCGACTATGTCGACTCCGTAGCCTTCAACCTCTCTGTCAACTTCGAACGCATGCTCGGCAGACGCATCCCGAAAGCCGACCTCGCACGCTGGATAGACTGCGTGGCACTCGACGGCGGAATGCGCGAGAGCCGCGACAGCGAGGGCGAGACGCAGGTCATCTTCATCCACTCTAAGGAGAAGGCTGCGCTCGAGAACTTCGCGCCCGGCAACTACGAGGCAGACCTCAACGCAAAGGCGTTCAAGGACCGTCTGGGCGAGTTCATCCTCAGCTCCTACCCCGTAGAGGAGGTGGTGAAGCACGACGACTTCTTCCTCGATATCCTCAAGACCGTGGTCAACCACAAGGACGTGCACCGCGTGATGGCTATCCCCAACGCCGAGCGCCCCGCACTCTGGGACGCTCTGCGCCACGCCCTGCGCGACGTAGACGACGAGGAGAAGCGCGTTACGCTCTTCGCCATGCAGCCCCTCGAAGGTGGCAACTTCAAGCAGGAAATCTTAGGCTACTCGCTCATGAACGCCCTCGGAATAAAGGGCAACGAACTGTAAAGCGGTGGGCTGGAGTTTGCCTCAGAGTAGTGACTGTTAATAGAAGTAGATAATCAATAAAACCCAAAACTAAGTGGTAAAACATCTATATATCATAGCAGGATGCAATGGAGCCGGCAAAACAACGGCTTCAAACACTATTCTTCCCAAGTCGCTGCTTGTGAAGGAATTTGTAAATGCAGATGAAATAGCAAAAGGATTATCTCCTTTCAACCCGGAAGGCGTAGCTATAGAAGCAGGACGCTTGATGCTTAAACGCATAGAAGAACTGCTAAATGCAGAGGAGTCATTCTCAATAGAAACGACACTGGCAACGAAGTCGTATGTTAACCTTGTAAAAAGGGCACACGAGAAAGGATATGTTGTACACATATTGTTCTTCTGGCTTGACAGTGTAGAATTGGCAAAAATGCGAGTAGCCGACAGAGTGGCAAACGGCGGACACAACATACCGACAGATGTCATTGAGCGACGATACTACTTAGGCATCCGAAATCTATTCAGATTGTTTATGAACGAAGTGGATGTTTGGGCTTTGTATGACAACAGCTACAACAAAGGTGAACGAATCGCATTCGGAGGCAAAAATATTCAGACAAAGATAAAAGACGAAATTAAATTCAATAAAATAAAGAATCTATGAGCGAAGCGTATATTGAAGACTTTCTACAGAAAGTAGAAAGCGGATTGCAGGAAGCACAACAGCATATGCTCGAAGAAAAAGCGCTGCACAATAATTCTGTAGTTGTCAGCGACGGCAAAGGTTGTGTATTGGAAATTCCAGCCAAAAAGATTCTGGCACAATCACACTCATAAACAGAAAGGGGCGGCAATATTATCTCTGTATACTTGCTATCCCTCTATCTAAATTTTCAAACCGAAAAAACAACAAACTAAAAAAATAGAAACAATGGGAAAAGTACTTATGATCGGCGCCGGTGGCGTCGCTACAGTTGCAGCGTTCAAGATTGCACAGAACGCTGACGTTTTCACCGACTTCATGATTGCAAGCCGCACGAAGTCGAAGTGTGACCGCATTGTCGAGGCAATCGGCAACCCCAACATCAAGACCGCTCAGGTGGACGCTGACGATGTTGAGCAGCTCAAGGCTCTCTTCAACGACTACAAGCCGGAACTGGTCATCAACCTCGCCCTGCCCTATCAGGACCTCACCATCATGGAGGCTTGTCTGGCTTGCGGATGCTCGTACCTCGACACCGCCAACTATGAGCCGAAGGACGAGGCTCACTTCGAGTATTCTTGGCAGTGGGCTTACAAGAAGCGCTTCGAAGAGGCTGGTCTGACAGCTATTCTCGGCTGCGGCTTCGACCCGGGCGTTACAAGCATCTTCACCGCTTACGCTGCTAAGCACCACTTCGACGAGATTCAGTATCTCGACATCGTAGACTGCAACGCCGGCAACCACCACAAGGCGTTCGCTACCAACTTCAACCCGGAGATCAACATCCGCGAGATCACTCAGAAGGGTCTCTACTGGGAGGACGGCAAATGGGTGGAGACAGCTCCGCTCGAGATTCACAAGCCGCTCACATACCCGGAGGTGGGTCCGAAGGAGAGCTACCTGCTCCACCACGAGGAGATAGAGTCGCTCGTGAAGAACTACCCGACCATCAAGCGCGCTCGCTTCTGGATGACTTTCGGCCAGCAGTATCTCACATACCTCGACTGCATCCAGAACCTCGGCATGTCGCGCATCGACGAGATAACATACGAGGCTCCGCTCGCCGACAATCCTTCAGAGAAGGTGAAGGTGAAGATCGTGCCGCTGCAGTTCCTCAAGGCTGTGCTGCCTAACCCGCAAGACCTCGGCGAGAACTACGACGGACAGACTTCTATCGGCTGCCGCATCCGTGGCATCAAGGACGGCAAGGAGCAGACCTACTACGTCTACAACAACTGCTCGCACGAGGCTGCCTACAAGGAGACTGGCATGCAGGGCGTAAGCTACACAACGGGCGTTCCGGCTATGATCGGCGCTATGATGTTCTTCAAGGGTCTGTGGCGCAAGCCGGGCGTTTGGAACGTAGAGGAGTTCGATCCGGATCCGTTCATGGAGCAGCTCAACAAGCAGGGTCTGCCTTGGCACGAGCTGTTCAATGTAGACATTGAATTATAAATTTTGAGTTTTGAATTTTGAGTTTTGAATTATCGCTACGCGATTTTGAATTATTCAATTTTGAATTACGTTAGATTAAAGGTCTACAAGCGATATTGAATTACTTTAAATTAACAGTCTATGAGTGACTTCGGAAACCTCTTGGAAGAGAAGTGCATGAATTTTTCTATTCGTATAATAGGATTATGCAGATTCCTTAATGAGGAAAAGCATGAATATAGAATTGCTGATCAGATGTTTCGCAGCGGTACAAGTATCGGTGCAAACGTCGCGGAATCGCAATGCGCAATAAGTAAAAACGACTTTATTGCAAAACTCTATATATCGCTAAAAGAGTCAAACGAAACTTTGTATTGGTTGCGCCTTCTACAAAGAACGCAATATATAAACAACAAACAATACGAGTCTATATATAAAGATTGTGAAGAACTGAAACGAATGCTTGTGTCTATAACAAAAAAAATGACTACAGCAAACGATATTTAGTTTTGAATTTTGAGTTTTAAATTTTGAATTATGCGCTACGCGCATTGTGAGTTTATCAGTTTTGAGTTATGAATTCAAAATTGAATAATTCAAAATCGGCAAAGCCGATATTTCAAAACTCAAAACTCAAAACTCAAAATTCAAAATTGCCGCAGGCAACAATTCAAAATTCAAAACTCAAAATTCAAAATTGCGACGCATGTCGCAACAATTCAAAACTCAAAATTCAAAATTCAAAATTGCGACGCACGTCGCAACAATTCAAAATTCAAAACTCAAAATTCAAAATTCATAATATGGCTAAAGAAGAAATGAACATCGACCAGGCGGGCAAGCTCAAAGCCCTCCAGGCAGCGATGTCAAAGATAGAGAAGGACTTCGGCAAGGGCTCCATCATGAAACTCGGCGACGAGCAGGTGGAGAACGTCGAGGTAATCCCTACCGGTAGCATCGGTCTCGACGCCGCACTCGGTGTCGGCGGCTACCCGAAGGGCAGAATCATCGAGATTTACGGCCCGGAGTCGTCAGGTAAGACAACGCTTGCCATCCACGCCATCGCCGAGGCACAGAAGGCAGGCGGCATCGCAGCATTCATCGACGCAGAGCACGCCTTCGACCGCTTCTACGCTGCAAAGCTCGGCGTAGACGTAGACAACCTCTGGATCTCGCAGCCCGACAACGGCGAGCAGGCTCTCGAGATTGCCGACCAGCTCATCCGCTCATCGGCTATCGACATCATCGTCATCGACTCTGTGGCTGCGCTCACTCCGAAGGCGGAGATTGAGGGCGACATGGGCGACAACAAGGTGGGTCTGCAGGCTCGTCTTATGTCGCAGGCACTGCGCAAGCTCACCTCTACAATCTCGAAGACCAATACTACGTGTATCTTCATCAACCAGTTGCGCGAGAAGATCGGTGTGATGTTCGGCAACCCCGAGACAACCACCGGCGGTAACGCCCTGAAGTTCTACGCTTCGGTGCGCCTCGACATCCGCAAGGTGACGGGCATCAAGGACGGCGACCAGATCATCGGCAATCAGGTGCGCGTGAAGGTAATCAAGAACAAGGTGGCGCCTCCGTTCCGCAAGACCGAGTTCGAGATTATGTTCGGCGAGGGCATCTCAAAGGTTGGCGAGATTGTAGACCTCGGCGTAGAGTACGGCATCATCCAGAAGTCGGGCTCGTGGTACAGCTACAACGGCTCGAAACTGGCGCAGGGTCGCGACGCTACAAAGACTCTGCTGAAGGACAACCCCGAACTCTGCGAGGAGCTCGAGATGCTCATCAAAAAGGCTATCGCGGAGCATCGCGAGGCGTAAAGCGCGGCGAGGCGTGCAATAGGAGGGTATGGCATTAGCTTTCCGCTACGCGCCGCTGACTTTCAGTTCTTGCCTTATCCACGCACCCTCATTCTTGGAATAGCCTTCCACAGATGCAATTTAAGGGGGTGCAGCAGTCTCTGCTGCACCAACCAAGCAAGCAGTGGTTCTCCCACAGAAGGCACGGAACGCACAGAATCTTCTTGCAGAGAAGAGCCTCCCACAGATGGCACAGATTTACACAGAAGTTATGGTGCTTTAAGGGGGAGAAGTTCTGTGGAAGAACATATCACAGCAAGTAACGACTGACAAAAAGGCTGGTAGATAGACTGGAAGATTTTGCATTTCCCAGTCTATCTACCAGCCTTTATTGTTCTTATACCGTGAGAGTTACGGCGATGCTGGCAGATATGGCAGATTTTGGTATATCACAAAAACACCAAACAAAACACCACAAAAACACCAAACAAAACAACGCAAAAACACCAAACAGAACACCACAAAAACACCAAACAGCTTGCTTAATAAACAAGAAATCAGTATCTTTGCAACAAATCATACAACAAACAATATGGAATATCTTAAAAGAACTGCCGATGAGTATTTGAGCTTGCTACTGGCTTCTTCAGGAGCCGTGCTAATAGAAGGTCCAAAATGGTGTGGCAAGACAACAACTGCAGAGCAACAGGCAAACAGCACCATCAGTATGCAGGATCCTGACATGCGTGACAAATACCAAGCTACCATTAGGGTGAAACCTTCGCTTCTTCTGGCTGGCGATACGCCACGTCTTATAGACGAATGGCAGGAGGCTCCCGTTCTATGGGATTCTATAAGAGCTATGGTTGATAAACGAAATGAGTTTGGACAATTCATTATGACGGGTTCTAATTCGATTGACCCAAATAAGAAAAGCGAATTTATCAAACATTCAGGCAGTGGACGAATTGCAAAGATGCAAATGCTTACCATGAGTCTGTATGAATCTTTGGAATCCAACGGCAAGATTTCGCTAAAAGAATTGTTCGACGACAAGGATTTGGACATCGATGGCATAACGTCAGAAATGTCTATTGAAGAACTTATATTTGCTGCCTGCCGTGGTGGTTGGCCTGCGTCATTATATGCCAAGTTCGACAAAGCCAAACTGCAAATAGCCAAGAACTATGTCAAAACAGTATGCAGCACTGATGTATCGACAATAGATGGAGTCAATAGGAATGAAAAGGTCGCAAGCACAATACTTCAAAGTTATGCACGCAACATATCGACATTAGCCAAAAAGAGCGTGATATATCGCGATGTCAACGAGCACTTAGATGGTATCAGCACTACTTCTTTCGACACATATATTGATGCACTTGAACGTTTGTTTGTCGTTCAAGACATTGAAGCGTGGAGTCCTGCCATACGTTCAGCATCCGCCATACGCCGTGGTTTGAAGCGTGAGTTTACTGACCCTTCTATTGCTGTTGCAGCCTTAGGTCTGTCACCAGAAGCCCTTTATACAGATTTGAAAACATTTGGTTTCTTGTTCGAATGTATGGCAATCCGCGACCTGAAGGCTTATTCATTATCCCTTGGTGGTTGCATTTCATATTATCATGACAGATATGATTTGGAAGCAGATGCCGTTCTTCATCTTGATGACGGTCGATACGCTCTAATCGAATTCAAATTGGGTAGTCGAGAGATTGAAGAAGGTGCTGAACACCTTAAAGAAATCAAAAGACTTGTGCAAGAACATAACATGACTGAAAAACAAATAAAGCTACGTGAGCCTGATTTGCTTATGGTTATAACCGGAGGAGAAATGGCCTACACACGTCCTGATGGTGTCAAAATAATACCACTTGCCTGCCTGAAGGATTAATACGTACCCATGAGGCTGGTAGATAGACTGGAAGATTTTGCATTTCCCAGTCTATCTACCAGCCTTTATTCTGCTTATAATGTGAGTGTTACGGCGATGCTGACAGATATGGTGGATATTTTCGCCAAACAATTCAAAACAGCATATCTCACCACATCACCATCTCACCACCTCACCACATCACCATCTCACCACCTCACCATCACTCGGTCTTGATGCTTTCCACCGGATTCTGCGTCGCTACGCGCCACGACTGCGCCACGACCGTTGCAATGACAACGGCAGAGACACCGACGAAGCTGAGCGGGAAGAGCCACCAGTGGAGCGGCGTGTGCTCGGCGAAGCTCTGCAGCCACTGCATGCTGAGCCACCAGCCCACGGGAGCTGCAACGGCGAACGACACCACGAGCGGCACGGTGTAGCGCATGGCGAAGAGGCGCACGATAGAACCTACCGACGAACCCATCACCTTGCGAATGCCTATCTCCTTGCGGCGATACTCGGTCTCGAACATAGTCAGCGAGAACACACCGATAACGGTGATGATGATGCAGATGATGGCGAAGAACTTCACCTGCGATATGAAGCGGAACTCCTCGACGTAGGTCTGCTGCAGGTCGTTGTCGAGGAAGTTCATCTCGTACTTCTGCGACGCGTCAAGACGGTTGAGCACGTCGGCTATGCGGCGCTTTGCCTCCACCTTGTCCTGACCCTTAGCGACGCGCACGAACACCTGGTTGCAGCGGTCGCCCCACTGCTCCATGTCCGGTCCGAAGATGATGAACGCCACAGCCACACGACTGTTGTCGTTGCGCATCGACTTCAGCTTGAAGTTGTTGCAGACACCCACAATGAGATAGTTTGCCATAGGTCCCCAATCATTCTGACGACCGATAGAGTCGCCCACGGCAAGCCATTTGTACTGCTGCATGGCAGCCTTGTTGAGCACGTAGGCACCCGTCTTCATGTCAGCCTCGTTGAAGTTGCGACCCTCCAGAATCTTCAGTCCCATAGTTTGCGTATACTCATAGTCGCAGGGCAGCACCTGCAGCGACATCTGATGCTCATCGTTGCCACGTCCCCAGCCCATATACTGGTCGCTTGTGCCTATGGCGCTCTGCGCGAAGCCCACGCTCTCCACGAACGGAAGCTTCTTCAGTTCGATGCGTATCGTCTCGCGCTTCGCCTTCGCCTCTTCCGAGAGTTTGGTGTAGAACACCTCGTTCTTGTTGAAGCCGTAGTCGCAGTTGAAGATATAGCTCGACTGGCTCGACATGACACCTATATATATAGCGAGCACGAAAGCCACGCAGAACTGTACCGCCATTATCGCCAGGCGCAGCTGTCTGCCGCGCGGCGAGAGTCCGAACGAGCCCTTCAGCACCAGAGCCGGAGCGAACGACGTGCTGTAGAACGCCGGCACCAGAGCAGCCAACGCTCCCACGACAAGTGCCGACACAGCCATGACGGCGGCAAGAAGCCAGTGTGCCGAGAAGCCGATGTCGCCCGAAACGAGCTTCATGCACGCCTCGCTGCGCTGGAACGCCACTACAAGCAGAACGCCGACAAGCAAAGCCACAAAGGCGAACAGCACGCTCTCCATTATCATCTTAAGGCGCAGACTGCCTACAGAGGCTCCCATCACACGGCGTGTGTTGACGCCGCGCATACGCATCGGCACCTCGGAGAGCTGGAAGTTGAGCAGATTGAGCAAGGCGATGAACAGCACGAAGACAGAGGCCACGGTGAGCACGTCGACAAGGCTGCGGTTGCCCTTGTCCTGCTGTCCGATGCCAGAGAAATAGACGTCGTCAATGGAGGTTATTCTGAACTTCATCTGCTTGTCAAACTCTTTCTCGTCTTTAGGACTGATGCCATTGGCTTTCATGAAGCCCTGTTTCAAGCCACGCACTACCTTTTCAGGACTTGCACCATTGTCAAGTCGCACATATATATAGTAGCTCCACTCGCTCCAGTCGGTCATTCCGCTTTCGTTATCGCAGAGATACATGCCGTTGGGTATGGTGCAGTTGTCGGGCATATCCTCGCTCACGCCCACCACGGTGATGGGTTTCATTCCGCCATCGTCGGTGTTGATTTCGAACGTCTTGCCAGCAGCGTTCGCCGTGCCGAACATCTTCTCGGCTGTGCTGCGGTTGAGGATGGCAGTAGCTCCAGTGCCCCAAGCCTTGCTTGAGCCGGAGATGAGTTTGCCTGTAAAGAACTCGATGCCAGGCTTGCCAATGTTCACTACAGGCACGGTTATGGTGCGGTTGTTCACCTTAACATCGGTCTTATTGACATACGGACAGTAATAGACAACGCTATTAACCTGCGGTACATCCTTCAGCATTGAGGCGAACGGACGGCATATGGTGCGACCCCAGTTGTCGCCGAACAGATTGCCGTAGATTTCGAGGCGGTACGTATGCTCGTAGTCGTTGATGTTGTGGTTGTACGTGCGGTTGTATATCACCTGTGTCATGAACAGGTAGAACGTCGCTACAGCCACACTCAAGCCGAAGAGGTTGAGCAGCGTGGCTATGCGGTAGCGGCGGAACATATATAGGAATGTCTTCATATTTATGATATTTTATTTTGTTGAGAATTGAGAGTTGTTTCTGTTGAGAATTGAAAGTTGAGAGTTTAGAGTTATGATTACCTTGAGAGTTCTTGCTTATGCAAGCGGCAAAGCCGAGCGATGATTATCATTTAGAATGGTACGAAACACAATATCATTAGTACATATCATCTATAGTGCATATCATAACTTTCAACCCTCAACTTTCAATTCTCAACCGAGACAACTCTCAATTCTCAATTATAAACTAAAAGAACTGCCCTCCACAACCTGACCGTCGAAGAGGTTGATGATGCGGCTTGCCATCTGCGCGTCGTGCTGCGAGTGGGTCACCATTACGATTGTTGTGCCCTCGGCATTGAGCTGCGAGAGCAGTTCCATGACAGCCAGACCGCTCTTCGAGTCGAGATTACCCGTAGGCTCGTCGGCGAGAATCAGCTTCGGCTTGCCCACCACGGCGCGAGCTATCGCCACACGCTGCTGCTGACCGCCCGAGAGCTGCTGCGGATAGTGCTTTGCGCGGTGGCTCAAGCCCACCTTGCGCAGAATCTCCGTAACACGCTCGCGACGTTCCTTCGCCGCTACGCCCATGTAGCGCAGTTGCAGGTCGACATTCTCCTCAACGGTAAGTTCGTCGATGAGGTTGAAGCTCTGGAACACGAAGCCGATGCGTCCGCGACGGTAGCGTGTGCGATCCTTCTCCTTAAGATTTGCCACGGGTTCGCCGTCGAGCAGATAGTCGCCCGAGTCGGGATTGTCGAGGAGTCCGAGGATGTTCAGCAGCGTCGACTTGCCGCAGCCGCTCGGTCCCATTATGGCGACGAACTCGCCGTCTTCTACATTTATACTAACGCCGTTGAGGGCTACTGTCTCCACTTCTTCCGTGCGGAAGACCTTGGTAAGGTTCTGAGTCTTTATCATAATTTTTGCTATTTATTTTTTTTTTTTGGGGGGGGAATAGGCCTCTCTAAGCCTCTTTAGGCCTTTCTAAGCCTTGGGAAAACTAAGCCTTTAAGCCTTTCTAAGCCTTGAGAAATCAATGGTAACTAAGCCCTCCCCGACGGGGAGGGTTGGGAGGGGCTTTTACTTTATCACCAGCACCTCATTATCCTTAAACGCTTCGTATCCGCTGGTGATGACACGCTCGCCAGGCTCCAGTCCGTCTGTTACCTCATAGTATTGCGGGTTCTGGCGGGCTATGCTGATGTTGCGGCGGTAAGCCTTGCGTCCAGACTTGTCGAGCACGAATATCCAGTTGCCGCCGGTGGTCTGGAAGAACGTGCCGCGCGGGATGAGCGTAGCCTGCTGCGACTTGCCGAGAGCTAATTCCACGTAGAAAGTCTGTCCGCTGCGCATCTGCGCCGGGCGTTCGCCGACGAAGACAAAGTCGGTGCGGAACGTTCCGTTGCGCACTTCGGGATATACCTTGCGCACACGCAGCCGGTAGGTCTTGCCGTCGCGACAGAACGAAGCCGAGAGGCCGGGACGCACGCGGTCGATGTAATGCTCGTCAATCTGCGCCTGCACCTTGAAGTCGGAGAGGTCGTTTATCTGTCCGATGTTCTGTCCGGCAGCGATGTTCTGTCCCAACTCAACGTCGAGCAGTCCGAGTTCGCCGTCGATAGCCGAGCGCACCTCGAGCTTGTTCTTGCGGTCGCGCACTAAGAGCACGTTCTTGCGCATGTTGTCGAGGTTGTCCTCCATCTGCGTCATCTGCACGTGGCGGTAGAGGCTGTCCTGCTTCAGGCGCTGCGAGATAAGACTCTGCTTGCGGCGTGCGAGCTTATAGTCCTCACGACTCTGCAGATACACCTCCTTGCTGATGAGGCGCTCCTTGTAGAGGCGTGCGTTCTGTTCGTAGGCGCGGCGCTTGCGGTCGCAGTCGGTGTCGAGCGTAGCCTGCTCGGTGCGATTGTTGAGTCGGTCCTGCTGCATAGCCACCTGCGTGTTGCGCAGCAGGTTCTGCTTCTCGGCGAGTTCGGCCTCAGCATTCAGAATCTGCAGGTCGAGGTTGCTGTTGCTGAGTCGGAGTATCACGTCGCCCTTTCTGACGCGTGTACCCTCCTCCACAACCTTCTCGCGCACTATGCCGCCCTCCTCGGGCGAGATCTGCACCACCTGGATAGGCAGCACCTGTCCGTTGAGACGCACATAGTCGTCGAACTTGCCGCGAGTGACGTCGCTGATGGTGATGTCTGTGGCGTCTACAGTCATCGTATTGGCGGTTGTGCCGAGCACTATCCACACGAGGAGCGCAGCGAGTGCGGCAGCCGCAGCGATATACCATGCGTAGCGGCGGAGGAATGATTTCTTTTCTATTTGTCGGTCCATAATGGTTTGTTTTTTTGTTTTAAGGCGGCGTTTAAGCCGAACTAAGCCTCTTTAAGCCTTTCTAAGTCTTGGGAAACTAAGCCCTCCCCGATGGGGAGGGTTGGGAGGGGCTTTTTTACTTTTCATAGTACGCCAGCACCTGGCGGTTGTACATCATTGTGAGCTGGCTCTGCAGCAGTTTTACACGGCTTTGCAGGAGCGTGACCGCCGCCGTACGCACGTCGATAGACGACGCCATGCCCTCTTCGAACTTGCGCGTAGTGAGATGGGCGGCTAAGCTGTCAGCTTCAACCTGATCCTTCATCTTCTGCACCTCCTTGGCGCTGTTCTCCACGTCAGCGACAGTTTCGGCAATTATGCGCTGCAGTTCGGAGCGCTCGTAGCAGAGCGATTCGCGTGCCCGGTCGAGAGCTATGCGGCGCGAGCGAACGGAGGAAACGGAGCCGAGACGGTTGAAGATAGGAATGCTCAGCGAGAGAGCCACGTATTCGCCGGCGTTGTTCTTAAACTGCTTGCTGAACGGAGCGTGTCCACCCACATCCATATTGCGGAAGAACGAGGTGGAGACGCCGCCGGAGAGAGAGAGCGTTGGCAGGAAGGCGCCGCGGGCTGCGCGCAGGGCGTAGCGAGCTGCAGCCACACTGCCCTCAGCCTGCGCTATGCGCGGATTGGTTGTGAGCGCCACATTATATATATTATACGCATTGTCTGAAGACTGTAGCGGAGCGTCTACCGAAGGCTTCTCAACGATGAGCGTGTCGGCGATAGGGAAGTTCATCTGCTGCTTCAGCGCGAGCAGTGCCTTTGTGGTCTGACTCTGCATGTGTGTCAGCTCGTAGTCGTCGGCAGCCAGTGTGGCTCGCATCTGCGCCACGTCGGCTTCGCTCTTCTGCCCCACCTCAGCCATCACTTCCACTTGATGTAGCAGCGCACGACTCTCATCGCGTTTGCGCAGAGTGTGTTCCACGGCACCCTCGCAGTAGAGCAAATCCATGCACGCCTTGTACACCCTCAGTCGCACGGCGTCTTTCTCCGCCTGCAACGCCGAGCGCCCCATCGCCACATTGGCGCGAGCCATGCGCAGTTCGTTGTAGCGCTGCAAGCCGTCGAAGACGACGAGCGACGCCTGCAAGCCGTAGCCGTTATAGAAGGTATTAACATCGGTGTATGTGTTGGTCTCGGGGTCGATGGCGCGTCCGAAGTTCATCTGTGCGCCTACCGATCCATACACGTCGGGCAAGAAGGCGCCGATGGCGCGTGTGCGTTCGGTGCGACTTGCGTCGAGGTCGTACTGCTGCAGGCGCACCGTGTGACTGTGCTCGGCGGCGTACTCCATGCAACGCTCCACGCTCCACGGCTCGGCTGCCTCTGCGGTCATCGTGGCAAGCACGAGGGATAGGGTGACGAGTAATCGGTTCATATCGTTTCTGTTTTGTTTCTGCTGCAAATTTACGTCTTTACACAAGCAAACGGAAGGGGTTGGCAGGGGAAAAACGGCGGTTGTATGATTATCATACAGCAGAGTGTATGAAAATGATACACATGTGCCAGTGGCTTGCACTTTTTTTTGTACTTTTGCAGTAGAAACATAAAGTGCTTAATATGAGCAACTATTACAACACGATACTCATCGTCGACGACAACCCGGCGATACTCACCGCCTTGAAGATTTGTCTTGCAGGGGTGTTCACGCGCATCGTGACACTCAGCAGTACGAACCGGCTCGTAGCCACTATGAGCGAGGAGCAGGTTGACGTGGTGCTGCTCGACATGAACTTCTCATTAGGCGTGAACACGGGGCAGGACGGACTGTTCTGGCTGCGCACGCTGAAGAAGCTGCATCCCGACACACCGGTGGTGCTGATGACGGCGTATGCCGACGTGCAGTTGGCGGTGAAAGGACTGAAGAACGGGGCTGCCGACTTCGTGACAAAGCCTTGGGACAACGACGAACTGGTGCGCACGCTGCGCGATGCGGTGGAGAAGAGTCGCGAGGTGGTGACGCTCGACGAACTCGAACAGCAGCACGTGCATCGCGTGGTGGACCAGTGTCACGGCAACATGAGCAAGGCGGCGGAACTGCTGGGAATAACGAGGCAGACGCTGTATAGGAAGTTAAAAGGTTGAGATATGATGTTGTAATGGTGAGGTGGTGATGTGGTGACAATAGTGAGAAATCTCAACATCTCAACAAAACAACATCTCAACATCATATCTCACCACCTCAACATCTCACCACCTCAACATCTCAACATCACAACATGGCACCATATATAACAATTCTTCTCACCGCACTCCTCGTAGTGCTTTTCGTCTTTGAGTGGCTCCACCAGCGACGCCTCTCCACCCGAGTGCGCCTTATGCGCGAGGCGCTGCGCAACCGCGACTTCATGTTCCGACTGCCAACGGACAGCATCATGCCCGGCGAGCGCGACCTGCAGAAGATGCTCAACGAGATGGGCGGAGAGATTAACAAGCTGATGGCACGCAGCGAAGTGGAGTCGTGGCAGCGGCTGACACGCGTGTTGACGCACGAGATAATGAACGCCGTGACACCGATACAGAGCATCACGCAGGCGTATATAGGCAGCAAGATGGTTAAGGGAACGCCGCTCGAAGAGGGCATCCAGGCGATATACGACACGAGTCGCAGCCTGTCGGCGTTCGTGGAGAGCTACCGCAAGATGACGCAGCTGCAGACGGTGAGCTTCGAGGAGATTGACCTGCAGCGACTCGTCTCCAATCTGCAAGCGTTCTATCCCTCTCTCGCCTGGCACGTGGACATCAACGACATGCAGACGCTGCGCGCCGACGCAAGCATGATGCACCAGGTGCTGACCAACATCGTGAAGAATGCGGCGGAAGCTGGCGCTCACAATATAGACATCTGCGCACGACGCACCGACCAGTGCACGCAACTGCTCATCAGCAACGACAGCACGCCGATAGCGCCTGAGGTGGCGCGCGAGGTGTTCGTACCGTTCTTCACCACGAAGCGCACAGGCTCGGGCATCGGTCTCTCGCTCTCTCGCCAGATGATGATGGCGCAGGGCGGCGACCTCGCTCTCGCCGAACGCCCGCAAGCAGGATACCACGCCACGTTCGTCGTAACGCTATAGAAGGAGCTACAGCTAACTTCAGGGGGTGCAGCTGTCCCAGCTGCACCAACAAACAAAATGGCGCTATTAACTTGGCTACTTCAGGGGGTGCAGCTGTCCCAGCTGCACCAACAAACAAAATGGCACTATTAACAAGAATGGTGCACTTGTACTTGGATGGTGCACTTGAGACAAGTGCACCCCCTAAGTGCACCCCCTAAAAAACAAATAAAAAGTTCTCGAATGAAAAAGATTAGTTTCGCAAGCGACATATTGCCAATGAAGGATATCCTTTACCGCCTCGCACTACGCATCACGCTGAGCCGCGAGGAGGCTGAGGACATCGTGCAGGACACGCTCATACGTGTCTGGAACCGTCGCGACTCGTGGGACACCATCGAGAACATCGAGGCGTTCGCACTCACCGTCTGCCGCAACATGGCGCTCGACCGACTGCGACTGCACGAGAACCAGAACGCATCGCTCGACGACACGCCCGTGGACAGCAACCCTACGGCGACGGCTAACCCGTACGAGCGCACCGTGCAGCGCGAGAAGGTGCAGATTGTGCGACAGCTCATCGACGCTCTGCCCGAGAAGCAGCGTGCCTGCATGCAGCTGCGCGACATCGAGGGCAAGACATACAAGGAGATTGGCACCGTGCTCGGCATCACGGAGGAGCAGGTGAAGGTGAACATCTTCCGCGCAAGACAGACAATAAAACAGCAGTTCGAACGCTACGACAACTACGGACTTTGATTCTCAATTATTGCTGTCCGGTAAAACTGCAAAGAGCATAAATATCCTCCCCGAAGCCCAGTAAAAATGGACTTCGGGGTTTATTTTTGGTTCAACTGACATTTCGAGTGATACACAGCCTAAGCTTTTCTCACCGTTTGCGTCCGCCGTCCAATCAGATTGCGTCCGCCGTCCAATCGGATTCCGTTCGCCGTCCGATCGGATTCCGTTCGGGTGACGATGACTTTTAGTGAGGTTTTACTGCGAAAATATAAGAAACTATTGCTGTCCGGTAAAACTAATAATGTGGTCAAAGACGAGCTGCGCTCGGCTTTGCCGCTTGCCAAAGCAAGAAGTGCACCTACCATTCTGTTGGTGCTCCTTTTGCTTTGTTGGTGCTCCTTTTGCTTTGTTGGTGCACCTTTTGCTTTGTTGGTGCTCCTTTTGCTTTGTTAGTGCACCTTTTGCTTTGTTGGTGCACTTGAGACAAGTGCACCCCCTAAAAGATACCCCCCTAAAAGGCACCTCTAAAAGCGTTTTTTGTTAAAGGGCGTTAAAAGCACAATTTCTCTGTAACCTTTTCTTCGTTCAATCGTCGTACATATAGAAACACCCAAGAACACCCCGAGAGATATAACGAGAGGCTCAATACCCAAACACCTCAACATAACAACACCTCAACATCTCAACATAACAACATCGTAAATATGGACTATAAATACATAAACCAACTCTTGGACCGCTACTGGAAGGGCGAGACATCGCTTGAGGAAGAGCAGATACTGCGCTCGTTCTTCAGCCAGATTTGCGTGCCTGAGGAACTCGCAAAGTATCGTCCGCTCTTCAATTACGAGCAGACAGAAACGAAGACCGACCGCCTCGGCGACGACTTCGACGAGCGTATCATGTCCATGATCGACGAGCCGCAGGAGCTGAAGGTGAAGGCACAGCCTATACGCATCAGCCAACGCTTCGCACCACTCTTCAAGGCGGCAGCAATGGTAGCAATAGTGCTCACACTGACACAGGCTGCACAGCTCTCGTTCCAGAGCAACGATGCGAGCAACACGGCGATGCCGGAAGTCTACTCTACGCAGCCCGTGCCCGGAGTGTCGGTGGCGCTCAACGACTCGGCTCACCTCGACTCGGTGAAGAAGACAGACGCAGACGCCGTGCCACAGCAGTTGGAACAGCACGACATCTCCATGCTCAAGTAAGACAAAAAAGACAATTTCTATGCTTTCTCAATAAAATCATGTTTAGTTAAAACACCAAACGAGTTGAGGCTGTGAAGTCTCCGACTCACCAAAAAATTCATAACATACTAATGATTTGCTTGCCGCACGACCCTCAACGAGGCGTTGTGCGGCAAGTTGGTTTTTATGACCTTATGTCGCCAGACATGGCGGCATGGCGCATATACAGCCAGTTTTAACACTGCCCTTCGCAACAAACGCCACAAAAAACGGCTCATTTTCAAAAGTTTTATCTAACTTTGCATGTTGCTTTTAAACATACTCTATATGGGTTTCAGCACAATAGAAGCCTAAGATACTATAACATTCAAAATACTATTGACACTTATGCGAGTACAACTATTCACAGCATTGTTCGTTCTGCTGGCAGTGGCAACACCCACAAACGCACAGAAGCGAACCTTGGCCGAGGCACAGAAAGTGGCTGAAAACTTCTTTCTGGCTAACGACAACAAAACTGCAGTCAGCCTACTGCGCATCAACAACAAAAGCGGACGCCATCTGCTGAAGAAGGCGCACGACGAAAAGCAAGCGGAAGCCTTCTACCTCTTCACCGACGAACGTGAGAAACAGTTGCTCATCGTGTCGGGCGACGAGCGCATGCAGCGCATTCTCGGCTACACCGACCGACCGCTCGCTGGCAACGCTATACCCGACGGACTCGCCGACTTGCTCGACGGATACACGGCGCAGTACAACGCGCTGGGCAATGCTGCCAGCAGCGCCGCTACAACGCCCGCCCGTTCGGCTCTCTATAAGGGCGAACGCCTGCTCAGCACAGCCGCTTGGGGACAGTGGGCACCGTTCAACAACCTCACGCCGCAGCACTACCCCACGGGATGCGCCGCTACGGCGATGGCTATCGTGATGCGCTACCACCAGTGGCCCGACGTGGGCAGCGGCAGCAAGACGCATATCTGGAAAGACTCGGTGATGACAGCCAACTTCGGCTCGACGCACTACGATTGGGCGAACATGCCCGTAAGCTACGAGTCGTACAACGACGCGCAAGCCAATGCCGTGGCTGTGCTCATGCGCCACTTGGGCGTGTCGGTCGAGATGTACTACGACGCGGAGAGCAGCGGAGCACGACAGACGCTCGTGCCCGGGGCGCTGCAGCAATACTTCCGCTACGGAGCTACGGCGCGTCTGCTCACAGCGAGCGACTACGACGCCGCTACGTGGGACGGCATGATGCGCAAGGAGATTGACAGCAACCGACCGGTTATCTACACCGGCGAATCGATACAAGGACGCGGAGCGCACGGCTTCGTGCTCGACGGCTACCGCGACAACCTCTTCCACTTCAACTTCGGATGGAACGGCAGCGGCAACGGCTTCTTCGCCATATCTGCCATCACCTCGACCGACCGCAACTTCGAGTTCGCCAACAAGCAGCAGGCTGTGATAGGCATCACACCCGTGAAGGCTGAGAAAGCCGCACCGCTACAGCTCGACTGCGAGGGCAAATATGAAGGATTCTGCACCTCAATATCTTCATTGAAGGCGGGCGAAAAGCAAAGCGTGCACCTCTCGGCGCTCTCGGCGCTCAGCACATGGCGAGGAAAGCTGCAGTGGAACCTCTGTAAAGCCGACGGATCGGTAGTGGAATCGTTGGGCAGCAAGCAGATTGACATGAACGGAGGCAGCACGCAGGCTGTCGACTTTGAACTGACGGCGAAGAACAATGCCACAAAGGGCTACTATCTGCAGCTCATGGCGTGTGCGGACGGCGCTACGAAATGGCTGCCGGTGCTCAACGCGCTGGGCAGAGAGGTCGTAGTGCAGGCATACGACCGCAAGGTGCCGGTGGTGGAGATTGTGAACGACACGAAGAACGCCACCATCGATTGCAGCAATGCGCAGAACAAGACATACAACGGAAAACCGCTCCTCGGTTCTACATATATATATAAGGTGAGCTTCGACGGCAACGTCGAGAAAAGTCTCGACATGCTGAGTCTCGACGGAAAGGCTTACACAGCGCACACCGACGGCGTGCAGCTCACCGCCGACACGCTCTACATAAAGGCGAAGGGATACACGGCAGAGCAGCTTGTGGCTGAGTGCAGCGTCAACGTTGAGAAGCCCAGTCAGCTCAAGGCTGCCATCAATAAGGTCGCGGCTGACGCCGACGCTGTAGAGGCGCTCACCATCACTGGCGAACTCAACAACGAGGACTTGCAGTATCTATCTTCACTGCAGTCGCTGAAGCTGATTGACCTCGAGAACGCCACCACTCCGCAGGGACTGTTCGGCGCTACGTTCAAGAACTTCAGTCGTCTCAGCAGTTGTGTGCTGCCTCGCTCGCTGAAGCAGATTGGCAGCGAGACGTTCGCAGGCTGCTCGGCTCTGCAATCTATCTCGCTGCCCGTATGCTTGCAGGCTACCGGCAGCAAGTTGTTCAGCGGATGTCAGGCTCTGGCGGATATCTACGCTCATCCGTCGTCGCCCGACTGCGTGGCGGCAGACGCTTTCGACGGACTTGCCAACCCTGGCAAGGTGACGGTTCACGTGCAGCAGGGTCTTGCCGGTGCTTTCCAGCAGAGCAGCAAGTGGAGCATGTTCCAGCGCTTCACCGACGACCTGCCCGCTCTGCCGCAGCGCTTCACATACGGCGGCATCGACTACAAGGCGATATATGCCGGCGACGGCAACTTCGCTGAGGTGACATTCCCGAGCGGCAACATGTACGCCGGAGCAATCACCATTCCAGCCACAATCGCTTACGAAGGCATAGAATACACCGTACGCGGATTCGACAACACCGACGGTATGTCGCCGTTCGTGGGCAATGTGTTCGTGACGGCGCTCAACCTGGAGCTGCGCATCGACACGCTGCGCGCAATGCAGTTCATGGGTTGCACCAGTCTTGCCGACCTGAAACTGCCCGAGACGCTGCGATATATCGGCAGCGAGTGCTTCCGCAACTGCCCGATGCTTACGCAGATCAAGCTTCCGGCAAGCCTGGAGGCGCTTGGCGACAACGCATTCTGCGGATGCCAGTATCTTACGGACATCTACAGCTACGCACAGACGCCGCCCGAAGGCAGCAACACCGACAGCTATCCGTTCGCTCAGTGTCGTCCGCAGAACGTAACGCTGCACGTACCGGCTTCGAGCGAGGCTGCTTATCGCGCTACGGGCTTCTGGACCAAGTTCGGCAACGTTGTGGCTGACCTGCCCGACGCTCCGACAGACGCTATTACGGACGCCGCAGCCGACTACTGCACCACATTCCCAGTGAAGGTGGCAGGCAAGCAGTGGACAATGCTCCACTCGCACAAGACGCAGACCGTATACATCTACACGCTGAACGGCACGCTGCTGCGCACAGCACAACTGCAGAAGGGCGCCAACAGCGTATGGACTGACGAGCCAAGCATAATCATCGCAAAATAAAACAACTTTAAAGATATAAGTATGAAGGATATTTGTTGCATAGGACACATCACGAAAGACAAGATCATCACCCCGCGTCAGACCGTATCCATGGCTGGCGGCACGTCTTTTTACTTCTCTTATGCCATAAACCATCTGCCCGACAATGTTTCGTTCCAGCTTGTGACGAAACTCGGAGAGGGCGAGATGAAAGCTGTAGAGGACATGCGCAACGTGGGCATCGACGTGCTTACTTACCCAAGCAGCCACACCGTTTACTTCGAGAACAAGTACGGCGAGGACCAGAACGACCGCACTCAGCGTGTGCTCGAGCGTGCCGATCCGTTCACCATCGAGGAGATGAAGAACGTGGATGCACGCGTCTACCACCTTGGTACGCTGCTCAACGACGACATCTCGCCGGAGCTTGTGAAGTATCTGTCTACGAAGGGCAAGATTTCTATCGACGCTCAGGGCTATCTGCGCGAGGTGCGCAATCAGCATGTGTATGCCATCGACTGGGCTGAGAAGCGCGAGATACTCGCTAACACCGACATCATTAAGGTGAACGAGCACGAGATGGAGGTGATTACCGGACTGCGCAACCCGCGCATGGCTGCGCTCCGTCTGGCTGAATGGGGCGTTAAGGAGGTGTGCGTGACGCTCGGAAGCTATGGTTCTATCATCCTCGTCGACGGCGAGTTCCACGATATACCGGCTTATGAGCCGAAGGAGATTGTGGATGCTACGGGTTGTGGCGACACCTACTCGGCTGGTTATCTGTGGTGTCGTGCGCAGGGCATGGACGTAGAGGAGTCTGGACGCTTCGCAGCTGCCATGTGTACACGCAAACTGGAACACAGCGGTCCGTTCGAGGGCACAATAGACGATGTGCAGGCTGTGCTTGCAACCACGCCGTGCTTCAATGAGTACGCGGAGTAAAAGCCCCTCCCAACCCTCCCCATCGGGGAGGGCTTAGTTAGCAGTTCTTCCTTGGCTCAGAAAGGCTTAGAAAATAAAAAGGCTCAGAAAGGCTCAAGAAGGCTCAGAAAGGCTTAGAAAATAAAAAGGCTCAGAAAGGCTCAGAAAAGCCTCAAAGGCTATAAAAGCAAAAAGGTCTGCCTCCCGCAAGGGAAGCAGACCTTTATTTATTTGGTCTTTATCGTAAAGTCTACGAATGACGCAAGCTCTTGCGCTGAAGCGAAGAGCTTACGCTGTCAGACCCATACTTTCGTATGGATTAGAGCTGAGGACCAGCAGCAACGAGAGCCTTACCAGCCTCGTTGTTTGTGTACTTAGCGAAGTTCTTGATGAAGCGAGCAGCGAGGTCCTTAGCCTTCTCCTCCCACTGAGAAGCCTCAGCGTAAGTGTCGCGCGGATCAAGAATCTCAGTAGCTACACCAGGAAGCTCTGTCGGAACCTTGAAGTCGAACATCGGGATCTGCTTTGTAGGAGCCTTGTCGATGTCGCCGTTGAGGATAGCGTCGATGATACCACGTGTGTCGCGGATAGAGATACGCTTGCCTGTGCCGTTCCAGCCAGTGTTTACGAGGTAAGCCTTAGCGTTGTTCTTCTTCATCTTCTTAACCAGCTCCTGTGCATACTTGGTAGGATGCAGCTCAAGGAATGCCTGGCCGAAGCAAGCTGAGAAGGTAGGAGTGGGCTCTGTGATGCCACGCTCTGTACCAGCGAGCTTAGCGGTGAAGCCTGAGAGGAAGTAGTACTGAGTCTGCTCGGGAGTCAGGATAGAAACGGGAGGCAGCACGCCGAAAGCGTCGGCTGACAGGAAGATAACCTGCTTAGCAGCGGGTGCTGAAGAACCCTCCTTGATGTTGTTGATGTGGTAGATAGGATAAGAAACACGAGTGTTCTCGGTAACGCTCTTGTCAGCGAAATCGATCTTGCCGTTCTCATCCAGAATGACCGCCTTGGTATAAGTGGAACCCACATCACAGCCGCCGTAGTATTTCATAGTCGTAAACTCCTTTATATATGTAGTAGTTGAGAATATTACATGCAGTTTTCGTCGTCGAAATCGCAGAGGGAGGGATCGATCGGCTCGGCGCGCATGACCGTGCGCATGTACTCGTTGACCTTGTCGCGCATGGTCTTGCGGGAGACGGTGCGGGGATCCATCAGGTCATGCTCGATCCAGATCATGTGATAGCCGCGCTCGCGGCCCTGCTCGTCCAGAATGCCCTGTACGGTGGCCATGTTCTTGCAGGCCACGTTCTGGTACATGATGATGATGTTGGTGTTCCACGCCTCGCACTGGCGCCACAGCTCGTCCACCACGTTCTGGTAGCCGCCGTTGGTGTGACGGCGCATGACCATACGCTCATACAGACGCGCCAGATCGCGCAGTGCCTCCTCCTTGTCCTCTGTCTCCAGGGGCTTGGTGAAGTTCAGGGATTCCATCTCCACCAGGATGTTGATGCCCCAGCAGTTGGCCAGCCAGTTGGAGAAGTTGGCGTAGTAGTGGGCGGGGCAGCTCCACACGATGCCGCGGTAGCGCATCTTGCCCACCCACGCCTCGTCGCGGCGCTGGTAGGACTGCATCAGCAGGTCGTTGACCTTGCGGCAGGTCTTCATGAC
>ENA-ORMX01000679-ORMX01000679.1-human-gut-metagenome-genome-assembly--contig:-NODE-679-length-25104-cov-5.813166_pt1 | contig 25104 bp, 35 predicted proteins | sample MGYA00242108_ERZ509007 | MGnify/ENA primary metagenome ERZ509007 (study PRJEB26280, sample SAMEA2338745) | human gut metagenome | biome: human gut; feature: human-associated habitat; material: faeces...
ATCGACGGAATGAAAAGCTCTCACTTTGACTTGTACTATTTATATTCTAACACCACATAAATATGTAAGAACCGGATTCAATGCATTATATACACCATCCGAAACCGACTGCACAATCTGTGTATTATTTGCAACTGCTGTTTTTCCTCCAACCGTGCCGACAAGCTCCGGACCATTTTCGCGTGCCAGGAAATACTGCCCCTGCTGCGGAAAACCACCTTCGGCAAAATGCGGCGTTGGAATTTCTTTGATATTTATCCCTATTGGTTTGCCTGCTACCTTAAATTGCAATTTATTTAAGCTACCAATAATATACTTATTGATCCACTCTACTACCGTCTTAATTGCCCCCTTTACCAGATCAGTGACAATATCCAACTTAATAGTCTTCGAAGTGAAGCTGTCCCATGTACTTTTTATGCGGTTCAACACATTTTCTCCATTTTGCTTTAAAGTTTTAATTGCGGTTCCATCTTTAATCGAATTCCATGTTTTCTTAATAGTTTCAATCGCACTTTTACCGGTTTGCTTCAATGTTTTAACTGCCGTGCTGTTCTTGATAGAATTCCAGCTTTGCTTAATTTTCCTGATTGCCTCTGCTCCCCCTTCTTTTGCTTTGGCGATCAACGTAGCGGTCTTATCCTGTATGCTGTTCCATTTTTCTTTTAAACTGGCAATTGCCCCATCTTTCGCTTCCTTTACCTCTGTCTTAATAGTCAATTTCTTATCTGCAGCCCAAGCTTCAACATCCACCCACCAGTCAGCAAACGCCTGCCAGAAATCAGACCAATCGTCATCGGTAAAATGAATAAAATCAGAATACTTCCAATCAACCTGATACTGTTTCATATCTTCAGATACCAGAGCATCACCGATTGCTTTTCCAACCTGAGCACCGATTCCTACTGCTGCCACTGCTGCTACAAGCGTTGTTGCTATCGTAGCCGCTGTTGCCGCAGCTCCTGCAGATGCCAGTCCGGACAAACTGCCTGTCATAAGTCCCGGCACTTGCGAAAATGCTGTTGTAATGCCAGTTCCAATCGCATTAGCAATTCCACCCACAGTAGCTGTTTCCGCTCCAACGGCTGTTGCTATCTTAGTCATGATCTTTCCAGCCAAAGGCTTTATATAATTCGTCCCAAAATCCTTGATCTTCCCTATACTCAGTTCAATTGCTCCTTTGATTTTACCGCCAAGATCTACAATTGCCTCTCCTGCAGATGTCATTCCAGATCCTATCTTACTAAGGATATTCTTTGCGATTGGTATAAATTTTTCCGTGGTAAATTCGCCAATTTTCTCAACCGCTGTTCCGATTGCTCCTTTGATTTTTCCACCAAGGACTGTAAGTGCTGTTTCATCTTTTTCCAAGGATGTCCCCATTACTTCAAGGATTTTGGGTGCCGCATTTTCAAATGTCTTTGTTGTAAGCGTGGACAATTTGATGAATCCTAATGCTGTAATAATCGCAGTTTCAACCGGCGACTGTGCAAATGCCGCCTTAATCGCTTCTGCAATCGCTCCCAGTATTTTTAATGCAAGATCACCAAAATTCCAAGCTATTCCGGCAAAGTCAATTGATCCAATGGCAGTTGCTATTGCCTGTCCAACCTGATCCCATTTAACAGTGATCAACGCTGTACTAATTGACGTTGTAATACCTTTAATTCCATCCGATATCGTCTTACCTAATTCCTGCCAGCCATTCAAACCGGTATCTTTATTGACCTCTCCCATCTTATCAAAGAAATCATTGATTCCCTGTCCGACTGCCTCACCAAGCCCCTGAAAATCAAAAGTCGTCACAAAGCCAAAAGCCGTTTCAATGCCCGCCTTGAGTTCTGAAGCCATCGTCTTAAAATACTGCTGGATCACACCGGTTTTAATGGCATTGTTCAAAGAAGTGGCAAGCCCTTTTCCAAGGTTCACCCAGTTGACCGTGTCAAAAAAATGCTCCTCTGCTTCCAGACAAGCCTTAATGGAATTACCAACAGCCTGTCCTAACCCAGCCCAGTTATATTCATCGATAAATCCATTTAATGCGGTTCCAAGTATTCCGGCAATCTTGTTTAAACCATCCGAAAATTTATCTACATTTTTGTTTACCCAGTCAATTCCCTTGTTGAGCCAATCGGCAATTGCCTCCCCAATCTCGGTACCGTCTCCTGAGTTCCATGCATCCTTGAACAATTTCGTCAGTTTACCGGCAAATTTCTCTGCATCGGATGTCATGTCGTTATACGCTTTATTCCATACCTTTTCATAATCTCCCAAAGCGTCAGAAAGCTGACTGGTCAGATCAATTGGTGCACCACCAGAGCCATTTCCATTATTGTTTTTTCCGCTACTTCCGTTACTCTCACTTGTGGTAATAACATTCAACTCATCAAAGCCCATCAGCTGCTTTGCAAGCTTTTTCACAGAATCTGACGATTTATCTGCGCTATCTCCAATTCCGCTAACAGCAGAATCCGCATTATCAGCATCCTCCTCTAATCCATCAAATGCATCGGAATATCCTCCGCCTGATTCCCCGATCACATCTTTCAGTTTGATTCCCAGCATAGATGCCGTCCATTCAAACAACTTACGAACGGCGATTACAAGACCATTCACATACGGCAACACTTTCGCAACTGCCGGCAGAAACATATTTCCAATCGTTCTGGAAAGAGATTTAAAATTATTCTGCAATAAACGAAGCTGATTGGACGGCGAATTGATTGTTTTGGCCAGATCTCCCCAGGCAACTTTAGACTGGTCAAGAATTGCCAGCATTCGAAGCTGCATCTTCTCATTCTGCGTCATATCCGACAATGATTTTTTAATGCCATTATCATACGCATACTGCTGCAATGTCGCATTTGTAATGTCAATACCGTACTTGTACAGCGCTCTTGACTGCCCGATCAGACCAGAGGAAAAGTTATTCATGACTGTATCCATATCAAGATTTCGGAATGAAGACATATCACCTGCAAGCATGGATAATGCCTTAGATGTGACTGTAGAAGCTTCTCCAGTCATTCCAACAGAATTAGTCACCTGTGCAACTCCTGCAGCATAATTTGTCATCTGTGTTGGATCCAGACCAAGACTTTTTTTCCCAATATCCGAAAGAGTTCCATCATTCTCTATCTGAAATCCGGTCATCTTTCCCATCGTATCCGTCAAGCGACTTTTGAAAGATTCCCCATATTCTTTAGCATTCTGATAACCGTACTTTTTATAGTCCTTGCCCCATTCAGACGCAATCTTCCCAAGAGTTGTATCAAAATAATTATATTCCTCAATATAATCCATGGAAGACGTCACAGCATTTTTCACATAATCCGCCACACCACGCAGAGAACGGATCACCACATATAGCTTTGCAATTTTACCAATCAAGCCTGCTGCCGATAAAGACGATGCATTAAAGCCCGGCACCAGCCCCTTTAAATTTTTTCCAAAGTTGGCGATTGCACCACCGGCTCCCTTAACTTTCCCCCAAATCGCCTGAAAACCTTCTCCAATCATTCCAAGCACTCCCCGGGAGTTCCCCGTCTTGGTCAAATTGGCTTTATATCTCTCCAGCTCATCCGATGCCTTTTGCAACTGGACATAGGTTTGGTCAAATCCTGCATCCCCAAAACCGATGCCATCATCTTTCATTTCCTTTAATTTTGCCTGCAGTTTATCAATCTTTTCGCTTAAGGTGTCTGATTCTTTGATGTCCTCTGCCAGTCCATAAGAACTTTTATTCAACGCAGCCTTATACTCTTCTGCCTCTCGTTCCACCTTCTGCAGGGCAACATACGCCTCATCCCACTTATCGGTTCCCATATAACCGCCGGATTTTTCTATATTGGACAGATTTTCTCTCGCTTCTGCAATTTTCTTGTCAAACCCATGTAAGCTATTCTCCGCTTCATGTGCCTTTGCAATCGCCTCATTAAGAGATTTTTGAGATTCCTCCACAGAATACCGGGCTGCCTCCGGAATCGCCTGATATATCTTCTGTACGTTGGCCTGCACATCGGCAATACTGCTATTGGTTACTTCTGCCGTATTTACAGGAATAACCGGTGTTTCTGTTAAATTGCCGACAAAGTTCTTTCCTTGTCCGACCGCCTCATATTCTTTCGACAATGAATGAATAGACTTCTGCATGTCCTGAATTCCGGAAGAGTCAAATTTTAAGCCACTGTCCAATGCTTTCTTGGAGGTTGATACTGCTTTTTGCAGGGCATCTGCTGTCTTCTCCGCACTCTGCGCCGCCTTTTCCATCTTCTGCACATTTGCAAGCTGATCCAGCCCCTTTGCCATTCGAATAAAATCAGAGGTTTTCACTCCACTCATTGCCTTTGCTGCATCGCTGAAATTATGCAGACTTTTTGCAAATGCATTCAATTCATTGGTCTGGATGCCTCCTAACGTACGGCGCAATTCCATCATTTTCTGAACCAGCTTGTCAAGCTGCTGATTTGCTCCTCTTGCGGATGCCTCAACCTTTATATTCAAACTATCTACCGCTGCCATCCAAACACCTCCTGAATGCAAAAATAAAAGAGAGTGACCTTATTCAGAATCACTCTCCTGTGCCGACTGCCCCCGCAATCGTTGTCTCTCTTCTCTTGCCTTTGCCCGCTGATTCCGTCCCTCCATAATCTGGAGATTCATCACCAGTGCCTCTCTCGCATTATCAATTTCTTCCTGCGTATAGCCATCGTGTTCCGCCCGCTCCCTGCTTTCCTCCGCAGTTCCAAAACTCAGCGGCTTCTCCGGATACTCTCCACCAAAGCAGGCATTTAAGGCACGCATAACATAAATACCATTACGCCATCTGTCATGCTCCTCCACCTCTAGTTTTTTCTGGTATGCCTCTCGGAACGGCTTAAGCTTCGTTGGATTCAAATGCCAGAACAATTCATATGGCACCCCATATAAAAGTGCATTTGGCAGAAACTCTGTCCTTATTCGGTCCCGAAAAGATTCTCTGTCTCTGCCTTCTTCTCTTCCTGCGCCGCTCTCTGAGCCTTGGTTGGCTTCTTGCGCTTGTGATCCGCCGGCTTCTTGGTTCCCTTGGTGGTTGCTGCATTCTTCAGATTGTCCAGAATGTCCTCCATTCCGGTTCGTTTGAAAAAACCGTCCTCCTCCATCTGAGAAGCAATCGCAGTACAAAGTGCATAATAAGACATCGCCCTCTCATCTTCAGGATGTTCCTTGCAAAACTGCTTGTACAAATGTCTGGCATCTGCCCGGCTCTGGATCATCCCATCACCATCCGGTCCATGATTCTCCAGCAATCCGGCATAAAACATATCCATTGCCATCCTTGGCAGATCTGAAAGACTCATCAGAAAATCTCTCACCTGCATCTCCTCGGAATGAGTACTGTCAATCTTCGCAGTCATTGTCCCGCCAAAAATATCCATTGCCGCATCAATACACTCATGACGTTCTGCCGCCTCAAATGTATATTCCAAAGTAATTACTTTTCCACCTACTGTAATCTCCATAGTCAATCTCTCCTTTGCAAAGAAAGGGCGGTTTCCCGCCCCCATATCATGTGTTCTTACGCTGCTACCGGCTCAATAGCTTCTCCAAATCCCATATATTCGTTAATAATATTGGAAATCTGAAGATCAAGCTTATTGCCCGGCTCCAGATCCGGCATCGGAATCTCGCCCGGCTCAAATTTCACAAAATAAGAACCAAATCCCGGGATGTAGATATCAGCCCAAGTTGCCTTCTTCTCCTCTTTTCCTGCTTCCGCTGCTGCCAAAAGAGCGTTCCATGCCGTAACAAAATCTGATGATCCATTGAAGTTAAGATTCCAGTCTCCACCGGTGTCACCGACACCTGCAATGTACTGTTTGATCTTATCCTCAAAACAGGTCACATCGATCTTATCTTTGGTGACATTGATACCGGCAATCTTGCTGCAACGCTTCACCCAGGTAAATGACTTTGGCTTGGTTCCGGCAGTCTCCTCAACAGCCCAGCCGAACTTTACACCAATTGTAGATAAATCCATCTTCTTTTCCTCCTTTTTTTGGGAAACAAAAAGAACCTCGAAATCTCGAAGTCCTTTCATTTACTGTTTCTATCATAAAAATGCCAAAGCATTCTTATTTCATATTCTTTTTTACAACTCATCGCCATCACCGACAATCCTTCGGAATCTCGCAATGATTCGGAAATACTCCCGATTATCTGGGTACGGACCCGCAATCAGATCATACCCCATGCTAAGCATCACATTTCCTGCCGCATCCATGATCTTTCTCGCTTCTGTCTGCGATCCATTTGGCGATGCTGCCGAATACGCATGTATCTCGATCGTGGATGTGATGTAGCACTGCGTATTCTGGAAGTCTCTGCCTGCTGTGGGTTCTCCAAGCGATTTGATATACAAACACGGAAACTGCGTTGGTGCATCGGATGAATCCGTAGAAGTCAGATACAACTTCGGATACGGTGCATCCGGATCTGTTTTCAGCCTCTGCATCATACGCTTATTAACCTTGTTCCATACGCTAAGCACCGGCAAACACCTCCCTCGCTATCTCCTCTATTCTTTCCCGCAGATCCATACCGGTCTGGTACAAAAAAGGACGGCTTGGCATTCCCTTTGTCCAATGCCATTCGCCATCCTTAAAATAATACCAACCCATATCGCCATGCTGATTCACATCATATTTCCACCCCACAATGGAAGTATCCGGATGCGGGGATTCCTGCCCTACGATGCCGGTACCAAACTCCACATATGCCGCCCACGGACAATCCGTGATCACAAGCCAGCTTGCACCATCCGGCACAGAGCCACTATACTCTGCCCGAATGCTTGATAACAGCTCACCACTGTAGATTGCATCAAAGTCCGCAATGTTCACTCTGGCGATCTCTACGCCAATCTCAGCCACACGCTGGGCAAGGATACGGCATTTATATGTAAGCTGTTCCTGGTATGCCTGCATTTGTTTTATGGCAGCGTCAATGGAGGATTGGCTGTCGTAGGTGAAGTTTATTTGTTTCAATATAATTCTCCCCTGTAGACGGACTCATTTGCCATATACTACATTTTAATATCTTTCACTCCAACCATTACGTTTTGCTCTTTCAATATACTCTTCAAACGAACATTGTAACTCAATTGTTTCCAAATAAATTATACAACGACTTTCCGCATATTCAAACTCTACATCTACCACTTTACGAGCGCCCTTAAATAAATATTCCTTAATCGTATCACCAACTCTAGGAATAACAGACACATCATCATATGATTTATAAATAAATGGAGTTTGGTTTGAATTACACTTTGTAAGTGCAACAGCTAAAATAAGCAACATAATATGTGCCCCCTTTCATTTTTGCAAATTATATCCTAAAAATGAAAAGATGTAAATATTTTTTATGCTGCAACACCCCAATCCTCTGCAAGCATATCTGCCTCACTCGCAACCCACGGAACAACATTGCCCTGTGCAGTTTTCATGGCAATGTATGCTCCATAAGGAACTTTTCCATTAGCAGTTGCACATTCCTCTCCAATGGAAGTACATGGCGCATAGGAAGCAGCAGGAACATAATATAAAAACATTCCTTTTCCGTTCCATCCCTCACGAGCGACCTTACACCCTTTCTTCAAAAGCTCCAAAGCGATACCAAATGTCATGCCCATGCAATCTCTGTATGCTTCCTCAAACTGTTTCTTAGGTGACCAACTCTCGTATCCATCGGAATACATTACCAAATACCCCTCATCCGCCGGATTTTCATCCTTTGGAATATTCCAGCCACGGTATTTATTGTAATCTCCTCTGTTCATGGGTCTTGCTTTGATCATCTTTGTACCAATATACTGTTTCACCATAAATCTCTCCTTTACCAATCCTCTAAATCACTGCCCGGATCCTGCCCCGGCTCTTCTGTAGTGTTTTCTGTCTCTTGTTCCATATCTTCCACAACACTCTGTGCAATCAGCTTTACGGCAATACGCAGACTTTGCATTCCATCCAACGGATGTGCCGCCACCTTATAATTTGCACTGGACGGATCAACAGAACCATCATCAAGATATGACGGCTCCTTTCCAATCCATAAAAGCGTTGTTTCCGTGATTGGCAGACCCATATCTGTACTGCAAATAATGCGATCATAATCCACTGATGTTCCAAATGGATTCTCCTGTGCATTGCTCTGTCCTGTACTGAGGCTTGCCCGAAATGCCACTGGCTTCTTGTATCCGGCTTTACACTCCAGCACGTCATCGCCTACCGGCATCTGCTTATCATACAGCGCATAATACATTCTGCGTTTATTTCTCTTTAACTGCTTTCGCATAAACATCTCTCCCCATAATTGGTATCGCTCCCAGCCTCCACATAGATACCGCCCTGCTTGACATAAGGAGAGATTCTAAGGAATCGCCAAGCGTACCACTTGATTCTCTAATAGACCTGTGCAATCGGCACAATACCCGCAAAAATACCGTCTCTACTTTCCATGCTGACGGAAATTCCATTATCCGAATTGGACTTCTGGAACTCGCCACCAATCATGCCATAATCATACATGGCTAGATTCTTAATATTGGAAAAGTAGTTCTGCAGGTCATTGACCACGTATTCCTCCGTGTAACGTCCTGCATAATTGCGTTTCTGCTTTACCTCCCGCACAGCTCCCTTGATCTTTGACTGCAAGAGAAGAATATCCTGCTCAGATTCTACTTCCAATTCAATTTTCAATTCCGACAGAATCTCATTGATCAGCGTTTCTTCTGTCAGAACATCCTTCTCCTCATCAGCCATACCCTACTCCTTTTCCTCTGTGGCAGCCTTTGGCTTTCTGCCTGATTTCTTATCCTCTGCCACATTCTCAACAACCACATTTTCCTCTTTCAGCTGTTTCCATCCGCTGTTGAGAAATGCCTCTAACTGCACCTTACTTTCAACCTCATTGGTCATTCCATCTTTTTCTACTTTATACATATTTTCGGCCTCCTACTCTGCACTCTTGTGAACACCAATCGCACATGCCTTCTCTTTTAATACAAAAGCATCATATCTGACACGACCTTCTACAAGCCAACCGGAGATACCAGGTGCATCTGTATGGATCTTGTACTCCTGCAATTTAACTGGTGATGGCATAACGATCGCATTCGTGATGATAAAATCAACATTTTTAGGGAATCTATTCGTAGGAGCCTTAATAACAGGTACCCCATCAATATCACCTACAATGCCGGTAATTGCAATTTGTGTAGCCATATCACCTTTTTTGGTGAACGACTCATCCAGCTTGATCTTATTGTAGTATGCAGGTGTGCACAATACCACTCGTCCAAACTGTGGATCTTCATTATCATCCAAAATGCCCTGCACTGCCAAAAACTCTTCATAAGCGTTTTCCTTAGTAGTCGCAAGCGTTTTTACATTTGCTACCGGTGCACCAGCAACCAATGTTGAAATACGATATGTATCTACTTCCGGAATGACAACCTCATCAATCTGACGGCGTAAAGCCTTTCCAGCTTCCATCACCATCATTGTGTCATCATAATTCTTGCGATCGATCGTAAAAGTAAAAGAACGATCCTGTTTAAGAGTCATTTCCTGAGTCTCGTTACCAAGTTCCTCCGGCGTACCATAACGATTGGTACCAGACACTGAATAATCATTCATTGCTGATGTTGGAATGGAATACACATTAACCGTGGACACTCCGATCCAGTCAAACTCACCGTTTACAATTCCATTAGTCAAGGAGCCTGTAGAAAATCTCTCATCTACATTCTGTGAATATTTGCTTGCATAATTTACTGCCATAATCATACCTCACTTTTCAAATCTTTGTTTACATGTTGAAACCTTTCAAAAAAGCATCTTCATCATCATCTGAGTTTCCAGCTGGTGGATTCGGCATAGACTTCATCCAATCAGCTTTCATTGTTTTTTCCTTTTCCTCAATAAAAGTCTGCTGAATGCTGAAAAGCTCATCAGTGTCGTTATCACACTGTGCTGCCGCAGCCTTTGCAGCCAGATCCGCAGGATATCCAAGTGCAAGGAAATTCTTCTCAAACTTTGTAATAGTATTTTCACGAAGCAGCTTCTGAAACTGTTCCTCCCTCTCGGCTTCTTTCTCTGCCTTTTCCTGCAAAGCAATCTCCTCGGCAGTCTGCTTCTCACGCAACTGCTTTTTGTAGCTTGCCGCTTCACTGGTTGCCTTATCATTTGCCTTTTTCAGTTTTGCATTCTGCACCTTAAGCTGTGCCACCTGTTCTGCAAGGCTGACATCGTCATCGCCATCCAGATCTGCTTTGTTAGATCCTTCGCCAGACTTTCCGCCTGTCGCAGATGTGTCTCCAGCATCACCGTCACCGCCTGCAGGAGGCTCTGCAAATAACTGTAAATTCATCGGGATAAACTCTTTCTTTCTCATATCACTACCTCATTTCTGCGTTTTCAGATCTTCTCTGATCATCATTGCGTTTTAAAATCTTCTCTGATTTCTGATTGTCCGCGAAACTTGTATTGCGCTTTCTCTAGCGCATAATAAAAAGACGTTTACCTCTGCTGTGAGATAAACGCCTTTCATTGATCATATTAAATTTTCGGATTTCTCCTTGTATCAAATATAACATATGGGAAATGTGAATTGTGTGAAAGTCTGTTTTTGCCACACATATATTTGACATCGCTTCCATGCAGTGATAGTATTTTTATGAGATATCTTAAAGGAGCAGATACCTTGCCCCCATATTTGGGCGAGGCCATCTACTCCTCTTTTGTATCACTCCAATATTCCTACGCTACCATCAGCGTTGTTGCTTTCCAAAAGTCTCGTTAAAGTGCTTGATTCAACAGTTCCTCCGCATCTCCCACCATATCAGTAATAGTTTCTGCAACCACCTTTGCATCATCAAAAAAATATCCCGAAATTTTCCATAAATCTGCAGGCGTCGCTACATCCTGTCCAAAATACTGTCTCGTCAAGATTGCTGATAGTACCCTTGCCCTTTCCAGTAAAACACTCGCTTCCAAAACCTTTTCTTCTGATTTGTTCATAATATTGCTCCTTATTATTCCTGGATCTTTGCTATTCCACACAGTATACCATCATCATTTCTCGCATAACACTTTCGTACGCTGGCTTCAAGTCTTTATCATCAGCTATTATACTTAAATATGTTATATGCTGCTTAATCCATGACGATGATTTTCCTCTCTCAAAAGCCTTTCCTCTTTCATTAGTCAACCTTGTCTTTAAATTGCAAGGTCTTTTTTCCGTAAGACGCTGGTAGCTTTCATTCCATATAACTCCAAACACTTCCTTACTGGAAAACTGTTCTAACTTTGGAGATTTAGCAATCTTTCCAGCACAATTCTTACACCATTGCTTAAAATCATCCGAACTGTCATTCTTCTCATATGTAGCAACGACAACATCTAATTTCTTTTCTATTTTCTCCTGTTGTTTTTTTAATCTATTTTGTTCCGCTTCCTGCTTTATTAAGCTGTCAATTATTCCAGCTACAGATTGAAGAAGTGGCGATGCTTGACTTCTGTTTACAACCTCTTCCTTTGTCTTTTCTTCGACTGTTGTGAAATATTCTCTTGCTTCCTCTGCTCTTGCTCCATTACCTTTACATGACAGCTTCTTTGCAAAGTGAGCTGTTAATCTATAGTCAGTTGTTGCCTGTCCACCCCATTCGTCATTAAGTACGAATGCCCAATAATCAACATTTTCTTCTGCAAATCCATTCTCTGTGATATTGGTCTTACACCATTTTGAATAATTGCTAGGACTCAATTCCAAAAATGCATACAACTTTCTCGCTGTTGTCATTCCATTCTTATCGACACCTAAAGCAATCTCTATCGGTGTCTGCATTGTTATTTCTGATACTCCCTGCATTAAATTATATCTCTCCTTTCAAAAATGCTTGCCCCAACACTAAAAGTAAGATATAATAACATTTATCAATACTTTTGTATTGGTTGTTATTAGGGTAATCGTGTGACCGTCAAATCTTGCGATTACTCTTTTTCTTTTTTCTTAATGTCTGCCATAATTAAATCAACAATGTACCGCTTTAATGTCTTATCGTCTTTAAGTGCCTGCATTTTAGCTTTTTTAATTATTGATTCGTCAATCTTTAGTCCTACAGATTTTTCCAAATATACTCACCTCCGTTCCAATGTCAATTATATATTTTGTTATTTATTAAGTCAAGTGTTATTTATTTGTTTTTTATCTTTTCCTCATTTATATACTTACTATCTTTATACAAATATGGTATACTTAATAAAAAGAAAGAAGGTGTATATTATGAGTAAATCATTATCAGGACAATCCAATTTATTAGATTTATTCTATGAAGATGAGATTAAAAAGTCTTCCGAAACGTTTTCGTCTCGTCTTAAACAATTACGTTCTTCACTAGGAATGACACAAGTACAGTTTGCAGAACACATCCATACCACCCAAACGACCCTTTCATCTTATGAAAATCTTGGAAAATCGCCTTCTCTTGATGTTGCTATCACAATCGCTAAAGAATGTAACGTTTCAATAGATTGGCTCTGTGGATTATCTGAAACCAAAAGCATAAATGGAACTATAACAACTTACTCCGACCTATTTAGGTCATTAGTGAAAATTTTAGAATTTTCGTATACTTCGGATGATAACTCTCTAGTACCTATTATCCAGACAATACATTATGAACACTCCAACACTCCTCTCTCCCTTGAGTTCTACGAAGACACAAACTGTAGAAATTTCATTGTAGCTTGGATTAAGATGTTTAAGCTTTTAAATGATAAAACTATCGAACGAGATCTTTATGAGTTATGGTTAGAAAAAGAATACTCCAAATATAACCGTCCTATAGACGGACTCCCTTTTTAACTTCTCATTTAACAAAAAAAGAGCCATAACGGCTCTTTTTCACATTTATAAAAAATATTCTATTAAATCAATCCCTCTTCTCTCTGCTTCCACAACGGTTTGTAGTTTCCGTCTAAATACTCCTGAAAATGCTTTCCTAAATACTCATTCTCCTCATCAAATTCAGCAAAAGTCATACCTTCCCTTGCAAAAGGATACTCGCCAAACATAGGATCAAGTACATCCACTATGGTTTCAGCCCTCTTTTTCAAATATTCATCTTTATTGTCCATATTTTCTTATTCCTCCCCGAGCAAAATCCTCAACGGCACATTTAACCATTTCCTCTTCGATTTCTCTATTAGTCTTTTGGTTCATATATTGATTTTTAATTTTATCATATCTCAGCATCAGATAATCGCCTGACTTTACACCATTTGAAACAGCTACATTTATTATACCATTATTTGTTACAGATACAATAGCCTCAATTTCTTTCCAAGACGATAATTCCTGTATATCCGGAAGTGAAAGCCCCGATTCTGTGTTGTGATTATGCACCATCACAAAATTGCCGCCCTTATGCTGACGAATATACGGATAATAATAATCCACACTTGATGTTCTCTCAGAAGTGCCAAAATCTACCTCCTCGCCAGTTTCCAAATCAATCAGCGAACTATATTCATATCCTCTGTCACTGCCATATTGAGCAACCTTTTTAGCTGACGCTGAAATCATCTTATTTATTTTGTCACTATATTCTGGAATATCTACCTGATAGCTTGCATTTTCATTGTATTTTACAAATTTCCCTTTATAAGTATCCCAGGCTCCCGCCGTTTTTACGTACTCCACCGAACACCGGCAGTTCACAATCTCTTCCAAACCAGCTCCAAGAGAATCGTCTTTCGGATACATCATCATATATTTTCCAACACGAAACGGGCGACTGATATCGACAACCTGTCCATCTACATCCGCATGATCTGCCCTGACTCTCTCATCCCGGTAGGACTTCCACCTCTTCTTAGTACAGCCATTTTTCACAGCAGTAATGTATTCATCCCCATTCAAAATTGCATTAGCTTCATTCTCCGCTACATTGGTGGCTCGATCCACAGAAACCACATAGGGATCCTGTGGTTTATTCGCTTTGCTGGTAGTCAATGATCCACCTTTTAAGGTTGTGTCTACAATACTGTCACACACCTTCCGGATATATCGCTGCATTTTCTGATCCGGCTCTGCCACCTTTTTCACCGATGATAAGTATCTCTTTTGAAATGCTTCTGAGAGATACTGTTTATCCTGGTTTCGTTTTGACAAGGCAAATAAAAAAAGCACATCCGCCAGCAGCAAATTTGCTAAACGGACACGCTTTTCTTTCTCTTCTTCACTGATCTGCATATTTTCGAAATAATCATGAATCGGTATTTTTTTCCGGATGGCTTTCCGCCGGTCATCCTTAGTTGTTTCGGTCGTTGAAAGTGTATTTAACTCATCAAAATTTGTTAATCCCATCGCTCATCCCTCCACTCTACGCATTGGCAAATGGAGTTGCCTGCGGCTGATCTGACATATCCGGCATATTCTTTCCATCCATAATCGTCTGTTTGTCATTTTCACCTTCCGATGCTGTATCCACAGTCTCTGATCCTTTCAATTTACTTTCCAAAAGCTTATTGACCATTTCCTCGCTGTCCAGCACAAACTGCTGTGCATCGGTCGTAAAGCCTGCCAGCTCTGTTGCCTTGAGCAGATCAGCGCCGTTCTGAATCAAAGTTGCCCAGGAATTGACTTTCGTTGCCAGATCGTAGGTCCTGTTTCTATCAAACTTCGGTTCAATATCCGCCAGTCTCAGATTTCGAACCTCTTCCGGTACATCCGGATCATTGCTGAAAATCTCCAGCATAATGCGAATGCATTCTTTCTCTGACTTCTTAGTCAACTGAGATTTCTTTAATGCAGAGAGCTCCGCTGCCTGCCATCCATTCGACAAGCTCATTGCGGATCCGGTAGAACCGCCGCCCTGTTCCTGTCGTCCCGGCACATTTGTCTTTTCGTGAATACGATCAATAAAATTCTGTGTCAGAGTTTGGATTCCATCCTGTGACATCTCCTTGGACAGATACGCCATTTTCGGATCATGACCGTTGCCGGTAGATTTTGTTTCGATCAATGCTCCATTTCTTACGGTGGAATTGCCATTCTCATCCTTTGGCAGTTCTGCATTATGTACCCACAACAATGACTGCACACACTGTACAATATCATTCACCCTGTCCGATGTTACGATATTCAATGCATCAATCTCCGAAATTACACGCTCAAAGCATCCCATCCGGTCATAATCATTGATATATTCCACAATAGGGATTGCCGCCGGTATGTTCTTTCTCCCGTTCCCATTTGACACAACCCACTTCTGTCGTTTACTCTCACCTTTAATTTTTGAAATGTTCTTTACCTCAAAATATGTATCCTCTGTATAACAGCCATAGGTGGAGTTTCCATTCTGGTCTGTAATATATGACACACCCATAATCGGTCTGCGGTACACATCATTGGTGTACACAATAAAGGTGTTCATCGGATTCAGTGTAAGAATATCCACAACAGAGCTTCCAAAACGATACTGATCCGGCTTTGCCTTGATCAGCCGGTACCCAACTCCACAGATTTCAATAAACCTTGCCAGCTCCTGATCTGCAGACGGCTTATTTTCCTCTTCCATCATCTCATTAAGCATCGCAATACCGACATTATCCGCATCTTTGTTATTCTCCCGGATTCCTTTATTGGCTCGCTGCACATACCGGATTGGCGAGCCCCATTCATATCCCAACTTAAACTCCGTGATCTCCGCAGCCATATTGTCCTTGACCTTGATATTGATTTCCGGCCGGATCTCTTTGATTCGATTATCAATCGGCTGGAGACCACGCTCATAATCCAACAGAAATTTTATATCCGATCTATTCTGTTCGTGGATCACCAGTGCATCCCGAAGCACCTTCACCACGTTATCCTTCGTAATCTGCATCACATCTGTAAAGATCTGTTTTCTTCCAAACTGCACGACAATCCACCTCTTTCTGCATAGAAAAAGAGCCCCGGCAGTTTGTAGACCGCCTGGCTCTCTGATACTGTTTCATACTATTAAATTAGCATTATTTGAGTGTGAATTGTGTGAAAAGTCTACGACTGCATCAAACAATTCTATATAAGATCTCTTATATTGTACAAAAAACACTAGTCATCTATTAATTAGTAAATATTTAAATCAAATCTACTATTTTTCTTTTTTTTCAGAATGTTCATTGCTACTATTTGCATGCGTACTTGTAATAAACGTAACAATAATTGAGCCAATTCCCGTTATTCCCAATAAAGACCCGAATATAGCCCCTGCACTTTTGGGAACCAAAATAACTATTATTGCCGCAACAATAATACAACCAAGTCCTAAGGCAAATGCAAACACAATTCCGAGTAATCCATCTCTAGACTCTGCTTGAATCATAATTTCTTCCATTCTCTGTCTATGATCTGATTGCTTTTCTGCCATCGTAATTATTCTATCTGCGGCACCTGGAACAATCTCTTCGTAACCTCTAATAATATCAGGTGGAGGAATCGGACCCGAAAATCTGCTTCCTGCAACTTGAGTAACTGTTTTCATTGATTTACTCTTTACATCCTCAACCTCCACTTCATGCTCTTTAGAAAGTTCTTTTTTATCTTTGGGCTGCTTTGATTTTGACTGATATTCCCTCTGACTTTCCGATTTTTTTTGCACTTGTGTAGATTGCCTCCCCGACATAATTCCAATCCTCCCTTAACGCATTGGCATCCATAATGGCACTATCATGCATACTCGGCCATTTGTGAGAACCTTGTAAATTTGCTGTACGCTTAAAACCACATATAAATGCTTTACTAACTACTTTTTTTGCCATAGTAATCACTCCTTAGTTTCCTTTCCTCATATATAGAATACTTTATTTTGTTTGCAATTACAAGAGATTTTCTTTCATTATACGCCATTTCATATGTTTTGATACATAATCAACCATCAAAATTCAAGAATTCATAATAGTCTATAATTCTATGAATAAATTTGTCTTCAAAATAATTATTTAATTACCCGCAATCTTTTCCAAATACCGATCCACCACCTTCGACACTGTACTCCGATCCATATACAGCTTGTCAGCCACTTCCTGCTGTGTCATACCGTCCCGGTAAAGATACTCGAAGATCAAGCGATCCCTGCTGTCAAAAATAGTCGTCAGGAAAATATCAACCTCCAATTGCAGTTTCTCCAGTTCAATCCGTTCGTTATGCAGTTTCACGATCAACTCATACTGTTTATCTTTCCAATATTTCCTGTCCTTAACTTCGCAGCCGGATACCGTCACTGAAATTCTCTGATACGGAAACTGCTTATTGGATGACTGCACCTTTCCAAGATAGGCTTCCGGTGGATTATCTTTATAATGCTGCAGTTTCTCTTCGTCTTTACGGATCACTTCCGACAAAAATCTATACTGCTTCAAAATATCCTTCGTCATGTGCATTCCTCCTAAAATGTTCTCTGTGATACATTCGCTTTACAAACAGTAGCTCCATCTGCAAGCATTACTAACTGTGTAATTCCATCTGCTGCATCATCGTGATCATTGTTACCGATCTGAACAGTCATATTTAATTCATCCATCGCATCGTGATATTCTTTACTCCTCTTATTGGCTGCAAGGAATTTGCACCGCCTCTTGACATCCGGTGCATACTGGATGATCTTCGCTAGCTTGCTCATGGTATTTGGCGCCTTGCTGGATGATATGCTGCATTTATATCCTTCCTTCTGAAGCATTTCATCAATCTTGTCCGCATACTCATCACCACCGTTATTCGCCTCAAAATGCTCCATCTGCGGTTTATGATGCAATGTTTTTCCAACCACAAGCGGCTGTGTTACGGTCTTATCTCCCTTGTTAAAAATCCAATCTGGAATATAGATATATCCGTCATCATATTCATATCCAAACGGCATCGACAAACTATCTCCACCGCCCCAAGCCACATCACAGGCAGCCAATACCCGAATTAAGCTGCTTTCAGGCGGTAACACACCATTGTATGTAAGAAGTTCATTTTCAGCAAATAAAAGTCCCTCTCTGACAAATGGTCGTTGCTGATATTTTGCTTCCCATTCGTTCTTATCAAGCCGGCTCTTAACATTCAAGAAATACTCCGTTGAAAATCCCTTGCCATAGTCATAAACAAAATTGGACTCCCCATTCTCATTCAATGCCGGTATCTTTCGGAATCTATATCTTTGGTTATCTTTGTACTGTTTCTCTACTCGGCCTAATGGATCCAGAACATTCCATCTGGTGCCAACCATCAATTCTCTGGTTCCATCATTTTTACGATCCACCAGAAGATTCAAATAATCCTGATACCGTCCCTCTAATCGTGACGGAGATAAACTCTCTTGTCTGTCACGAACCATATCATCAACATACAGATAACCGTCCCAGGAAATATCAACTGCACCTGTCCACGTTCCATCAATACCACGACAGGTTAATGTGGCAAAACGATCCGGATCATTCAATGTAACTTCTTTCTTCTCTGCCGACTTCTTCTGCAAAAAAGCCTCCGGAAAGATATCCGCAAAATGATACTGTCTTTTCTCCTCCGGTACATCCAATTCCATAAGATTTAATGCTTCGCCATAGAATCCATCTGCCAGTATTCCACTATGCCCTGACATTGCATTATGGCTGTTCGGTCGTTTTCCCATAACCCATGCCATAAAGAAAATGCAAATCGTGGACTTGCCAACACGAGGAGGCATGGATAACCCATAAAAATCCAGCTTGCCATCTTCCAAATCCTGCAGATCATCCACAACCACCTTCAAGGTCATCCGACGTGGCATATAAAATCTTTTTTCCGGAGCCCGATCCTTCTCCATGTAATACAAAAAATCCTCAAAGAAATACGGTGCCAACATTAACGTAGCTTTCCAATACAGATTCATAAAAGCAAGGCTGTTCTCTTTACGACTCTGCCTTGCTGCGATCCGCTGAACCTCTTTCGCCTGTTGCAATGCATACTCCAGATCATCCTCTTTCTCCTCGATTGCCATATCAAGCAATGCACTGGCAAATTTAATTTTGGTCAGATCTTTCCGATGCAAGCCACGGATGAGCTCTTTATTCCTTTCTGACATAAAAAAGACACCTCCACCAAAGCAGAGATGCCCTCGCAAATCTGCCTGTAACTGTTTCAGGTAAACACCGCAAATCATTTATGCGGCGGTAAAATTAGCTATTCAACCATGACATAGACCACCAGTTAAACCAACAGCATATCATTGACCAAATAAACGCAGAGTGTAGGACTCGAACCCACAAGCCGAATTAACGACCGACAGATTAGCAATCTGCTCCAATACCATTATGGGACTCTGCATATATTTCCTACAAATAAAAAATACCAACCACCTATTCGTTATTGAATATTGATGGTTGGTATAAACTATTTCTTCCTATTCTTTAGCTCTCGTTTTAATTCGGATTTTTTTCTTTTCATTTTTTTAACATATTTCGCATATATCGGAGCATGCTCAACAGAAGACAACTTTTTGTCAATGTATCTAATTGCATTTTCAAGATGTTCAAACGTCATTTCACTAATCATCAAGCATTTTCCATCTTCCTGTATCCAAGTTTTATCTGCTGCATTAATAAACTTTGCCTGAGTTTTCACAAAGTATTCATTCCATTCTTTTCTTTCTTCATCCATATTTATCACCTCAAATATAAATATATATTTGAATAATACAACTTCAACCATCAATATTCAATTATCAAAGAACTATTTTCGTTCGACAAATTTCGACATCACCCTTTATGTGCCCGAATGATCTGCGAAATCTTCGACTGAGAACATCCCATCTCATCCGCAATCTTTGCCTGTGACCACTTGGCTTTATAAAGAGCCATCACCTTTCCCTCATCAATCGGCTTCTTTTCTCTTTCCAACTTATCAGGTATTATGAGCTCAACGGTGCCCTTTTCAATAGTTTCATTAATCCCATCCACCAGATCATCAACAACAATGTGATCTTTTGTGTTCTCGCTCTTCGCCTGCTCCTCAAATACTCTCTGATTTTCTACTGCCTTCTTTCGATCCAGTTCCATTACCGTCATCAGACAATAATTCGCCAGGTCAAGACAGGTATCCCGGATGCTTTCATCCATCACTTTCTGCTTTGCTCCGCCGGCAAGATTCTCCAACCGGTTCCATTTATCTTCCATTCGGACCAGTGCAGCAACGATCCCGTACTTTTTAAAGGACCTGCCGAAGCTGTCACCATAATCATGATTCTTTCGGACATACACGTCGTGCACAAAATCAATCAGCTTTTTGTGTTCCTCGATCTGACTCATGTTTTTTCCCGCCTTTCTCTTCCTTGAATTTTCTGATTGCTGACACTTCAGGAACAAGGTTATGTGGTATCTGAATTACGGTAATCAGTTTCTCATCGTGAAATATGTACGCTTTATCTCCATACAATCGGATCTGGTTTGCTGACCGATTATAGAAATATTGAGCATCCACCCATTTCCGCAGATTACCTGACGTCTCCCCGTGTCGTACACCCAGCCGGTAAACTTTTTCAGCCATACGATGAGCTGATCTCTTCCCTACGCCGCATCTCTGCTTCATACGATACCTTGCGTGCTTTGTTACTACCGTAGATACCACCTCTTTCCTGTTCCTTATCAATAATCCCCGCTGTGCTTTCGACACACATTCACAGCTACTTGCTACGGGGAGGGAGACCATATATATGTATATGGCACGCTGTCTACTGCAAGAATTGCAATGACAGCAAACCGGAATAACAGGAATCGAACCTGCATCTTCTGATCATCAAGCGTTCTACCATTGAACTATATTCCGGTGATCAACCTTCGATCAGGCAGTGTGTTACTTTTTGTTTGTAATGGTGATTGGTACAATAGATTCCGGTATGTAGTTGACCTCATATCTGTACTTATTCACCTTGGCGCCGCCGATGTCCTCAACCACATACATTGTCTCTCTGTTCAGCCCAATGATATGTTTTCGATAAGAGCCATCTTTCATTTCACACACCACGTTGATCTTATTCTTGCTTTCCACATCCAGTGAAAATGCACCGATCAATTCAAATTCCACCTTATCGGTTCTGGAATTGATTACTGCCAGCCGGCGAAGCACATTGAAATTATCTGCCTCCTGAGAGACATTCTCGGACACTCTATCTGCCTCTGTGCATCCTGCCAACGTGAACACCATTGCTACCACGAGCAGTACCGCCATCATTCTCTTTTTCATCTTCATTTCCTCTCTTTCTGTTAATTAAAAATTATATACACCATCGTCAGAACAAACCCTAAGATCAGCATTTTCATTCCAACACTGACCGCAGCATCCTTTTCTTTGCAGTCGAGGCATATCATCCACAATGCCATCAGACCATTGAATACTAATATAAATATTTTTAAGACTATCACATCGCATACCGCCTTTTTTATTTTTAAATTTTTTCAAGAACCCGCATCAGATATCTGTCTCCGGATATATACGGGATAATCCGCAAAGGCAATTCTGCCGCCTTTCGTAATTCCTTAGCGGTAACCACGATCTGCCCATCTTTAACAGAATCTGGATTCAGCAACACTACTTTTGTAAAGTCCCCATGTTCCAAATACTCGGCATATCTCTCAGCACTACGCAGTTTCTCCCTCAAGATTTCATTCTCTGACTCCAGAAATTTTATATGCCGCTTCTTCCTTCCAAACATATTCTCCCTCCATTCGTATCAGGTCTTTTTTGTTTTTTCGTTACTCGTGGGGCTGAGTAGGCGTCTGGGGTCTCTCCCTGCAACCCCCGCCCCCCCTTGTTTGCTGTTTTCTCTGCTGCATTCCGGTCAGCTCTGTACAATCGTTCAAATTGATCGTTATCATGCCTCGCCGGAAGCTCTCTGTGATAAACTCTTGTTTATTCAACAGAGTGAAAACGCCAACAATCCCTTATTTTATGCGCCTTTACGGTGTTTTTATCACATTTCATTTTTCATTTAGAACGTCTTATATACAATTTTTGATATGATTAACCGCCATTTTCAAGTTCTTCCATATCGATTGGAATGTCCTGCTCCAGCATCCGCTGCACCTGCTCAGGTGTCTGGTCTGCCTCCACCTGTCTCCGCGGCTCAATAACAACCTCCTGCTGGTCTTTTAAGCCATCCCAGTTCTTTTGCCAGAAGATACCTGTAACTGGATTGATCTTTCCATCGGACATCAACTGCTCCCGGATCTGGGACATAATCTGCCGGCTTTTTTTAATGACGCCAGTGCGCGCCGAGCTGGGCTCCCTACGCTGAATATTACTAACCTCGCCTTTCGTCAAGCCCCATGCATTATACAGTCCAAGATTTCCAGGCTTAATGTTGTTGTCAATGCAATACTGGAGATATTTCAGCGTTCTATCCCTCAGTTGTTCCGGATCCTTGGTATCTATCTCATCCCACAGAGCAATTTCCAGAGCATGAGCTGTTATCTTGCTAATTTCCTCTTTCGTAGCAGTAATGCCATTGTCTCCAATCACAGGGGACTTCTTCCATGCTTGATTCTTTGCCACCATTTTATTCCCAGAACCTTTACCGCCCATAAACATTCACCACCTTTAAATTCTCCATAAAATAAAAAAAGAGCTATAAACAATAGACCTCTACGAATAAGATCTATTCTTCATAACTCACCGAGTTTCCTCAAAACCAAGCTCATCACTTGCCCGAATCAGCTATACTGTTCGGAGTAACTTTACAATAACAGATTTCCAAACAGAATGCAAGCATAAACAAAAAATATACCATCCCTAAATTTCTCTGTGCTGGCAATTACAGTTCTTCTTGTTTCGATTTCCGTTTTCCCCTATACTATTCTATTCTTCTCTCCCCTATTCTTATCTTAACCTCTACTATACTAAACTAATCTATACTACTTATGCAACCAAAAATCAACCATATGGGGACAATGTGGCAACCAGTTGGTAACCAAGATAATTTTTCCCAAAGAATAATATATATTTTTAATGAAATATCAAAGATGTACATCCGAAATAAATATCAGCTGTCGCGAACTAAATCAAAATTAACTTTTAATATGAATCAAGGCTCTAATCTACTACACAATCACTACACAATTTATCTATGATTATATATAAATTTGCATAGGTATATATTTTACATTAAATTCGCCCAATCGCTGATAATATATAGCTTTATGAGTTTTCATAGGAATATGAACAGAAACATGAAATTGGCAGTAATATCACAATTCCTAGTTTCATTTTCTATCTTTCCTTTCTTGTAAACCTTGATTTTACGGGGTTTGCGGGTTTTGTCATCTCGTTTATGTACCAATTTATGTACCAATTTTTCGAGACAGCAATTTTTCTGCCCTCAAAAATTTTGGTTAACGTACCAATCATGTACCAATTTTTAAGAGCAAAAAAAATTAAACCACTTTCAAAGCATCCGCAATCTGGTCGATTTCTTAATAAATGAGCCACAAAACTCAAATTTAATCATAGCATAAAAGGGGGGAAATGTAAAATCGAATCTTTTAATCTGCTTGGGCAAATATTCTTCAAATTTCCTGCATTTTATCAGCTTTTTCTTTCCAACCTAACAAATGGGTAATTTGGAACTTTTAACAAAGGAATATACTTTTTCTGACCACTGCCATACATCCAACTTATCATGGCTCAAGCAAAACGCTCTGTCTGACAGTTTTTCCGGCATAACTTTCATTATTTGATCCTTATATTCAAACGGAATGACAATCATATACACATAATCAGCCAGCTTCACTTCATCTTTTACCTTAATTGGTAAAAAGCCATCGTGTACAGCCAGTGGATGCTTTTCTAAATCATCATACTTGAAATAAAATCGTACACCTGGCGTAAAGCCTGCACTCATCTCGTCTTGTGAAGGACTTCTTCCAAGTTTTCTCTCCATTACCAATCTGTCCCCAGCCTGACAGTTTCCCCATGAAAACATTACATAATGAAAAAAATCTGTCGGATCATTTGCTGCATTTCTATCTTCTTTCTGTAAAACAGTATCTGGAAGTTTCCTTGCATTTACGGCAGATAGTAAAGAACCACATTTCAAAATAGAAATTGCATTTTCTAAAGGTGCCGTATGACACACCAAATCTGTCATACAGCCCCCCCTTTCTTTACATGCTGTACATTCCCTTATAATTTCAGGTCTAGATACATTCTTATATTTGTCCAGATTAAGCATTTCTTTCTGAACATACTGTAAAATATCGTCCCTGTCAGCCTCTATTTCACATTGTCTTCCGTGATTTTTCTCATAATTCACAAAGTCAATTATGTCTTTCATTTCATTATCACTTACGTTCGGATAATCCGACAAAGCTTTGTATAAAACGCCATCCCATAATTCTGTAAACTCATGATTTCCTATATTTAGCTTCATATTACGGTCACCTGCCTCTCAATGTGTTTTGATTCATTTCTATACTGCCCCTCACTTTATACAAAATCATCACTAATCTTTGTCTTTATTTCTTCCGGTATTGTGCCAATTTCCTTATCCCCCTTATAGGATATTATTTCATATTTTGATTCATTGGTCTGCTTACAAAAAATGAAATCCACTTCATATAACTCTCCAAACTTTTCATTTCCAATTTCTTCTATCCGAAAAGAATATGGCACCAGACAATCATCAATCAATTTTCCGTGCTTATCTCTATTTTCTCCGCATAATAAAATAAACTGCAAATCTGTAATACCTATCTTGTAATTTGCTGTAAAGGTAACTACATCCTCTGTGATCAAAACTTCCATATTCGTAATCCTGTATAAATCCTCTAAATGATCCGTCTTTTTTTCTGCCAGATCATACGGATGATTTTTATTCTCAGTCAGGATGACCTTGCGGTCGCACTCGGCGTGTGCCGCAAGAGCATCTTTAATATTGAGCATAATAATGTAATTCCGAATATTGATACCTCCTGATCATCCGACAGATCTTGATGTATTGATCCAGAATCTTGACTGTGCATTGTCTCACCCTGATGCCAATGACCTGGAAAAACTGAAAGAAGC